>ENA-OQNO01000007-OQNO01000007.1-human-gut-metagenome-genome-assembly--contig:-NODE-7-length-305866-cov-24.148009_pt1 | contig 305866 bp, 289 predicted proteins | sample MGYA00242629_ERZ504880 | MGnify/ENA primary metagenome ERZ504880 (study PRJEB26092, sample SAMD00036377) | human gut metagenome | host: Homo sapiens | study: EMG produced TPA metagenomics assembly of... | reverse complement strand
TCTTATGGGAACCGGCTTGCGTGTGAGTGAGTTGTATGGCCTGACACGAGCAGATATCGACTTTGAACGGCACTGTATCCATGTCCGGCGGCAGCTTTGCCGGACGGCTGAAAAGCCCTACTTTGTCACACCGCCGAAAACAAAAAGCGGTATCCGCAATGTTCCCATGACAGATACCGTTTGTGCAGCGTTGCGGCGTGTAGTAAAAGCTAGAGCGTCCACGAAAGTGGAAGCGCTGGTGGATGGTTGCAGCGGATTCCTCTTTCTGGACAAGTCCGGGATGCCGAAGGTGGCAATGCATTTGGAAAACTATATGCGTGGCGTTCAGGGAAAGTTTGAGAAGGCGTACAGCAAACCTGTTCCGCGCATTACACCTCATGTGCTGCGACACACCTTCTGCACCAATGTTCAGCAGGCCGGGCTGGATGTAAAAAGCCTGCAATACCTGATGGGACACTCCAATGCCAGTGTGACGTTGGATGTCTACACGCACAGCAGCTTTGAATCGGTTGAAAGAGCCTTTGAACAGATCGCCGGCAACCTGTGATTTTCGACGCATGAAGCGGAATTGCTTACGCCAAAACTTACGCCAATCACCCGGTAAGTGGTGTAGATTTGCGTAGAAAAGCGTGGATCGTGCAAAAACGGAGAATCTGGAAAAATCGGCTTGTGGCCTTGATAATTCTACAAAAGTCTACGTTTCCCGATATTCGTGATTCGGCTCCAAAAGTGTGGTTTGGAAGGGCGGCATGTACTAAGCCGCACCGGCTCCCCGTACCGATTCAATACGCCGCAGAAGGCAGAACTTCCCACCCGGGAGGCTCTGCCTTCTTTTTTGTTGACACCCTTTCCAAACAAGAGTACACTTAGAAAAATTGTTTTTGGGAAAGGAAACACCAATGAACACTGCCGCTTTTACCGCCTACCGCGAAAAAGTTGTGTCCAACTGTGCCCGTGTCATTGTGGGCAAGGAGGATGCTACCGAGAAAATTCTGGTCAGCTTCCTCTGCGGAGGCCATGTATTGCTGGAGGATAAGCCCGGCACCGGCAAAACCATGCTCCTGCGTGCATTTGCGCGCACGGTGGGCGGGGGCTTCAAACGGGTGCAGTTCACGCCCGACCTGCTGCCCTCCGATCTGACCGGCATCAATTTCTACAACCAGAAGTCCGGTGAGTTCGAGTTCCGGCCCGGCCCGCTCTTCACCAACTTTGTGCTGGCGGACGAGATCAACCGTGCCACGCCCCGTACCCAGTCGGCCCTGCTGGAAGCCATGGAGGAAAGGCAGATTACCGTGGACGGCGTGACCAGCCGCCTGGCTGAGCCCTTTATGGTGCTGGCCACCCAGAATCCGCTGGAATCCTTTGGCACCTTCCCGTTGCCAGATGCCCAAATGGACCGTTTTTTCATGCGGCTGTCGCTGGGCTATATGACCCGGGAGCAGGAGCTGGAGGTGCTCTCCCGCCCCTCGGCCCAGACCGTGCTGAACGAGCTGCAGGCCGTCGTCACTCCCGAGGAGACCGCATACGTCCGCACGGCTTACCGGGAGGTCAAGGTCTCCGAGGAAGTCAAGCACTACCTTATGGACATCGTGGAAGCTACCCGCACACAGAGCGGCTTTGTCAGCGGCGTATCTACCCGCGGTGCGCTGGCGCTCTATCAGGCTGCGCAGGCGTATGCCTCCTTGCAGGGCAGGGAATACGTCATCCCCGAGGACATCAAAGGGCTGGCCCCGGCGGTGCTTTCTCACCGCATTTCTCTGGGCAGCAGCATGAACGCCGAAGCCGCCGCTCTGCGGATGCGCAAGCTGTTGGCCGAGATCACTGTGCCGCTGGAGAGTGCGGAATGAGCGCCGTCATCTTCGCGCTGCTATTGGTGGCCACAGCCCTTGGGCTGGAGCGTTACAGTACAGTCCACAGCCTTGACGATGTGCAGGGGCAGCTGGAAGTGGAGGATCATCTTGTGGAAGCCGGGGAGCCCGCCGTGATCCACCTTGTTGTCCGGAACAGCGGCCCCCGTTGGAAGATGTTCCTGGCGGCAAAGCTCCACCTGAACAAGGAGTTTCTTCCCTGCACGGAGCACCACATTACGCAGGATCAGACAGGTTGGGGCCACACGGTGCGGTTCACCACCTGGCTGCGCCCGGGGCAGGAGGCGGATTTCTCCACCGCCCTCAGGCTGGAACGCCGGGGCCGCTATGTGCTGGAACCGATGCAGGTCATCGGCGGCGATTTTCTGGGTCTTGTGGAACAGTCCCGCACCGAGCGGGGCTTCCACGAGCTCATTGTTCCGCCCAGGGAGTGCGCTCTGCCGGAACTGGAAGAGATGCTGGGCGGTTTTCTGGGTGAGCTTTCGGTGAACCGCTATCTCTACGAGGATCCTATTCTCACGGCGGGTTACCGCCCCTACACCAGCGGTGACCCCATGCGCTCCATCGCCTGGAAGCAGAGCGTCCGGGGGCAGGGGCTTATGGTCAAAAAGTGGGATTACACCACTGAGCCCCGGGCAGTGGTGCTAGTCCATGCGGATACCAAGGATTACGACCACCCGGAACCGGCGGAGCTCTGCTACTCCATGGCCCGCACAATCTGCCGGAGGCTGGAAGAAAAGGCGGTGTCCTATCGCTTTGCGGCAAACGCTGCCTTTGACCTGCTGCTCAATGCGGCTCTCTCCGGTGAGGAGTGGAGAAAGCCGCTGGAAACCCCGCAGGGCTACGGCCCCGAACACTACCGCAGGGTGTTGGAAATTCTGGGCCGCGCCACCGGGCAGACCGCCCTTTCCTGCGCGCGGTTCTGCGCCGAATACTACCACCCGCAGGAGCAGGTCGGCTGCATCGTGGTGACAACGGAGCCGGAAGAAGCTGTGCGTGCTGCCGTGCAGCCCCTGCCTGGCATTCCGCTGCTGGTGCTCACTCCGGAAATGGCCGTAGAGACGGCCCAGACAGGGGAGGCGGGCGCATGATGTTCTTACATACCCTGCGCCTGGCAGGTGATCTGAGCTTTTACTATGCCTTTGCGGGCTTTTTTGCCGCCAGCTTCGGCGGGACACCCATGCCGCTGGTGCTGGTCTGGCCTGCCCTCTGCTTTGGTCTGGCCTCCTGCTTTGAGGGCAGCAGTCCCCTCCGCACCACTCTTGCGGCCCTGAGCGCGGCGGCGCTGCTCCTCCTGCCTACAGGGGCGGACAAGTTCTGCTACTTCCCGGCGGCAGTCTACCCGGTGCTGCTGGCCTACACCGGCGATTTTGCCCTTTCGCCGGTGCGGCAGGCCGAGCGCCTGCGCTGGCTCTGCCGGGTATGGCCCTTCTTTGCAGTGGCAATGCTGCTGTGGAACGCCAACGCGGTGCTTTCGGCGGCCCTGCCCTTTGCAACGGCGGCAGCGGTGCTTCTGGTGGGGTTCAACCGCACCACCCGGCAGGACCCGGAGATCTCCACCCGGCCGGGCTATCTGCTGCTTTCCGGCGGCGTGCTGGCGGCGGTGTGCGCAGGGCCGTTCCTGCTCAGCCGCAGTGTTGTGGTTGCCGGTGCAAAGGCGGCTGCGTCTGCCGTTTACTTTGGCGGGATCGTGCCGGTGCTGCAGCTGTTTTTGAACAACATTGTGGTGCAGGGTGTGACTTGGCTGTTCCACGGCATCCTGCAGTTCATCCACTGGCTCTTCACCCTCTTTCCGCCCAAACCGTTGGAGCGCACCGAGATCGTTTCTACCGATGAGGTCATCGCCAACGCCCAAAGGGCCGCCGAGGACGCAGAACCGCTCATCAACGGGATGTCGATGCTGACTGTGCTCGGTATCCTGCTGGCGGTCCTCTGTGCGGTGCTGGTGGTGCGGCATTTCCTGCGCCAGAAGTTCCGGCACACGGACACTGCCTGCACGGACACCACTGTCCGGCATAGCACCTACAAGCGTGCCCGCCGCTGGCCCGGGCTCTTCCTCAGCCCGGTGGACAAGGTGCGGCGGGAGTATGCCATCTATCTGGACCACTGCCAGCGCCACGGCGTGACCATCCTGCGGGGCGATACCAGCCTTGACCTGACCGGCCGCGCTTTCGGTATGGACTTTGCCGCCGAGGCCGAGCTGCGCCAGATCTACCTCAAAGCCCGCTACAACGGCACCGCCACGGCCGAGGATGCCGCCCGCGCCGCTGAGCTCGTCCGAAAAATCTGCTCCTGAACGCATCAACGCCCCCTTTCCTGCCCATCCTAAGCGGGAGAGGGGGCGTTTTCATGTCCGGCAAACGGGTGCTGGTCCTGTATGGAACCCTGCTGTTCTGCTTTGCGGCGGTGGTCTGCCGCCTGTACTGGCTCTGCTCCGACACGGCCTACGGGGCCCGGGCGGCGGCGCAGAGCGTGGTCACCCTCCACCTGCCCGCCCGGCGGGGCAATTTTTATGATCACAGGGGGCAGCTCCTCACGGGGCAGACCACCCGCTGGATGGCCCTCTGCGTGCCCGGGGAGGGCAGCTATGCCCGCCTGTTCGCCTACACAGATGCCGCCGGGCAGGCGGCGCTCTACCAGAAGCGGAACGCCGCATCTCCGTTTCTGCTGGAGGTGGACCGGGATGTTTCCGCGCTGGGCGTTTCCTGCTGGCCAGCGGCACGGCGAAGCTCTGCCGCCCCGCTGGCAGTGCAGCTGCTGGGGTATCTCGATGGCGAGGGCCATGGTGCTGCCGGTCTGGAAGCCGCCTTTGACGAACTGCTCACCGGCAGCGGGGCGGGGGATACCCTGCTCTGCACCGTTAATGCCCAGGGAAAGCTGCGGGCCGAGCCCGTCCTCACCCCCGCCGACAGCGGTGCTGTGGGGGTGCAGCTGACCCTTTCCCGGGAGATCCAGCAGACCGCCGAAGCCGTGGCCAACGAGACGATGCAGAGCGGCTGCATCCTGGTGCTGGACACCGCCAACGCCAAGGTGCGGGCCTGCGTCAGCCGCCCCGGCTATGATCCGGAAAACATTTCGGCCAGCCTGAACGCCCCGGACAGCCCCCTGCTGGAACGGGCGTTCCAGTGCTATGCCGTGGGCTCGGTGTTCAAGCCGGTGGTGGCGGCAGCGGCGCTGGAGGCAGGGGAGAGCGGCTTTGTCTACACCTGCCCCGGCTGGTGCGCGGTGGATGGCCGGATCTTCCGCTGTGCGGGCGGCATCCCCCATGGCGAGGTGGATCTGGCCGGTGCGCTGGAAAAGAGCTGCAACGGCTACTTCATCCGGCTGGGGCAGGTGCTGGGGGCCGATGCTGTCCGCGCCATGGCAGAGAAGCTGGGCTTCGGGCAGGCGATCCCGCTCACTGATGCCCTGCACACGGCGGCGGGGGTCCTGCCGGAGCGGGAGGCCCTTGCGTCCAGCGGGGCCTACGCCAATTTCTGCTTCGGGCAGGGGGAGCTGCTGGCATCCCCCCTGCAGGTCGCCGCCATGATGAACACCATTGCCTGCGGGGGGATCTGCCGCACCCCGCTGCTGCTGGAGACCACTCTGGACGAGACCACCGGCGCGCCCCTCACGGCGCTTTCCCATGTCCGGAGCAGGCGGGTGCTTACAAAGCGAACCGCCGCCGCCCTGCAGGCCCTGTTGGCGGGTGTGGTGGCCGGGGGCACCGGCCATGAGGCCGCCCTGCCCGGCCAGACCGCGGCGGGCAAGACCGGCACGGCCCAGACCGGCCAGTTTTCCGGCGGTACAGAGCTGAAAAATTACTGGTTTGCGGGCTTTGTCCCGGCAGAGCAGCCCCGCTATACCATCGTGGTGCTGCAGGACACGCAGGCCGAGCCTGCCTTTTCCAGCGCGGCCATCTTTGCCCGGGTGGCGGCAGGGCTGGAAATTCTGGCCCCGTAGCCCACGGTTTTTCTTGCATTTCCCGGCCTTTTGTGCTATCATACACTTGTATTTGTATGCAGTCTCTATGAAACTAAAGATAAAAGGAGCGTTCCATCCATGTCTGTCATTGAAATCGTCGGCGGTGCCATCCTGCTGGTCGTCTCGGCCGTCATCATCCTCCTCACCCTGATGCAGCACACCCACGGTCAGGGTCTGGCCGGTGCCATCAACGGTGGTGTGGGCGGTGCCAACAATGCACGCCTGACCCCTGCGGATCAGATGCTGGCCAAGGTGACCCGCATTGCAGGCATCGTGTTCTTTGTGGTGGCTATCCTGGCCTGTGTGTTCGCCAGCCGTCTGGCCTGAGCACCCGTGTACAGCCCCGTGTAAGGCGGGGCTGTTTTTCTGTCTGTAACCGCTCGTGGGAAAGAAGTTGTCCGGGTTCCATTGGAGAATGCCGGAAAAGTGTTAAGGAGAAAAATATGTCATTACGCGATAAAATTGAACATGCCATCCAGAACCAGCCCTGTATGGTCAAGGATCTCAAGGCAAAGTTCGGCGGCGACCGTTCCGCTGACCGCAAGGTGATGGAGGCTCTGGACGAGCTGGTGCACGATGCTGTGGTCTGCCAGAAGTCCGGCGTGTTCTTCACTGTCCGCTCCGGCCGTGCCGAAAAGGCCCTGCCCTGCAAGGTGGTCAAGCTGGGCAAGAACTTTGCCTTTGTGATGCTGGAGGATGAATCCGGTGATATCTTCATCCCGGGCCGCTTCACCCGCGGTGCCATGCCCGGCGATTCCGTTCTGGTGGAAAAGTTTGCCCACCCCCGGGTGGAGGGCAGCGATGAGGGCGAGATCCTTGCCGTGCTCGAGCAGAAGAACGACATGGTGGGCACGGCCCGCCGCATCGAGGGCCGCCTGAAGTTCGTGCCCGATGACTGCCCGGCCATCTCCATGACCATCCAGCGCGACTGCGAGGGCGGCGCGAAGGACGGCGACAAGGTGGCTGTGGAGATCCTGCAGCGCGGGACCCGGCAGGAGGACCACCGCGTGGGTGTTTCCATGCGCTTTGGCAGCTGCGAGGAGGCCAAGCGCTGCGCCAAGGCCCTGCTCTATGCCAAGGACATCCACACCCGCTTCCCCGAGAAGGTGCGGGACGAGGCCAAGAAGTTCGAGGACATGACCGTGTCTGAGGAGGACTGCAAGGGCCGCATGGATCTGCGCGCTCTGCCCATCTTCACCATCGACAGCGCCGAGACCAAGGATATCGACGATGCCGTCAGCCTGACCCGGCTCCCCGGTGGCGGCTATGAGCTGGGCGTTCACATCGCCGATGTCTCCCACTACGTCAAGCCCGGCAGTGAGCTGAACGAGGAAGCCTTCAACCGCGCCACCTCGGTCTACTATGCGGATCAGGTCGTGCCCATGCTGCCCAAGAGCCTCTCCAACGGCATCTGCTCCCTGAACGAGAAGGAGCTGCGCCTGGCGTTCTCCTGCCTGATGCGTCTGGATCAGGACGGCAATCTGACCGATTACAAGTTCGTCAAGTCCATCATCTGCAGCCGGGTCAAGGGCGTGTATTCTGAGATCAACGCCCTGCTGGCCGGCACTGCCGATGCCGAGACGCAGGCCAAGTATGCCGAGGTGCTGGATCAGCTGCCCGCCATGAAGGAACTGTACGCCCACCGCGCCCGCCTGCGCAAGGAGCGCGGCTGCATCGATTTCGAGAGCGGGGAAGTCAAGCTCATTCTGGATGAGAACGGCCACTGCATCGATGTGAAAAAGCGCACCTCCGGCGAGAGCGAGGCCATGATCGAGGAGTTTATGCTGCTGGCCAACCAGTGCGCCGCCCACTTTGCCCGGGTCAAGCAGATCCCCTTTGTCTACCGTGTCCACGAGGAGCCCAACGGCGAGAAACTGGAGCGCCTGCACAGCCTGCTGCAGGCCTGCGGCATCAACGACCACTTTGCCAAGGAAGTGCCCACCCCCAAGGAGCTGAGCGCCATTCTGGAAGGTGTGCGCGGCACCCCGTTTGAGCAGATCGTCAACACCGGAATGCTCCGCTGCATGTCCAAGGCCTGCTATGAGGAAAAGCCCAAGGGCCACTATGGTCTGGTGCTCAAGGATTACGCCCACTTCACCAGCCCCATCCGCCGCTACCCGGATCTGGCCATCCACCGCATGATGACCGACCTGCTCAGCGGCACCGACAAGGAGACCATGATCGTCCGCTACACCGATTTCGCGGAGAAGGCCTCCAAGCAGTCCAGCGAGCGGGAAGTGCTGGCCGTTCAGATCGAGCGCAAGGCCGAGGATTACTACAAGGCCGAGTACGCCCGCCGCCATCTGGGTGAGTGCTACGAGGGCATCATCTCCGGCGTGACCCAGCGCGGCATCTTCGTGGAGCTGGAGAACGGCGTGGAGGGTTTTGTGCCCGCTTCCAGCCTGACCGCCACCGGCACCACCCTCACCGAGGGCATCCGCCTTTCTGACCCCGCCTCCGGCAAGACCTGGAGCCTGGGCGACAGCATGATGATCACCATCGTCCGCGCCGATATCAACCTTGGCAAGGTCGATTTTGAGGTGGCACCTGAAACAAAATAACTGATAAAGAAACGCAAGCGTTCACCTTCCCTGGAGGGTGAGCGCTTTTTTTGTTGGACTAAACCCCTCAGGCGCTTTGCGCCAGCTCCCCTGGTAGGGGAGCCCTTGGCATAATGGTGCAGTCTGCGCGGAAAGGGGGACTTGCAAAGCTTTATGCAATGCCAAAGGCCCCCCTATTAGCGGGGGCTGTCACCGCAGGTGACTGGGGGGTTATACACAGTTTCGTCATATTTCCGACAATGGTCGGGGTTTGTATAAATTTTATACACTGTTCAGGATTTGTTTGTTGTTCAGGAAAAACCACTGGGGTATACTAGGCACAACGAAAGGGAAGACGACACAGAACCATGAACGCGGTCTTCTCAATACGATTTACAGGAGGTTCCCAGTATGTATTATTCCAGTGGCAACTACGAAGCATTTGCACACCCCAAAAAGCCTGAGGGCGTTGACAATAAATCTGCTTACCTCATCGGCTCCGGTCTGGCGGCCCTGACTGCCGCCTGCTACCTGGTCCGTGACGGCCAGATGCAGGGCGACCACATCCATGTGTTTGAGAAAGACCCGCTGCCCGGCGGTGCCTGCGACGGCTACAAGTACGATATCGGCTATGTCATGCGCGGCGGCCGTGAGATGGACAACCATTTCGAGGTCATGTGGGATCTGCTCCGCTCCATCCCCTCGCTGGAGACCGAGGGAGCCAGCGTGCTGGACGAGTATTACTGGCTGAACAAGGAGGACCCCAACAAGTCCCTCTGCCGTGCCACCGTCAACCGCGGCCAGGATGCCCACACCGACGGCAAGTTCGCCATCTCCGATCAGGGTGCCATGGAGATCATGAAGCTCTTCTTCACCCCGGACGAGCAGCTGCAGGACAAAAAGATCACCGATATCTTTGATGATCAGGTGTTCTCCTCCAACTTCTGGATGTACTGGCGCACCATGTTCGCCTTTGAGAACTGGCACAGCGCGCTGGAAATGAAGCTCTACCTCAAGCGCTATATCCACCACATCGGCGGTCTGCCCGATTTCACCGCCCTGCGCTTTACCCGCTACAACCAGTATGAATCCATCATCCTGCCCATGGTCACCTACCTGAAGAACCATGGCGTGGACTTCCAGTACGAGACCAAGGTCACCGATGTCCAGTTCAGGATCGAGGGCGGCAAAAAGCAGGCCAGCAGCGTGACCGTGGACCACAAGGGTGAGAGCAGGACCATCGACCTCACCGAGAACGACCTGCTCTTCATCACCAACGGCGGCTGCGTGGAGAGCTGCACCATCGGCTCTCAGGACAAGGCCGCAGGCTTTGATCCCACCATCAGGCCGGGCAACGGCTGGGATCTGTGGAAGAAGATCGCTGCACAGGATCCCTCCTTCGGCCATCCCGAAAAGTTCTGCTCTCAGCCGGAGCTGTCCAACTGGGAAAGCGCCACCATCACCACCCTGGACGACAAGATCCCCCAGTATATCAAGAAGATCTGCAAGCGTGACCCCTTCAGCGGCCACACCGTCACCGGCGGCATCGTCACGGTCAAGGATTCCAGCTGGCTGCTCAGCTGGACCCTGAACCGTCAGCAGCAGTTCCGTGACCAGCCCAAGAACCAGCTCTGCGTCTGGGTCTACGGCCTGTTCAGCGACAAGCCCGGCGATTACGTCAAGAAGCCCATGCGCGACTGCACCGGCCGCGAGATCTGCATGGAGTGGCTGTATCACATCGGCGTGCCCGAGGAGGACATTGCCGAGCTGGCTGAGCACAGCGCCAACACCGTGCCTGTGATGATGCCCTATATCGATGCCTTCTTCATGCCCCGTGCCTTCGGCGACCGCCCCGACATCGTGCCCCAGGGCGCTGTCAACTTCGCCTTCCTGGGCCAGTTTGCCGAGACCGGCCGTGACACCATCTTCACCACCGAGTACTCCATGCGCACCGGCATGGAAGCGGTTTATACCCTGCTCAACATCGACCGCGGCGTGCCCGAGGTCTGGGGCAGCACCTACGATGTCCGCAGCCTGATCGATGCAACGGTCAAACTGCGTGATGGCAAGAAGATCACCGATATGGATCTGCCCTTCATCCAGCGGGTGGCCCTCAAGGAAGTGCTCAAGAAGATCGAGGGCACCGACCTTGAAAAGTTCCTCAAGGAATACCATGCCATCTGATGCTGTCTGAGAATCGTCCCCCGATCCTCTGACCCTCTTTTCTGAATGCGGCAAAGCCCTGCACCCTTTCCATGGGATGCGGGGCTTTGCCCTTTTTCTCGGATTTTTCAAACGTTTTACCAAAACAGTATGACTATTGTGGGATTTCTTGACACGAATTTTACAAAAATCCCTTGCGGAAACTGGGGTTCTATGTTAAGATTTAGGTAACAAACAGCCCTCTCGGTCTTGCTGAAGCCCGCCGGTTCCCCAAAAGGGAAAACAACGCTGCACGGCATTGACGAAGAGGGCTGAAAGAGCGTATTGAATCAAAGGAGGTCTTTCCCTGTGAAACAGTTCATTACCCGCCGCAGTTTTATCAAGGCTGCCGGTGCTGCCACGGCACTGACCGCAGTTTCTGTCGGTGCACCCGCCGCCTTTGCGGAGGAGACCAATTGCTTCTTTGGTGACAAAGCGGATGTGACCATCCTCTACACCAACGATGTCCACACCTATATCGACAACAAATCCCCCAAGCCCACCTATGCTGCCATTGCTGCCCTGAAAAAGAGCATTGAGGACACCGGCCGGGATGTGCTGCTGGTGGATGCAGGCGACCATATCCAGGGCACCGCTTACGGCTCCATGGATGACGGCGCTACCATCATCGAGCTGATGAACGAGGCCGGTTACGATCTGGCTACCCCCGGCAACCATGAGTTCGACTACGGCATGGCCCGTGCCAAGGCTGTGATCCAGGAAGCCGACTTCCCCTATGTCTCCTGCAACTGGGTCGATCTGCGCACCGGCTTCAACGTTCTGCCCAGCGTCAAGTTCTTCTTTGTGGGCGGCCGCAAGATCGCCTTTGTGGGCGTGACCACCCCCGAGACCTTCACCAAGTCTACCCCGGCCTACTTTATGAACGATGCCCAGACCAAGTACATCTACGACATTCTGGGCGGCGAGGACGGCCAGAAGCTCTACGATGCCGTTCAGAAGGCCATCGACAAGGCTGAGTTCTGGGGCGCTGACACCATCATCGGTCTGGGCCATCTGGGCGTTGACCCCTCCTCCTCTCCCTGGACCAGTGAGGAAGTCATTGCACACACCCACGGCTTCACCGCCTTCATCGACGGCCACTCCCACACCGTGATGGCCAACAAGCAGGTCACCGATGCTTCCGGCAAGGCAGTCACCCTGACCCAGACCGGTTCTTACTTCAAGAACATCGGCAAGATGACTGTGGGCGCAGACGGCACCATCACCACTGAGCTCATCAACACCTACGAGGGTCTGGATGCTGCCGTGGCCGCCACTGCCTCCAACTGGATCAGCGCAGTGGACGATATGCTGGGCGAGGAGATCGCAGTGGGCGATACCAAATTCTACATCAACGATCCCGCCACCGGCAAGCGCCGCATCCGCTCCGGCGAGACCAACCTCGGCGACTTCGTGGCCGATGGCATCTACACCTACTTCAACGAGATCGAGGAACTCCACTGTGATGTCGCCATTATGAACGGCGGCGGCATCCGCACCGATGTGGAGGCTGGCCCCTGGAGCTTCAAGACCTGCAAGACCGTCAGCCCCTTTGGCAACGTGGCCTGCCTGATGTCCGTGACTGGCCAGCAGATCCAGGACGCTCTGGAGTTTGGTGCCCGCTTTGCCGGTGCTGAGGGCAAGGAGAACGGCGGCTTCCTGCAGGTGGCAGGTGCCAGGTACACGATCCACCCCATGATCCCCAACACCGTTCAGACCGACGACAAGAATGTCTGGACCGGCAGCGCCGCCACCCCGCGTGTCAGCAATGTGGAGATCTACGACAAGACCACCGGCACCTATAAGCCCCTTGACCCGAACGCCACCTACGCTCTGGCCGGCATGAACTACACCCTGCGCAATCTGGGCGATGGCTTTGCCATGTTCGATGGCGCGACCCTCATCAAGGACTATGTCTCTGAGGACTACCTTGTTATGTCCAGCTACGCAGCCATGTTCGGCGGCGTGGATGCCAACGGTCTGCCGCATCTGGCAAGCGCCAACAGCCCGCTGGCCGATTACCCCGGCTACCTGCTCAACTACGAGGACCCGTACGGTGCAGGCCGCATCCAGATGATCTGGTAAATTAAGGATACGACCCTCTCTGTCAAAGCCTGCGGCGTTGACGGAGAGGGTTATTTTTATGCAGCATTGTCAGCAGGAAACAAACCCGGTTTGTGGATCAGGATAGGGGAAAGTTGCACAAATCCGGCAGAACATCCTTGTATACTACGCCAAAGTTTGTAACTTTTTTTATTTGTTTGCTTGCGAACGATCTGCGCTGGAAGTATAATAAACAGGCAAGTAATATATCAGCTGTGCTGTGGCAGGCACAGAAACAAAGGAGAAACATTATGCAGACACGGTATACCAGCGCCGACCAGTGGGCAGAGGCCAAGGACGGCGTGATCCCTGCACCCTACGCTCTGGAAGAGGGCGAGCAGATCATTGACCAGTACCTTGAGCCGGTCATCTTCCACAACGTCAACGGCCCCGACATCGGTGTGACCACCTGCGGCGTGATCGTCAAGGACGGCCTGTACTTTAAGGATCTGGACAACAGCGGCGAGCTGGCCCCCTACAAGGATTGGCGGCTGAGCCCTGAGCAGCGCGCTGAGGATATGGTCAAGCATCTGCGGCTGGATCAGCAGGCAGGCCTTGTGCTGAACACCCTGTTCAACACCCCTGTGGTACCCACCCGTGCCGAGGCCACCAACGCCGAAGGCAAGCTGGAGCTGGGCAAAATCTACAAGCACCACAACCCCGGTGAAAAGCCCATGCCCGGCCCTCTGCCCGGCATGACCGTCAGCATTGATGACAGCCATGTTCTGGAAAAGCACATTGCCGCCGGTGTTTACCGCGGTGACATGCGCTGCGAGGCCGGCATGGTGGCCCTGTACCACAACGCCGGCACCCAGATGCTGGAATACGAGGCCTGCAAGGGCGGCGTGGCCATTCCGTACTCTCTCCACACCAACCCCATCAACATCGGTTACCCGGACTCTCTGGGCATCGGCGCGGCTGTCATTGGCGACGGCAACACCGACATGGTCTATGAGATGGCCCAGACCGACCGCAAGATGATGAAGGCCGAGGGCCTGAACATCATGTACGGCCCTCAGGTCGATGTGACCTCTGACCCCCGCTGGCCCCGTACCTCCGGTACTTACGGCGAGCGTCCCGATGTCACCAGCGATATTGCCGAGGCTCTGGTCAAGGGCTATCAGGATGGCGACAACGGCCTGAACGAAGGCTCTGTTGTTCTGACCATCAAGCACTTCCCCGGCGATGCCCCCTCTGAGAATGGCTTTGAGCCTCATGTGCCCATCGGTCAGTGGCGCATCTACCGCACCCCCGGCTCGATGGAAAAGTATCATCTGCCCCCGTTCCAGCGCGCCTTTGACCACAAGGTCTCTTCCATCATGCCGGACTACTCCCGTATTGCCACCGATGGCCGTGCTGTGCCCCAGACCTACCGGGGCGAGGTGACCAGCACCGAGGAAGTGCCCAGCGCTTACAGCAAGGAGCTGATCACCGATCTGGCCCGGAACAAGATGGGCTTTGACGGTTATGTCAACTCCGACTCCGGCATCACCACCGTTCAGATCTACGGCGTGGAGAACCTCACCGAGCCTGAGCGCTACGCCAAGGCCATCTCTGCCGGTACCGATGTCATCGGCGGCAACACCGACCCCGAGAACATCGTCAAGGCGGTGGAGGACGGTCTGCTGCCCAAGGCGGATCTGGACCGCGCCAGCTACAACCGTCTGCTGAGCCTGTTCCGCACCAAGCGGGTGGATAACCCCTACCTCGACCCCGACAAGGCCGATCAGGCCCGCGTGGATAACTTCGACGGTGCCAAGAAGAAGGCTTACGAGGCCAACCAGAAGGCTGTTGTTCTGGTCAAGAACCACGAGAAGCTCCTGCCTCTGGCCAAGAGCCAGAAGGTCTGCATCGTCACCTTCAAGGGTGTGGACTCCGGCTTTGCACAGATGGCACAGGCCATGGGTGCCGGTCTGGGCAACACGGACGAGGATGCCGCTCTGCGCAAGACCCTGACGGAAGCCTTTGAGAAGAAGGGCTACACCGTGGTGGCCACCCCGGAGGAAGCCGATGTGCTCTACCTGCACGTCTGGCCCATCAGCAACGGTCTGGTGTTCAACCAGTACGCAATGCCCGTCATCGAGATGGGCGAGATCGTCACCGACGAGCGCGAGCGCAACAAGAGCCAGAAAAAGACCGGTAACAAGGTCACCGTTGTCACCCTGAAGGACGTGGAGAAGATCAAGGAACTGGCCGATGCCATCCATGCCCGCGGCGGCAAGGTGGTTGGCACCTGCGTGGTCTGCAACCCCTGGCTTCTGGACAAGCTGGAGCCCTACTGCGATGCACTGACCATCCAGTACACCGTCAGTGCCGTTGCCCTGAATAACGCCCTGAACGCTCAGGTCGATGTCATCAGCGGCGACTTTGCCCCCACCGGCAAGCTGAGCCTGACCATGGTCTCTGACCCCGCCGTCATTGCCATCACCGAGCAGGAGATCGACGGTGTGGTGCGCGAGATCTGTGCCTCTCCCAACGACGTGCCCGGCTACGATAAGGATCAGTACATCGATCCCGCCATCCTCGCCAACGTCAAGGGCGGCAGCTACGCCTACTGCGATGCCGACGGCAACTACTACCGCAGCGGCTTCGGTCTGAATTACTGATTACCGTCAACGAAAAAAGAGCGATACAGCGTTTGCTGTATCGCTCTTTTGCTTTCTCTATGAACAAAGAACAAAAAAGACATCCGAACAGTTCGGATGTCTTTTGGTTGGGGATGAGAGAATCGAACTCCCACAAGTAGAGTCAGAGTCTACCGCACTACCACTATGCAAATCCCCATCAGCTTGGGTCTGTCTTGCGGGGTGAGCCGCTCAACGTGTGCTATTATACGGAAAAAGTGCCGCTTTGTCAAGCGCTTTTTTGAAATTTTTTGCAGAAATCGAAAAAAAGACGCACTTTCGCAGGAGTTCTTGCGGGCTGCTTGATTCCGTCATCCTTCTCATGCTCTTTGCATATACTGGAAATCAGAAGAAGCAAAGACGCACAAAGAGGAGGAACTGCTATGACCCAGACCACGCAAAAGGAAAAGACCCTGCTTTCGCCCCGCATCCCGCGGGACACCGAACACGAGCGCTACCACCCGGAGCTGGAGGAGGAACTGAAAGAGTGCCTGTTCTGCCTGCACCGGAACGAGATGATGTTCGACCTTGAGGTGGACACCGACCTCATCGAACAGCACATCTATGAGCGGCAGGCCCTTCTGGCCCGCTACCGGTACTTATTGGGAAAAGCCCGGGAGCTGGGGCTGCATACAATATTGGAAAAGTATCAGCCGGTGGGGTAAGGCTTCGTCTTTGTACAGCTTACAAAATACTGCCCACAGAAGATGCGACAAAAATCTTGACAGAATCCCTGAACCGTGCTATCCTATATCAAGATAACAATGCGCAGGTGGTTCTGCGTATCAACTATTTGGAGCTAGAGAGGTTTTTCATTATGGAACGTATTAAGACGATCGCTACTCGTGACCTGACCAAGAGCGTTGTGACCGGTGGCTGCGGCGAGTGCCAGACTTCCTGCCAGTCTGCCTGCAAGACTTCCTGCGGCGTGGCTAACCAGAAGTGCGAGAACAGCAACAAGTAATTTCTGCAAATCGGATGCCGCCTTTGCCGGGCGGCATTTTTTTATGTAACAATGGAATGGAGAATAAAATGGTACATCAGTATCAATTGAACGGCTATAACATCGTGCTGGATACCTGCAGCGGCTCGGTGCATGTGGTGGATGAGGTGGCGTATGATGTCATTGCCATGTACCCCGACCACACCGCCGACGAGATCGTTGCCGCCATGATGGCAAAGTACGGCGACCGTGAGGACGTGACCGAGGCCGACCTGCGCCAGTGCATCGATGATGTGGCAAGCCTGAAGGAATCCGGCAAGCTGTGGAGCCCCGATACCTATGAGAACCTCGCGTTCGATTTCAAGAACCGCAACACCGTGGTCAAGGCCCTCTGCCTGCATGTGGCCCACACCTGCAACCTGAACTGCTCCTACTGCTTTGCCTCGCAGGGCCGCTATCAGGGCGAGCGTGCCCTGATGAGCTTTGAGGTGGGCAAGCGGGCAATGGATTTCCTCATCGAGAATTCCGGCAGCCGCCGCAACCTCGAGGTGGACTTCTTCGGCGGCGAGCCTCTGATGAACTTTGATATGGTCAAGAAGCTGGTGGCCTACTGCCGTGAGCAGGAGAAGATCCACAATAAGAACTTCCGCTTCACCATGACCACCAACGGGATGCTCATCGATGATGATGTCATCGACTTCTGCAACAAGGAGTGCCACAACGTGGTCCTGAGCCTGGACGGCCGCAAGGAGGTCCACGACCGCTTCCGCAAGGACTACGCCGGCCATGGCAGCTATGATACCATCGTGCCCAAGTTCCAGGAGTTCGTAAAGAAGCGCGGCGATAAGGGCTACTACATGCGCGGCACCTTTACCCACTACAACACCGACTTCACCAACGATATCTTCCACATGGCAGATCTGGGCTTTACCGAGCTGAGCATGGAGCCCGTGGTCTGCGACCCCAGTGACCCCAGCGCTCTGACCGAGGCAGATCTGCCCATCCTGAAGGAGCAGTATGAGATCCTGGCCAAGGAGATGATCAAGCGGAACCGTGAGGGCCGCGGCTTCACCTTCTACCACTACATGATCGACCTGACCGGCGGCCCCTGCATCTACAAGCGCATTTCGGGCTGCGGCTCCGGCACCGAGTACATGGCTGTGACCCCCTGGGGCGATCTGTATCCCTGCCATCAGTTCGTGGGCGATCCCAAGTACCTGATGGGCGATATCTGGAAGGGTGTCACCAACACGGCAGTCCGGGACGAGTTCAAGCACTGCAACGCCTACGCCCGCAAGGAGTGCCAGGACTGCTGGGCAAAGCTCTACTGCTCCGGCGGCTGTGCAGCCAACTCCTACCACGCAACCGGCAGCATCACCGGCGTGTACGAGTACGGCTGTGAGCTGTTCCGCAAGCGGATGGAGTGCGCCATTATGATCCAGGTGGCACAGAATCAGGAGCTGGCCGCGCAGGGCATCGAAGTGCCCATCCAGCTGGGCTCCACCTGCAATGCCTGCGCCGACGGCGAGGCCTGCGAATAAATGACCACCCCCATCGTCGATTTTGTGCGGCAGTACGCCCAGTCCGGCACCGCCCGGCTCCACATGCCGGGGCATAAGGGGCAAAGCCTGCTGGGCTGTGAGCCGTGGGATATCACCGAGATCCGGGGGGCCGATGAGCTCTACGAGGCCGAGGGCATCATTGCGCAGAGCGAGGCCAACGCCACCCGGCTGTTCGGCACGGCCCACACCTATTACAGCACCGAGGGTTCTTCCCAGTGCATCCGGGCCATGCTCTGCCTTGCTTTGCAGGGTGCGCCCCGCACCGGCAAGCGCCCGGTGCTGCTGGCGGCCCGCAATGCCCACAAAGCCCTGCTCTATGCGGCGGCTCTGCTGGACTTCGACATCCGGTGGCTCTGGCCCGCACCGGAGGATACCGGCGCGCTGTGCAGCTGCCCGGTAACGGCGCAGGCCCTTTCCGCCGCCCTTGAGGAGCTGGCAGGGCAGGGGAGAGCACCCTTCGGCGTTTACCTGACCAGCCCGGATTATCTGGGCGGGATGCAGGATATCGCGGCCCTCTCTGCCGTCTGCGATGCTCACGGCGTGCCCCTGCTGGTGGATAACGCCCATGGGGCCTACCTGCGCTTTCTGCCCGGCGGGAGCCGCCATCCCATCGACCTGGGCGCGGCGGCCTGCTGTGACTCCGGCCACAAGACTCTGCCGGTGCTCACCGGGGGAGCCTACCTGCATCTGGGCCCCAAGGCCCCCGTGCAGGAGGAAAGTACCGTGCGCAGCGCACTGGCGCTGTTCGGCTCCACCAGCCCGTCTTATCTGATCCTGCAGTCTCTCGATGCCTGCAACCGGCTTCTTTCCACCGATTACCCGGCACGCCTGCAGGAATGCTGTGACCGGCTGGCTGCTCTGCGTGCCCGCCTGAACACGCTGGCTGCCGGGCAGGGCGCGGCCCTGCCGCTGGCACTGGACGGCCCCGCCCGGGAACCCATGAAGCTGACGCTGGACGCAGCGGCGCTGGGCCTGACCGGGCAGGCACTGGCCGACCATCTGCGACAAAACGGGATGGAGTGCGAATATGCCGACCCCCGCTACCTTGTGCTGATGTTTACCCCGGAAAACCCGGCGGAGGACATGGCCCGGCTGGAGGCGGCTCTGGCAGAACTCTGTGCGCGGGGCATCCCCCCGGCAGAACTCCCTGCCGAGCACCGGGAAGCGTTTTGTGCGCTGGCCCGGCAGGCGGAGCTCCGCCTGACCGTGCGGCAGGCCGTGTTTGCCCCGCAGGAGACCATCCCGGCAGGGTCTGCGCTGGGCAGGGTCTGCGCTCTGCCCACTGTGTCCTGCCCGCCCGCCATCCCCATCGTGGTCAGCGGCGAGGTGATCGGCCCGGCGGCGCTGGAGCTTTTCGCAGCCTACGGCGTGGAGACGGTCTCGGTGGTGAAACCGGAAAAATTTTGAAAAAATCAGGGCGGATCTGCAAGATTCTGCGGCTCTGAAACGTATTAAAGATAGAACAGAGAACATAACCCCTATTCTATGCGGTAATCTGAGGTGTTCCAATGAAAATTCTTCTTGCATCAGATACATGGTCCCCAATGGTCAACGGTGTGGTGCGCTCGGTGGAGCTGCTGTACCACCAGCTGCTGGCACTGGGCCATGACGTGCGGGTGGTGACCCTTGCCCAGAATGGCCATTCCCATGAAGAAAACGGCATCCTGTATGTGGGCAGCATCAGCGCGGAGCGGGTCTACCCGGGCGTGCGGATCAGTGCGGCGGGCGCTCTGCCCATCTCCCACTGGCTGGACGAGCTGGAAGCCTGGGGCCCGGAGGTCATCCATACGCAAAGCGAGTTTTCTACCTTTATGCTGGCACAGCGGGTGGCCCGCCGGTGCCACTGCCCGGTGGTACATACCTACCATACTGTCTACGAGGATTATACCCAGTACCTTTTCTTCAGTGAGCGTCTGGGCCGGATGACCGCCGAAAAGGCCACCCGCATCCTCTCGGGCTATTGCTCCCTCATGCTGGCCCCCACCGAAAAGGTGCGCGCCATGCTCAACCGCTACGGGGTCAGCTGCCCGGTGGTCACAGTGCCCACCGGCATTGACCTGACCGCCTTTGGCCCGGCGCAGGACAACGGCGAGGAAAAGGCCCGGATGCGGGCAGAGCTGGGCATCCCGGAAGGGGATACCGTCCTGCTCTCGCTGGGCCGTCTGGCTGCCGAGAAGAACCACGCCCAGCTGGTGCGTCTGCTGGCCGCACAGCCGGAGCAGAGCCGCCCGTGGCTGGTGTTCGTGGGCGACGGTCCCGCCCGGCCTGACCTGGAAGCACTGACAAGGGAGCTGAAGCTGACCGACCGTATCCGCTTTGCGGGCATGGTCAAGCCCGATGAGGTGCCCCGGTGGTACCGCGTGGGCGATATCTTCGTCAGCGCCTCTCAAAGCGAGACCCAGGGCCTGACCTACTTCGAGGGCATGGCCTGCGGTCTGCCTGTGCTCTGCCGTGCGGACCCCTGCCTGGATGGCGTGGTGGAAAACGGCTTCAACGGCTGGCAGTGGAAGGACGAAGCCGAGTTTGCATCGGCACTGAACACCATCATCTCGGACCCCGCCCTGCGCGGGCAGCTGCACCAGAACGCTCTGGCCACCGCCGCCCGCTACTCGGCAGAGCATTTCGCCCAGCAGGTGCTGGATGCTTACCAGCAGGCCATTGCGCTGAAGCAATACGAGCCGGAGCACAGAAGCATCCTCAGCTGGGTGTGATCCCAATCTCAAAAGAATCTAGAAAAAGCAGCAGCGCCCTGTCTCCCGCAATGGGAAACAGGGCGCTGCTTTTTGCGCATCCGTTATTCGATGCCGGTCACCTTGTAATCCTGATCCTCAACAGCCTTCTTCAGGTCTGCGTCGGAAACTTCGGCGTTCAGGGTGACGATGGCGGTACCGGCCTCATGGCTGACCACGGCCTCGTCCACGGCGGGCAGGGCTTCCAGCGCCTTTTTCACGCGGGCTTCGCAGTGGCAGCACATCATACCTTCAACATGCAGGGTCTTTTTCATGGCATTGTCCTCCTTGACAACGGGAGCCGAAACGGGTTCGGCAGTATTTTCAGCCGCTGCAGGCTGCACGGGGGCAGCGGGCAGGGCGGCAGACTTGGGTTTGCGGTCGTGTTTGGTGCTGTGCAGGTCGAACAGGTTCAGCCGCAGGGCATTGCTCACGACACAGAAGCTGGAAAGGCTCATGGCCGCAGCCCCGAACATGGGGTTCAGGGTCAGGCCGAAGGGGATGAACACACCGGCAGCCAGCGGGATGCCGATGATGTTGTAGATGAATGCCCAGAACAGGTTCTCGTGGATGTTGCGCAGGGTGGCGCGGCTCAGCCGGATGGCGGCGGGCACATCGGAGAGCCGGGAGTTCATCAGGACCACATCGGCTGCGTCAATGGCAACATCGGTTCCGGCACCGATGGCGATGCCGGTGTCCGCGCGGGTCAGGGCGGGGGCATCGTTGATGCCGTCGCCCACCATGGCCACCTTGCCGCTCTCCTGCAGCCTGCGGATCACGGCCTCCTTGCCGTCGGGCAGAACGCCTGCAATGACCTCGTCCACGCCCGCCTGTCGGCCAATGGCATCGGCGGTGCGCTGGTTGTCGCCGGTCAGCATGACCACCCGGATGCCCATGTTCTGCAGCTCCCGGATGGCGCGGGGGCTGTCCTCCTTGAGGGTGTCCGCCACGGCGATCACGCCCATCAGGCGGCCTGCACCGCCAAAGAAGAGGGGCGTTTTGCCCTCAGCGGCCAGCCGGGCGGCTTCGGCCTGGAGTTCGGCGGGTACGGATGCCTTGGCGGCGATGAACTCCGCATTGCCGCCGTAGATCTCCATGCCGTCCAGCCGGGCGGAAAGGCCATTGCCGGGCAGGGCGGCAAAATCGGTCACATCGGGGCAGGCGATGGTCTCGGTCTCGGCATAGGCCAGCACCGCCTTGGCCAGCGGGTGCTCACTCTTCTGCTCCAGCGAGGCCGCCAGCGTCAGCAGCTCGCTCTCGGAAACGCCCTCCGCAGGCAGGATGTCAGTGACCCGGGGCTCGCCGCTGGTGATAGTGCCGGTCTTGTCCAGCGCCACGATCTGGGTGCGGCCTGCGGCTTCCAGCGAGGCGGCAGTCTTGAACAGGATGCCGTTCCTGGCCCCCAGACCGTTGCCCACCATGATGGCCACAGGCGTTGCCAGACCCAGCGCACAGGGGCAGCTGATGACCAGCACCGAGATGCCCCGGGCCAGCGCGTAGCCGAACTCCCGGCCCAGCAGCAGCCAGACAAGGGTGGTCAGCACCGAAATGGAGATGACTGCAGGCACAAAAAAGCCGGAAACGGTATCGGCGATCTTGGCAATGGGGGCCTTGGTGGCGGCGGCATCGCTGACCATCCGGATGATCTGGGCCAGGGTGGTATCCTCGCCCACACGGGTGGCTTCGCACTTCAGGAAACCGGACTGGTTGGTGGTGGCGGCACTGACCTTGTCTCCCGCAGCCTTGTCCACCGGGATGCTCTCGCCGGTCAGGGCGCTCTCATTCACGGCGCTGGAACCTTCCAGCACAAGGCCGTCCACCGGGATATTCTCACCGGGGCGCACCACAAAGAGATCGCCTTTTTTCACCTGTGCAATGGGCACAGTCACTTCGGCCCCCTCCCGCAGCAGGGTGGCAGTCTGGGGTGCCAGCTTCATCAGGCTCTTGAGCGCGTCGGTGGTCTTGCCCTTGGAGCGGGCCTCCAGCATCTTGCCCACGGTGATCAGGGTCAGGATCATGGCGGCAGATTCAAAGTAGAGCTCCATCATGTAGTGCATGACGAGCGCGTCGTTGCCGTCTACCTGAGCGCGGGTCATGGCGAACAGGGCGTAGGTGCTCCAGAGAAAGCTGGCCGAAGAACCCAGCGCCACCAGTGTATCCATGTTGGGGGCACGGTGGAGCAGACCCTTGAAGCCGCTGATGAAGAACTTCTGGTTGATGACCATTACGATGCCCGCCAGCAGCAGCTGAGCCAGACCCATGGCAACGTGGTTGCCGTCGAACCAGTGGGGGAGCGGCCAGCCCCACATCATGTGGCCCATCGAGAAGTACATCAGCACCGCCAGAAAGACCAGTGATGCGATGAGCCGTTTTTTCAGTCTGGGTGTCTCGTGGTCGGCCAGGGCATCCAGCTCGGCGCTGGGGGTCTCGGCGGCAGCAGCCTTGGGGCTTGCGCCGTAGCCCGCCTCCTGCACTGCCTTGACGATGGCCGAGGCGCTGGCGGTGCCCTCCACTCCCATGGAGTTGGTCAGCAGGCTCACCGAGCAGCTGGTCACGCCGGGCACAGCTTTTACGGCCTTTTCCACCCGGGCAGAGCAGGCTGCGCAGCTCATGCCCGTAACAGTATATTGTTCCATTGTTTCCCTCCGATCAAAAAAACGCTGCGTGAATGGGATCAAACGAGCTTGTTCAGGATCCACAAAAACTCCTGCAGCTTCTCCTCACCACCGTTTTTCAGGTCCTCAGCCACGCAGGTGCTCAGGTGCTGGTCGATCAGCTCCCGGGTAAAACCGTTCAGGGCACTTCTGGCGGCGGCGGCCTGCACCAGGATATCCGTGCAGTACACGTCCTTTTCCACCATGCTCCGGATGCCCCGGATCTGGCCCTCGATGCGGTTCAGCCGGGTGATGAGGTGCTTGTATTCCTCCTCGGTGCGCTGCTTGTGGCGGCAGCCGCAGCCGGTGCTTCCCTCAGCCGGGGCACAGCAGGGTGCTTCTGCCGGGGCGGGGGAGCAGTGGGGGCAGCTGCCCTCCGGGATCTTGTTCACATCGCTCATGGTCCATTCTCCTTTCATTACCCCTTAGGGGTATCTTACTCCATAGCTGCATTATAGCACGGCTGTCCTGTTTCTGCAAGTAGGGCTGGGGGGTATTGCTGTGAATTTTTTATGAACACAGAAGATAAAACAAAAGGCTCTGCGCCCCAAACGGGGAACAGAGCCTTTGAAGCATCCAAAACGATCAGTAGGCGAATCTGCGCATAAAGGCAAGGTCGCTTGCGGCGCGGGCGGGCACAGCTTCCTCCCGCAGCACGGGCAGGGAAGCCTGCGGCATCTGCCGCAGCATCTCAAAGCCGCCGGCGTAGTCCACACAGGAATCCTCCAGACTGGTGGAATAGAGCGTTCCATCCGGCTGGAAGTTCTGGCCCTTGAAATGGACCGCCGTGATCTTGTCGCCGTACCAGCTGCCCACCTTATCCCAGATGCGGCGCTGTGCATCCACAGACGCGGCCTCCGGGCCCACATAGTTGGCAAAATCGCAGATGACGCGCAGGTTGGGGCTTGCCATGGTGTCCAGCACCATCCGTACCGCCTCGGGGGTATTCATGGCGTGGTAGTAGACGCACTCCACGGCAAAGAGTACTCCCTGCTCCTCACAGACGGGCAGGATCTCGCCCAGACTGCGCAGGAGCGCTTCCTGTGCCTCTTTCCGGGTCACACCGGGCTGCTTGGCCATGTTGGTGGTCTCGCTGCCCATGCAGCCTGCCCCCAGTGCCCTGGCAACGGGGATCTGGCTCAGCACCTTTGCCACCTCGGCACGGCGCTTGTCCTCGTCGGCATAGCTCAGCTCCACATAGGTGCCGTCCACGGCAATGCCCACGCCGGACGCTGCCGCAGCTGCTCTTGCCCGCTCCACCAGCGCAGGGGTCACATCGGCATAGCTCTTTACGCCCTCCACCGCCTTGGTAAAGGCCAGCTGGGTGCAGGCAAAGCCTGCCTGCCCGATGGAGGAAAAGAGGGTCTCTGGGTCATGGCGGCCAAAATCGTGGCCGCGCGCACCAAGAATGAATTCAGGCATCCTGCACCTCCATCAGCCGAACACACGGGCGGCAAAGAGATTCAGCTCCTTGCCCCACCAGTACCAGTCGTGGGAGACATCGCTGCCCCATACCTCCAGATGCACGGGCAGGCCGCAGTCGGTCAGTGCATCGGCCATGGCCTGGGTGTCCACCAGTGCGTCGCCCTCGTAGCTGCCCTGACCGGCACAGAGGAGAAGGGCATTCTCCTCAGCCTTTGCCAGCAGCTTCTTGTCCACAAGGCCGTCCTCTGCCAGACAGGCTAGGGGAGCATTGCGCAGGACCAGGTCATCTGCTGCATTGCCCAGGAAACGGCGCACATCGTACAGGCCGGAAAGGCCGATGGCACCCGCGAACACCTCAGGGCGGCGCAGGCGGCAGTTCACTGCCTGATACGCACCGGTGTCCACGCCTACCGCCCAGAGCAGGGTGTCCTTTTTGGCACCGTTCAGGGTCAGGATGCGGGGAGCCAGCTCACCTGTCAGGTAGTTGAAATACTTTTCCTGCATCTCTGCCCGGCGGCGGGGAGCCGTGTCCCCGGCCAGCAGGCTCTCGGCATCGATGCTGTCGGCGCAGAACAGCTGCACCTTGCCCTTATTCAGCAGCGGGGCAATGGCATCCGGCATCCCGTTGTTTTCCCAGTCGTAAAAGCGGCCGCCCCGCGCGGGCAGAGCCAGCACCGGCGTACCGGCATGGCCGTAGACCTTGAACTCCATGTCGCGGCCCAGCATCCGGCTCCATTCCTTATAATACGTCCCTTGGATCATGGCAGCATCCTCCTGTTGTCACACAAATTGATTGCGCTGGGGGTCATAGGCGTACCCCACAGCAGAAAGCCTGGCACACAGCGCGGCCTTGTCCTCATCCAGATCCTCGCACAGCGCGTCCAGAGTGGGGTAGAAGTCCCGCAGCTTCAGGTTGATCATGCTCAGCAGCATGATCGGGTCATTTGGCAGAGCCATCGTCGATCCCTCCAGAAGATAACAAAAAAGCCGGCCACTCGACAAAGTGACCGGCAGATGCAGCTACTTAGACAGCGCGGGTAACCTTGCCAGCGCGCAGGCAGCGAGAGCATGCGTAGATATACTTGGGAGAGCCTTCCACGACCGCCTTGACACGACGGACATTCGGCTTCCAGGTACGGTTGGAACGGCGATGAGAGTGGGAAACCTTGATACCAAAGGTAACACCCTTGCCGCAGCATTCACACTTAGCCATGGTACTTGCACCTCCTACAGTGAAGTATGGAATTCAAAATAATCAGCTTGACTATTTTACCAGAGATGCGGAGAAAAAGCAAGAGTAAATTTGATTTTTCCGCAACTTTTTTCTTGCAGGGCCAAACCCTTGCCCCAAAAGCGAAAAAATAGTACAATAGAGTAAAATCTAACTGAGGGAGAAACGAATGACCGCACAAGGAATGTATTATCTCATCCGGGCACTGGTGACCCTGATCGCCATCCCGTTCCATGAGGCGGGCCACGCGCTGGCCGCCTGGCTGCTGGGCGACCCCACCGCAAAGCGGGAGGGCCGCATCAGCCTGAACCCGTTCCGCCACTTTGACCTCGTGGGCACCCTCTGCATGATCTTTGCGGGGGTGGGCTGGGCAAAGCCTGTTTCCACCGACCCCCGCAATTTCAAAAACCCCAAGTGGGGCATGGCCCTCACCGCGCTGGCAGGCCCGGCGGCCAACCTGCTGCTGGCCTACCTCGGCATGGTGGCGTGGAAGATCCTGTATTATTGGGCCCCTACCACCATGATCACGGTTTTCGCAGCCCGCTTCCTCCAATACTTCGTGATGATGGATGTGGGCCTTGCGGTGTTCAACCTTATCCCCATCCCGCCGCTGGACGGCAGCCGCATCCTGCTGGTGGTGCTGCCCCAGCGCATCTACTTTCAGATCATGCGGTACGAGCGCGTCATCTTCGTCATCCTGCTGGCAGCTGTCTGGGCCGGTGTGCTGGATGGCGTGCTGGGCACATTCAATGATGTGGTCTGGGATCTGCTGGATCTCGGCACCGGCTACATCGACCAGATCGCCTATTCTGCGTATTATGCAGCCATCGGGACGGTGATCTGAGTGGCAGAAGAACTGACCTTCCGTCTGGAGGATTTTGAGGGCCCGCTGGAGCTGCTGCTCACGCTGGTGCAGAAGCACAAGATGGACCTGCACAACATCCCCATTCTGGAGCTCATCGACCAGTACACCCGCGCGGTGGAATCGGCCGAGAGCACCGACCCTGAAATTTCCAGTGCCTTTATCGAGATGGCCGCCCACCTGGTGGAGATGAAGAGCTATCTGCTGCTGCCCCGCAGTGAAGAGGGTGAGCGGATGAAGCAGGAGCTCACCGGCCAGCTCATTGAATATGACCAGTGCCGCCGGATGGCCGCCCGTCTGCGGGAGCGGGGAGAGGAGCACACTGTGTTCGTGCGCACCCCGGCCCGGCTGGAATGGGACAACACCTATGATCTCTTCCATTCGCCGCAGGTGCTGGCAGACTGCTGGCAGGCCCTGATGGGGCGCACCACCGTCCGCAAAATGCCCACCCAGCAGCAGTTCGAGCCGCTGGTGTCGGCCCCGCAGGTCTCGGTGAGCAGCCGGGTGGTCTACATCCTGCGCCAGCTCATTGCAGGCGGTGCAAAAAAGATGGACCAGCTGTTTTCCCGCCGCCAGACCCGGGGGGCCAACGTGGCCACCTTTCTGGCGCTGCTGGAGCTGGTGCGCGGCGGCCGTGTGACGCTTGGCCCGGAGGGCGAGCTGAAGATGCGCCGGGGCCGCATCGACCGCACAAAGGAGGAGCAATGAATCAGAAACAAATTCGTGCCGCAGTGGAAGCAATGCTCTTTGCCTACGCGGAGCCTATCGGGGCCGACAAGCTGGCCCAAGCGCTGCAGCTGCCCACCGCCGGCGTGGAATCTGCGCTGGAAGCGCTGCACGAGCGCTGCCAGAAAGAGGACAGCGGCCTGTGCCTGCTCCACCTGAACACCCATTGGCAGCTGGCCACCAAAACGGAATTTGCGGAGTGCGTCCGCCGTGTGCTGGACACCCGCCGCTCCATCCCGCTGGGCCCTGCGGCCATGGAGACCCTGACCGTCATCGCCTACAACCAGCCCGTCTCCCGCGCCTTCATCGAGCAGGTGCGCGGCGTGGATTCCTCCTCCAGTGTGTCGGGCCTGCTGGAAAAGGGGCTCATTGAAGAGGCAGGCCGTCTCGATCTGCCCGGCAGACCGGTGGCTTTCCGCACCACGGATGTGTTCCTGCGGTGCTTCGGCCTGTCCAGTCTGGAGGATCTGCCCCCGGTGCGGGGCGCGGAAAGTGAGGCGGCCCAATGAGCGTTCTGTGGAGTGTTCTCGCTGGTATCGGTACGGTGCTGCTGTTCCTCTTAAAAGGAGTGGGCATCCTGCTGCTGGTGGTGCTGGTGCTGGGTCTGCTGCTCATGTTCTGCCCCTTCTGCGCCGATGTGCAGTGGGCGGAGGGCATCTTTCAGGTAAAGGCCGGTGCACTGGGCATCACCTTCCCGGTGTTCCGGTATCCCGCGCCGGAAAAGCCGGAGAAAAAGAAAAAAGATAAAAAGAAGAAAGCGTCCGGCGGGCAGAAGCCCAAAAAGGAAGCCCCGCCCCGCCAGAAGGCGAAGCTGACCCTGCAGATCGTCTGCACCATCTTAAAAGGGGCGGGAAAGCTTACCCGGGCCATCATCGGCTCCCTGCGCTTCACCCGGATCGACGTTGTCCTCGGTGTCCGGGGCGAAGACCCTGCCGAGGCTGCCCGCTGCTATGGCAGGCTGAACGCCTGGCTCTACCCGACGCTGGGTTTCCTGGACCGGTTCCTCTATCTGGACTTTGAGCAGCTCCGGCTCCTGCCGGATTTCGGCAGCGCCGAGCCCACCGTAAAGGATCAGGTCTCCTTCCGGGTCACGGCCCGGGCCTACGCCATCGTTTTCACGCTTCTGCGCGTTCTGTACGCGTTCTGGCGCGAAAAGGTACTGGACGTTTTTCTCTAGCTCGGGTATAATATTTTTGTATGGTGCGTCCGCGTCCCGGCCCGTACAGGGCAGGGAAGTGGTTCCGTGGGAGCGGTGTTTCGCTCCCTGATATAGAAGTAAGGAGGCCGAATTTATGGCTGAGCATCCCATTCAAAATCTGATGAACGTTACGATGGACAAGATCCGTCAGATGGTGGATTCCAACACCATCGTCGGCAAGCCCATCACCACCGATGACGGCACCACCATCCTGCCGGTGTCCAAGGTGAGCTTCGGCTTTGCCTCTGCCGGTACCGATTTCGACGGCAAGAACGCCGCCAATAAGGATCTGTTCGGCGGCGGCTCCGGCGCGGGTGTCAATATCCAGCCCGTGGCATTCCTGGTGGTCAAGGACGGCTGCGTCCGCACCATCCAGCTCTCTGACGGCAACAACACCGTGGACCGCGCCCTGACCATGATCCCCGAGCTGGTGGAAAAGGTCAGCGCACTCATTAAAAAGGACGAGCCTGCTGCGCCCAAAAGCGGGCAGTAACGGCCAGCGGGCAGCTTTCCCTCGCAAGTGAATACGGGTTGCGGCTCCCAGCATTTGTTTCGTGCGCCTGCACTCACAAATCGCTGGCCGCGGCCCCAACAACAGCTCCCTGCATCCGCCACTGGCGGCGGTTGCTGTCGTTGCAGGCCATTCCATCGCCCGCCCTACTGCCTGCGGCAGCAGGGTCCCACCCCAGCGGACACTTGCTCAGGAAACTGCCCGCCGTCCTCCAACACACCGCCGCAACTGCAAGAATCCAACTTGCAGTTTTTTCAGCGCATGCTCCGGCGTGCGTTTTTGAGCGCCGGGAGGCGCACAAGGAGTTTTATTATGGCAGAAGAACGTATTCAGAAGATCATGGCTGAGCAGGGCCTGTGCTCCCGCCGCGCGGCCGAGCAGATCATTGCCGAGGGCCGTGTCAAGGTCAACGGCCACCCCGTCAAGGTGGGCGACAAGATGGACCCCAACCGGGATGTGCTGCATGTGGATGACGAGCGCATCTACATCCAGAAGAACCAGCAGCTCTACTATCTGGCCCTGTACAAGCCCCGCGGCTATGTGACCACCGCCAGCGATGAGCTGGGCCGCAAGACCGTTATGGAGCTGGTCAGCGATATCCCGGCCCGCCTGTACCCGGTGGGCCGCCTGGACAAGGACAGCGAGGGCCTGCTGCTGATGACCAACGACGGTGCCTTTGCGCAGGCTGTCACCCATCCGTCGGGCGGCATCTCCAAGCTGTACCGCGTCACCGTGCAGCCCCGGGCCGATGAGAGCCAGATCCTGAAGATGAGCTCCGGCGTTGTGCTGGACGATGGCACCAAGACCATGCCCTGCGCCATCAACGTCGTCACCGATGAGCCCGGCCGCACCGTGATGGAGATGACCCTGAAAGAGGGCAAGAACCGCGAGATCCGCCGCATGTGCGAGGCCGTTGGTCTGGAGGTCGTCCGCCTGAAGCGCAACGCCGAGGGCGTGGTCAAGCTGGGAATGCTCAAGCCCGGCACCTACCGTGAACTGACCAAGGCAGAGGTCAACGGTCTGCGTGCCGCCGCCGCCAAGGGCCGCGCCCAGACCCGCAGCGCATCGCTGCAGTCCAAGGCTGCTGCCCGCCGTCCCAAGGGCCCTGTGGGCAGGGGCAATGCCCCCGCAAAACGGAGAAAGTGATCGTTTTTTCGGCTTTCACGGCGCAAAAACCGTCTGATCCTGGAAAAGATTGTGAAATTTTTCCGCAAAATGGGCCTTTCAGCCCTTGTGAACGCTCTCAAAATAAGGTATAATGATACTAATTTTGAAAGCTCAAAATAAAAAGCTCAAAATAGAAAAGCAGGAGGTCTTACCATGGCTTCAAAGAGTAACAAAGGAGAAATCCTCGCCAAGTTTTTCGATGACGGGGAGTATACCGCACTGTTTGCGGACGGCGCAGTGAGTGCTGCCTGCGGCTATGCGGCTGGTCAGCAGGCTTATGCTGTTTACCAGAACGGCGAGGCTGTCTCTGTCAAGGACGTTGAGAAGAACATCAAGGTCCTGGAGATGGCTGCTCAGACCGGCTGCCCGGTGGTCACGTTCTACAACTCTGTCGGTGCTAAGCTGGCTGAGGGTCTGGACGTTCTGACCGCCAGCGCCAAACTGAACGCCACCATCGCCAAGGTTTCCGGTGTCATTCCCCAGATCGCAGTCGTCACCGGCGTGTGCGGCGGCACCAGCGCACTGAGCGCTGCCAATGCTGACGTGTGCGTCATGGCTGAGGATGCAGAGCTGTTCTTCACCGCTCCGTTCACCTCCGCCGCCAAGGGCGACAAGGTCCCCGGCGCAGGCACTGCCGAGGCTGCTGCCAAGGCTGGTGTGGCTGCCATCGTGGCTGCCAACGCTGAGGAAGCTGCCGAGAAGGCTGCCCACATCGTGGGTCTGCTGCCCGCCAACAACCTGACCGGCCCCGCCATCTTCGAGTTCGAGCAGCCCACCAGCGTTCTGAGCGCCGGTGTTGCCCCCGAGAAGGCTGCCGCTGCCCTGATCGACAAGGACAGCGCTGTGGAGCTGTACGCAGGCTTCGGCAAGCACGTCTACACCGCATTCGCAACCATCGGCGGCAACGCTGTGGGTATTGTGGCCACCGGCGAGACCCTGTGCCACAACTGCGTGGCCAAGGCTTCCCGCTTTGTCCGCCTGTGCGATGCTTTCAGCGTGCCCGTGCTGACCATCGTCAACACCAACGGCTTTGTACCCAGCGCCACCGATGACATCGCAGGCGGCATCCGTGAGGCTGCCCGTCTGGCTGCCACCTATGCCGATGCTACCACCGCCAAGGTGGCTCTGCTGTCCGGCAAGGCTGTGGGCCCTGTCTACACCGCTCTGGCCAACGCAGACCTGAAGATCGCCGTCAACGGCTGCACCGTCAGCGCTCTGGAGCCCAATGCTGCCGTCTCTGTCCTGTACAAGGCCGAGATCGACGCTTCCGACAACATCATTGCTGCCACCAACGCCAAGGCTGCCCAGTATACCGCTGAGGTGTGCAGCGCTGCCAACGCCGTTGCCGCCGGTGCCGCTGATATGACCTGCGACGCTGCCAACGCCCGTGCAAGCGTGGTTGCCGCCTTTGAGCTGCTGAGCACCAAGCGTGCCGCACGCCTGCCCAAGAAGCACGGCAACATGGCTCTGTAAGCGGTTCCGGAACGTAAACCGTACATCGAATCCATACATTGATTTTGTTCAGGAGGATCCTTCCATGAAGTACTACAATATTACCGTCAATGGCGTTGCTTACAGCGTTTCCGTTGAGGAGACCGCCGCAGGCGCTGCTCCCGTTGCAGCTCCCGCTGCTCCCGCCGCACCCAAGGCTCCGGCTGCTCCCGCTGCTGCTCCCAAGGCTGCTGCTCCCGCCGGTGCTGCCGGTGCTGTCGCCGTCAAGGCTCCCATGCCCGGCAACATCCTGGATGTCAAGGTCGCAGCCGGTGCTTCCGTCAAGGCCGGTGACGTGCTGGTCATCCTCGAGGCCATGAAGATGGAGAACGAGATCGTTGCTCCTCAGGATGGCACTGTGGCCTCCGTCAACGTCAACAAGGGCGACACCGTCAACTCCGGTGACGTTCTGGTTTCCATGAACTGAGAACTGAGGAAGAGGTGACAACCATGGCCAAAAAGCCGATCAAGATTACGGAAGTCGTCCTGCGCGATGCTCACCAGTCTCTGCTGGCCACCCGTATGACGATGGATGAGATGCGTCCCATCCTGCCCGAAATGGATAAGATCCCTTACTTCTCTGTCGAGTGCTGGGGCGGCGCTACCTTTGATAGCTGCATCCGCTTCCTCGATGAGGACCCCTGGGAGCGTCTGCGCATCCTGCGCAAGGAGCTGCCCCACCAGAAGCTGCAGATGCTGTTCCGCGGCCAGAACATGCTGGGCTACCGCCCCTACGCCGATGATGCTGTCGAGTACTTTGTACAGAAGTCCGTTGCAAACGGCATCGATGTCATCCGCATCTTCGACGCACTGAACGATCCCCGCAACCTGCAGACCGCCATCAAGTCTGCCAACAAGGAAGGCGCACATGTTCAGGGCTGCATCAGCTATACCCTGAGCCCCGTGCACAACAACGAGTACTTTGCAGCCTACGCCAAGACCCTGGAGGAGATGGGTGCAAACTCCATCTGCATCAAGGACATGGCTGGTCTGCTGACTCCCTACACCTGCTATGATCTGGTCAAGAAGCTGAAGGAGACCGTCAGCATCCCCGTGGATATCCACAGCCACTACACCGCAGGTCTGGCTTCCATGTCCATCCTCAAGGGCATCGAGGCAGGTGCTGATATCATCGATACTGCCATGAGCCCCCTGAGCCTTGGCACCAGCCACATGCCCACCGAGAGCCTGGTCGCTGCCCTGCAGGGCACCGACTACGACACCGGTCTGGATCTGAAGCAGCTGAACGTTGTCCGCGCTTACTTTGCAAAGCTGCGCGAGAAGTACATCGCCAACGGCCAGATCAGCCCCAAGAGCCTGGGCGTGGATGCCAACACCCTGCTGTATCAGGTGCCCGGCGGCATGTTCTCCAACATGCTCAAGCAGCTGAAGGATGCAGGCAAGGAAGATAAGCTGGACGAAGTGCTGGCTGAGATCCCCCGCGTTCGTGAGGACGCAGGCTATCCTCCGCTGGTCACCCCCACCAGCCAGATCGTTGGCACGCAGGCTGTGTTCAACGTCATCCTGGGCGAGCGCTACAAGATGGTCACCAAGGAGTTCAAGGGCCTGGTCCACGGCGATTACGGCAAGACTCCCGCTCCCATCAGCCCCGAGTTCACCAAGAAGATCCTGGGCGACGAGCAGCCCATTACCTGCCGCTTTGCCGACACCCTGGCTCCCGAGATGGACAAGCTGAGGGCTGAGGCCGCAAAGTGGGCAACGCAGGAAGAGGATGTTCTGACCTACGCAATGTTCCCGCAGGTCGCACCCAAGTTCTTCGAGAAGCGCAATGCCAAGAAGCAGGGCGTGGACGCTGACCACGCTGATTACACCAATCAGTCTCACCCTGTCTAAATCATAATACCAGAAGGGGCTGCTGCACCATTTGATGCAGCAGCCCCTTCTTTTTGTTATTGTTTTTTGTGTTCCCGCAGGTCTCAGTTGTTCTTGCCATTCTCAGCCTTCATGGCGTTGTAGCCGATCAGCACGGTCCAGACGTAGGCGCAGGTCTTGGGGATCATCAGCATACCGATCAGGGGGTTGACATCTGCCCACAGCACCACCGGGAGATAGAAGCCGAAGCTCAGCACGATGGTCAGCCACATCCAGCGGAAAGCCTGATCCTTGTGTTCCTTGGCACTGTGGTAGAACAGCACGATGATCAGCAGGCCCAGCAGTGCAAAGGGGATGTTGCGCAGGATGCCCCAGGTCAGCGGGGTGTGGTTGGTCAGCCACTGGTTCTGCGGCATCATGCACAGCACGATGCGCACGGCAGAAAGGGCGTACACGGCAATGGTCAGATCCTTCTGGCCCTCGATCTGGTAGCGCTTGCGCCAGACGTAGTACAGCAGTACATAGAACACGGTCATGGTCACAGAGGTGATCCACTTGCCCAGGCCCAGAGGCACAGCGTAGTTCTCCAGGCCGGTGGTGCACAGTGCCAGGGCACGGGGCACCAGATGGAAGGAGTCACCTGCACCCAGCACCACGGCCATCAGGCCGAACAGGCGGAACTGGGTGCCAGCCTTGCTGCCGCGGATCATGCGGGTGCCCACGGTCAGCACGGTGACCAGATAGAAGATGTCGAAAACGGTCTCAATGATTGCTCTCATAAAAATGTTGCTCCTTTATGGTTGGTTTTCTGCTCTATCGCGATCCGGTCAGCGATTGCCGGCCGGACTGCATCGTTGTGATGTGCAGACTGCCGTGGGTGGCCTGCTGGGAGAGATGTCCCGCATCACTCAATATGAACGCTGTTCACTTTTGGCCGTAAAAAACTCCCACAAGACTGTGGGATGTTTTTTACACTTCATAAATGGTCCTGCGGATGATCTCCAATACCGTTGTGGGGTCAAAATCCTGCTGCACCACGGCAGAAAGCATGAGGGAGAACAGGATGCCCGCAAATTTCTGGCGGCTGAACTCCTCAGTAAATGCATCTGGCCGGATCTTTTTGTCCCTGGTCAGCACCATGGTCAGCGCATCCAGGATGTGCTGCCAGGTCTGCCGCATCTGCTGCTTGCCATCGGCGGTATCCTGCCGCACAAAGCCAAGCGCGTGGTGGGTGAAGAAACCGGGGTATTGCTCAGAGCCATACTCCAGCTGCCGGTACATCCAGCGGATGCAGGACAGGGTATCCTCAAACACCGCCGGGTCGTCCGGGTGGCGGAAGATATCGCTCCAGATGCTTTCCACCGCCGCGCTCACCAGTTCGGTCTTGGAACCAAAGTAGTTGTAGATACATCCCACGGATACCCCGCAGGCTGCTGCCACAGCACGGATGTTGACCGCTTCCCATCCATTCTGCTGGATGAGGACCCGGCTCGTTTTCAGGATCTCCTCCTTGGACGTTGCCATCGGATTCGTATGACCACCTCCTCAACATGAACACTGTTCACTATGCGTAGTATAGCGCTGTTCCTGCCCCTTGTCAAGGGGGCAAAATAGATTTTTTTCGCCGCATTGCTTGCAAAAAAAGGGGCGGCAGAGTAAAATATATAGTATATGTATCGTAACATGGGTCTGTGTGCCCCAAAGCGGATACATATACGAAGAATGTCCGCAGAAAACCCTTTGGAATACGAGGAAAAAAGCATGATTTTGAGCATGACCGGTTTTGGCCGGGGAACTGCTGTGCGCAATGGCCGTGAGATCACGGTGGAGCTGCGCAGCGTCAATTCCCGGTACTTTGAGTATTCTTCCCGGATGCCCCGCACCTGCAGCTATCTGGACAGCCGCCTGAAAAAGCAGCTGAACGAGCGGGTGACCCGCGGCAAGGTGGAACTGAGCCTGACGGTGCAGACCGTGGATGCCGCCGATACTGTGGTGGCTGTGAATCAGGAGCTGGCAAAGAGCTACCAGCAGGCCCTGCGGGACCTGTCTGAGACGCTGGAGGTCAAGAACGATGTGACCGCCGGGATGATTGCCCGCTTTCCCGATGTGCTGACCACCCGCCACGCCGATGTGGATGAGGAACAGCTGTGGGAGGATGTCTCCGCTGTCACCGCCCAGGCACTGGATCGTTTTGTGGAGATGCGCGCCGCTGAGGGTGCCAAGATGAAGGCTGACGTGGAGAACCGCCTGCGTTTTCTGGAAGAATGCGTGGGCCGGGTGGAGACCCTGAGCGCCGGCCGGGTGGAGAACTACACCAACCGCCTGTACGAAAAACTCAAGGTCATTCTGGAGGACCGGAACATCGATGATGCCCGTGTCCTGACCGAGGCCGCCATCTTTGGCGACAAGACCGCCGTGGATGAGGAGACCGTCCGCCTGCGCAGCCACATCGCCCAGTACCGCTCCATTCTGGAGCTGGACGAGCCCGTGGGCCGCAAGCTGGATTTCCTGACCCAGGAGCTGAACCGTGAGACCAATACCATTGGTTCCAAGTGTCAGGATCTGGATATCACCCGCATCGTGGTGGATATGAAGGCGGAGATCGAGAAGATCCGTGAGCAGATCCAGAATCTGGAGTAAACCCTGAGATTCAGATGGTTCGGAGGAAAAGATGAAACTGATCAACATCGGCTTTGGCAATCTGGTCAGCGCGGGCCGGGTGGTGGCTGTGGTCAGCCCCGATTCTGCCCCGGTCAAGCGTCTGGTCAAGGAAGCGCGGGAGCGGGGGATGCTCATTGATGCGTCCTATGGCCGCAGCACCCGCGCCGTCCTCATCATGGACTCCGACCACGTTGTCCTTTCAGCCCTTCAGCCCGAAACAGTGGCCAGCCGTGCCGCCGGTCAGGCCGAGGGCAAAACAGTGACAGAAGAGGAGCAGTAAGACCATGGAAAATGAAAAATATCTGTTTGTCGTTTCCGGTGCCGCCGGTACCGGAAAGGACAGTGTGGTGAGCGCTTTGCGCAAGGCCCACCCCGAGATCGAAAAAACGGTTTCTGCCACCACCCGTTCCCCCCGCCCCGGGGAGCAGGAAGGGGTAGACTACTACTACCGCACCAAGGAGCAGTTCCAGCAGCTCATCGATCAGGATGAGGTCGTGGAACACAACTTCTTCAACGGCAACTACTACGGCACCCTGAAGGAAGAGGTCAACAAGCGGCTGAACGCGGGCAAGCTGGTGGTCATGGTCATCGATGTGCATGGCGCGGCCAATATCCGCCGCATGTATCCCGGTGCCACCACCATCTTCCTGCTGCCCCCCTCCACTCAGGAGCTGGAGCGCCGCCTGCGCGGCCGCGGCACCGAGAGCGAGGAGAGCATCCGGGAGCGCCTGGAGATCGCCCGCAATGAGCTGGCCCAGCAGGACAAATTCACCCTCAAGCTGGTCAACGACGAGGTGGATGCCTGCGCCGCCAGACTCTATGATGTTATCTGCCAGCGTGCGGGCCTGACCCGCTAAATCGCTTTGAAGGAGCTGCCTGAATGCCCAAAACGGTAGGCGTTGCAGTGAGCAACGCGACCTTTCATTTCGACAAACTCTATACCTATGCCGTCATGCCCGACCAGCAGGATACCGTCCGGCTGGGCAGTATGGTGCTGGTGCCCTTCGGGCGGGGGAGCCGTGCCCGAATGGGGGTGGTGCTGGCCTGCGATGCCGAACCGGAGAGCGCAAAGCTCAAGTTCCTGTTCGATGTTGCCCCGGCCTCTGCCTGCCTCACCCCGGAGCTGCTGCGGCTGGTGCATTTTTTGAAGGAGCGCACCTTCTGCACCTACTACGAGGCCGTCAAGGCGGTCATTCCCTACGGCGCGCAGTACAAGCCCACCGTGGCGGAGGACGGCGTGACCCCGGTGCTTCAAAAGCAGCTCGTCCGCCACACGGAAAATGTCTACAAGCTGGTGGGCACGCTGCCTCCAAAGCCCAGGCCGACCGCCAAGCAGCTGGCCGCAGTGGCCCTGCTGGCCGGGGGTGAGCGCACCCTGTCTGCATTGGAGGAAAAGGGCATCAGCCGGGCAGTGCTGGACAACCTCTGCGCCAAGGGGGTGCTGGAATGCAGCAAGGTGAACAAATCCATCGACCTGTATTCTTCCATCCCGCTGAAGAACGAGCCCATCCTTCTCACGGAGGAGCAGCAGGCCGCCTATAACGCGCTGCTGCCCGGGCTGGAGGATGCAGCCCCGCACTCGGCCTTGCTCTACGGCGTGACCGGCAGCGGCAAAACGCTGGTGTTCCTGAAACTCATCGAGCACTGCCTGCAGATGGGCCGCCGGGCGCTGGTGCTGGTGCCTGAGATCAGCCTGACACCCCAGATGATCCTGCGGCTGAAAAGCCAATTTGGCAAGCGGGTGGCCGTGCAGCATTCCGCCCTCAACCACACCGAGCGCCTGCTCCAATGGCAGATGATCCAGGACGGCGGCGCGGATATCGTGGTGGGCACCCGCAGCGCGATCTTCTCCCCGCTGGAAAACATCGGCCTTGTCATCATTGATGAGGAGCAGGAGCACACCTACCGCTCCGAATCTGCGCCCCGCTACTCGGCCCATGAGGTGGCCCGGCAGCGCGCGGCGGAGAACGGGGCCCTGCTCCTGCTGGCCAGCGCCACCCCCAGCACCGAGAGCTATTATGCCGCCCAGCATGGCCGCACCCAGCTGGTGCGCCTGACCAAACGCTATGGCGGCAACCCGCTGCCCAAGGTCCAGATCGTGGATATGCGGGCCGAGCTTGCCTCCGGCAATCCTCGGGAGATCAGCCTTGCCATGGAGGATGCCATCCGGCACAACCTTGAGGCAGGCAAGCAGACCATCCTGCTGCTCAACCGCCGGGGTTACCAGACCGTGGCTCAGTGCGAGGACTGCCGCGAGGTGCTCAAATGCCAGAAGTGCAGCGTGCCCATGGTCTACCACAAATCGGCCCACAAGCTGCTCTGCCATTACTGCGGCAGCCAGCTGGACCCGCCCCCTGCCAGATGCCCCGCCTGCGGCGGCAAACTGCAGTACCGGGGCTTTGGCACCCAGAAGGCCGAGGAGGAATTGGCAAGGCTCTTTCCGGAGGCCCGCATCCTGCGGATGGATCAGGATACCACCGCCGCCAAGGATGCCCATGAAAAGCTGCTGGCAAAGTTTGCCCGGCATGAATATGACATCATGGTGGGCACCCAGATGGTGGCCAAGGGGCTGGATTTCGAGAATGTGACGCTGGTGGGTGTGCTGGGCATCGATTCGCTCCTGTTCGCCCAGGGCTTCCGGGCTTATGAGACCGTGTTCAGCCTCGTCACGCAGGTGGTGGGCCGGAGCGGCCGGGCAAAAGACCCCGGCTTTGCCATCATCCAGACCACCGAACCGGACAACCCGGTGCTCAACCTTGCCGCCGCGCAGGACTACGACGCGTTCTTCGAGCAGGAGATCGCCTACCGGAAGCTGGGGCTTTATCCGCCCTTCTGCGGGCTCTGCGTTGTGGGCTTTGCCGGGCCAAAGGAGAGCGAGGTGGCCCGGGCTTCCGCCCGCTTTGCGGCTCTGTTGGGCCGGCAGGCGGCCAAACAGCCCGACCTGCCCCTGCGGGTGCTGGGCCCCACCCCCGGCAGCATTGAAAAGATCAACGATTTCTACCGCTATAAACTCACCGTCAAGTGCCGCAACGACCGCCGTTTCCGGGACCTCATCCGGGAAACGCTGACCCTCTACGAGCAGGAAAAACTGCCCGGCAAGGCCACCGTTGTGGTCGATCTGCACTCGGACGGGGATATCTGATACAACACAACAATACAACACAACAAATTTTGGAGGTACCATTATGGCTATCCGCAATATCGTAAAAGAGGGCGACCCCATCCTGAACAAGGTCTGCCGTCCCGTGACCAACTTTGACGACCGCCTTGCCACCCTGCTGGATGACATGCGGGAGACGATGATCGCCGCCGACGGCGTGGGTCTGGCAGGCCCTCAGGTGGGGATGCTGCGCCGCCTGTTCGTGGTGTGGGACACCACCGATGCCCCCGAGGAGATCCCCGAGAATTATGAGTACAAGTTCATCGATTTCGTCAACCCCGAGATCCTGGCTGTTTCTGAGGATGAGGAGACCGCCTACGAGGGCTGCCTGTCCTTCCCCGGCCACAACGGTGCCGTGACCCGTCCCGCTGCCGTCAAGGTGCGTGCACAGGACCGCAACGGCAACTGGTTCGAGCTGGAGGCCGAGGGCCTGCTGGCCCGCTGCATCCAGCACGAGAACGACCATCTGGACGGCATTACCATCATGGAGTCCAGCGAGTATTTCTACGAGGACACCGAAGAGGGCAAAAAGGCTGCCCGTGAAGCGAAAGGAAACAACTGATGCGCATTCTGTTCATGGGAACCCCGGATATCGCCGCGGAGTGCCTGAAGGCCTTGTATGCCGCCGGTCACGAGATCTGCGGCGTGTACACCCGGCGGGATAAGCCGGTGGGCCGCAAGCAGGTGCTCACCGCGCCCCCGGTCAAGGAAGTTGCTCTGGAGCATGGGACCCCCGTGTTCCAGCCCCGCACCCTGCGGGACGGCAGCGAGGATGCCAACATCCGGGCGCTGGCCCCTGACCTCATCGTGGTGGTGGCCTACGGCTGCATCCTGCCCAAGTCCGTGCTGGAAGCTCCGAAGTATGGCTGCATCAACCTGCATGTGTCCCTGCTGCCCAAGTACCGCGGCAGCGCCCCTGTGCAGTGGGCTGTTCTGAACGGCGACACCGAGACCGGCGTTTCCATCATGCAGATGGACGAGGGGCTGGACACCGGCGATGTGCTGGTCTGCAAGAAGATCGCCATCGGCCCGGAGGAGACCAGCGGCGAGCTGTTCGACCGGGTCACCGCCGTGGGTGCCCGTGTCCTCTGCGAGGCAGTGCCCGCCCTGGAAACCGGCACCCTCAGGCCCCAGCCCCAGCAGCATGAGAACGCCACCCTGGCCCCCATGCTGGACAAGGAGCTGGCGGAGTTCAGGCTGACCGATACTGCTGCGCACATCCACAACTGGGTGCGCGGCATGAACCCCTGGCCCATGGCCTGGTTCGTGACCGCAGGCGGCAAAAAGGTCAAGGTGACCGAGTGCCGCGTGGCTGCCTCCAACGGTGAAGCTCCCGGCACGGTGCTTTCCACCAGGCCCCTGACGGTGGCCTGTGCCGATGGCGCGGTCCAGCTGCTTCATGTGGTGCCTGAGGGCAAAAAGCCGATGGATGGTACCTCCTTTGCGGCTGGTCTGCGCCTCAAAGCGGGGGATACCCTCTGATGGCGGCCAATCCGCGGGCAGCGGCAGTGGCTGCACTGGTCCGGCAGGAGCAGGACGGCTTCTCAAACCTTGTGCTGGATGCCGAACTCCGCCGCCAGAAGCTGGAGGGCCGGGATAAGGCCTTTGCCGGTGCCATCTTCTACACCGTGCTGGAACATCAGGGCACGCTGGATTTCATTCTGGAACAGTTCCTGCCCAAGGGCCTTGCCAGGCTGGACCCGCAGGTGCGCGAGATCCTGCGGGCCGCGCTGGCGCAGGCCCGCTATATGCAGGTGCCGGTGTCGGCGGCGGTGAACGAGGCCGTCAAGCTGACCCGCACCTTCAAAAAGGCGAGCGCGTCCGGGCTGGTCAATGCCGTCCTGCGCAAGGCCTGCAATTATGATCTGGAAACTGCCCGTTTCCGGAACGAGACCCAGCGCCTCATGGTGCTGGGCTCTGCGGGGCAGGATGTGGCAGAGTTCCTGCGCACCCATTACCCCGAGGAAGCGTTGGGCATCCTGACCCACACCGCCGACGGCGGCTGCACCAGCCTGCGGGCCAACTGCCTGAAAATGGATGCCGCGGCCCTCTGTGAAAAGCTGCTGGAAAGCGGCGTGAAGAGCGCACAGCCCGGCCTTGTGCCCGGCAGTGTGCTGGCAAAGTTCGAGGGCAGCCCGGCGGAACACCCGCTCTTCAAGGAGGGCTGTTTCCATGTGGAGGGGCAGGCCAGCCAGCTGGCTGCCCTCTGTGTGGAGGCAAAGCCCGGCGATACCGTGATCGACCTCTGCGCGGCACCCGGCGGCAAAACGCTGCTGCTGGCCGAGGAGATGCAGGGGCAGGGCGCACTGTACAGCTGCGATGTGGCAGAGCACCGGGTCGGGCTCATCCGGAGCGCTGTGGAACGGATGGGCTTTGCCCATGTCACCGCCCTCTGCAATGATGCCACCCGCCCCAACCCAAAGCTGCCCGCCGCAGACCGCATTCTGGTGGATGCCCCCTGCAGCGGCCTGGGTATTCTGGCAAAAAAGCCGGATATCCGCTATAAGACGCTGGAAAAAGCACGCCACGATGAATTATTGGCCACCCAGTCGTCCATTCTGGACACAGCAGCTGCTCTGCTGAAAGCGGGCGGGCGGCTGGTCTACTCCACCTGTACCATCGACCCCGCCGAGAACGAGGAGCAGGTGGCGGCGTTCCTTGCCCGCCACCCGGAGTTCCGGGTGGTCCGGCCCGCTGTGGCGTTCCCTGACGGAATGACAGTGGGGGAGCACGGGGCACTCTCGGTGCCCACCCGCACCGGGATGGACGGCTTTTTTCTCTGCGCCATGCAGAAAACGCAATGAACCCGCCGTCCGGTTCGTATTGATTCATAGGAGAATACCATGGAACAAAAACGCTGTATCTCTTCCCTGACGCTGGCCGAGCTGACCGCTGCGCTGAAAGCCATGGGTCAGCCGGGCTTCCGGGCAAAGCAGATCTTCCACTGGGTGCACCAGAAGCTGGTCACCGAGTTTTCTGCCATGACTGACCAGCCCAAGACCCTGCTGGCAAAGCTGGAAGAGCAGTTTTACATTGCCGCCCCCAAGATCGAGCGCCGGCAGGAAGCCAAGGACGGCACCGTGAAATATCTGCTGCGGATGGCCGACGGCAACTGCATCGAGACCGTTGTCATGCGCTACCACTACGGCAACACGGTCTGCGTCTCCACGCAGGTGGGCTGCCGGATGGGCTGCCGCTTCTGCGCCTCCACACAGGCAGGCCGGGTGCGCAACCTGGAAGCCGGTGAGATCTGCTCTGAGATCTATACCGCCCAGAAGGACATCGGGGAGCGCATCTCCCACATCGTCCTCATGGGCATCGGGGAACCGCTGGATAATTTTGACGAGGTCATGCGCTTCCTTGAGAACATCTCCTCCCCGGAGGGCGTGAACATCGGAATGCGCAACATCAGCCTTTCCACCTGCGGTCTGGTGCCCAAGATCGACCAGCTGGCCGAGAAAAAGCTGCAGCTGACCCTTTCGGTCTCCCTGCACGCCCCCAACAACGAGATCCGCAGCGGCATGATGCCGGTCAATGATGCCTACCCCGTGGAGGTGCTGATGCCCGCTGTCCGCCGCTATCAGGAGACCACGGGCCGCCGGGTCAGCTTTGAGTATTCGATGGTGCGCGGTGTCAATGATTCTGATGCCTGTGCCAGACAGCTGGCCGACCTCATCCGGGGCATGGGTGCTCATGTGAACCTCATTCCCATCAACCCGGTGGACGGAAGCCCCTACTCGGCTACCGATGCCGCCAATGTCCAGCGCTTCCAGAAAAAGCTGGAGAGCCTGGGGGTCAACGCCACGGTACGCCGCCGTCTTGGCAGCGAGATCAGCGCCGCCTGCGGCCAGCTGCGCCGGGACGAAATGAATGGTAAGGCGTAAATCGCAAGAGGAGAAGCCTATGAAACTAGCAGGAAAAACGGATGTGGGCCGCGTCCGGCAGGAAAATCAGGATGATTACCGTGCCGGGGAGCTGCCTGGCGGTGCTGTCTGGGCACTGGTGTGTGATGGTATGGGCGGTGCCAAAGGCGGCCGCGAGGCCTCACAGGGGGCCTGCAATGTCATCGAACAGGTGTTTCGGGAGCAGTACGCCCAGTGCGGAGCAGGGCAGGAGGGCGCTTTTTTGAAAAAGGCCCTCATCAGCGCCAACCGCTATGTGTTCAACAAAGCTGCCCACGAGGAATCGCTGGCCGGTATGGGCACCACGGCGGTCTGTGCCCTGGTGCGGGGCGGGGAAGCCACCCTCTGCCACGCGGGCGATTCCCGCGCCTACCTCTGCCGGGGCGGTAAACTGACCCAGCTCACCCACGACCACTCCTATGTGCAGGAGCTGGTGGACTGCGGCACCATCACGGAGGAGGAGGCCGAGCACCATCCCCAGAAGAACATCATCACCAGGGCGCTGGGCGTGGATTACCGGCTGGAGCCGGAGGTCACTTCGGTGCAGCTGCAGGCAAAGGATCTGCTGCTGCTCTGCTCGGACGGCCTGACCAACATGGTGCCGGTGGAGCAGATGGAGAAGCTGCTGGCGCAGGGCCCGTTCTACGACCTGCCCGACAGGCTGGTGGATGCCGCCAACGAGAACGGCGGCTCCGACAACATCACCGCCCTGCTGCTGGCTGTGGAACCTACGGAGGTGCACCATGGATAACCTGATCGGCAAAACGCTGGATGGTCTGTACACGGTGCGGGAGCTCATCGGCACCGGCGGCATGGCCAATGTCTACAAGGCCGTTGTGGGGCCGGGCGGCCCGGTGCCGGAGGGCACGGTCGTGGCCGTTAAGGTGCTGCGGCAGGAGCTCATGCACGACCCTGACCTTGTGCGCCGCTTCAAGAACGAGTCCAAGGCCATCTCGCTGCTCAACCACCCCAACATCGTCAAGGTGTATGATGTCTCGGTGAGCGACCATCTGCAGTATATCGTCATGGAATATGTGGACGGTATGACCCTGCGCGAGTATCTGAACGAGCGGGGCGGCAAGCTGACCAGCCGGGAGACCGTCCACTTTATCTCTCAGATCCTGAAAGCGCTGGACCATGCCCACCGCAACGGCGTGGTGCACCGGGACATCAAGCCCCAGAATATCATGCTGCTGGACAACGGCCAGCTGCGGATGATGGATTTTGGCATTGCCCGCATCTCCCGGGCCGAGAACCAGCTCTCGGGCGGCAAGGCTATGGGCAGCGTCCACTATATCAGCCCGGAGCAGGCCAAGGGCGATGAGACCGACTTCACCAGTGACCTCTATTCGGTGGGCGTGATGATGTACGAGATGCTCTCAGGGCATCTGCCCTTCGATGCCGATGACGTGGTGGAGGTGGCCATCAAGCAGATCTCGGATCAGCCCAAGAGCCTGCGGGAGCTGGCACCCTGGGTGCCGGTGGGTCTGGTGGAGATCACGGAGCGTGCCATGGCAAAGCGGCCCGAAAACCGCTACAAGAGCGCCGCTGAGATGCTGGAAGCCCTCAACGCCTATGTAGAGAACCCGGCCATCGTGTTCAACTACACCTATCTCCCCGATGAAATTCCTGAAAAGGTGGTGGAACCCCCTATGCCCAGAAAAGAATCCCGTCCGGAGCGCGGCAGTGCCCCGGCAAAAGGCAGAAAAAAGAAAAAGCGCACCGTGTTCCTGCCGGTGCTGTTTGGCATCACCGTGGCCTTTGCACTGGCCTGCGCGGCCCTGTGCTGGATGATCCTGAATGATTCCAGCTCCCTGATGGGGGAAAAGGCTGATGTGGTGCTGGCAGATTACAGCGGCATGACCCAGGATGAGGTCAACGCTTCCCAGCAGGTGGCATCCGGCCAGATCGTCATCAACTGGGAGCAGGCCTACAGCAACGATTACGCCGCCGGTTACGTCTACCGGCAGTCCCCGGTGGCGGGCCGTACCGTCCGTGAGGGTCAGAGCGTGACCCTGACCGTCAGCCTGGGCATCCAGTATGTCACCGTGCCGGATGTCTCCAATTATGTACAGGCAGATGGTGAGCAGCAGCTCAAGGATCTGGGGGTCTCTGTTCTGATCACCCAGGCGGTGGAACCCAGCGTGGCCGCAGGCTCCATCATCCGCACCGAACCTGCTGCGGGCAGTCAGGTGGCCGCAGGCTCCACGGTGGTGGTCTATGTCAGCCGCCCGCAGGTCAACACCACGGCCAAGGTTCCTGCCCTGACCGGCCTCAAGAGTGTGGACGATGCCCGCTCCGTGCTGGTGCAGAACAAGCTGGGTCTTGGCAGCACCACCGAGCAGTACAGCGACCAGCCCGCAGGTACCATCATCGGCCAGAGCCCGGCGGCAGGATCTACCGTCAAGGTGAACAGCCGTGTCAGCATTACCGTGAGCGCAGGCCCCGAGCCGGTGCCTGAGACCCCGGCTGAACAGCCGGGCAGCTCCTCCAGCGATTGGTGGAGCGGCCTGATCGGGGGCAGCTCTTCCAGCAGCGGCGATTCTTCCAGCAGTGAGGGCACCGGCCTGGGCGACTGGTGGAGCGCGCTGCTGTCCTGAGGGAGGAACGGATGAAGGGATATATCGTAAAAGGAATTGGCGGATTTTACTACGTCAAGACCGAAGAGGGTGTGATCGAGTGCAAGCCCCGGGGCATCTTCCGCAAACAGAAGATCACCCCCGTGGCGGGCGATGAGGTGACGCTGGAGACCGAGAACGGCGCGGCAGTCATTGCCGAGATCGCACCCCGCAAAAACGTGTTTGTCCGGCCGCCTGTGGCCAATCTGGATGTGCTGTTCCTTGTGGCCAGCACCACCCAGCCCACCCCCAGCACACTGGTGCTGGACAAGCTCTCGGCCATTGCCGTGGACAAGGGGGTGCAGCCCGTCATCGTCTGCACCAAGGCTGACCTTGGTGAGGTGGAGTTCCTGCGCAGCGCCTATGAAAGATCCACTCTGCCCTTCATTGCCATCCGCTACGACAGCGGGGAAGGGCTGGACGAGGTCAGGCAGTGGATCAGCGGGCGGCTCTGCGCCTTCTGCGGCAACTCCGGTGTAGGCAAATCGACCCTGCTGAACACCCTGCTGCCTCAGGCCGAGCGGGAGACCAGCGCCATCAGCCAGAAGCTGGGGCGCGGCCGCCACACCACCCGCGAGGTGACCATCTTTGAGGCCTTTGGGGGCCGCATTGCGGATACCCCCGGTTTTGCCAGCCTGGAAGCCAACCGCGCCGGGTTCATCCCCAAGGAGAATCTGGAGCACGCCTTCCCGGAGTTCGGGCCCTACCTTGGGCAGTGCCAGTTCACCGGCTGCTCCCACCGCACGGAAAAGGGCTGTGCCATCCGTGCCGCTCTGGCCGAGGGAAAACTCTCCCAGACCCGGTACGACAGCTACTGTGCCATGTATGAGGAAGTCAAGGATGTCAAGGACTGGCAGAGGAGGGGAATGTGATGCGCTGCGTGATCCTCTCGGCCTGCCCGGTCTCGCCGGAGCTGAAGCGCCTGCTCCGCCCCGATGACTTCATCATCGCCTGTGATGCTGGCTACCGCAACTGCGCGCCGCTGGGCTGCAAGCCCAATATCATCTTGGGAGACTTCGATACCGCGCCCTGTCCGGTGCAGCAGAACGACGATATCATCGTCCTGCCTCACGTCAAGGACGACACCGACACCGAATATGCCGCTAAGCTTGCCAGTGAGAAGGGCTTTACCGAGGTGCTTCTTCTGGGCGCGCTGGGCGGCAGGCGGATCGAGCATACCCTCTCGAATCTTGCCACCGGCCTTGGGCTGGAAGAACGGGGGGTGCGGGCAACGCTTCAGGATGAGCGCAGCCGCATCACCTTTGTCCGCTCCGGCGAGACCCGTGCCTACCCGAAGGAGGAGTTCTTCTATTTCTCCGCCTTCCCCATGGAGGGCAGGGCGGAGGGCGTGTGTGAGCGCGGTTCCTATTATGAGCTCACCGACGATGTGCTGGTGGCCGGTTACCCGCTGGGAGTCAGCAATGAGTATGCCGAAGGCTCGGACTGCATCACCATCTCCACCCGCAAGGGGGCGCTGGTGGTCGTGGAAACGGTGCAGGATACACCGATCCTGACCGGGAACAAGGCCTGAGCCGCACACTTTGCCGTCCTGCCGCTTATATTGTGGTATCACACCACGAAAGGCGGGAGAGCGATGCAGGTGGTCGTTATCAAAAGCCCAAAATGTCTGCGCGGCGTTCTGCGCAGGCTGTTCGGCATCAAAAAGGGATAAGAAAAATACCGGGGCAGGCAGCTGCTCCGGTATTTTTGTGATACGTCATTCTTTTGTGGTATAGGTCAGATCCAGCACTGGGCCAAAGGGGTCAAAGATGAGGTTCTGGATGCCGGGTGCGATCAGCAGGCGCTTCTGCTGGGCAAACAGAGGGACCGCCACGGCATCGTTGAGCAGCTGGCGCTCACAATCGCCCAGCAGGCGGCAGCGGGAGCTTCCGGTGGCCTGGGTGCTGGCCTGCAGCTGGGTGGCATACAGGGAGTCTGCATAGCCGGTCAGGCCGCCGCCCGCTGCGGTGAACTGGTTCAGCATGTTGTACACACTGCCGCCCTCGGCGCTGATGGGGGCCAAGGCGATGGTGTAGTCCCCCTCGGCCAGCCGTTTCGCAAAGGTCTCCTCGTCCACTTCCTCTACGGAGAAGAAGAGGGAAAACTCCTTTTGCCACACGCCATTGATCTCCTCAGCGGCGCTGGTCACGCCGGAACCGGCAGGCACCATCAGGCTGACCTTGTTGAAGTCGGAGGTGGTCAGCGTCTGCCGCGCCGTGAGGTAGAGCGCTCGGGCATCCACCGCGGCGGGAGTCACATCCCCGGCGGTATCCCGGTAGTTCATGCCGTCCACAGTCAGGCCGTCCGGTACCAGACCGTTGGCGGCGGCATAGAGCCCGCCGTCCGGCACCTCGGCTGCACCCCGCGCGGCGGAGGCCAGTGCCTGCCGCAGCTCGGTGGAAGCAAACACGCTGCTGCAGTTGAACAGCAGGCTCCATGTGGTATCGGAGTAGGAGAGGGAAGTCAGGGTGGTGGGCGCGGCGGTGTCGTCCGGGGCGGCAGAGCACTTCTCGTTGGCAATCAGCTCTGCGGCGGACTGCCCGGCGCTGTTGGTGTTCTGCACCAGCCGCAGGCTGTCGATGAGGCTGCCCGAGGGGGCACGCCGCAGGAACAGGCCGCTGGCTGTCCAGTTGTAGATGTAGAAGCTGCCGCTGGAAAGGGTGGACGAGGCATTCAGACCGTAGGTGCCCCGGGTGGAATTGAAAAATTCCTCATCGCAGGGCATGGCACCGGGCAGGGTGAGCTTCTCGAGGAAGTTGTCATCGGCACTGCTCAGGTGGAACACCAGCGTCAGCGGCCCGGAGGCCGTGACTCCCAGCGCACTCTCGGGCATCTGCCCGGCCAGCACGGCGGCGCTGTTTTCAAGGGCCGCAAACTCCACCGCGTAGGGGGAGTTGGTCTCCGCCCGGAACAAGCGCCGGAAGGCGAACACAAAATCCTCGGCGGTGATGGCGTAGTCAGTGGCGTTGCCCTTGGCGGCGGTGTAAGTCAGGCCGTCCTTGAGGTAGAAGGTGTAGGTGAGGCCATCGGAGGACTTCTCCCACCGTTCGCAGAGGGCAGGCTCATATTTGCCGCTGGGATCTTTGCGGACAAGGCCGCTGTACAGGTTCTCGCAGGCGATGACATCCGCAGAAGCCGAAGCAACCTGCGGGTCAAGGTTGGCCGGGATGCTGTCCACGAACCAGGTGAAGCTGTTGGAGCCCGAACCACAGCCGGTCAGGGCAAAAACAAACGCAATGGTCAGCACCACTGCGGAAAAGCGGATCAGGGAATGTTTCAAGAAAATGCGCTCCTTGTAAGATGATATAATTAAAGTATAGCGGAAACGGTCGGAAAAGACAATCGACATTTTGTGAATTCAGATAGGATTTCGGTGCATCCGGGGCCAGAACAAGGTTTGGCGTTGCCAATTGGCTGGAAAAGGTGTAAAATGGAACAGTGAATCAATTTCAGCCTGAATTTTCATAGAGGAGGTTCTTTCTTTATGCAGAAAGATCAGCAGAAGCTTGCAGAACTCATCCGGGGCAAAAAGGTGGCGTTCATCGGTGCCGGTGTCAGCCACAAGACCCTTATCAAGGAGTTTGTGGAGCTGGGGGCCCATGTGACCCTGTGCGACCAGAAAAAGAGCGTGGAGGAGTTCGGCGATTATGCCGCTACCATCCGGGAACTGGGCATTGACCTGAGCCTGGGCGAACACTATCTGGACGGCTTCAAGGGCCAGGATATCATCATGCGCACCCCCGGCTTTGTGGGCTACTTTGAAAAGCCCCTGCAGGATGCCATGGCCGCGGGCACCATGGTCACCAGCGAGGTCGAGCTCTTCTTCGATTTCTGCCCCTGCGAGATCGTGGCCGTGACCGGCTCTGACGGCAAGACCACCACCACCACCCTCATCTCCAAGTTCTACGAGGCCGCAGGCCGCAAAGTACATCTGGGCGGCAACATCGGTGCGGCCCTGCTGCCCATGCTGCCTGAGGTCCGGCCGGAGGATGTGGCTGTGGTGGAGCTGTCCAGCTTCCAGCTCATCAGCATGCACCAGAGCCCGAAGATCGCGGTGGTGACCAACGTCACCCCCAACCACCTCGATCACCATAAGGATATGCAGGAGTACATCGACGCAAAACGCAACATCCTGCTCTACCAGAACCCGCCCTGCCGTGCCGTGCTGGGCTACGAGAACGAGATCAGCCGCTCCATGCAGAAGGACTGCAAGGGCAGGCAGGTCTGGTTCACCCGCCTGCACGATACCGACAACGGTGCATTCCTGCGCAAAGAGGACAACATGCTCTGCATGGCCGAGGACGGCGTGGTAACGCCCTTCCTGGCCCAGAAGGACATCAAGCTGCGGGGCCTGCACAACATCGAGAATTTGCTGGCCGCTGCCGCCGCAGTCTGGGGCGAGGTTCCCGTAGAGGCCATCCAGAAGGTGGGCAGCACCTTTACCGGCGTGGAGCACCGCATTGAGCCGGTGCGCACGCTGGACGGCGTGCTCTACTACAACGATTCCATCGGCACCAGCCCCACCCGCACCATTGCGGGCCTGCGCAGCTTTGACCAGAAGGTCATCCTCATTGCGGGCGGCTATGATAAGCACATCCCCTATGAGCCGCTGGCTCCCGAGATCGTGGCCCATGTCAAGGATCTGGTGCTGATGGGTGCCACCGGCCCCCGCATTGAAAAGGCCCTGCGGGAAGACCCCGGCTTCAACGAGGCCGCACTGCCCATCCAGCACGCGGACAATATGCAGCACGCCGTGGAGCTGGCCCGTGCCGCCGCAAAGCCCGGCGATATCATCATCCTGTCTCCCGCCAGCGCCTCCTTCGACCTCTACCCCAACTTTGAGGTGCGCGGCCGCGAGTTCAAGAACATCGTCAACGCACTGAAATGATCACGCAGGTCAGAACGCCTCGCCAGAGGCAGCGGTTCCGCAGCGCCTGCCGCGGAAAGCTCTGCCTTGGGGTCACGATGCCGCAGGCGCTGGCGCTCTTCGGCAAAAGCCAGCCGGGCCGGTTCTTCGCCGGGCCAACGCTGGCGCTGGATGTGGGCGGCAGTACCGCCTGGCTGGCGGGCCACGCCAACCCGGACGAACTGGCCAGCTTCCTGCATTTTTGCGGCTGTAAGGCGGTTGTCCTGGACGAGGCCGAGTGCCCGCCGCCCACCGGCTGGGCCCGTGCAAAGTCCCATTTTGTCTTTGGCCTGGCACCCGGAAAGCAGCTGCCGGAACCCGCTGTGGAAGAAACGCTCTGGGCCTCCCTGCATTTTGACCCGGAGCCGCCGGCGGGCCCCGTTGCGCAGATGCTGTTTCCGGACCGCCCCACGCGGCGGGATGATTTTTATTCTGAGCTCTGCTCAAAGCGCGCCCGCGGCAGGGCTGTGGTCTGGGCTCTGGAGCAGGGAGGGGAGCTTGCCTGCACCGTGGGCGCTTACGCCATTGGAACGGAGCAGGCTTACATGGCCTGCGGCGAGACTGCGGAGCCATTGCGGGGGCGCGGCATCGGCGGGCGGCTTATCGTCCGGCTGGCCAACACCCTCTCGGCGCAGGGCCTGCAGCCCCTTTTCCTCTGCTCCCCGGAACGGGTGCACTTTTATACCCGCCTCGGCTTTGAAAAGCTGGGAGAGTATGCCCGGTACGAAGCCACAGTCTGACACGGCGGGAGTTTCTCTGAGGACCGTCCGCTGGGGTGGGACCCTGTTGCCGCAGGCAATAGGGCGGGCGATGGAATGGCCCGTTTCGTGTCCGAGGAGAAAGCTGCCGACGGGTCATCATAGCATAAACTTACAAAAAGATTAAGGAACCAAAATGTCAATGCTGAACCACTTTTTTGATTACAAACCCGAAGTCCTGGCGCTGGACGAAAAGGCCATGGAGCTCTGCCAGCCCTATTTCCGTCACATGGAGGAGATCCGGGACTACAACCAGCTGAAAATGCTCAAGGCCTTTGCCGATACCCAGATGTCCTCCACCGATATGCTGGGCACCACCGGCTACGGCCTGTGGGATACCGGCCGCGCCAAGCTCGAGCAGATCTTTGCCCAGGTGATGGGCGCGGAGGATGCCCTTGTGCGCAGTCAGTTCCAGAGCGGCACCCATACGCTGGCGGTGGCCCTGTTCGGCCTGCTGCGGGCAGGGGATACCCTGCTGGCTGCTACCGGCCGCCCCTACGATACGCTGGAGGGCGTGATCGGTCTGGACGGCAAGGGCAAGGGCACCGGCACCCTGATGGACTACGGTATCCGGTACGATGAAGCCCCCCTCAAGGCCGACTTCACCCCGGATTACGCGCTGATCGCCCAAAAGGCCCCGGGGGCAAAGGTCTGCCATATCCAGCGCAGCCGCGGCTACCTGCAGCGCAATGCCTTTGATCTGGATACCATTCAGAAGATCGCCGACACGGCCCGTGCCGCCAACCCCGGGATCATCATCTTTGTGGACAACTGCTATGGTGAGTTCACCCAGATGAAGGAGCCCTGCCAGGCCGGTGCCGACCTTGTGGTGGGCAGCCTCATCAAGAACCCGGGCGGCGGCATCGCCCCCACCGGCGGCTATATCGCGGGCCGGAAGGATCTGGTGGAGCTGTGTGCCTACCGCCTGAACGCCCCCGGTCTGGGCAAGGAGCTGGGCTGCACACTGGAAACGCCCCGTGATATGTACCTTGGCTTCTACTATGCCCCCGGCGTGGTGTGTGAGGCCATCAAGACCGCCATCTATGCCCAGTGCCTGCTGGAGCTGGTGGGCAAAAAGCCCATCCCGCGCTACTGCGAGGACCACAACGATATCGTGACCTGCTTCGATGCCGATACCGCCGATGCCCTCATCGGCTTCTGCCGCGGCATTCAGGCCGCCAGCCCCGTGGACAGCTATGCCGCACCGGAACCCTCTCCGGAGCCGGGCTATACCGATGAGGTCATCATGGCAAGCGGCAGTTTTACCCAGGGCAGCACCATCGAGCTCTCCTGCGACGGCCCCCTGCGTGAGCCTTACACCTGCTACCTGCAGGGCGGCCTGAACTTTGCCGCAAGCCGTGCCGGTGTCCTGCTGGCCGTGCAGAATGCTTATTTCAAGGATTGATCTTTTCAGAAAGAAAGCGTGAATCAAATGAATCGTGTTACTCCCATTGATGCCCGGATGCTGGAACGCTTTGAGCAGGGCTATGCTGCCCGCCCGGAGCTGAATGTGATGTCCAATGCGGTTTCCCGCACGGCGCTGCCGGACGCAGCCTTTGTGCCCGCCGCCGCTGCCAAGCTGCGGATGGACTTCTCTGTGCTGGTCAAGACCAATAACATCACCAACCAGAAGCAGAGCGGCCGCTGCTGGATGTTCTCCACCCTGAACGTCCTGCGCCAGCGGGTGATCGCCAAGTGCGATCTGGAGGATTTCTCCTTCTCTCCCACCTATCTGGCGTTCTACGATAAGCTGGAAAAGGCAAATCTCTTCCTTGAGAGCATCCTCCACTTTGCGGATCAGGACCTGACCGACCGTGAGACCTACACCCTGCTGGGCAACCCGCTGCCCGACGGCGGCCAGTGGGATATGGCCATCAGCCTGATCAAAAAGTACGGTGTGGTGCCCTCCTGGGTCATGCCGGAGACAGTCCACTCCACCGGCACGGCCAAGTATCTGCCCATCCTGAACCGCAAGCTGCGGGAGGATGCGCTGGAGCTGCGGGCTCTGGCAAAAGAGGGAAAGGACACGGCCGCCCGCCGCGAGGAGATGCTGGCGGAGATCTACAACGCCCTGTGCATCCTCTACGGCCAGCCCCCCAGGAGCTTTGACTTTGAGTACACCGACAAGGAAGAACACTACCACTGCGACCGGAACCTGACCCCGCACACCTTCCTGGAGAAGTATGTGGGCAATGATCTGGATGATTACGTCGTCATCATCTCCTCGCCCATCCATGCGCTGAACCGCACCTACTGCCAGCCCTTTATGGGGGACGTGGTGGAGGAAAATATGTTCTGGCTCAACCTCTCGCAGGAGGAGCTGGAGGATCTGACCATCCGCCAGCTGCAGGCAGGGGAGGGGGTCATGTTCAGCTGCGACTGCCACCCCGACGGCGACCGCGCCAACGGCTACTGGGACCCCGACTGCTTCCAGTACGGCGAGGTGCTGGGCGGCCTGACCTTTGGCATGACCAAGGCCGAGCGGCTGCTCACCCGTGAAAGCACCATGAACCACTGCATGATGTTCTGCGGTGTCAATCTGGACGAGAACGGCAAGGCTGACCGCTGGAAGATCGAGAACAGCTGGGGCGATGCCTCCGGCCAGAAGGGCTACTACATCGGCAGCGAGAAGTGGTTCAAGGCCAATGTTTACCAGATCACGGTCCGCAAGAGCCTGCTGAGCGATGCCCAGCGCGCCCTGCTGGATCAGGAGCCCCTGCCCATGAAGCTGTGGGACCCGCTGGCTTAAATTCAAATAGATGCTATAAAGAAATCCCCCCGCCTATGGCGGAGGGATTTCTCTGTTAAGCGGATAATAGGGGAAGCTTCAACGTGAAGCAGCTGCCTTTGCCCACTTCGCTTTCCAATAGGATTTCTCCGTGATGCAGGTGGGCAAGCTCCCGCGCAATGGTCAGTCCCAGACCTGTGGAGTCGTGCTTGGAAGAGGTGGTGGTGTGGAAATACCGGTCAAATACGGCGGCCTGATCCTCCGGCGCAATGCCGCAGCCCGTGTCCCGGACGCTCACCAGAGCAGCACCGGCCTCCACCCGGCTGTTGACGGTGATGCTCCCTCCTGCAGGGGTGTAGTGAATGGCATTTGTCACCAGATTCTGCAGGATCTGCTGCAGCCGGATCTGGTCGCCCCACACCGGCAGCTCCGGAGCCGGGGGAGCCTGAAGCACCACGCCCTTCTTCTCAGCCTCCTCCCGGCAGCTGTCACAGACCGCAGCGATGACCTCCCCCAGAGATACCCGGTCCTCGTTGAGCATCACCTGTTTCTGCTCCAGCTTTGCAGCCAGAAACAGATCCTCCGTCAGGCGGCGGAGAAAGGCCGTCCGCTGCTGTAAGGCGGGCAGCAGGGCCGGCAGGGCCTCCGGTGCAGCCTCCAGTGTATCCAGGCCACTGCTGACCGCAAACAGGGGGCTGCGCAGGTCGTGGAAAATGTTCAGCATCATGCTTTTCCGGGCCTCAGTCTCCTCCGTCAGGGCCTTTGTCCGCTGAATGACCCGGGCATCCAGCTCCCGGGCCAGCTGCTCCGCCCGGTCAAATTGCAGGGCATACCGGCGGCAGACGTAGGCCATGCAGCCCAGAGTAAAAGGCGCATCGTAGATCCGGGCACACCGGAACAGGTAGAAAAACACGCTCTCCTGAAAAAACGGCACGTGCATGCCCGGCAGGACCACCCATACCCGGAAGCCAATGGTGATGGCACAGGGAAACAGCATCAGCAGGGCAGCGTCGGAGCCCCGGGCATACATTGCCATCAGGATGCCCAGACAGTAGCCCATGCCCAAAAGCAGCCCCACCGCCCGTACACGGCTGAGGGAAATCAGCGTCAGAACAAGATACCCCAGCGTCAGAAGCAGGGAACCGAGCCGCTGCCCGTGAGACACCGGCACAGCCCCTGTCAGGGCGGCGCACAGCAGGATACCTGCCAGAACCGTGACGGTAAAGAATCCCCGGCGGAAAAAGACGCTCCAGCCGGAACTTCCCACCGGAGCCAGAATGATCACCAGAGCCCAGAGGGTCAGCACCGTCAGATACAGCAGAAAATACCCCAGTTCCTTCTGCGGCTTGTATCGGTACAGGGCCAGCACCACCGCCCCCAGAGTGCAGAATACCGCTATGGCCATCCACTGCAGCACCGTGCGGAAGGTCAGGGCAGCCACTCCTTTTTCCGGGAACAGGGCAGCCCATGCCATCAATTGGGCTTCGGGGTCCATGCCGGGAACCCCAAAATCCGCCAGCGTCGGCAGCCGCTGGTTGAACCAGATCCCTGCCAACCCAATGGCCAGTGCCAGTGCCCCGGCGGCAGCCGGAAGCAGAAATCGCTTTTTTATCATAAAAAGACCCCCTGCAAAAACTTTGGAGAACCGGTTGAGAACAGCCCGGAAATACGGTATACTAGATAAGGATATTATAGCAAATTCACGCCGAAAAGGGGAGGGCAAACCGCATGATCCGCATTCTTCTGGTGGAAGATGATCCGGTGATCCGGGACACTACCAGCTATTTCTTGAACTGTCAGCAGAATTTTGAGGTGGTCTGCGCTGACACCGGCGGCGAAGCGCTGAGCCACGCCCGGGAAAAGTTCGATGTGATCCTGATGGATATCCTTCTGCCGGACACCAACGGCATGGAACTGTGCCAGCGCCTGCGCAGCTGGTACCACTGCCCCATCATTTTTACTTCCTGTCTGGACGATACAGACACAGTGGTACGGGCACTGGAATTGGGCGGCGATGATTTCCTGACCAAGCCCTACAACCACAAAGTTCTGCTGGCCCGCATCATGGCAAACATCCGCCGTGTCCAGATGGATGCCGCAGAGCCCAGCGTCAGCGGCTACCACTGTGCGGCCTTTACGCTGGATTCCAACAGCCATTGCGTGGAAAAGGATGGCCGGAGCATCCATCTGGCCGACATGGAGTACCGCATCCTGACCCTCTTCATCCGGCATCCCAACACTTTCTTTACCGCAAACGAGCTTTACCGGAAGATCTGGGGGAAGGAGAGCCTGGGGGATGTCCGCACTGTGCAGGTGCACATCCATAACCTCCGCAGTAAGATCGAGCCCGACCCTGCAAAGCCCATCTACCTCAAAAATGTCTGGGGCAAAGGTTATATTTTCCGCCCGGAAGGGGAGACGGAAGCCTGAAATGGTGTTGTTGTCTTAAATATCGTTAACCCTCAAAGCACCCACTTCTTAAGGAAACTTAAGCCGTGGGTGCTTTTTTCTGCTCTGATTTGACCGTTATTTATCAAACAAAGTGGGAAACGGGAATTTTCCAGTGAAGAAGCGGTAAAGATGTTTAAGAATTCTTAAAAGACAACAGGCAGACTTTGTGTTAATTTATTATCGAACGAAGTCTGCGCCGTATTGTGGCGGTGCGTTTCGGATAAGATAAGAGGAAAATCGAAGAATAAGAACAGAAAAAGAGAAGAAAGGATCATCCAAGCATGAACAAGATCTCGCGTAAAGGCTTTCTGAAGATCGCCGCTGCCGCTGCCATGTCCGGTGTCACCGCCGGTGCACTGGCTGCCTGCAACGCTGCAAGCTCCTCCACCGCCGCTTCCTCCGGTGCGGCAGGCAGCTACACCCCCGGTACCTATACCGGCACTGCCGAGGGCATTTCCTCTACCGTCAAAGTCACCATGACCTTCTCCGACAGCGCTGTGACCGACGTTGTGGTCGATACCTCCGGCGAGACCGCTTCCTACGGCGCTGCTGCTGCCGAGGAGCTGAAGAACCAGCTGCTGAACGCCGGCTCTGACGAGATCGACGGCGTGTCCGGCTCCACCATCACCTCCGATGCCGTGAAGAAGGCCGCCAAGAGCTGCTTTGCACAGGCAAAGGGAGAGGCAACTGTAACTTCCGTTCAGCTGCCCACCGGTGACGAGACCGATTGGCTGGGCAAGGAGCCTGACATCGACGAGGCTGCCATCACCGAGACGGTGGACACCGACATCCTCATCGTGGGTGCCGGCAACGGCGGTATGTTCGCTGCTGCTTATGCCGCTGCCAAGGGCCTGAACTTCCGTGTCATCGAGCAGAACGGCAATGTGCAGGATACCCGTCACTGGGTGGGTGCCGTGGACGGCTTTGGCGCTCAGGAACAGGGCATCAAGATGGATCGTGCCAAGCTGCTGAGCGAGGTCTCCCGCTACGCTTCCGGCAAGTGTGATCAGCGCGTGGTCAAGACCTGGATCAACGAGTCTGCCGAGATGATCGAATTTGTCCGCTCCATCATGGAGGACAAGTACGGCGTGAAGATGATCTACACCTACGGCGACGAGGCCAAATGGCCTGCAGAAAACGCCGAGCACAACACCGATTATATGTACCCCGAGATCGAGTATACCTATGATCGCTCCAGTGGTGCCGCCCGGAACGAGCTGCTGCTTCAGTACATTCAGGAGCTGGGCTACGATGTGGACTTCAAGACCAGTCTGGCCAAGCTGGAAAAGAACAGCGATGGCCGCATTACCGGCATCATCGCCCAGAGCACCGAGGATGACCACTTCATCCGCTACAACGCCAACAAGGGCGTGCTGCTGGCCTGCGGCGGCTTCCCCGGCAACCCCTACATGATGGAGCAGCTGGATCCCCTGGGCACTTCCGTCACCACCGCCTGCTCTTACTCTCCCTCCGATAAGGGCTACGGCATCCGGGCTGCAATGTGGGCCGGTGCCAATCTGGACAAGGAAGCCGCTCCCATGCTGTTTGACCGCGGCATCGTGGCCCCCGGCGTGGATGGCGGTTATGTGGACAGCGACACTGCCTTTGGCGGCAAGGCTTTCCCTGGTACCATCCGTCAGTACAACCCCGGCACCCAGCCCTTCCTGAAGGTGAACCGCAACGGCGAGCGCTTTGCCAACGAGAGCAGCCCCTACAATGACATCGTCTACGCCGCTGCTCACCAGCCGGGCCGTGTCTACGCTCAGATCTGCGATGCCAACATTCTGGAGGACGCAAAGCGTTTCCACACCATCGGCTGCTCTGCCCAGACCCGTAACGGCGGTGAGAAGTACATTCAGGGCAAAATGGACGAGGCGATCGAGGCCGGTGCATTGTTCAAGTGCGATACGCTGGACGAGCTGGCTGACAAGATGGGCTTTACCGGTGCTGCCAAGGACACCTTCCTTGCCACCGTGGAGCGCTACAACGAGCTCTACGACAAGCAGAACGACGAGGACTTCGGCAAGCCCGCTTACCGCCTCAGCGCCATCCGCACCGCGCCCTTCTACGGCTGCTGGCTGGGTGCCTCTCTGCTGACCACGGAGCAGGGCATTTCCATCAACGAAAAGGGTCAGGCTCTGGACAACGATAACAAGCCCATGCCCGGCCTGTATATCACCGGCGATATGTCCGGCAGCTTCTTTGCCAACAACTATCCCTGCCTGATGGCTGGTGTTGCCATGGGCCGCACCCTGACCTTCGCCATGAAGGCCGTCAAGCAGATGGCCGGTCTGGAATGATGTCACTCCCCGGAAAATGAACTGAAAACCGCATAAAAATGCAGCGCCGCTGAAGCTCTGAAAAGCTTCGGCGGCGCTGTTTTACGTTTCCCTCTATACACAAAAAATGTCAGGCAGTCCTCAGCACACGGCGCGGCGGGGAGCGGCCAGAGGCTCGATCACCGGCGGGTGCATCCCTTCCCGGTAGTCCAGATCCCCCTGATCCATGCCGCGGAGCAGTACCTCGGCGGTGGCAATGTTGGTGGCAATGGGTACGCTGTGCATATCACACAGGCGGAGCAGGTTCTGCTCGTTGGAGCTGCCGCTGTCGGCCCGGAGCGGGTCGCGGAAGAAGAGCACCAGATCCACTTCATCGCAGGCAACACGGGCGGTGATCTGCTGGATGCCGCCCAGCTTTCCGGAGAGATAACAGTGAACTGGCAAGCCGGTAGCCTGGTTCAACATCCGGCCGGTGGTACCGGTGGCGATGACAGTGTTCCGGGACAGGATACCACTGTAGGCGGTGCAGAACTGAAGTGCAAGTTCTTTGCGGGAATCATGTGCAAGGATGGCAATTGTCATAATTCGCTCTCTCCTTTGTACTAGTGTCGTCATGCGGACATCTGTTTGAAATAGAATGCAGTTGTGGGAAGAACAGTTCCGGGCGCATTTCAAAACGCCACGCTGAACTGATTCCCACACGTTCCAATATAGTTTTACCGCGTCGAAATATGGGTTGTCAAGGGGAAAATGAGAATTTTTGCCCTAATTTCGGCTAAAAGTACGACTTTATTTTTGTACAGAATGGAGAAATGAAAAATACATCGTGATACGAACGGAAAAATATTTTTCGGAATTCTGGGGCGAAAGTGTTTCTATAACAAAAACAGTCCATCCCTGCAAAACAAAAATACAGGCCGCTGTCCTTCCACAGCGGCCTGTAAGAGAAAAACGGAAAATTGCTTTCACATTTGAACGGTTCAGCGGATCTGGCCGCTGCCGTGGATGATGTACTTGTAGCTGCACAGCTCTTCCAGCCCCATAGGGCCCCGGGCGTGGAGCTTCTGGGTGGAAATGCCCATCTCGCATCCCAGTCCGAATTCCCCGCCATCGGTGAAGCGGGTGGAGCAGTTGACATAGACCGCCGCGCTGTCCACCGCCGCCGTAAAGAGGGCAGCATGGGCCTCGTTCCGGGTCAGGATGGCTTCGCTGTGGCCGGTGGAGTGCGCGGCGATGTGGCCGACGGCCTCCTCCACGTTATCCACAATCTTGATGGCCAGAATGTAGTCCAGAAACTCGGTGTCAAAATCCGCAGGGCCTGCAGGGGTGCCGGGGATGATGGCGGCGGCACGCGGGTCCAGCCGCAGCTCCACCGGGTGCAGCCCCTTTGCAGCGCGGTCAGGGCCCAGCCGCCGGGCCAGCTTGGGCAGGAACTCTGCCGCAATGTCACGGTGCACCAGGCACACCTCCTCCGCGTTGCAGACGCTGGGGCGGCTGGCCTTGGCGTTTTCGATGATGTCCAGCGCCTTATCCTGCTCGGCAGAAGCATCCACGAAGATGTGGCAGATGCCGGTGCCGGTCTGGATGCAGGGGACTTTTGCGTTTTCCACGCAGGCGCGGATGAGCCCGGCTCCGCCGCGCGGGATGAGCAGATCCACATAGCCCACCGCCGTCATCAGGGCGTTGGACGAGGCGTGGGTGGTGTCCTCGATCAGGCAGACCGCTGTTTCGGGCAGGTCGTTTGCCCGCAGACCCTCCCGCAGAGCCGCTACAATGGCGTTGGCACTGCGCCATGCCTCCCTGCCGCACCGCAGGATGCAGGCATTGCCGCTCTTGATGGCAAGGGCGGCGGCATCGCTGGTCACGTTGGGGCGGCTCTCGTAGATGATGGCGATCACGCCCATGGGCACGGCGGTCTTTTCAATGACCAGCCCGTTGGGGCGCTCCACCCGGTGCAGAACTCTGCCCACCGGGTCGGGCAGGTCAGCCACTTCCCGGATGCCCTTTGCCATGGCGCTGATGCGTTCCGGTGTCAGGGCCAGCCGGTCCAGCATGACCTCCGAGATGTGCCCCCTGGCTGCTTCCAGGTCGGCGGCATTGGCCTCCAGAATGGCCTGCTGGCGGGCAGGGGAGCAGAGCGCCTCTGCCATGCCCAGCAGGGCGGCGCGGCGCACCTCGCCCGAGGAAAGGCCCAGCGCGCTTCTGGCTGCGCGGGCGGCTTCCAGGATCTCCTGTGTCGTCATGGGTCAGCCCTCCTTTCTGCCCGCAAAGCGGGTGCCTGCGGGTCTGCCGTCTGCAATGTCGTAGAGCAGCTCCGGGTGGGAACCGTTGGCGATCACCATGTCCGCGCCCTCTGCCGTTACCATCTGGGCGGCACGGAGCTTGGTGGACATGCCGCCGGTGCCCAGTGCGGAGCCTGCCCCGTCTGCCAGCGCCAGCACCTCCGGAGTGATGCGCTCTACCACCGGGATGAGCTTTGCGTCCGGGTGGGTGTGGGGGTTGGCGGTGTACAAGCCGTCGATGTCGCTCAACAGCACCAGCAGGTCGGCATGGATGCAGCAGGTGACGATGGCGGCCAGCGTGTCATTGTCGCCGATGGAGGTGATCTCGTCGGTGGCAACGGTGTCGTTCTCGTTGATGATGGGCAGCGCCCCCAGTTCCAGCAGCCGGGTCAGGGTGTTCTGGAAATTCAGCCGCCGTCCCTCGTGCTCCACATCCACGCCGGTGAGCAGGATCTGCGCCACGTTGTGGTTGTAGGCGGTGAACAGGCGGTCGTAGGTGTACATCAGCTCACATTGGCCCACAGCGGCGCAGGCCTGCTTGGTGGCCATATCACCGGGGCGGGTGGGCAGGGACAGCTTGCCCACCCCCATGCCGATGGCACCAGACGAGACGAGGATGACCTCGTGCCCTGCGTTCTTCAGGTCGCTCAGCACCTTGACCAGATCCTCTGTGTGGCGGATGTTCAGCCGCCCGGTGGAGTGTGCCAGTGTGGAGGTGCCCACTTTGACAACGATGCGCATAAAATTAACCCTTTCCCATTTCCTTTGTCTTGTCGTAGGCGGCGATCACCGCATCGGTCACCGCGCCGCGGAAGCCGTGCTCTTCCAGCACGCGCACGCCCTGAATGGTGCTGCCGCCGGGGCTGCACACTGCGTCCTTGAGCTCGCCGGGGTGTCTGCCGCTCTCCAGCACCAGCTTGGCGCTGCCCAATATCATCTGGGCCGCGTATTCCTGCGCTTTGGCCCGGGGCAGGCCGCAGGCTACGCCGCCGTCTGCCAGCGCTTCAATGAACTGGTACACCCAGGCCGGGCCGCAGCCGGAAACGCTGCTTGCCGCGTCGATCAGGGCCTCGGGCACAGCGTCCAGCCGCCCGGCGGGGGCCATCAGCTTCAGAAACTCCTGCTCCTCCTCCGCTGTCACATTGGCGGAGCAATATTGGATCATGCCTGCCCCCACCGAAGCCGGGGTGTTGGGCATGATGCGGATCACGGGGTAATCTTCCCCCGCCATCTCCTGGATGCGCGCGATGGAAAGCCCTGCCGCCATGCTGCAAAGGATGAAGCGGCTCGGCCGCTCGTTCAGGGTGAACTTAAGCGGAGCCAGCAGAGCCTCCATCATCTGGGGCTTGACCGCCAGAAAGATCAGGTCGGAGCGGCCCGCTACCTCGGCGTTCGTGGTGGTGTTGCAGCCCAGCTCTGCGGCCAGCGCCTCTGCCTTGGCGGCAGTGCGGTTGGCAAGATAAACGTTCTGTGGGTCGGCAGCCTTGCAGACGGCCCGCGCAATGGCACCGCCCATGTTCCCACAGCCTAAAAATCCGATGGTCTTGATCATACTTACTTTCCCTTCCTTTCTCACTCAGAAAGAAATAAATGGAACGCACATTCGTTCCACTCCATCCATTGTAAGCATCCGGAACCAGAAAATCAAGAGGGAACCTCCCGGAAACCCGGCAAAAAGGCGGAGGGACGGCTGCAAAATGGAGAAGAACGTGAAAAAAATATCAAAATGAGAGATTTTGAACTTGCAAAACGGGGGGCATTTGCGTTATAGTATAAAGGAAGTATTTTTACTTCTCTGGCCCCATAGGGCGGCTACCACGGTCAGCGGCACAGTGTGTGCCGCTGGGAAAGGATGGATCTCGTGTCGCAAACTACAAAAAGGGCGCTGGAGGCATCGCTGAAAAAGCTGCTGCTTCAAAAGCCGCTGAATAAGATCACCATCAATGATATCACCGAGGACTGCGGCGTGAACCGTATGACCTTCTACTACCACTTCAAGGACATCTACGACCTCGTGGACTGGATCATGGTCGAGGATGCCGCCAAGGCGCTGGAGGGCAGACAGAGCTTTGAGAACTGGACAGATGCCTTTCTGGACATCCTGCGTCAGGTGCAGGACAACAAGGTGCTGGTGATGAACGTCTACCGCTCTGTGAGCCGTGAGCAGGTGGAGCAGTACTTATATAAACTGCTGGACCCCATGCTGCGGGACTTTGTGGATCGCAGTGCGCAGGGCTTTACCGTGCAGGATGCCGACAAACAGTTCGTCGTGGATTTTTACAAATACGCATTGGTTGGCATGGCACTGGAATGGATCCGCAGGGACATGAAGGAGGACCCCGTCCGGATGACCGAGCGGCTGAATGTTCTGCTCCGCGGCGATCTTGAGCGGGCGCTCCGCCGCTTCCGCACCGACCGCAGCCCCGCAGATCTTGACGACTGACAATGTTTTATCAATCCGGGCACCGTGATGGGTTTTCCATCACGGTGCTTTTTCTGTTTATGGCTTTCCGTTTGACAAAATGTTACAGTATGGTCAGCGCAAAATGAAAGGTGAAAACCTGGAAACCACAGCAAACGGAGGGAATAAAATGTATTATTCCAGCGGGAACTATGAGGCCTTTGCGCGCCCGAAAAAGCCTGCGGGAGTGGATCGGAAATCGGCCTATCTCGTGGGCACCGGTCTGGCGGCGCTGACAGCTGCCTGCTACCTGGTCCGTGACGGTCAGATGAAAGGGGAACATATCCATCTCTTTGAAAAGGGATCCATCCCCGGCGGTGCCTGTGATGGCTGCCAGTACCCCGGCATCGGTTATGTGATGCGGGGCGGCCGGGAGATGGATGACCATTTCGAAGTCATGTGGGATCTGTTCCGCTCCATCCCGTCGCTTGAGACCGAGGGCGCAAGCGTGCTGGATGAGTACTACTGGCTGAACAAGGCTGACCCCAACTACTCGCTCTGCCGCGCCACGGAAAACCGGGGGCAGAACGCCCACACCGATGGGAAGTTCGGCCTTTCGGATCAGGGCTGCATGGAACTCATCAAGCTCTTTTTTACCCCGGATGAGCAGCTCTATGATAAGCGTATCACCGATGTCTTTGACGCGGAGGTGTTCTCTTCCAACTTCTGGCTTTACTGGCGCACCATGTTCGCCTTTGAGAACTGGCACAGCGCACTGGAAATGAAGCTCTATCTGAAGCGCTACATCCACCATGTGGGTGGCCTGCCTGATCTTCGGGCACTGCGCTTCACCCGGTACAACCAGTACGAGAGCATGATCCTGCCCATGATCCACTATCTGGAGGGGCACGGCGTGCGCTTCCACTACAACACCAAGGTCACCAACATTGAGTTCGAGCTGACCGGGGGCAAAAAGCAGGCCAGGACCATCTGTCTGCTGGTGGACGATGAAGCGGAACGGGTGGACCTGACCGAGAATGATCTGGTGTTCATCACCAACGGCGGCTGCGTGGAAAGCACCTCTATCGGCTCCCAGGATCAGCCTGCAGTGTTCAACCCCACCCTCCGGCCCGGCAACGGCTGGGATCTGTGGAAGAAGATCGCCGCGCAGGATGAGGCCTTTGGCCGCCCGGAAAAGTTCTGCTCCGATCCGGAGCAGACCAACTGGGTGAGCGCCACGGTCACCACGCTGGACGAACGCATCGTGCCCTACATCCAGAACATCTGCCAGCGTGACCCGTTCAGCGGCAGGACTGTCACGGGTGGCATCGTCACGGCACGGGATTCCGGCTGGCTGCTCAGCTGGACATTCAACCGTCAGCCCCAGTTCCGGGATCAGCCCAAGGGCCAGCTCGTGGGCTGGATCTACGGCCTGTTCAGCAACACACCTGGCGACTACATCAAAAAGCCCATGCGGGATTGCACCGGCAAGGAAATCTGCATGGAGTGGCTGTATCATCTGGGGGTCCCCGAAAACCAGATCGAGGACCTGGCGGAGCATAGTGCCAACACCGTGCCCGTAATGATGCCCTATATCACAGCTTTCTTCATGCCCCGCACCGCAGGCGACCGTCCGGCGGTGGTGCCGGAGGGCGCAGTGAACTTTGCCTTCATCGGCCAGTTTGCCGAGACGAAGCGGGATACCATCTTCACCACCGAGTATTCCATGCGCACCGGCATGGAAGCCGTGTACACCCTGCTGGATATCGACCGGGGCGTGCCGGAGGTCTGGGGCAGCACCTACGATGTCCGCGACCTGCTGAACGCCGCTGTTCAGCTGCGGGATGGCAAACCCCTGAGTGATCTGAAAATGAACTGGATCAAAAAATTTGCACTGGGCAAAGCGGTGGAAAAGGTGCAGGACACCGACCTGGGCCGTCTGCTGCTGGAGTATAAGATCATCTGAGCGCCGGGAATTCAGCCCGGCAGGCAGGGAAGAGAGCCCTGTAAAATTCTATTGAATCTGGAGGAAATAAAAATGAATACCGCATTTGATTCTCTGACGCACAAAATGCAGCGTGCTGCACTTGGCAAGACTGTGGATCTCGTGCTTTCTCACGCTGAGAAGGACCCCGCCAAGACGGTTGGTCAGATCGTGGATCTTTCAAAGCAGTTCTACGGCGATTCCTTCAGCGAGGAGACCTACGCACACGCCAAGCAGACCCTGACCGACCCCAACAGCAAGTGGTCGAAGCTCATCAACTGTTTGCTGAACCAGCTGGACCCCAACGTGGCCCGCACCACGGCCCTGAACCTTGGCTATGAGGCCTTCTTCCGCGGCACCAAGACCATCCGCGAGAATCGTGTCAAATATCAGTGCAACATTCCCTGGCTGATCCTGTTCGACCCCACCTCCGCCTGCAATATGCACTGCGTGGGCTGCTGGGCCGGTGAGTACGGCCACAAGAACAACCTGAGCTTTGACGATATGGATAAGATCGTCACCGAGGGCAAGGAGCTGGGCGTTTATCTGTACATGCTCACCGGCGGTGAGCCGCTGGTGCGCAAGGCTGATATCCTCAAGCTGGCCGAGAAGCACAACGATGTGCAGTTTGCCATCTATACCAACTCCACCCTGATCGATGAACCTTTCTGCAAGGAAGTGGTTCGTCTGGGCAACATCGCCTTCATGCTGTCCATTGAGGGCACCCCCGAGACCAACGATGCCCGCCGTGGTGAGGGCCACTATGCTGCCGTTATGCGCGCCATGGATCTGCTCAAGGAGCACGGCATCCTGTTCGGCACCTCCATCTGCTACACCCGCGACAACATCGAAGCCGTTACCAGCGATGAGTTTATGCGTTTCCTCTGCGATAAGGGCGCACACTTCGGCTTCTACTTCCACTACATGCCCGTGGGCAACGAGGCAGCGCCTGAACTGATGCCCTCTCCCGAGCAGCGCAAGTACATGATCGACCGCATCCGTTACCTGCGCAGTGAGGCCTGCGATATCCCGTTCTACCCCATGGACTTCCAGAACGATGGCGAGTTTGTGGGCGGCTGCATTGCCGGCGGCCGCAACTACTTCCACATCAACTCGGCCGGTGACGCAGAGCCCTGCGTGTTCATCCACTACTCCAATGCCAACATCCACGACAGCAGCATCCTGGAGATCCTGCAGAGCCCGCTGTTCATGGCCTACCACAACGGCCAGCCCTTCAATAAGAACCATCTGCGTCCCTGCCCCATGCTGGAAAACCCCGAACTGCTGGAAAAAATGGTGCACGAGACAGGTGCCCACAGCACCGACCTCCAGAGCCCGGAAAGCGTCGATCATCTGTGCGACAAGTGCAAGTCCTATGCCGCCAACTGGCAGCCGACCGCCGACGAGATCTGGTCCCACCACAAGATCCGCGAGAGCCGCTACGAAAACTATAAGGACTGGAAGCCCAATCAGCAGTGATTTGCAGGCATAAGCCCTTGAAATAGAAAAATTTCCCTCCCGATGTGCTGAGACGGCATAGGGGAGGGAAATTTTTTTGTGTAAAGCAGAAGTTGCTTATGATTTATGGCTCTCTTTAAGTGCCTTCAGGATACAAATTCCCATAGCCAAAACAGGAAACAGCACCCTGAGCGCTAGAAATCCTTGCGGGTCTCCAAAATCGATGTTTACGTCTGCAAATAGCCCAACGAACCATGCCGCTAAAGTAGAAATGATCGCGATCGTGTAAGTCATTTGTCAAACCTCCGTGAATTATATCTCGGTTGTGTTTTTGCCCCGTACAAACATACCGGCAATTGTGATTAAAAGACCTGCGGCTCCACCAACAAAAGCAAAAATATTACTTATAGATAAGGCAATCCCAGCCAGAATAACGGCGATACCCAATAACATGATTTTAATACCCATTAAATCGTTCTCCTTTGTATACGTTCTTATGGTACGGCATGGCTAAAAAATACCCCGCATCGGAAGTGCTCTGATGCGGGGGCAGGGAAGGTTTACTAGTTTTCGGCAGGTTGCGGTGCAGCGGGCTGCGCCGGATCACTCGTCGTCGGGGTCGCCGAAGGCATCGTGATAGAGGTTTACCATGCCGGATTCGTCGTTGCGATTCAGGCCGTGGAACACCAGCTTTTTGATGACATCATAGATAACCGCGAAGAGCGGCACGCCGATGATCATGCCCACAAAGCCCCACAGGCCGCCAAACAGCAGGATGGCAAAGAGCACCCAGAAGCTGGAAAGGCCGGTGGTGTTGCCCAGGATCTTGGGTCCGATGATGTTGCCGTCCACCTGCTGCAGCACCAAAACGAACAGCACGAACCAGAGCGCCTTGATGGGGTTCTGGATCAGGATGAGCAGGGTGGCGGGGATGGCACCGATGAAGGGGCCGAAGAAGGGGATAACATTGGTCACGCCGATGATGACCGACACCAGCAGGGCACTGGGGAACTTGAAGATCAGGCAGGCAATATAGCACAGCACGCCGATGATGGCAGAATCCAGGATCTTGCCGTTGATGAAGCCGCCGAACATCCGGTCAGCGTAACGGACTTCCTCCATGATGAGGTCGGCCCAGCGGGGCTTGACCAGACTATAAAGGATGAGCTTGCCCTGCTGCCCGAATTTCTTCCGGCTGGCCAGCAGATACACCGAAACGATGAGGCCGATAATGAAATTTTTGATCCAGGTCACCACGTTCACTACGCCCACGGCAGCACCGCTGAGGATGTTCTGCATGGAGGGGAGCAGGGTGTTTTTGATCCAGGCATCCAGGTTGGCATCCAGGCTGTCGTAAGAGTTCTCGATGAAGTCCAGCAGCTTTTTGTTGTTGGCAATGAACTCCTGCTTGGAGATCCACTCCACAAAGTCGCCGATGTTGTCCCGTGCCGTGTAGTACAGGGCGGTCACGCTGTTGATGAGCTGCGGCACGATCATCATGATCAGGGCGTAGATCAGCAGCAGGCCGAACAGGATGGTCAGAGCAACGGCCAGCATGTTGGCAAAGCGGTGCATCCTTTCCGGGAACAGCTTGTGGAGAAATGCTTCAAGCCAGTTGCACACCGGCTTGAGCAGATAGGCAATCACACTGCCGTAGATAAAGGGCATCAGGATGCCGGTCAGGGTCGAAACGGCATTGCCGAAGCCCTGAAAGCGGTAGATCAGGAAAAAGAAGAGGATGCTCAGGCTGATCGCGCCAAAGCCTGCGAACATTCCGTAGAGATAGGGTTTGATATGCGGTTTTTTGTCCATCATGTCATAGAAACTCCATTCCTGCCGCAGACAGCAGGATTCCCTGCGGCAATGTCAGCGCTTGTTGCTCCTGCGCCAGATGTGCAGCTTTTCGGCTTCGGCGATCAGCTCGTCCCGGAAATCGGGGTGTGCCACACTGATCAGTGCTTCTGCCTTTTCCCAGCTGGTCAGTCCCTTCAGGTTCACACAGCCGTACTCGGTGCACAGGTAGTGCACGTTTGCGCGGGTGTCGGTGACGATGCTGCCGTTTTCCAGGGTAGGACGGATGCGGCTCTCCAGCTTGCCGGTCTTTTTATTCATAAAGGTAGAGGACAGGCAGATGAAGCTCTTGCCGCCGTTGGAAAGGTATGCGCCCAGAACAAAGTCCAGCTGACCGCCTGCACCGGAAATGTGCTTGATGCCTGCACTCTCCGCGTTCACCTGACCGAACAGGTCAATGTCCACCGCATTGTTGATGGAGATGAAGTTGTCGATGGCGGAGATGCTGCGGATGTCATTGGTGTACTCCACGGGAGCGGCCATGCACTCCGGGTTATCGTTCAGATAATCATACATCTTCTGAGTACCGGCACCAAAGGCATAGACCTGACGGCCCTTGTCCAGATTCTTGTGGCGGCCGGTGATCTTGCCTGCCTTTGCAATATCCACAAAGGCATCCACATACATCTCGGTGTGCACGCCCAGATCCTTCAGGTCGCTCTGCGCGATCAGGTTGCCGATGGCATTGGGCATACCGCCGATGCCCAGCTGCAGGCAGGCACCGTCGGGGATCTGCGGGACGATGAGGTTTGCCACCTTCAGATCGACCTCGGTGGCGGCACCGGCAGCGGCCATCTGGCCGATGGGCGGGTTGCTGCCCTCCACAACACCGGCAACCTGGGAGATGTGCACCCAGTTCTCGGTGCCGCCCAGGCATTTGGGCATGTTCCGGTTGACCTCAACGATGATCTTTTTGGCCTTATCGCAGACGGCACCCAGGTGGGAAGCACAGGGGCCAAAGTTGAAATAGCCGTGCTCGTCCATGGGGGTCACCTGGAACACCGCCACATCCACGGAGTCAGAGCTGTCGCGATAGTAGCGGGGCAGTTCAGAGTAGCGGATGGGGGAGTAGAAGGAAAAGCCCTGGGCAATGGCCTTGCGCTCAATGCCGCCCATGTGCCAGCTGTTCCAGGTCATGTGGGCAGCAGGATCCTCGATCTGGAAGATGGCGGGCACCCACATCAGGATGCCGCCGCGGAAGTTGACATCCTCCAGCTCGGGCAGACGCTTTGCAATGGCAGCGTCCACTGCAACGGGGGTGTTCACGGCCCAGCCGTAATCCACCCAGTCGCCGCTTTTGACCAACGCGGCAGCCTGGTCAGCTGTCATTTTCTTCTGCGCATACAATTCCGTAAAATCCATTATAAACCATCCTCTCTTACAATAACATAAAGGAATTGTAAATTCCAACTTAGTTATATCATTAACAAACGGGAGAATCAATACTTTCCTGGCAAAAAACAGGGCTGGATGCAATATGACTAAAAATCTTAGCTTTTTGTAGAGATTCTTTGGTGCACAAAAAATAAATTTTACACAAAAAATACTTGATAAAATTTTGACGATGTGCTTTACTTATAGCGTAGCAGGATGCAGCGTGGCACTGCGGGTAAGATTGTTTAAAAATTAACGATACACCGTAGCAGAAGAAAAGAACATCTTGCACAGCAAACTGGAAAGTGCTATCATGTCAGAACCAATGCGCTTTTCAAAGGCGCGCAAGGAGGACAAAACCGATGGCAACTGCAGTTTACCCCGGGTCGTTCGATCCGGTCACACGAGGTCATCTCGATATCATCAAGCGCGCGGCAAAGATCAACGATCATCTGATCGTGGCCGTGCTCATCAACAGTGCAAAGCACCCATTGTTCACCGTGGAGGAGCGGGTGGCCCTGCTGCAGGAATGCTGCAAGGGGATCCCCAATGTCACGGTGGAGAGCTTCGACGGCCTGACCGTGGAGTTCGCCAAGAAGCGCCACGCTTCGGTCATGGTGCGGGGCCTGCGGGCGGTAACGGATTTTGAAAACGAGATCCAGCTGGCGCAGACCAATCACGCGCTGATGCCTGGTATTGAGACCATGTTCCTTGCAACCAGCATCAAGTGGAGCTATCTTTCCTCTACCATTGTAAAGGAGGCCGCCCGCTACGGCGGCAGCATCTCCAAGTTCGTCACCCCGAATGTGGAAGCTGCCGTGGAGCAGAAGATGGCCGAGCTGCACAGCAGGGGAGAGAGTGTCTGACCCCCCGTTCCTTATGCAAGAAACGCTTCGGCGTTTTGATAAAACAGTCTTTCTAAAATCACAACATACACAATCAGGAGGCTATTCACATGAAAAAGATCGTTATCGCATCTGCATGCCGTACCGCCATTGGTAAGTTCGGTGGCACCCTTGCCAACGTCCCCGCTGCTGAGCTGGGCTCCATCGTCATCAAGGAGGCTCTGAACCGCGCAAATGTCAAGCCTGAGCAGGTCGATCATGTTTACATGGGCTGTGTGATCCAGGCTGGTCTGGGCCAGAACGTTGCCCGTCAGGCTTCCCTGAAGGCTGGCCTGCCCATCGAGACCCCCGCTGTCACCGTCAACGTGGTCTGCGGTTCCGGTCTGAACTGCGTGAACATGGCTGCTCAGATGATCGAGGCAGGCGATGCTGATATCGTGGTCGCAGGCGGCATGGAGAACATGGACATGGCTCCCTTTGCAATGATGAAGGGCCGTTACGGCTACCGCATGGGCGCTCCCATGGGCAAGAGCGAGCTGGTCGATACCATGGTCAACGATGCTCTGTGGGATGCCACCGGCTTCAACAAGCACATGGGCATGACCGCTGAGAATGTCTGCACCAACGAGACCTTCCAGAAGAAGTACGGCTACAGCCCCATCACCCGCGAGATGCTGGATGAGTTCTCCTACAACAGCCAGGTCAAGGCCGACAAGGCCATCAAGGACGGCGCTTTCAAGGACGAGATCGTTCCTGTTGTCATCAAGGGCAAGAAGGGCGACACCGTGTTCGATACCGATGAAGGCCCCCGTCTGACCCCGGTCGAGAAGCTGGCAACCCTGAAGCCCGCCTTCACCAAGGACGGCATCGTGACCGCAGGCAACTCTTCCGCCATCAACGACGGCGCTGCTGCTCTGGTCATTATGAGCGAGGAAAAGGCCAAGGAGCTGGGCGTTGAGCCTCTGGCAACCTGGGTCGCCGGTGCTCTGGCCGGTGTTGAGCCTGAGGTCATGGGTCTGGGCCCCATCGCAGCAACCAAGAAGGTCATGGCTAAGACCGGCCTGACCGTTGCCGATATGGACCTGATCGAGGCCAACGAGGCATTTGCTGCACAGTCTGTGGCTGTCAGCCAGGCTCTGAACTTCGATATGAGCAAGGTGAACGTCAACGGCGGCGCCATCGCTCTGGGCCACCCGGTCGGCGCTTCCGGCGCTCGTATCCTGGTCACCCTGCTGTACGCTATGAAGCACCGTGGTGCTCACAAGGGTCTGGCTACCCTGTGCATCGGCGGCGGCATGGGCTGCGCTACCATCGTTGAGATGTAAGCTTCCCCTTTGGAATTGAATTGAATGACAGCCCGCGCCCCGGCTCAGACCGGAGACTCTGCCGGGGCGCGGGAACTGTTTTGAAACGCTGAGAATCTGAATTGGAGGTTTTCACAATGGCTTTTGTAAAAACCGAGGTGCAGGGCGCTGTCGAGATCATCACCATCGACCGTCCCAAGGCACTGAATGCCCTGAACCCTGAGGTTCTGGCAGACCTGAAGGCAGCCTTTGAGGCTGTCGATCAGGAGACCATCCGCTGCATCGTCCTGACCGGCGAAGGCGACAAGAGCTTCGTTGCAGGCGCTGATATCGGCTCCATGAGCACCATGACCAAGGCAGAGGGCGAGGCCTTCGGCAAGCTGGGCAATGACGTGTTCCTGATGATCGAGCATTTCCCCATCCCCGTCATTGCAGCCGTCAACGGCTTTGCACTGGGCGGCGGCAATGAGCTGGCCATGAGCTGCGACATCCGCATCTGCTCTGACAACGCCGTGTTTGGCCAGCCCGAAGTTGGCCTGGGCATCACCCCGGGCTTCGGCGGCACCCAGCGTCTGGCACGTCTGGTCGGCATGGGCATGGCAAAGCAGCTGGTCTACTCTGCCCTGAACATCAAGGCAGACGAGGCTTACCGCATTGGTCTGGTCAACGCCGTGTATCCGCAGGCTGAACTGATGGAGAACGTGCTGAAGCTGGCCGGCAAGATCGCCAAGAACGCTCCCATTGCAGTGCGCAACTGCAAGAAGGCCATCAACGATGGCATCAGCCTGCCCATTGAGAAGGCTGTTGAGGTCGAGGAGAAGCTGTTCGGCGATTGCTTCGAGACCCACGACCAGAAGGAAGGCATGGCCTGCTTCCTGAGCCGTGAGAAACCGAAGCCCAAGGCAGTGTTCACCAACAACTAATCAACTATACAATTTTTGATATTAAAGGAGAGATTTCCTATGAAGATCGGTGTTATCGGCGCTGGCACTATGGGTCAGGGCATCGCTAAGGCATTTGCACAGGTTGAGGGCAACACCGTTGCTCTGTGCGACATCAAGCAGGAGTGGGCAGAGAACGGTCTGGCAAAGATCAAGAAGGGCTACGAGAAGCTGGTTGCCAAGGGAAAGATTCCCCAGGAAAAGGCTGACGCGATCGTTGCTGCCATCACCCCGGGTCTGAAGGAAAATCTGTGCGCAGACTGCGACCTGATCGTCGAGGCTGCTTTCGAGGATATGAAGGTCAAGCAGACCACTTTCGGCGAGCTGGATAAGATCTGCAAGCCCGAGTGCATCTTCGCTTCCAACACCTCCTCTCTGTCCATCACCGAGATCGGCAAGGGCCTGACCCGTCCCCTGATCGGTATGCACTTCTTCAACCCTGCTGACCGCATGAAGCTGATCGAGGTCATCGCCGGCTGCAACACCCCCGCTGAGACCGTTGAGAAGATCAAGGAGATCTCCGTTGCTATCGGCAAGAGCCCCGTTCAGGTCAACGAGGCTGCTGGCTTTGTGGTCAACCGCATCCTGATCCCCATGATCAACGAGGCTGCCTTCATCAAGATGGAGGGCGTTTCTGATATCGCAGGCATCGACACCGCTATGAAGCTGGGTGCCAACCACCCCATGGGACCCCTGGAGCTGGGCGACTTCATCGGCCTGGATATCTGCCTGGCTATCATGGATGTCCTGTACCATGAGACCGGCGACAGCAAGTATCGCGCCTGCCCGCTGATCCGCAAGATGGTCCGCGGCGGCAACCTGGGCTGCAAGACCGGCAAGGGCTTCTACGTTTACAACGCAGACCGCACCAAGACCCCTGTTGACCAGCTGTAATTTCTGATAAACATTTCTCCCGGCCGTGGGGAAAGCGGTCGGGAGGAATTTGTTTGCAACCGGGAAGGGGAGAACCCCGACCCCGGGAGATAAAAAACACCCGTTAGGAGGATATAGCGATGGATTTTACTCTGTCCAAGCAGCAGCAGATGGTGCAGAAGATGTACCGTGAGTTTGCTGAAAACGAAGTCAAGCCCCTGGCTAAGAAGGTTGATGCAGAAGAGTACTTCCCCAAAGAGACCGTCGAGAAGATGGGCAAGCTGGGCATGATGGGCATTTACTTCCCCACCTCTGTCGGCGGTGCAGGCGGCGATGTGCTGTCCTACGTCATGGCAGTGGAGGAGCTGAGCAAGGTCTGTGGCACCACCGGTGTCATCGTCTCCGCTCACACCAGCCTGTGTGCTGCTCCTATTTATGAGAACGGCACCCCCGAGCAGAAGGAAAAGTACCTGCCCAAGCTGTGCAGCGGCGAGTGGCTGGGCGCTTTCGGCCTGACCGAGCCGGGCGCTGGTACCGATGCACAGGGTCAGCAGACCATTGCCAAGGAAGAGGATGACTGCTGGGTCCTGAATGGCTCCAAGATCTTCATCACCAACGCCGGTTTCGCTGATGTCTTTATCGTCATCGCTGTCACCGACCGCGTCCTGGATAAGAAGGGCCGCCCCACCAAGCTGTGCTCTGCCTTCATCGTTGAGCGCACCGATCCGGGCTTCTCCGTCGGCAAGGCTGAGGATAAGATGGGCATCCGTGGTTCTTCCACCTGCGAGCTGATCTTCGAGGATTGCCGTATCCCGAAGGATCGTATGCTGGGCGTGCGCGGCAAGGGCTTCCAGCTGGCCATGGCTACCCTGGACGGCGGCCGTATCGGCATCGCTTCTCAGGCTCTGGGCATTGCCGAGGGCGCTCTGGAAGAGACCGTTGCCTACGTCAAGGAGCGCAAGCAGTTTGGCCGCAGCATCTCTGCATTCCAGAACACCCAGTTCGAGCTGGCTGAGATGAAGGCCCGCGTTGAGGCTGCCAAGTATCTGGTCTACGCTGCCGCTCTGAAGAAGCAGCAGGCCATGGATGGCGCAAAGGTCCGTTACAGTGTCGAGGCTGCTCAGGCTAAGCTGATCGCAGCCCGCACCGCAAGCGATGTGACCCGCCGCTGCCTGCAGCTGTTCGGCGGTTACGGCTACACCCGTGACTACCCCATCGAGCGCATGATGCGTGATGCCAAGATCACTGAGATCTACGAGGGCACCAGCGAAGTGCAGATGATGGTCATTTCCGGCGCTCTGCTGAAGTAAGGGAGGTAAGATTTACAATGAAAGCAATTGTTTGTGTAAAGCAGGTTCCTGATACCTCCGGCAAAGTCGCCGTCAAGGCAGACGGTACTCTGGATCGTGCCTCTATGGCCACCATCACCAACCCCGATGACCTGAACGCTCTGGAGGCAGCTCTGAAGCTCAAGGACGCTACCGGCTGCGAAGTCGTTGTCATCACCATGGGTCCTCCTCCGGCCGAGGGAATGCTGCGTGAGCTGCTGGCCCGCGGCGCGGACAAGGCTGTTCTGGTCTCCGGCCGTGAGTTCGGCGGTTCCGATACCTTTGCAACCAGCCAGATCCTGGCTGCTGCTGTCAATAAGATCGGCGTTGGCCCCGAGGACGTTGTGTTCTGCGGCCGTCAGGCAATCGATGGCGATACCGCACAGGTCGGCCCCCAGATCGCTGAAAAGCTGCATCTGCCCCAGGTCACCTATGTGGCTGACATCCAGAAGGATGGCAACACCCTGACCGTGAAGCGTATGCTGGAAGACGGCTACATGATGGTCAAGGTGCAGACTCCCTGCCTGCTGACCTGCATCAAGGAGCTGAACCAGCCCCGTTACATGAGCGTCAATGGCATCTTCACCTGCTACGACAAGCCCATGGAAGTGTTCGATTACAACGCTCTGAAGGACGATCCGCTGATCGAGGTCGATACCATCGGTCTGAAGGGTTCTCCGACGAACGTCTTTAAGTCCTTCACTCCTCCGCAGAAGGGCGCAGGCACCATGCTGACTGGCGACGACACCGCCGCACAGCTGGCAGGTATCCTGGCCAAGAAGCACCTGATCTGATGAAAGGAGCATAGGATTACAATGGCTGATTTTAACGAGTACAAGGGCGTTTGGGTCTTTTGTGAGCAGCGCCAGGGCAAACTGATGCCCACCGATTTCGAGCTGGTCAGCGAGGCCCGCAAGCTGGCTGATGAGCTGAACTGCGAAGTCACCGGCCTGCTGCTGGGCGATAACGTGGACGGCATTGCCAAGGAACTGGGCGGCTATGGCGCTGATAAGGTCATGGTTTGCGACAGCCCCCTGCTGAAGGATTACACCACGGACGCATACGCCAAGGTCGTCTGCGACATGGTCAACGAGTACAAGCCCGAGGTCCTGCTGATCGGTGCCACCAACATTGGCCGCGATCTGGGCCCCCGCTGCGCAGCCCGCCTGCACACCGGCCTGACCGCTGATGCTACCCACCTGGACATCGACACTGCAAAGTACATCGACTTCCTGAAGGAGAGCTCCACCATCGATCTGTCCAAGCAGAAGTTCGATATGGAAGACCGCAACCTGAAGATGACCCGTCCCGCATTCGGCGGCCATCTGATGGCTACCATCATCTGCCCCCGCTTCCGTCCTCAGATGTCCACCGTGCGCCCCGGCGTTATGAAGAAGGCTCCCTTCGATCAGGCCAAGGCTGATGCCTGCCAGATCGTGAAGCCCGCTTTCGAGCTGTCTGCTGCCGACATCAAGACCGAGGTCCTGAGCGTCGAGAAGGCTGCTGAGAAGCTGGTCGATCTGATCGGTGCCGATGTCATCGTCTCCGTTGGCCGCGGTATCAGCAAGGATGTCAACAAGGGCATCGAGCTGGCTGAGCAGCTGGCTGCTGCACTGGGCGGCGGCGTTGTGGGGGCTTCCCGTGCCGTTACCGACGCAGGCTGGATGACCGCTGACCATCAGGTCGGTCAGACCGGTAAGACGGTCCACCCCAAGATCTATGTTGCTCTGGGCATTTCCGGTGCCATCCAGCACACCGCTGGTATGCAGGATTCCGAGTGCATCATCGCTGTCAACAAGAACGAGAGCGCACCCATCTTCGGTGTTGCTGACTACGGCATCGTGGGCGATCTGTTCAAGGTCGTTCCCGAGCTGATCAAGCAGATCGAGGCTGCCAAGGCTGCTGAATAAGCACCTGATTTTCCCCGAACCCTGATTGTGATAAGGCCGCCGCGCAGTGGAAACGCTGTGCGGCGGCTTTTTGCGTCTCCGGAAAAGCGCTCCGTTCTATCCCACCTGTTCCCGGAATAAAATGACACCAAGAGCGGACAGGAAAGGAGCGCGTACCATGGAGTTGAAGATCTTTCGGGATGCCCTGCCGGCGGCGGGGACAAACTGTACCCTCAAGGCAGAGCTGCCGCTGGAAACAGAGATCCTGATCTCTGATTATCTGCCACCGGTGTTCAAGCTGGTCAAGTGCTTTGTCAGGCCGGTGGTGCTGCAAAAGCGGTTGCAGCCCGGCAAGCTGCAATTGGAGGGATATCTGCGCTGTGTGGTCTATTATCAGGGGGAAGATGGAGCGGGCCTGTGCCAGACCGAGCAGAAACTCCCTTTTACCAAGCTGCTGGATCTGCCGGAGTTCGTCTTCACGGCATGGGCCGTGCAGGTGGAAGGCCAGACCGAATATCTGAACTGCCGCACCGTCAACCCGCGCCGCATCGAGGTGCGGGGGGCGTATGGGCTGGTGGTATCGGTGCATACGCAGGTCAAAACGGATGTCATCACGGCCCTTTCGGATGGCGGGGTAGAGCAGAAACTGGTCACCCTTTCCGGGGTGCGGCGCGCCGCTGTGCTGGAAAAGCTGGTTACGGTCGAGGGCGAGATCCGCTTTCCCACGCCGCCCGCCGCCGTTTTGGACCTCAGCGGCAATGCCTCTGTCGGAGACCTCAAGCTCCTGAACGGGAAAGCCGTTGCCAAGGGCGGGCTGGTCGTTTCCTGCGCCTGGCGTGCCGAGGGCGACCCGGCACTGCAGAGCCAGAGCGTGAATCTGACCTTCAATCAGGTGCTGGATGTGGACGGCCTGAGCGAGGACTGCCGCTGCCTCTGCGTGGCCGAGCCGGTGGGCTTTACGCTCACGGAGGGAGAAGGGGAGGAACCCAGCCGCCTGACCGCGAACCTGATGCTGCGCCTGCGGGCGTGGAGGCCCTACCAGCTGCAGTGCGTGGCGGATGCCTTCTCCACGAAATTTGAGACAGAACAGACCCCGCAGACGGTACAGACGGAATCGCTGGCCTGCACCCTGGATGAGACCGTGACCCTGACCGGCTCCGGCCCTCTGCCGGACGCTGGGGCTAAAATTCTGGCCTGCTTTGCCTCCTTTGGCCCGGCCCTGCTGGCATACAGGGAAAACAACTGGGATCTGACCAGCCGGGTGACTGTGACTGCCTTTGGGGAGAACAGCCTTTCGGAGCTGGAAAGCTATGAAAAGGTGTTGGAGCTTTCCCTGCCGCTGGGGCGGGAGCTGCCCTCGGACGCGGAGCTGATCCCGGAGTGCTGGCTCCGTGCCGAGGACCTGCGCTGTGTCTGCGCAAACGGCACACTGGAGGTCAACCTTTCCGTCAAGGCAGAAGGGGCCATCTTACAGCGGAGCGGGAACACCTGCGTTGGCTCCATCGCGCTGGGGGAGCCGCTGACTCCGGCAGACCCGGAGATCAGCCTGCGCATCTATTATGCACAGGCGGGGGAGGAGCTGTTTGCCATCGCCAGACGGTTCCATGTCTCCCCGGCCCAGATGCTGGCCGCCAACGACCTTGCAGAGGGCACCACGGCCATTGATGCGCCTCAAAGGCTTCTGGTGCCGGGAGCAGGGGGCTGATCTGTCCAATTTTGTGTTTCATAGAAGGACAATTCAAAGTTAAAGTATGACTTATGAACTAAAAATGAACAAAAAACATCCCGGACCTCTCCCAATTTGAGAAAGGCTCTGCTATAATAATTTTTGTCGTGTAAAAAAGCCTTTTAGATAAAGGAGAAGTTATGATCAAAAATATCGAGTTGGAGAAGGGTGCATACCAGTTTGATGCCAAGATGCCCCTTCGCCAGGCCATCCCGCTGGGCCTGCAGCATGTATTTGCCATGTTCGTGGGCAACCTGACCCCGCTTCTTATCATCACCAGTGCCTGCGGCCTTGCAGGCGGTGAGTTTGCTGACCTGCAGGTCAGCCTGCTGCAGAACGCCATGTTCGTGGCCGGTGTGGTCACGCTGGTGCAGCTGTTCTCCATCGGCCCTGTGGGCGGTCAGGTCCCCATTATCATGGGCACCAGCTCCGGCTTCCTGGGCGTGTTCAACAGTGTGGCTGCTTCCATGGGCGGCGGTGTGCTGGCCTACGGTGCCATCATGGGCGCTTCCATTCTGGGCGGCCTGTTTGAGACTGTGCTGGGCTTCTTCCTCAAGCCCCTGCGCAAGTTCTTCCCCTCGGTGGTCACCGGTACGGTGGTGCTGTCCATCGGTCTGTCCCTGATCTCCGTGGGTGTCAACTCCTTTGGCGGCGGCAACGCAGCCAAGGACTTCGGTTCCGCGGAAAACCTGCTGCTGGCCGTGTTCGTGCTGGTGGTGATCCTGTTCTTCAAGCATTGGACCACGGGCTTCCTGAGCTCCTCCTCCATCCTCATCGGCATTGTGGCGGGCTATCTGGCAGCCTTCATCATGGGCTTTGTCCTGCCCACCACCGGTGTCACTGCCGAGGGTGTGGAGTTCACCAAGGCATGGGTGCTGAACTGGAGCAAGGTGGCACAGGCCGACTGGTTTGCCATCCCCAAGCTGGTTCCCGTCAAGATCATTTTTGATATGCGCGCCATCCTGCCCGTGCTGATCATGTTCATCGTCACCGCTGTGGAGACCGTGGGCGATATCTCCGGCGTGATGGAGGGCGGCATGAGCCGTGAGGCCACCGATAAGGAGCTGTCCGGCGGTGTCATCTGCGACGGCCTGGGCTCTTCCTTTGCCGCCTGCTTCGGCGTTCTGCCCAACACCTCCTTCAGCCAGAACGTGGGTCTGGTCTCCATGACCAAGGTCGTCAACCGCGGCGCACTGGCCACCGGTGCCATCTTCCTGATCCTCTGCGGCCTGATCCCCAAGCTGGGCGCACTGGTCTCCATCATGCCGCAGGCCGTTCTGGGCGGTGCTGCCGTGATGATGTTCTCTTCCATCGTGGTGTCCGGCATCCAGCTCATTACCAAGGAAAAGATGACCCCGCGCACCTTGACTATCGTTTCCGTTGCACTGGGCGTGGGTTACGGCATGGGTGCAAATGCCAGCATCCTGGCACACACCCCCCAGTTCTTCCAGCTGATCTGCGGCGAGAGCGGCATCGTGCCGGCTGCCTTTGTGGCCATTGTGCTGAACGTGCTGCTGCCCAAGGACGATAAGGCCGAATAAACCTCTCAGTCACCTTCTGTGACAGCTCTCCTGACAAGGGAGCCAAGAAATGCCCTTGCCTCTCCTGTCAGGTGACGCACCATTGCGCTGCAATGGCGGAGAGCTCCTCCAGAGCCTCCGGCGTATCTGCATCCAGCAGTTCTTCCCGCCGCTGGGCGTAAACGATCTGTACCTGCTCAGGGTGAGCCTTGAGCACAACACTGCCGCCCTTGCCCTCGGGCAGGGTGCGCAGAGCGGGAAAATATCCGCATCCAAACAGAACGGGACTTCCGACAACGGTGTCCGGGCCATGTGCGGCCCGGGCTCCCAGCCGGAAGATCGCCCGCTCTGTTTCTTTTTGTGTCTGGGCAAAAGCAGTGATCAGCGCTTCCAGCGTCTCCCGCTGCAGCAGGGGCTGATCTCCGGGCAGGAAGATACAGCCTGCAAGGTTGGGGCATTGCTCCAGCAGCGCCTCCAGCCCCAGCCGAACAGTGTCGTTCCGACCCGGCAGGCTGTGGAGCAGGCAGGGAACGCTCTGTGCGTCACACAGGGCCTTTACCCCGGCAGAGCGGGTCACGACCACCCGGGCGGCAAGGGCAGGGGTGGCGGTGACCTCCAGCGCCCGGCAGAGCAGGGGGCGGCCCCCGAAATCGGCCAGCAGCTTGTTGGAGCCGAACCGCCGGGCCAGCCCCGATGCCATGATGACGCATCCCACCGGAAGGCGGGCGTTTTTTCTGCACAACTCTGCCATAAAATCATTCCTCCTGAATCTGCCGGATCTGCGGCAGTCTTTCCAGTGGCATTATAAGGGATTTTGTGATAAAATAAAAGTAGCAATCGAAAAAAGAGAGGTACTGCGTATGATGACGATCCGGGAATACAAACGGGCCGAAAGCCTCGAGGAAGCCTGGCAGCTCAACCAGAAGCGAAACAATCGGGTCATCGGCGGCATGATCTGGCTCAAGATGGAGAACATCAATGTCGGCACCGCCATCGACCTGTCGGGCCTTGGGCTGGACAAAATTGAGGAAACGGCCGAGGACTTTTCTATCGGGGCCATGGTGCCCCTGCGGCAGATCGAGCTCCACGAGGGGCTCAATGCCTACACGGAGGGTGCTGTGCGGGAATCTGTGCGCCACATTGTGGGCGTACAGCTGCGCAACCTTGCCACCGTGGGCGGCAGCATTTACAGCCGCTTTGGCTTTTCGGATGTTCTGACCATGTTCCTGGCCCTGAACGCTTCGGTGGAGCTCTACAAGGGCGGCATCGTGCCGCTTTCGGAGTATGCTCAGCGCCCGTACGACAGGGATATCCTGGTGCGGGTCATCGTGCCGAAAGAGCAGGCAGCATTCTGCTATCAGTCGGTGCGCAACAGCCAGACGGATTTCCCGGTGCTGACCTGTGCCGCCGCGAAAACAGCCGGGGGCTTCCGGGTCGCCATTGGTGCCCGGCCCGGCAAGGCAGTGCTGTATATCCTGCAGCCCAATGCCGCCGAAACGCCGGAGCTGACCGCCGCCCGCTTTGCCGCTGAGGTGCGGGCAAACATCCGGACGGAGAGCAACATGCGCGGCAGTGCGGAATACCGCAATCATCTGGCCGGGGTGCTGGTCAAGCGCGCTGTGCTGAAATTGGAAGGGAACAGGTGAGACAAGATGCAGGTGAATATTATTCTGAACGGAACCAAAGTCACGGCAGAGGCCGCACCGGACACCCTGCTCATCGACTTTGTCCGCGCACACGGCTGTTACAGTGTCAAGCGCGGCTGTGAGACCTCTAACTGCGGCCTGTGCACCGTCTTTCTGGACGATGTGCCGGTGCTGTCCTGCTCTGTGCTGGCAGCCCGTGCCGACGGCCACAGGGTGACCACGCTGGAGGGCCTGCAGGAGGAGGCTGCTGAGTTCGGTGCTTTTATCGCCGATCAGGGTGCGGAGCAGTGCGGCTTCTGCAACCCGGGCTTTATTATGAACGCCCTCGCCCTCTTCCGGGAAAAGGAATACCCCACTGAGGACGAGATCAAGGAATATCTCGCGGGCAACCTCTGCCGCTGCTCCGGCTACGAGGGCCAGCTCCGGGGCATCCAGAATTTCCTCGCCTGGAAAAAAGCAAAACAGGAGGGTGCCGAATGAAAAACGTCAACAAAGCATTCCGCAAAAAGGATGCCATGCAGCTTGTGACCGGCAAGCCCGTTTACATGGATGATCTGGCCCCGGCAGACTGCCTGATCGTCAAGCTGTACCGTTCGCCCCATGCCAACGCCATGGTGGAGCGCATCGACACGTCCGTGGCCAAAAAGGTGCCCGGCATCGAGGCCATCTTCACCTGGGAGGATGTGGACCAGAACGCCCGCCGCTACACGCAGGCCGGCCAGACCTACCCCGAAGCCAGCCCCTACGACCGCCTGGTCATCGACCGCCACGTCCGCTTTGTGGGGGACGTGGTGGCCATTGTGGTGGGCAAGGATGAGAAGTGTGTTGAGAAAGCCATGAAGCTCATCAAGGTGGAGTATCAGGTGCTGGAGCCGGTGCTGGATTTCCACACTGCGAAGGACAACCCCATCCTTGTCCACCCGGAGGACAACTGGGAGAGCCTGAGCCCCGTGGGTGCCGACAACAAGCGCAACCTCTGTGCCCACGATGCGTGCGGCGACGGCGACATCGATGCCGTGCTGGCAAAGTGCGATGTTGTCATCGACCGTGTCTACCACACCAAGGCCTGTCAGCAGGCCATGATGGAGACCTTCCGCACCTGCTGCTGGATGGATCTGTACGGGCGGCTGAACATCCTCAGCTCGACCCAGATCGTGTTCCACACCCGCCGCAATGTGGCAAACGCCCTGCACATCCCCAAATCCATGATCCGCGTCATCAAACCCCGCATCGGCGGCGGCTTTGGTGCCAAGCAGACGGCGGTCTCGGCCATCTATCCGGCCTTTGTTACCTGGAAGACCAAGAAGCCCTGCAAGCTGATCTTCACCCGCGAAGAGAGCCAGACCGCATCTTCGCCCCGCCACGAGATGGAGATGCATGTCCGTCTGGGTGCCACCAAGGACGGCATCGTGAAGGGCATCGACCTCTACACCCTGTCCAACACCGGTGCCTACGGTGAGCACGGCCCCACAACGGTGGGCCTTTCCGGTCACAAGTCTATTCCGCTGTATGGCAAGGCCGAAGCCTTCCGTTTTGTCAGCGACGTGGTCTACACCAACCACATGTCTGCCGGTGCGTACCGCGGCTATGGTGCGACCCAGGGTCTGTTTGCAGTGGAATCTGCCGTCAACGAGCTGGCTGCCAGGCTCCACATGGACCCCTTCAGGATCCGTGAAATGAACATCGTCAAAGAGGGCGATGTAATGCCCGCCTATTACGGCGCTGTGAATACCAGCTGCGCGCTGGACCGCTGCCTGAAAAAAGTCCACGAGATGATCGACTGGGACAACAAGTACCCTGTGCGCGACCTTGGCAATGGCAAGGTGCGCGCCGTGGGTATGGGCATGGCCATGCAGGGCTCCGGCATTTCCGGCATGGACGTAGGCAGTGCAACGCTCAAGGTAAACGATGACGGGTTCTACTCCCTCATCATCGGCGCTGCCGATATGGGCACCGGCTGTGACACCACGCTGGCTCAGATCGCCGCCGAGGTGCTGGACTGTGACCTGGACAATATCACCGTCTTTGGCGCGGATACCGACACCTCGCCCTATGACTCCGGCTCCTACGCTTCCTCTACCACCTATGTCACCGGCAAGGCAGTGGAAAAGTGCGCCCTCCGGCTGCGCGGCCAGATCTGCAAGCTGGGCGCGGAGCTGCTCCAGACGACCGAAGATGCCGTGGATTTTGACGGCAAGTTCGTCTCCCTGAACGCAGACCCGGAGAAGAGGGTCTCTCTCTCTGAGGTGGCCTTCGCCTCCCAGTTCGGCCACATGGTGCCGCTGGAGATCACCGAGACCCACACCTCGCCCCTTTCGCCCCCGCCCTACATGGTCGGCGCGGCTGAAATTGAGTTGGATAAGGAGACCGGTGAGGTCAAGGTGGTGGATTATGCCGCCTGCGTGGACTGCGGCACCCCCATCAACCCCAACCTGACCCGTGTGCAGACCGAGGGCGGCATCCTGCAGGGCATCGGCATGGCTCTGACCGAGAACATCACCTATGATGCCAAGGGCTGGCCGATGGAAAATTCCTTTATGCAGTATAAGATCCCCGCCCGTGTGGACATCGGCCACATCCGGGTGGAATTTGAGAGCAGCTACGAGCCCAACGGCCCGTTTGGTGCAAAATCCATCGGTGAGGTGGTCATCAACACCCCGCTGCCCGCCATCGCGGATGCCATCTACAATGCCATCGGCACCCGCTTCTACGAGCTGCCCATCACCCCGGAGCAGGTCGCCATGGCGGTGGAAGAGAACCGCTGATGCTTTCGGAAACACATTTTCCGTTTCTGGCTGAAAAGGGCCATGTGATCTCGCTGGTGGGCGGCGGCGGAAAGACCACCCTGCTCTATGCCTTTGCCCGGCATTGTGCCGCCAAAGGCTGGCGGGTGCTGGTGAGCACCACAACCCACATCCGGCAGCCCGGGGAGAATTATGCCGCAGATGAAGCCGCCCTTGCGGCCCTCTGGGCGGCAGGGCAATATGCCGTGGCCGGTGTCCCGGCAGAGCAGGGCAAGCTGACCGCCCTGCCGCCGGAACAGCTGGCCCGCTGGATGGCACAGGCGGATATTGTTCTTCTGGAAGCGGACGGTGCAAAACGGCTGCCCTGCAAGGCCCCGGCGGCCCATGAACCGGTGTTGCTGCCGGAAAGCGATGTCGTGCTGGCCGTGGCCGGATTGTCCGCACTGGACAGACCTCTGCGGGAGGTCTGCTTCCGGCTGGAGCAGGCCTGCGCCCTGCTGGGCGCTGCCCCCGAAACGCTTCTGACCCCGGAGCTGCTGGCAAGGCTGCTGGCCAGTGAGCAGGGAGGACGAAAACAGGTGGGGAACCGCTGTTTTTCTGTGGTGCTCAATCAGGCGGATGACCCCGCCCGCATTGCTGCCGGAGAACAGACCCTCGCGCTCCTGCGCAAAAAATATGATGTGCAGGGCGTGTTGACTTATTTTGATGAAAAGGAGCGTGCATGAAATGGCAGAACAAGGCCCCATTGTATTCTGCACCGGCGGCGGATGCACCGCAAAGCTGGGTGCCGGGGTACTGAGCCGCATTCTGGAAAAGCTGCCCCGGAGCGAAAAAGACCCCGACCTTCTGGTTGGCTACGACAGCCGGGACGATGCTGCCGTCTACCGCATTACCGAGGATATTGCCCTGGTGCAGACGGTGGATTTCTTCCCGCCGATGGTCGATGACCCCTATACCTTCGGGCAGATCGCCGCGGCCAATGCCCTGAGCGATGTCTACGCCATGGGCGGTGAGGTCAAAACGGCACTGAATCTTGTCTGCTTCCCCGAGAGCATGGACCTGAACGTGCTGGGGGAGATCCTGCGCGGCGGTGCCGAAAAGGTGGCCGAAGCCGGGGGCATGCTGGTGGGTGGGCACTCCATTGCCGATACCGGTGTGAAGTACGGCCTGTCGGTGACAGGCCTGGTAGACCAGCACCGCCTGACAGCCAACGATACCGGCCGCCCGGGCGACAAACTTCTTCTTACCAAGGCGCTTGGCGTGGGACTGATCTGCACCGCCAACCGGGTGGGCGAAGCCGCACCGGAACAGATGGAAGCCGCAGTCCGTTCCATGACCACCCTGAACAAAGCAGCGGCAGAGATCGCGCGCAGGTACGAAGTGCACGCCGCCACGGATGTGACCGGGTTCAGCTTTCTGGGCCATCTGCACGAGATGATGGGGGAGAAACTCTCCAGTGTCATCGATGCCCATGCGGTGCCGATACTGCCCGGTGCGTGGGAGGCCGCAGATGCCTGCCTGTACACCGCTGCCGGTCAACGCAACCGCAACCACACCGGGCCCTTTGTCCGGTTTGAGAAAGTACCCTTCCCGATGGAGGAAATTCTGTTTGATCCCCAGACCTCCGGCGGCCTGTTGTTTGCTGTGGCCCCGCAGGATGCCGCTGCACTGGAAGCAGAGCTGCAGGCGGTGGGTCTGCCCGCAAAGATCGTGGGCACCATTGGGGAAAAGCAGACACCGGAGATCACAGTAACATACGAATGATGGAGGAACAACCAATGATCAAGATCGATGCCCGTGGAGATGCCTGCCCGCTGCCCGTGGTCAAGGCCAAAAAGGCCATTGCAGAGCTGCACGGCCCCGGCGAGGTGGAAGTACTGGTGGACAATGAGATCGCTGTCCAGAACCTGACCAAGATGGCCCAGCAGAAAGGCTACCTGTCCAGCTCTGAAAAGCTGGCCGAGCAGGAATACCGTGTCCGCTTTACTATCAAGGACACGCCCGCTGCGGATACCGCTGTGCTGGGCGAAGAGAAACAGCAGGCAGAAGCGGAAACCTGCATCCCGGATGCCCGCACTGATACGGTGGTGGCCATCGCGTCCGACAAGATGGGGGAAGGGGCCGAGGAGCTGGGCAAAACCCTGCTCAAGGCCTTCGTGTTCTCCCTGACCCAGCAGGACAAGCTGCCCAAGACGATCCTCTTCTATAACGGCGGCGCATCCCTGACCTGTGAGGGTTCGCCCATGCTGGAAGACCTGAAGGCACTGGAAGCTGAGGGCGTGGAAATCCTGACCTGCGGCACCTGCCTGAACTTCTACGGCATAACGGAGAAGCTGGCTGTGGGCGGCGTGACCAATATGTATGTCATTGCCGAAAAGATGCTGAATGCCGGGAACGTGGTCAAACCGTGATCTACCTTGATAACGCCGCAACCACCTTGTACAAGCCCCCGGAGGTGGGGCAGACGATGCTGGATGCTCTGCAGACAGCGGGCAACCCGGGCCGTGGAGCCCATGCGCCCACCCTGCACGCCTCCCGTGTCGTCTACGAGACCCGGGAAGCGCTGGCCCAGCTCTTCCACGCCGAAGGCCCGGCCTGCATCGCCTTTGCATCCAATGCGACCCAGGCACTGAACACGGCCATCAACGGGCTCTTTGGCCCGGGGGATCATGTCATCACCACGGTCTGTGAGCACAATTCCGTCCTGCGGCCCCTCTACCGCCTCCAAAGGCAGGGGGTTGAGGTGAGCTTTGTGGATGTGGAGGCAAACGGTGTGCTCTGCTATGCGCAGTTTGAGCAGCTGCTCCGCCCCAATACCAGGGGCGTTGTTGTGACCGGTGCCTCCAATGTCACCGGAAACCGCACGGATCTGGCGTTCGTGTCCGCTTTTGCAAAAAAGCACGGCCTGTTGTTCATCGTGGATGTCGCCCAGACAGCGGGTGCCATGCCGATGGATGTGCAGGCGCTGGGGATCGATGTGCTTTGCTTTACCGGGCACAAGGCGCTGCTTGGCCCGCAGGGCACCGGCGGGCTGTATGTCCGGCCCGGGCTGCAGGTTGCCCCCCTTGTGGTGGGCGGCAGCGGAGTCCACAGCTTTGATGAACGCCACCCCGTCGAAATGCCCACCGCTCTGGAAGCCGGGACGCTGAATGTGCCGGGAATCGCCGGGCTGGGGGCCGGGGTGCGCTGGCTCCTGACGCAGGGCGTGGAAGCGCTGGAAACAAAAGAAAATTCGCTTGCACGCCTGTTTTACGAAACTGTCCGGAAAATTCCCGGTGTGCGGCTCTATGGTGACTTCACTGCGCCGCGTGCGCCCATCGTCTCGCTGAACCTGATGGGCGAGGATTCCGCCCGGGTGGCAGATGCGCTCTGGGAAGAGTACGGCATCTGTGTGCGGGCCGGTGCGCACTGTGCTCCGTTGATGCACAAGGCGCTGGGCACCGTGGAGCAGGGTGTGGTGCGGTTCAGCTTCTCCCACACCAACACCCGGGAGGAGGCGCTTGCCGCTGCCCGTGCGGTGCGCAGCCTGGCGGAGGAATAAATAATGCGTGCAAAGAGACCCTATATCGTGTTATCCTTCCGCACCACAGTGGAAGCCATGGCATGGGAAAAACACTGCGAAGCGGAACACATCCCAGGGCGGCTTATTCCGCTGCCCCGGGAGCTCTCTGCCGGGTGCGGCCTTGCGTGGCGGATGCCGCCCGAGGACTGGCAGCTGTGGCAGAGCCGCATCGACCCCGCCGCCTATGATGCCGCAGCGGTGGTAGAACAATAACAAATAAAGGAGAATTGGATGGGAAACCGTTCTTTTTTCAATGCACTCCATGACCGGGAGGGGGATTTTCTGCTGGCCACGGTGCTGGAAGGCCCGGCGCAGGGGGAACGTGTCCTGCTGCGGAACACAGCACCGGTCTGGCCGGAGGAACTGCCTGCGTTCTGGGGAGAGCATCTGCCTGCCTTGGCCGCTGTGACCTCCAGTGGAATTCTGAAATCAGCCGGACAGCGCATCTTTGTGGAGTGCTTTGGCGCAGCCCCGCAGCTTGTGGTCTGCGGCGGCGGCCATGTGGGCGCGTCGGTGGTGCGGCTGGCAAAGCTGCTGGGCCTGCCGGTCACAGCGCTGGAGGACCGCCCCGAGTTTGCGGAGGAGCTGCGTCAGGCCGGGGCCGATGCTGTGCTCTGCCTGCCCTTTGCAGAGGGTCTTGCGCAGATCCCCGGCGGGCAGGAGACATACTTTGTGGTCGTGACCCGTGCCCACAGCTGTGATATTGCCTGCCTGCGTTCTATTCTGCAAAAGCCCGCCGCCTATGTGGGCATGATGGGCAGCCGGAAGCGTGCGGCTCTGGTGCACACACAGCTGGCTGAGCTGGGGCTGCCGCAAGAGCGCATTGATGCCCTGCACGCGCCCATTGGGCTTTCCATTGGCGCAAAAACCGCACAGGAGATCGCACTTTCCATTCTTGCGGAGATCGTCTCCGTGAAAAACAGCCGCCAACAGACCGAGGGTTTTTCTCCGGCACTGCTGGCCGCGCTGGAACAGCAGACCGCTCCGGCGGTGCTGGCGACCATCGTAGGCCGCCATGGCTCTACGCCACGGGAGGAAGGCTCCAAGATGTTGGTCCTGCCCGATGGCTCTGCCGTGGGCAGCGTGGGCGGCGGCATCATGGAGTACCGCACCCAGCAGCTGGCGCGGGAATTGCTGGAGCCGGGGGCTGCCCCGTGCAGGCTGGCCGCCTTTACCACAGAGGGGGCCAGCGATGCCGCGGCCATTGCGGCCTGCGGCGGCTCCATGGAAGTCTTTTTGCAGCGTGTGGAACCGGAGGGATGAGCCATGAAGCGTGATGACCTGATCGTTGTCCGGGGCGGGGGAGACCTTGCCACCGGTGTTGTGCATCGGCTCTGGTCGGCGGGGCTGCGGGTGCTGGTGCTGGAAACAGCCCATCCCGCCGCCATCCGTCGGCAGGTGTCTCTCTGTGAGGCTGTTTACGAAGGCGAGACCGCTGTGGAAGGAATGCGGGGCATCCGGGTGGAGACGCTGGCGGATGCCGATGCCGTCTGGGCACAGAACGCCGTGCCGATTTTGATAGACCCCACGGGTGCTTGCCTGCCGCAGGCAAGGCCTGCTGTTCTGGTGGATGCCATCATCGCAAAGAAAAATCTGGGCACCACCCGGGAAATGGCTCCGCTGACCATTGCCCTTGGCCCCGGTTTTGCAGCGGGGCAGGATGTGGACGTGGTGGTGGAGACCAAGCGCGGCCACAAGCTGGGCCGCATCATCCGGGAAGGGGCTGCCGCACCCAACTCCGGCGTGCCGGGCATCATCGGCGGCTATGGTGCCGAGCGTGTGCTCCATGCACAGGCCGCGGGTATCTTCCGCAATCTGCATTCTATCGCTGATTTTGTGGAGGCGGGCGAGGCTGTGGCCGAGATCGAAACGCCGGACGGTCAGCGTTTACCGGTGGGCACACAGATCTCCGGCATCCTGCGGGGTCTGCTGCGGGATGGCTACCCGGTGACCAAAGGGTTCAAGGTGGCTGATGTGGACCCCCGCCGTGCGGAGCTGGAAAACTGCTTCCTCATCTCGGATAAGGCCCGCTGCATTGCGGGCAGTGTGCTGGAACTGATCGCCGCAGAGTGCTGGAACTAAAAGAAACGGGACTGTTTTTGCAACAGCCCCGTTTCTTTGTTACTCTGTCAGTTTTGTGATGAGCATCTGATAGATCTCGTTGCCCTTGAGGATGAACTGCTTCTTGACCAGATCGGCACTCAGCCGGTCAGGCGTGCCGATGTCCAGACAAAACAGCTCCTGATCCAGTGCTTTGATGGTGCAGCGGATGGAGCAGTGGCCGTCCGGCTTTTCGGTGATGCGGGCGCTGTACTCGGCCTCCTTGCGGGCCCAGGTCTGGCTGCGCAGAACCGCCGCCACCGCGCGCTCCCGCACACTGCGGGGCAGGTCATAGGCAAGCTCCTGCGCGACCCTGCGTCCTTTTTCGGTGATGGAATAGCGATCTTCCTTCAGCGTGACCAGCTGCTGGCGGGTGATATCATCCAGACAGGAGCCGATCTCAAAATAGTTGACCAGCTGCTCTTCCATCAGCGCATTCTCGATCTCCGTCCGGGTGATCGGCCCGGCATTCTTTACCAGATAACACAACAGCAACCGGATCTCCGTGCTGTCGGTCAGCCCGCCGGGACGAACACCGGCGGTAAAAGCATCGTTGGCGGCCATCGTTCTGCACATCCCCCTGTCATTTCAAATTGCTGCCCGGCACTGCCTCAGGGCAGGCTATAAAGAACACTTTCTTATAGTATAAAGGGTTTCAGACCGGATTGCAAGCCGCAACCGCAAAATCTGTCTCAATGCGCTTGCGGCTTTCGGGGGTGGAATACAGCCAGTGGTCGATATGCCCTTCGGTGATGAAATAGTGCAGGTCGAACCGGTGGCTCTGGCCCAGGCTGTGGTTGACGATGACCAGCTTGATCTTCATTTTATCGGGCAGGATGTTTTTGATGTAGACGCTCACCGCCTGCCCGGGGTGCAGGTCGGGGCAGGTCTCGGCAAGTCCGGCCAGATTGGGGGCGATCTCCACAAAGGTGCCATATTCCTCCACGCTCCGCACAATGCCCACCACGGTCTCGCCTACGGTGAACCCGGCGGCGTTCTCCTCCCAGGTGCCCAGCAGCTCCCGGATGCTCAGCACGAACCGCCCCTGCACGTCCCGGTTTTTGATGGCGCACAGGATCTGCTGGCCCACGCTCACCCGGTCGGCAGGGGATGAGATGCGGCTGACCGACATGCAGTCGATGGGCAGCAGGGCACTGATGCCGCACCCAACGTCACAAAAGGCACCAAACGGCTCGATGTGGGTCACAGTGCAGGGCAGGATGTCCCCGGGCTGTAAGGTGTCCAGATACTCTGCCTTGCACATCCGCTGTGCCTCAGCCCGGGAAAGCTGGTAGCAAGGCTGGCCGTTTTCCCCGGTCTCCATCCCTTCGATCACAAAGCAGGTGGGGCGGCCCACCCGCGTCAGCACCGCAATATCCCGCACGGTGCCGCTCTCAGCCCCATCGGCACACTGGCCAAAGGGCATCACGGCCTTTACCCCGCCCAGGTCGAACCGGAGCTGGCGCTGGGTGTCAAAGGCAAGGGCAGTGCTCTGTAAAATTTCGCGGCTGGCGATGGCGGTGCGCAGTTCTGCGGGGCTGAGCCGGTCTGCGGAACGGTAATTGCCTTCAGTACGAAATGTCTGCATCATGGTTTGTTCCTCTTTCTGTGTTATTTTAGCGTTTTCCGCTGCACGTCGGCACACAAAGCAGGTGTCGGCATTAAAACTCTATGCGCGGACAATTGCATTTTATACGAGTTTGGTTTATACTATATCTGTATGTGCGGCATGGAAACCAGCTGCACAGGGTACTGCCCCGCAAAGGGGCGGCAGGAGGGAAAGAAATATGGATATCGCAGTGGGAGATACCATCCAGACCCGCAAAAAACACCCGTGCGGAGCTTCCAGCTTCGAGGTGCTCCGGGTCGGTATGGATTTCAAGATCCGCTGCACGGGCTGCGGCCGTGAGGTCATGCTGCCCCGCGCGAAAATTGAAAAAAACATCAAGAAAGTGCTCAAGCCCGGCGCTGCCGAGTAACCATTGGGTCATGTAAGGAGAACTGCACAGTATGTCAAGACTGCTTTCCCAAATGGAGGCTGTCAGCCACCGGTTTGAAGAACTTTCCATCCGCCTGAACCAGCCGGAAACAGCGGCAGATCCCGCGCTGTTCCGCCGCCTGATGCAGGAGTATCACGAGGCGGAGCCCGTGGTGCAGGCCTATCAGGCCCTGATCACGGCGCAGGATCATCTTGCTCAGGCCAAAGCCCTGCTCGAGGGCGAGGCCCTTGATCCGGACTTTAAGGAAATGGTACAGCAGGAGATCAGCGAAAAAAGTCAGGAAGTGGCGCAGCTGGAAAATAATCTCAAAATTTTGCTGCTGCCCAAGGATGTCAACGATGACAAAAGCGTCATCATGGAGCTGCGCGGCGGTGCGGGCGGCGAAGAAGCCGCGCTGTTTGCCCACAGCCTGATGCGGATGTACACCATGTACGTTCAGAGCAGGGGCTGGGAGCTGGAGGTGCTGAACCTCAACGAGACGGAGCTGGGCGGTGTCAAGGAAGCCATTCTTGCCGTGAACGGCACAGGGGCCTATAACCGGCTCAAGTATGAGAGCGGAGTGCACCGTGTCCAGCGGGTGCCCGAGACCGAAACGCAGGGCCGCATCCACACCTCCACGGCAACCGTGGCGGTGATGCCGCAGGCCGAAGAGGTGGATCTTGTCATCGACCCCAAGGATCTGCGCATCGATACCTTCCGTTCCTCCGGCGCGGGCGGCCAGCACATCAACAAAACGTCCAGCGCCATCCGGGTCACGCACATCCCCACCGGAATGGTGGTGGAGTGCCAGAACGAGCGCAGCCAGTTCCAGAATAAGGATAAGGCGCTGGAGATCCTGCGCAGCCGCCTGCTGGCTCAGAAGCAGAAGGAACAGCAGGATGCCATCAATGCCAACCGCGCGGGGCAGGTGGGAACCGGTGATCGCAGCGAGAAGATCCGGACTTACAACTTCCCGCAGGATCGCTGCACCGACCACCGCATCGGCCTGACGGTCCACAATCTGGATAAGATCATGGACGGAAATCTGGACGAGATCATTGATGCACTGGCAACCCATGAACAGGCCGAAAAACTGCGTCAGCTCAACGCACAGGCCGAATGATACTGTGATGAAAAGAATAACGTGTTTGTGTTGATTTGATGATTGAAAAGTATTTATACTTTACATACAGAAAGAACGATGAATCGCATGAAAATGAAAACTGAAATTTTACCTGCTGAGGGCGAAGCAATCGCCAAAGCAGCTGATCTGCTGCGCAGAGGGGAGCTGGTGGCCCTGCCCACCGAGACGGTCTACGGCATTGCCGCCGATGCGCGCAACGGCGCGGCAGTCGCAAAGATCTTTGTGGCCAAGGGCCGCCCGCAGGACAACCCCCTGATCGTCCATGTCACCGGCCCGGAGATGCTGCCCGGCCTTGTCAGCGAGGTGCCCGAGCGTGCCCAGCTGCTGATGGCTGCGTTCTGCCCCGGCCCTCTGACCATCATCATGCCCCGCGGCCCGGAGGTGGCCGCGGAGTGCTGTGCCGGTCTGGACACGGTGGGCATCCGGATGCCCAGCCACCCGGTGGCACGGGCTGTCATTGCGCAGAGCGGCTGTGCCTTTGCAGCCCCCAGCGCGAACCTTTCCGGCAAGCCTAGCCCCACCAACGCACAGGATGTGTTCACCGATATGGATGGCCGTCTGCCCCTGATCCTGGATGGCGGCGAGTGCGATGTGGGTGTGGAGAGTACCGTGATCTCTGTGGTAGGCGAAAAGCCCACCCTGTTCCGCCCCGGCCATATCACGCTGGAAGATCTGGAGCGCGCTCTGGGTGAGGAGGTCGAAGTCTCCAAGGCCATCCTCGAAAAGCTGCCCGAGGGTGCTGTTGTCCGCAGCCCCGGCATGAAGTATAAGCATTACGCCCCTAAGGCAGATGTCACCCTGCTGGACGGCACCTTTGAGCAGTTCAAGGCCTATGTGGATGCCCATGCTGACCAGAACCCCAGCTGCCTCTGTTTTACCGGCGAGGCCGAAAAGCTCGGCTGGCCCTGTGTGGAGTATGGCAGGGAGGGCGACGGTGCCGATCAGGCAAAGCATATCTTCCGCAGCTTGCGCGCACTGGATGAGCAGGGGGACGGCGTGGTCTATGCCCGCTGCCCGAAAAAGGACGGCCTGTCCATGGCGGTGTACAACCGCCTGATCCGAGCGGCAGCGTTCCGGGTGATCCAGCTATGATCACGCTTGGGATCACCGGCCGCAGTGGCTGCGGCAAGTCGACTGTGACGGCGGTGTTTGCCGCCCATGGTGTCCCGCTGGTGGATGCCGACCAGATCTCCCGCGAGATCCTGCTGCCCGGTTCTCCGCTGCTGCCTGTGCTGGCCCAGCGGTTCGGGGCAGATATCCTGTATGCCGACGGCAGCCTGAACCGCCGCCTGCTGGCAGACCGCGCCTTTGCTGCGCCGGAAGGAAAAGCCGCGCTGGATTCCCTCGTGCTTCCGGAGATCATCCGGCGGGTCTGCAGACTGAAGCAGGCCGCCCGGGAAGCCGGAGCACCGCTTTTTGTGATAGACGGAGCCGTGATCGTGGGCACTGATGCGGAAAAAGAGTGTGACCACCTCTGTGTGGTCACTGCGCCCTTTGCCACCAGTGTGGCCCGCATTGCGGCCCGGGACGGCATCGCCCCGGAGATGGCGGCACGGCGGCTCAACGCCCAGACCCCGGAAGAGGTCCTGCTTGCCAGGGCCGATCTTGTCCTGCGCAACGATGCTGACCTTGCTTCTCTGGAAGCGGCGGCAGCGGCGCTCTGTGAGCAGCTGCAGGCTGAGGGTGCACGGAAAGGGGGCGCGGACACTTCGCTTTGAAAAAGTTTTTGAAAACGCTGGTGCTGCTCTTTCTGCTCTGTGTGGTCCTGCTGGCGCTGCCGCCGGTGCGCCGTCAGGTGGAACAGCGGCTCTACCCGCGGAAATACAACGACCTTGTGGAGCAGTACGCCGCCGAGTATGATCTTGACCCGCTGCTGGTCTATTCCTTCATCCGCACCGAGAGCGGCTTTGACCCGGGCGCAACTTCCAGTGTCGATGCGCGCGGCCTGATGCAGATGACGGAGGAGACCTTCCTCTGGCTCCGCAGTAAGCTGGGCCTGGGGGAGGAAGTTTCCTTTGGCGACCTGTACGACCCTGATGTGAGCATCCGCTTTGGATGCTATTACCTCCACCTCTGCCTGGTGCGTTACAACGGCGATATCTCCACGGCCGCCGCGGCCTACCACAGCGGGTGGGGCACCGTGGATGCCCTGCTCCAGAAGGAAGAGCACTCAGAGGACGGGCTGACCCTGTCGGGCTTCCCCTATAACCAGATGCACCACTATGTGGAAAAAATCACTGCCTGCTATGCCAAATACACCGAGCTGTACGGAGCCTGAGCAGGCTGCAAACCCGCTTGAGCCGGCTTGCGCCGGTTTAAAATATTTAGGAATACCGAAAGAGAAAGGCAGGAGAAATTCTATGGCAGAAAAAACTCCGAACCAGCAGCTGGCTGAAAAGCTGCTTTATAAGCCTGCTTACGTCGCCGATAAGGACGCTGACGTGAAGCAGAAGGCCCACGACTTTGCCGAGGGCTACAAGAAGTTCCTGGATGCAGGCAAGACCGAGCGCGAGGTCGCCGCCGAGAGCGAGCAGATGCTCAAGGATGCAGGCTACCAGCAGTTCGACCCGAAAAAGACCTACAAGCCCGGTGACAAGATCTACTTTGTCCAGTGCAACAAGGCTGTGGTGGCTTCCACCATCGGTACCAAGAGCTTTGAGGATGGCTTCCATCTGGTCATTGCCCACACCGACAGCCCTCGTCTGGACCTGCGTCCCACCCCGCTGTATGAGTCTGACCACCTGAGCTACTTCAAGACCCATTACTACGGTGGTATCCGCAAGTATCAGTGGGGCACGATCCCTCTGTCCATCCACGGCGTGTTCACCCGTGAGGATGGCTCCACCGTCACCGTCCGTGTGGGCGAGGACGAGAACGATCCCGTCTTCTGCATCACCGACCTGCTGCCCCATCTGGGTGCCGAGCAGAACGCCCGTCCCCTGAAGGACGGCATCAAGGCTGAGGAGCTGAACCTCCTCATCGGCTCTGATGCTGTTGATGATGAGAACGTCAAGGAAGCTGTCAAGCTGAACACCATGATCCTGCTCAACGAGAAGTACGGCATCACCGAGAAGGAGTTCATGCGTGCTGAGATCGAGATCACCCCGGCCTACAAGAGCCGCGACGTTGGCTTTGACCGCTCCATGGTGGGCGGCTATGGCCACGATGACCGTGTGGACGCTTATCCCGCACTGATGGCCGAGATCGAGACCAAGAATCCCGCTTACACCACCGTCTGCGTCCTGACCGATAAGGAAGAGATCGGCTCCGATGGCGTGACCGGTATGCAGAGCATGTACGCCTTCCACTTCATGCAGGAGCTTTGCCGTGCCGCCGGTCAGGATGATATCCTGGCCTTCCGTCACAGCGTCTGCCTGTCCGCTGACGTGACCGCTGCCTACGATCCCACCTGGGCAAGTGCATTTGAGCCCATGAACGGCACCTATGCAGGCCGCGGCATTGCCATCTTCAAGTACACCGGCGGCGGCAGCAAGGGCTCTGCAAGCGATGCCTGCGCTGAGCTGGTCAGCGATATCACCCGGATGCTGGACAACGGCAACGTTGCATGGCAGATCGGTGAGCTGGGCCGTCTGGATCTGGGCGGCGGCGGCACCATCGCCAAGTATGTCGCAAACCGCGGCATCCCCGTGCTGGATATCGGTGTGCCTGTGCTGTCCATGCACTCTCCCTTCGAGGTCATCCACAAGAACGACCTGTACATGGCTTACCGTGCCTTCTCCCTGTTCAACAACGCACAGTAAGCGCGATCCAGAATGAATGCCCCGGCAGGTTTTGTGCCCGCCGGGGCATTTTTGCGCTATTTTAAGAAAAATGCTTGACCTTCAACCGACTTTATGGTGTAGTGTAAGGGCGGAGGTGAAGCAAATGAACATCAAACAGGCTTCAGAACAAAGCGGTGTGTCTGCCCCGAACATCCGCTTTTACGAAAAAGAGGGGCTTCTCACACCGGCGCGCAGGCAGGGCAATGACTACCGCGATTACACCGCCGGGGATGTCCGCACCCTCAAGCTCATCCGAATGCTTCGGATGCTGGATGTGCCGCTGCCCACCATCAAGGCGGTGCTGCGCGGGGAACAGCCCCTGCAGCAGGCGCTGCAAGCCCAGCAGACTGTGCTGGAGCAGCAGGCGGCGCAGCTGGCAACAGCCATGCAGTTTTGTGCCGACCTTGCCCGCCAGCAGCCGCAGGCAGATACGCTGGACGTGGATGCCTGCCTGACCCGCATGGAAAGCCCCACCCCGCAGCAGGGCTTCTTCTCCGGCTGGCTGCAGGATTACTGCACGCTGGCGCGGGTGCAGCATCAAAAGCACTTTTTCTTTATTCCGCAGGGCAGCATCAACACCCCGCAGGAGTTTACGGCGGCGTTGCAGACCTATGCAGAAGAGCGGGGAATGCAGTTCGCCCTGACCAAAGAGGGGATGTACCCGGAGTTCTCGCTGGATGGCATTCCGTATAAAGCTTACCGCAATCCGGGCAAATACCGGGACGAGATCTGCTGTGATGCCGTGCATCCCGAGCAGCTTGACACCGGGCTTCCCTCCCGGCGGGAAAAGCTGCTGCGCATTGCGCGTATCGTGCTGCCGCCGGTGTGCGTCTTTGCGGCTATCATGGCAGCGGGGTGGGCAGTCACCGGCGGCACGGACTGGCTCTGGCTGGCGGCGCTGGCATCCGGCGGGGTACTGCTGGGGCGCTGCTTTGAAAAGTGGCTGTAAGGCGCATTACCCCAGCGGCATCGCCTCGGCTACGGTCAAAAAGGTGTAGCCGTTGTCTGTATACCACCGTATGATATCCGGCAGCGCCTCGGCGGTGGTGCGGGTGGTGGCAGAATCATGCATCAGAACGATGCACTGGGTCTGCTCGCCGGTCTCACGCACCACATTCCGGTAGATGGTTCCGGCACTGGGCTTGCCGCCCACGGCATCCTCAGCACAGACATTCCAGTCTACATAGGCATATCCCTTCTCGGCACACTGCTGTTTCAGCTCGGCCATCACACCGCGCCCGCCGTAGCGGCGGCTGACCGTGTTGGTGCTGCCGCCCGGAAAGCGCAGGTAATGCAGAGAAGCTGTGTTGACATAGGGCGAGATGCGCTCTTTCAACAGCTCGATATCCTGCCAGTAGGCAGCTGCACTCTGGTAGATGTCACTGTATTCATGGGAAGCGGAATGCAGCGCGATCTGGTGGCCTGCCGCCGCCGCATCCGCAATGAGCGGCAGGTACTTTTCATTGTAGCCCGTGGCCACCACAAAAAAGGTAGCCTTGACCCCGGCGGCATTCAGCGCATCCAGAACCGCCGGGGTCGTTTTGCTGGGGCCGTCATCGAAGGTCAGACAGACCCATTTCTCCGGCATCGGCTCCTCCTGCGGCAATGAGCTTGCAGGGGCCGCCTCCGGAGCAGGGGAGGCAAAGCCGGTATCCGGTACCGGGGTCAGGTCGCTTTCCTGGCAGCCGGGCCCCGCCGGCACAGCAAAGAACAGCCCCAGCCCAAAGCCTGCCGCCGCGCCCGCCAGAAGCAGAGCTGCCCCGCGAAATAAAAACTTCCCGTTTGCTCTCAGCCATGAAACCATCTCCCAAACCTCCTTGACAAATCGCATTGGATCTGCAGTATCTCTTATAGGATATGACCCGCTGAAAATTTGTAGAATACAAAAGCAGGCAGAGGAATTGACATTTCCCGCAAAAATTGATAAACTAAATAAGTTCTCCGTGCAGGAGTGGCGGAATGGCAGACGCGCTGGTTTTAGGCACCAGTTCCCAGTGAGTGAGGGTTCAAGTCCCTTCTCCTGCATAAACAAAACGGCAGGCCCTTGGATAGAATCCGGGCCTGCCGTTTTGTTTGTGGCTTTGGTTGGAAAGCATAAGAAAAGTCCACGATCTATCACTAGACCGTGGGCTTTCTTTTATGCGAGGGAGGGGACTCGAACCCCCAAGGATAAACCACACGCACCTCAAACGTGCGCGTCTGCCAGTTCCGCCACCCTCGCACAACTATAAAATTGTTGCAATCCTGGATTTCTGAGGCTTGAAACCATTGTCGCGGACTGCTTGAATATACTACCACATTACCCCGGGAAAGTCAAGCGATTTTGATAGAAATTTCCTCGTTTCATATTCAACGGTTTCCCGGTGCATACTAGAACAAATTATCACCGGGGAGGCAGGACCGTGAAACGACGCAACAGAGCATACCGATTGCTGAGACTGACAGCAGTATATCTGCTCCTGCTGCCGTTTCTGCTGCTGGGCTGGCTGTACAGCCGCCTGCCGGATCGTGTTTATCTGGAACCCGGGCAGGCCTTGCTTTTGCCCCGCTTTGGCTGGGTGGAACCTATGGGGCTTCACGGCAGCCAGAATGCGGCCAGTACCCAGGTCGTGGGCAGTTACCAGACCACTCTGTCACTGGGCGGCTGGCTTCCCATCAAGAATATCCGCACGGTGGTCACGGAGCGCGCGCAGGTCACGGTCTGCGGTACGCCGTTCGGGGTCAAAATGTTCTCCGAGGGGGCACTGATCGTTGGCTTTTCCGATATCGACAGCCCCGGCGGGAGCACAGTGAACCCGGCAAAGGCAGCGGGACTGCGCCTGGGAGACCGCGTGATCCGCATTGGACAGATCGGGACGGAAAACAATGACGCTGTGAAGGAAGCGCTGGAAGCCGCCCGGGGAAGCGCCGCAGAGGTCATCTATGTCCGTAGCGGGGAACAGCGCAGCACCACTCTGACCCCTGTCTGGGATGCCGCTGCCGCCCAGTGGCGGGCAGGCATGTGGGTGCGGGATTCCTCTGCCGGTGTGGGCACTCTGACCTTTGTGGACCCGGAAAAGGGTGTCTTTGCGGGGCTGGGGCATCCCATCAGCGACGGCGACACCGGCGAAAGCATCGCTCTGCGCAGCGGGGAGATCGTGCCGTGTGAGATCACCGGGTGCAGCATGGGCACTGTGGGTAGCCCAGGGGAGCTGAAGGGGAAGTTCCTGAGCGCCCACGCCATTGGCAGCATCCGGATCAATGGAGAAAACGGCGTTTATGGCACAACACGGACAGGCTTTTCCGGGCAAACCATGCCGGTGGCGTTTGCGCAGGAGGTCGAGACGGGGGATGCACAGATCCTGGCTACCGTCGCCGGGGAAACGCCCCGTACCTACCATGTCCGCATCGAGAAGATCAGCGATGCCGATCCGCGCCGCAATATGGTCGTCCGGGTGGTGGACAAAGCCCTGCTTTCCCGGACCGGCGGCATTGTGCAGGGGATGAGCGGCAGTCCCATTTTGCAGAATGGGCGGCTGGTCGGCGCGGTGACCCATGTTCTCGTCAACGATCCGACACGGGGCTATGGAATTTTCGCGCAGACCATGTTGGAGCAGGCTGAACAGGTTGCAACGGCGGAAAAATGAGCAGATTTGGTAAAACAAAACAGGCTGATTCGACTGAAGATTCCATAATATGGCAAAAATAACAGTTGAAATCCATGGGAATTTATGGTAAAATCAGAAACGTAAGGAAAACCGCACACATTGGAGGAATGAACGATGGACAAGATCAAATTTTTGATGTCGGATACTGGCGCAGAGATCACGGCAGCCTGTCGTGAAGCTTTGGAGCAGAAGGGCGTAGAGGTGACCGTGGTGGAAAAAGACGGCCTGAAGGTCCTGCAGAAAATGCTTGCAGTGCGGCCCCAGGTGGTGTTGCTGGATGCCTTTATGCCCGGGCTGGATGCGCTGGCCGTGAAACAGAAGTACAATGCAGCCGGTGAGCGCCACACCTCTTTCTTTGTGACGGGGGCGTTCCAGAGCGAGGAAATGGTGCAGGAGCTGCTGGATGAGGGCTTTGCTTACTATTTCGTCAAGCCCTTTGACGAGACGGTTCTGGCAAGCCGCGTGCTGAAGGTGGCTGCCGGGCAGGAAAAGCGCATTCTGCATACCAGCGTGGACAGCGATGAACTGACAGTCACTGAGATCCTGCACCAGATCGGCGTTCCCGCCCACATCAAAGGTTACCAGTTCCTGCGGGATGCCATCCTGCTCACCATGAACGAGCCGGAGTACATCAACGCTGTGACCAAACGTCTCTACCCGGAAATCGCCAAGAAAAACGGTACCACTGCCAGTCGGGTGGAGCGCGCCATCCGCCATGCCATTGAGGTGGCGTGGGACCGGGGCGATGTGGATACCCTCAACAGCTACTTCGGCTATACCATCCACAACCTGCGGGGCAAGCCCACCAATAGCGAATTCATCGCGATGATCGCTGACAAGATGCGGCTGGATAAGCGGCAGAGAGCAGTGTGATGAATATGCATGCCAACGTGATATTTTGTGCGCAAAGCTGGTAATTTGGGGATGGTGAAAAATGTTTATCGCTATGGAATTATAGAATTATGGATTCCGTAGCGATAAACAGAAACCTTCCATAGCAATAAACCTTCTGGATTCATTGGGGTGGTAGCAGATGATCCATGAGACGGATTTTAATCAAAGCTTTTTCAAAATCATGCACTTATGTCCACGTTGACGCTTTTGTTGTACAAAATTGAGGGATTTATCCTAATGACATTCCTTCTGCTGTGATATAATTGTATCGATCAAAAGGAGGAATGCAAAATGATCCATCTGCTGTTAGCGGTGATCTATGTTTCTTTTATCAGTCTGGGCCTGCCGGATTCTCTGCTGGGGGCTGCGTGGCCTTCGATCTATCCGGGGTTGGGGGTTCCGGTCTCCTACTCCGGTGTGATCTTCTGCATCATATCAGTGGGAACGGTGTTCTCCAGCCTGCAAAGTGACAGGATGACCCGCCGGTTTGGAGCAGGCGGTGTTACGGCCATCAGCGTTGCCATGACCGCCGCAGCACTGTTCGGGTTCTCTGTCAGCAGCTCATTCTGGGCCATGTGCCTGTGGGCAATTCCTTATGGACTTGGGGCTGGAAGCGTGGATGCGGCACTCAACAACTATGTGGCGCTCCATTTTGCCAGCCGCCACATGAGCTGGCTCCATTGTATGTGGGGAATCGGAGCCTCGGTCGGGCCCTACATCATGGGCGCGGCGCTTTCTTCCCGCGCCGGGTGGCAGACGGGGTATCGGGTCATCAGTGTGATGCAGATGGTGCTGACGATCATTATTCTGCTGAGTCTCCCGCTCTGGAAAACGAAATCGGGTGCGAATGCCGAGGAGAGGGAAGCAGCTCCGGCAGAAGCGCTGACCCTGAAACAGATTTTCCGGATCTCGGGCGTAAAAGAGGTTCTGGTTACATTTTTCTGCTATTGTTCTCTGGAGCAGACCACCAGTCTGTGGGCCAGCAGTTATCTGGTGCTGAACAGGGGAATCGCGCCGGAGACCGCCGCCGGCTTTGCCAGTCTTTTCTTTGTCGGCATCACCGTGGGACGGGCGTTGTGCGGCTTCCTGACCTTAAAATTCGATGATACCCAGATGGTTCGTATGGGGCAGGGGATCATCGCGATTGGGATAACGGCGTTTCTTCTGCCGCTTGGGGAAGCAGTGACACTGGCAGGGCTGCTGCTGGTTGGTCTTGGCTGTGCTCCGATCTATCCCAGTATCATTCATGCAACGCCGGGCCGCTTCGGTGCGGACAGGTCACAGGCGATCATTGGGGTTCAGATGGCCAGCGCCTATATTGGCAACTGCCTGATGCCGCCGTTGTTCGGCGTGATCGCAAACCACACCACGATCGCGATTTTTCCGTATTATCTGCTGGTGATCCTGATTTTGATGGGATATATGCACGAAGCGCTGCAAAAGAAAACGAAAGCGGCGCAATAAAATACCGCTGCTCTTGCATTTGGGGAAATGCACAGGAGCAGCGGTATTTTTGTACGCATATCATCCCGCGCCTGCACCGGAACAGCCGACAGCAATGCACACGATGATGGTTTTGGATGCGGCACTGGGGAAAAACCTTTACTCAGACGGCCCAGGTCGCTGGGGTTCTCTTGCCTGTATGCGTCGGCAGGCATCCTCCTTCACAAGCTCGATGATCACCGCCGTCAGGGGGATAAAGAAGATGATGCCGATGATGCCAAAGAGCTTTCCACCGATCATAGCGGCAACAAGGGTGTACAGCGGAGAAAGCCCCACGGATTTTCCCACCACCCGGGGGTAGATGAACTGGTTTTCAATAAACTGTACGGCAAGGTAAACAATGAGGCAGCGCACGGCCAGAACGGGATCCACCAACAGCACGAGGAACACGCTGACCACGCAGGAGATCAGCGCTCCGACGTAGGGGATAATGGCGCAGATGGCGGTCAGCATTCCCACCAGGCTGCCGTAGGGGATCTTGAAAACGGAAAACGCAAGAGCCATGAGAACGCCAAGGATCACGGCCTCGCTGCATTGCCCTGTCAGAAAGTTTGCAAAGGATTGCCGGAACAGTCGGCAGAACTTCAGCAGCCAGTCGGAGTGGCTGGGCTTCAGGTAGGCACAGACCAATGTGCGGGCGTGGTGGCAGAGACTCTCTGAGCCAACGGACATATAAACAGAGATGATCAGAGCAAAGGATGCGGTCACCACGATATTTACCGTGGCAGATACGGCACCTACCGCATTGACCAGCACGGTGTCGATGCTGTCGGTGACCCTGTGAAGCAGCTGCTCCCAGTCGATGCCCTCCAGCCAGCTCATCAACCACCCCATGTCGGCGTCCTGTGCGCTGAGATAGGCGGTCCAGCGGGGGATGTTTGCTTCGATCTGTACATAGAGGCTGTGAAAAGACTGCACCAGCTCCGGGATCAGCAATGTCAGCGCCAGCACCAACACCAGCACAACACCCAGCAGGGTGATGAAGAAGCTCAGGAGATGGAGTACTTTATCCGAGGGCTGTTTTTTGGTCTTGCAGAACAGGCGCTTCAGCCGTTTTTCCAGCCCGGTCATGGGCACGTTGATAAAAAGTGCCAGAATGCCGCCTGCCAGAATGGGCAATACCAGGTCTACCAGCTGTGCAGCAAATGCCAGAACGGAAGAAAGCCGCAGCAGCGCCACAAAAAGCGTGACGCCTACAACAGTTATGAGCAGATATTGTTTTGTTTTTGGTTCCATGAAAAAATCCTTTCCCGGAGCTGATGGCTGAAATATGCAAAGAGAACGTCTGCGAACTCTTTTTTTGTATTGTAATCAGAAGCAGCTGGCTTGTCAAGAAGTCGGGAACTGCGGGGTTTTCTTTTTGGGCTGGGCGTGATATAATATGTAGGTCGCAATTCCGTGAAAAAACTCAAAATAAACGGGAATGCGTGGAAAAGCAAAGGAATATAACAGAGAGTATCTTTGCTGCTTGCATAAAGTTGAACGAAAATCAACTTAATACAAAATTCCATAGTACAGCCTGTATAAAATCGACACGAAAAAAGCTGAAATTTCCTCTTGCTTTTTCTGAGATCTGTGCTATAATATTAAGGCAATCGTTTCCAAGGCCGCTCGCGGGGGTAGCCGATATTGAAGGTTGTGATGGGCACATACATTTATAATATGGCCCCAATAAGTCAGAACCAGAAATGAGGTGAAAAAGAATGAAACAGGGTATCCATCCGAACTACGTTGACTGCACCATCACTTGCGCTTGCGGCAACGTCATTAAGACTCGTTCTACCAAGCCCGAGATCCACGTCGAAGTTTGCTCCAAGTGCCATCCCTTCTACACTGGTAAGCAGAAGCTGGTTGACACCGGCGGACGTGTTGAGCGCTTCAACAAGCGTTTCGGCCGTAAGTAATTACTGGTCTTTTCAGCGCCGTCTCCTTTGGGAGGCGGCGTTTTTTGTTGTTATGCCGTACAAAAGCTCTCTTTCTGTAATTTACACGCCGTTCCCTTATTTTGAACACATTTCCGGACTAAAATAAACCAGTATCTTCAAAAAGCGCTTTGCGCTGCCTTAGAAAGGAGCGTTGTGAACGTGATCGAAGTTTCTCATCTCACCAAACAGTATGGCAATCATCTTGCCGTGGACGATGTCTCGTTTACCGTGGCAGATGGCCAGATCTGTGGTCTGCTGGGGCCCAACGGCGCGGGCAAATCCACCATTATGAACATCCTCACCGGCTATCTCTCTGCCACCAGTGGGCAGGTGACGGTGGCAGGGCACCCTCTGCCCGAGGAGGCCGATGCCGCCAAAGCCTGTGTGGGCTATCTGCCCGAACAGCCGCCCCTTTACCCGGAGATGACGGTGCAGGAGTACCTGACCTTTGCCGCCGAGCTGAAGGGTGTGAAAAAGGCGGAACGGAAGGAGCAGGTGTGCAGGGCTGCCCGCCGTACCGGGCTGGAAACCGTTCTGCCCCGGCTCATCCGCAGCCTTTCCAAGGGCTACAAGCAGCGGGTGGGCATTGCACAGGCATTGCTGGGCAGTCCCAGGCTCATCATTCTGGACGAGCCGACGGTCGGCCTGGACCCGGCACAGGTCATCGAGATCCGCAAGCTCATCCGGGAGCTGGGCCGGGCACATACAGTTATCCTGTCCAGCCATATCCTCAGTGAAGTGCAGGCAGTCTGCCAGCAGATCCTGATCCTTTCCAAAGGACACTTGGCGGCAGCAGGCAGTCTGGAGGAGCTGACCGCCGATGGCAAGAGCCTGGAAGAGGTGTTTCTGGAATTGACCAATGGTGAACCGGAAAAAGCAGCCGGAGAGGAGGAGGCAGAATGACAGCTATCTTCAAGCGGGAATTCCGCAGCTTCTTTCACGGGATGCTGGGGTACGTCCTTACGGCGTTTCTGGTGGCGAGCTCCGGCCTGTATTTCCTGGCCCGGTGCATGATCTACGGCCTGACGGATTTCAGTTATTACACCCTCTACCAGACCATTTTCATGCTGCTGCTCTATATCCCGGTGCTGGCGATGCGCTCACTGGCCGAGGAACGCCACAGCCGCACCGACCAGCTGCTGCTCACCAGCCCGGTCTCAGTGTGGGGCATCGTGCTGGGCAAGTTCTTTGCCATGGCGGCTGTGTTCGCTCTGCCCTGCGCTGTGGATGCGGTGATGATCTTCATCCTCTGGGCACTGGGCGGCACGGTGTCGGCGTTGATCGCAAACCTTGCGGGGCTGCTCTGCTACTTTTTGCTGGGCTGTGCAGCCATTGCATTGTGTGAGTTTCTCTCCGGCCTGACCGAGAACCAGATCATTGCCGCCGTGGCGGGGGTTTCGGCCCTGCTGATGGCCTACCTGATGCCCAGCCTGCGCAGCATGTTCAATGCGGGCAGCGCTGTGGCACTGGCAGTGTTCACCGGGATCGCAGGCGCGGCTTCTCTGGCGGCCGGTCTGCGCACCCGCAGCTTTGTGCTGGGGTGCCTGACCTTTGCGGCGCTCTGCCTGGGCCTGACGGGGCTGTTTCTGCTCCGCAGTGCATGGCTTACCGAGGCTTTCAGCGCCGTGCTGAGTGCCCTGTGCCTGTTTACGCCCTTTGAGGATTTTGTCAACAACAGCTTCTCTATCCCTGCCGTGGTCTATTATCTGACCGTGACGGCGGTGTTCCTGCTCTTTACGGCGCAGGACATTGAGAAGCGCCGCTGGAACTGAGAGGAGGGAACACAGATGAAGCTTTTTGCAAAGCAGAGCTCCTCGGGTGACGGGCGGGTGTTCCGCAGCGGGGTGTGGTCGGCAGCCATTGCCTCGGCTGTGATCGTGCTGGCCGTGCTGGTTAATCTTATCGTCCGGGCCATTCCTTCCAGATATACCGAGTTCGATCTCTCCGAGGCGGGGCTCTACACCCTGAGCGAGAGCTCCAGACAGGTGGCCGACGACCTGACGCAGGATTTGACCATTTACTATCTGGCCCAGACCGGCAATGAGGACCAGATCATCTCCAAGCTGCTGGACAAATACGCCGCCCAGAGCAGCCATATCACTTGGGAGCTGAAAGATCCGGCAGTCTACCCGACCTTTGCGGCCCAGTACGGCGCACAGGATCTGACCTCCGGTGGGCTGATCCTGGTCTGCGGGGAACAGAGCAAGGTGCTGGATGCCGCAGAGCTTTACGACTACGATTACAGCGATTATGCCACCACCGGCGCGGCCAACGTGACCTTTGACGGTGAAAGCAAGATCACCTCTGCCATCTACCAGCTGACCAGCGGAGAGAGCCGCCATGTGTACTACACCACCAACCACGGCGAGCAGGCGCTGACTTCCACCCTGACCGATGCGCTGGAAAGCCAGAACCTGACCGTCTCGGCACTTGACCTGCTCTCCCAGACCATCCCCGAGGACTGTGACCTGCTTGTCATCAACGATCCGGCGCAGGACTTTTCCGGCGCAGGCAGTCTGGTGGATGAGCTGGGCCAGCTGCGCAGCTACCTGAGCAACGGAGGCCGCGTGCTGCTGCTGACGGATTCCTATTATAGTACCCCCAATCTGGATGCTGTGATGGCCGAGTTCGGCCTGACCCGCACCGAGGGCCTTGTGGTGGAGGGTGACACCAACCACTACCTCAATGGCTACCCGGCCCTTTACCTGCTGCCGGATTATGCCAGTACAGAGGAATCCACCGCGCTGGACGGTGTGAACACCAGCCGCAGAGTTCTGCTGCAGATGGCACAGGGCATCACCCTGACCGAGACAGAGCATGTGGTCTCGGATGCCCTTCTGGTCAGCTCGGACAGTGCTTACAGCAAACCGGAAGGCTACGAGATGACCACCACCGAGAAGGCGGACGGCGACATTGCCGGTCCCTTCACGCTGGCAGCATACGCCCGCAATGAGGACACGGGTGCCCAGGTCATCTGGGTCAACTGCGGCAACATGGACAACGAGGGCATCTATCAGGTCATTCCGGGCAATGTGACCTTCTTGCAGGGGTGTGCGGCTTCGCTGGCCGGGCAGGAGAGCGCTGTCCTCATCGACAGCAAGGCACTGGAGGCTGCTCCGTTGGAGGTGCCCAGCATTGCCGCCTCCACGCTGGGCCTGCTCTTTGTCATCGTTCTGCCTGCGGCCCTGCTGGCTGTGGGTGCCGTGGTGGTCGTGCTGCGGCGTAGAAAGTGAGGACCTGTCCATGAAAGCAAAACGGCGTACCCTCGGGGTGCTGCTTTTCCTCATCCTGCTGGCAGGCGGCGTGTTTGCCCTGCTGACGCTGCGGAATACCCGGGAAGAACAGGCTGCCAGTGCGGCCGCAGATGGAACCATTCCGCTGGCGGCAGTTTCGGGCAATGACCTGACGCAGATCGTGCTCCACTATCAGGGCGAGACGAACACCCTGCTCTATACCGCCGACGGCTGGACGCTGGCTGAAGATCCGGCTTACCATTTAGATACCTCTGCCTGCAACACGATGCTCACCGCGCTTTCCTCTTTGAACGCAAAGCGGGAGCTGAGCCCGCAGGCAGGGGAGGACTACGGCTTTGCGGAGCCTGCACTGACCATAGAGGTGATGGCAGCGGGCGAAACGGACACCTATACCTTCGGGGCCAGCAATACCATGACAGGGGATCTCTATGTCCGCAAGAACAACAGCACTATCATTTATACGGTATCGGGGACCAAAGCCGCCTGCTTTGAGTTGACCAGGGCGGAGCTGTTTGGTGCCTTCAACCCGGCGGGGCTGACGGCCTCGGAGATCGAAGCTGTCTCTTATACACTGGCCGATGGTGAGACCGTGACCCTGAAAGCAAACTCGGAGCCTGCGGCAGAGAGCGGCAGCACCGCCTACCAGACTGTCTGGCGGCTGGCAGGGGACACCGCCGCAGACCTCGACGAGACAAAGGTGGATGCTATCCTCTCGGCTCTCTGCACCTATGTCTCGGCACAGGCAACAGGTGCAGACCCGGCGGCGTATGGTTTTGAGGCCCCGCTGGTCACAGCAGAGGTCACCACAGCCGATGGCACAATAAATCTGACCTATGACATGGGGACAGACGGCTGTTACCTGATGGTGGAAGGCGACAGCTCCGTTTATACGGTGGATGCCAGTGTGGTGAATGCGCTTTTGTACCCCGCGGATCAGCTGAAAGCAGAATAAAACATTCCTCTCCCGCGCTGTGCAAATTCCTGGTACAGCGCGGGATTTTTTTGCGCCGGATGTAAAGTTTCGGCAAACCTCGACAGAGTGATTGACATTTCAGTTCGGATTGTTTATGATAGGCGATGACAGGGCAGAATAACTGCACAATATTACGGATGTCATGGATGTTGTGCGGGGCTGGGTCGCCCTGGTACGAAGGATGGGGTGGATGCCCTGTCTTTTTTCGTATCTGAGTTTAAGGAGGAAAAGTAAAAAATGGACAACTCGGTGATCGTTTCACTGCGCGATATCGTGGTGGAATTTGACGGTCAGCGCATTCTGGATGGGCTGAACCTGGACATCCATGACAAAGAGTTCGTAACGCTGCTGGGTCCTTCCGGCTGCGGCAAGACCACCACCCTGCGCCTGATCGCAGGCTTCCTGGAACCCAACGCGGGTCAGGTGCTGCTGAAGGGCCAGGATATTACCGGTGTGCCCCCCTATAAGCGCCCGGTGAATACCGTGTTCCAGAAGTACGCGCTGTTCCCGCACCTGAACGTGTTTGAGAATGTGGCCTTTGGCCTGCGCCTGAAGAAGATGGACGAAGAGACCATCCGCCGCAAGGTGCGCGATATGCTGGAGGTGGTCGGCCTGAAGGGCTTTGAGCGCCGCAGCATCGGCCAGATGTCCGGCGGCCAGCAGCAGCGTGTTGCCATTGCCCGCAGTCTGGTCAATGAGCCTGAGATCCTGCTGCTGGACGAGCCTCTGGGTGCACTGGACCTTAAGCTCCGCAAGGAGATGCAGCTGGAGCTCAAGCGCCTGCAGCGTGAGATGAACATCACCTTTATTTATGTTACCCACGATCAGGAAGAGGCCCTGACCATGTCCGATACCGTTGTTGTGATGAATGGCGGCAAGGTGCAGCAGATCGGTACCCCCGAGGATATCTACAACGAGCCTAAAAATGCCTTTGTGGCGGACTTTATCGGCGATTCCAACATTGTGGACGGCGTGATGCACCGCGACTTCCTGGTCTCCTTCTCGGGTGTGCAGTTCCCCTGCGTGGACCGCGGCTTTGCCCGGGAACAGAGCGTACAGGTGGTGGTCCGCCCCGAGGACATTGAAGTGGTCAGCCCCGTGGAGGGTCAGCTGGTGGGCGTGGTCAATGATGTCATCTTCAAGGGCGTTCACTTTGAGATGCACGTTGAGTGCGAGGGCCGTGAGTGGCTGATCCACTCCACCCGCGCCTGCACCCCCGGTGAGACCATTGGTATGCGCATCGGCCCCAACGAGATCCATATCATGGCACGTTCGGAGGGCTGAATGGGAAATGATGAAAATTTACGATAAGAAGCTGGCCTATCCTTATTTTATCTGGATGGTGCTGTTCACGGTGGTTCCGCTGATCATCGTGGTCTATTATGCCCTGACCGATGGCAGCGGCAATTTCACCATTGCCAACCTGACCAGCGTCAGCGGCTACGGCTCGGTGTTTGCCCGCAGTCTGCTGCTGGCCCTTGTGGCTACCGTGATCTGCCTGGTCATTGCATTTCCGGTGGGCTATTTCCTGTCCCGCCTGCGGGTGAACAAGCAGCATATCATGCTGATGCTGGTCATGCTGCCCATGTGGATGAACTTCCTGCTCCGCACCTATGCCTGGATGGGCCTGCTGAGCATCAACGGCCCTGTGAACGCGGTGCTGGGCTTTTTTGGTCTGGGCCCCTATACCATGCTGAATACCTCCGGCGCGGTGGTGCTGGGCATGGTGTATAACTATGTGCCCTACATGATCCTGCCCCTCTACACCAGTATGACCAAGATCGATCAGAGCCTGGTGGAAGCGGCACAGGATCTGGGAGCCTCCACCACCCAGACCCTTTTCCGGGTGCTCATCCCCATGAGCGTGCCCGGAATCAGCACCGGCATCACCATGGTGTTCGTTCCGGCGGTGTCTACCTTTGTCATCAGCCGTATGCTGGGCGGCGGCTCCAACCTGATGATCGGCGACCTGATCGAGATGCAGTTCCTGGGCAATAGCTATAACCTGAACGTCGGTTCGGCCATGAGCCTTGTGCTGATGATCATCGTCCTGCTCTGCATGAGCTTCACATCCAGCTTTGATGAAGATGAAATGGAGGGCGTGTCCTGATGAAAACGAAACATCTGCGCCTGATGCAGCGGGCCTACGTCATCCTCTTCTTCTGCTTCATGTACCTGCCCATTGCCTATATGATCGTGTTCAGCTTCAACCAAAGCAAGGGCTACGCACTGTTCACGGGCTTTACCCTCAAGTGGTACACCAGCCTGATCCATAACTCTGCCATCCTGAGCGCTTTGCGCGTCTCACTGGAGGTGGCCCTCATCTCTGCGGTCATTGCAACGGTTCTGGGCACGGCGGCCTCGCTGGGCATTGCGTCCATGAGCCGCAAGAGCCGCCTGGTGATCACCAACATCACCTATATCCCGGTGGTCAACCCGGAGATCATCACCGGCATCTCCCTGATGCTGCTGTTCGTGGCTTACCAGCGCTTTGCCGAGGGAGTCTCCTGGCTGCCCGGTACCATTATGGGAATGCCCACGCTGCTGATCGCGCATATCGCCTTCAATGTGCCCTATGTCATCTTCAACGTGACCCCCAAGCTCAGGCAGCTGGACATCAAACTGTATGAGGCAGCTTTGGATCTGGGCTGCGACCCCAGGCAGGCGTTCTTCAAAGTCATCCTGCCTGAGATCAGCCCAGCCATCCTGTCGGCCTTCCTCATCTGCCTGACCTACTCCATCGATGATTTTATGATCTCCTATTTCAACTGCGGCACGGTGGAGACCCTGCCCATTGCCATCTATTCCATGACCCGAAAAAAGGTCAGCCCGGAGATCTACGCTCTGTCCACCATCATGTTTGTGGTGATCCTGACCATCATCCTCATCTCCAATGCCATGGAGAGCCGGGAGTACCGCCGGGATCAGAAGGCGCTGAGAGGGGAGGACGTAAAATGAAACGTTTTGCTGTTCTGCTGCTGACGCTGGCTATGGCATTCTGCTGTTCTGCGCCCGCCTTTGCCGCCGGAACCATTGAGGTGACCGAGGATGTTTCGGTTTCGGACGATTACGACTGGACCCGCTTTCAGGGCCAGAACCTCACCCTGAACGTTTACAACTGGGGCGAATACATCTCCAACGGTTCCGATGACAGCGTGGATGTGGTGGCCGCCTTCGAGAAGCTTACCGGCATCAAGGTCAACTACACCACCTTTGATTCCAACGAGTCCATGTACGCCAAACTGAAATCCGGTGCGGCCAACTACGATGTGGTCATCCCTTCGGATTACATGGTGGCAAAGATGATCGCCGAGGGAATGCTTGTACCGCTGGATTACAGCAACATCCCCAACTCCAAGAACATCGATGCGGTCTACCGTGATCCGGATTATGACCCCACCAACGCCTATACCGTGCCCTATATGCTCTGTACCACCGGCATCATCTACAACACCACCATGGTGGAGAATGCCCCCACCAAATGGGCTGACCTGTGGGACGAGCAGTACGCGGGCAATATCCTGATGTTCAACAACAGCCGTGATGCCTACGCCATTGCGGCGTTCAAGAACGGTACCAGCATCAACCCCGAGACCCCGGAAGAGGTGGACGAGGTGGTGGAGACCCTGAAAGCGCAAAAACCGCTGGTGCAGGCCTACGTTATGGATGAGATCTTTGATAAGATGATCGGCGGCGAGGCGGCCATCGGCGTGTACTACTCCGGCGATGCCATTACCATGATCGATGATAACCCGGATCTGGCCTGGGTGTTCCCGGAGGAGGGCAGTGTGCTGTCGGTGGACTGCATGGCGGTGCCTGCCACCAGTGAGCACAAGGAAGCTGCGGAGATGTTCATCAACTTCATGTGCGAGCCGGACATCGGAAAGGCCAATGCGGAGTATATCGGCTACACCACCCCCATGCAGAAGGTGTGGGATATCCTGGACGAGGACCTGAAGTACAGCGAGATCGCATACCCCTCTGAGGAAGTGGAAGCCAAGGAAAAGGTGTTCACCGCCCTGAGCGATGAGGTCAACAACGAGCTCGATGTAAAGTGGAGCGAGATGAAGAGCTACAATGAGGGCGGCAGCGGCGTTGTGTTCCTGATGCTGCTGCTTGCCATGGTAGCGCTGGCCTGCTTCAACATCTGGCGCAAGCTGCGCAAAAAGACCCGGAATCAGTATTGAGAAGAAAGGGCCCTCTCCGTCAAAGCCTCTGGCAATGCGAAGCAATGACGGAGAGGGTCCTTTTGGAAAGGAAACGCATGAATCAATATACCTATCATACAACTGTCCTGAACGCAGATGGCGATTTTCGCCGGATGATCAAGCCCAGCGCCCTGTTCCGCTATGTGGAGCAGGCTGCGGCAGACCATGCCCGCGCCTACGGCATGGACGATGCTTTTTTCAAAGCGCACCACACGGCGTTTCTGGTGGGCAAGCAGGCGGCGCAGATCACCCGGATGCCCCTGCGTGCCGAAAAGCTGACCTTTCTTACCGCCTGTGAGCCGTGCAAGAAGGGTTCGATGAAGCGGCTGACCCGAATTCTGGACGAAGCAGGGAAGGAGTGTGCTCTGATCGACAGCCGGTGGATCATGGTGGATACCGATCGTGAGTGCATCCTGCGCCAGCCCTCCTGGCATACGCCCGGTTACTGGAACGAGGATCTGGAAGGGGAGCTGCCCCAGCTGGTGCACAAAGCAAAAGAACTGACCTGCGCGGGCAGCCGGACAGCCAGCTACTCCCTGTGCGACCTGAACGGCCATGTGAATAACGCCTGCTATCTGGACATCGCCTGTGATGCCCTGCCGCTGGAGGTGGTCGAGGCCGGGCCGCTGAAATTCGTCTCCGTCAAGTACCACCGGGAGATCCCGCTGGGCAGTCAGGTCGAGGTGTTTTATGCGCCCTCGGCCGATGGCTGGTATGTGGTGGGCCGCCGCGAAGAGCACGCCGCGTTTGAATGCTACTTGGAATTTACAAAATAAATCCGGGAAAATTACAAAAATGTTACAAAATCTGCGAAAAAGGTCTTGCAAAACGGAAACAAAAGAGTTACAATATGGTTACAGAAAGCGATGAGCGCTTTTTGAGACTGAAATCTTTTTCTTCTTGTTGAATAAGAGATATCGGGTGCAGGGCCTTCTCCTCCTCCGGCTGTTCTCCTTCACAGCTGTCGGCACTGTACCGCACAGGCGGTATCTCGCTTCGTGTGCAAAAAAGTCCGTCCGGTTTTCCGGTGCGGACTTTTTTGCATTCCACTTTGTGCCAGAAAACCGGCCTGTCAGGCGGAAAAGTATGACCTTGCACGTTTTTGGTGGTCAATTTTACTGTTTTTCCGCAAAGGACAGTTCTAAAGTTTGTTGCCGCTGGGGTTTGTATTCTGACGGGGTTTGTGGTAAAGTATAGTCAATCAATTTATAAGCAGCAAACATGAATTATTTTGATGCTGGTCCGTTGTTGATGCGTTAAGAAAAAAGGAGTTTAGAGTATGGCTTATTTCTATGAAGAACCTTCCCGCACCTTTGGCGAGTACCTGCTGGTTCCGGGTTATTCCTCTGCAGAGAATGTCCCCACGGCAGTCAGCCTGAAGACCCCGCTGGTCAAGTACCGCAAGGGGGAAGAGGCCTGCCCGCTGGAAATGAACATCCCCATGATCAGTGCCATCATGCAGTCGGTCTCCGGCGATAAGCTGGCCATTGCACTGGCACGTGAGGGCGGCGTGTCCTTCATCTACGGCTCCCAGAGCATTGAGAACGAGGCTGCCATGGTGCGCCGCGTCAAGAGCTATAAGGCCGGTTATGTGGTCTCCGATTCTAACCTGGCTCCCACCGCCACCCTGCACGATGTGCTGGAGCTCAAGGCCCGCACCGGCCACTCCACCATTGCTGTCACTGCCGATGGCACTCCTCACGGCAAGCTGATGGGCATTGTGGCCTCCCGTGATTACCGTGTCAACCACACCCCCGATGATGCTTCCGTTACCACCTTTATGACTCCCATCGAGAAGCTGGTCACCGCACCGGAGAATACCTCCCTGCACGACTGCAACAATATCATCTGGGACAACAAGATCAACACTCTGCCGTTGGTGGATGCTGAGGGTAACCTGAAATACTTCGTGTTCCGCAAGGACTACGATTCCCACAAGAAGAATGTCAACGAGCTGCTGGATGCCAACAAGAGCTATGTGGTCGGTGCCGGCATCAACACCCGCGACTATGCCCAGCGCGTGCCCGCACTGGTCGAGGCTGGCGTGGATGTGCTCTGCATCGACTCCTCCGAGGGCTACTCCGAGTGGCAGAGCCGTACCATCGCCTGGATCCGTGAGCACTACGGCGACACCGTGAAGGTGGGCGCAGGCAACGTTGTGGATGCCGAGGGCTTCCGTTTCCTGGCTAAGGCCGGCGCAGACTTTGTTAAGATCGGCATTGGCGGCGGTTCCATCTGCATTACCCGTGAGACCAAGGGCATCGGCCGTGGTCAGGCCACCGCAGTCATCGAGGTCGCAAAGGCCCGTGACGAGTACTACAAGGAGACCGGCATCTATGTGCCCATCTGCTCCGATGGCGGCATCGTCCACGATTATCACATCACTCTGGCTCTGGCCATGGGCGCTGATTTTGTCATGCTGGGCCGCTACTTCGCCCGCTTTGACGAGAGCCCCACGAACAAGGTGCGCATCAATGGCCAGTATATGAAGGAGTACTGGGGCGAGGGCTCCAACCGTGCCCGCAACTGGCAGCGTTATGACCTGGGCGGTTCCACCAAGCTGAGCTTTGAGGAAGGCGTGGACAGCTATGTTCCTTACGCAGGTCCTCTGGCCGATGGTGTCCAGACCACTCTGTACAAGGTCAAGAGCACCATGTGCAACTGCGGCGCACTTTCCATCCCCGAGCTGCAGCAGAAGGCCAAGCTGACTGTGGTTTCCTCCACCTCCATCGTGGAGGGCGGCAGCCATGACGTTGTGCTGAAAAATGCAACCCCCAATATTATAAACGGCTGAGCCTGAACAGGCTTGCAGGGCCGCTCCCGGAGCTTTCGGGGGCGGCCCTTTTGGCAGTACCGAAAAAAGATTTTTCTTTCTGCACGCAGGAAATTTACAAAAGCCCTTGCACCCGGGCGGCAAAGATGCTATCATGGTACAAACGTCCTGTCAAGACAGGGTGCAGGCCCACGCACTGCCGGAACAAAGGCAGGGGGAGAAGGGGCTGTTTTTTCAGCAGCGGCAAGGCTTTTTCGCTGCTGCGAAGTACAAGGAGAGGAAACTTTTCATGGACGAGATCAAAGTTGTTCCGTACATTCCGGACGAAGATTATGATAACCCTGCCATGGTGGTGGATTTCTACGAATTCACGATGGCAAACTGCCTGTTCCTGCACGGCTTTAAGAATACCACCCTTGTGTTCGATATGTTCTTCCGCAAGAACCCGGACAACATGGGCTACTCCATCAGCGCAGGCCAACGCAAGCTGACCCGGTTCCTGTTGAATTATCACTTCAACGAGCAGGATATCCGCTGGCTGCGCACCAAGGGTATGAGCGAGGAATTCTGCGAGTATCTGCGCACCTACAAGTGGAAGGGCGATATGTACGCTCTGCCCGAGGGCACGGTTTGCTACCCCCATGTGCAGATGGTCCGCATTGAGTGCGACCTGGTGGGTGCGATCCTGATCGAGACCTACCTGCTGCAGACGATGAACTTCCACAGCCTGATCACCACCAAGGCGACCCGTGTGACCGGCCTGAACACCCATACGCCCCGCAGCGTTATGGAGTTTGGCACCCGCCGCGCACAGGGCGAGAGCGCAGGCAATGATGGCGCGTATGCCGCTGTTCTGGGCGGCTGCATCGGCACTGCCAACTGCCTGGCTGAGATGAAGTATGGCTCTGAGGTCAAGGCGGTTGGCACCGTGGCACACAGCTTCATCGAGTTCTTCCCGACGGAGTTTGATGCCTTCAAGGCCTTTGCGGATACCTACCCGGATTCCGTCAGCCTGCTGCTGGATACCTACAACATCATGGAGAGCGGCCTGCCCAACCTCATCAAGCTGGACGACTACCTGATCGAGAAGTACCCCAATGACCCCAACCGCCGCGTCAAGAGTGCCCGTATCGATTCCGGCGATCTGGCCCGTGGCTCCAAGCGCCTGCGCAAGGCACTGGATGCCGCAGGCAAGCCCTATATCAAGCTGGTGGCCTCCAATGGCCTGGACGAGCGGAAGATCGCCAACATGGAGCTCTATGAGCACGCTCATTTTGATTCCTACGGCGTGGGCGAAAATCTCATCACCTCCGCTTCTGACCCTGTGTTCGGCGGCGTGTATAAACTGGTGGCGGTCAAGCTGCCGGATGGCACCTATCAGCCCAAGATGAAGTGCTCGGATTCTGCCAGCAAGGCCATCATCCCGGGCAAGAAAATGCCCTGGCGGCTCTACGATGAAAATGGTCAGGCCCAGTGCGATCTGATCGCCATGGATGGCGAGGTCATCGAAGCGGGCAAACCGGTAAAGATGGTCAATCTTGACCCGGATGCCATCGAGCGCACCATTACCATCACCCCCACCAGGGTCAAGCGGCTGCTGGTGCCCCATATCCTGAACGGTGAGCTGGCCATCGAACTGCCCGGGATTGCCGAGAAAAAGGCCTATATCGCAAAGCAGCTGACCGAAGAGACCTGGGAAACTGAGCTGCGCATCGAGATGCCGCATAAGCACTATGTCAATATGACCCCCGCTGTGGCCGAGTGCCGTGCCAAGATGTATTCGGAACTGCATGGCGGAAAGGTGTAACTTGACAAAGCAGGGTTTCTATTGTATTATAATAGCCGTTGTGTGAATCTTACATGTTTTGATACATGTTTGCAACTCCGTAACGACGGACTTGTGATAAATGTTTACCTCATCACCTGTTATTCCCGGCTCTCTGTGAATGTCCAGAGCAGCAGGGCTTTGTAAGCCGGGTTTCTATGCGCCACTGTGGTGAAATTGGCAGACACGAGGGACTTAAAATCCCTTTCTGGAGACAGAGTGCGGGTTCAAGCCCCGCCGGTGGCATGAAAAATCCCCTTCAGCATAAGCTGAGGGGGATTTTTTTACTGTTGGATCGCGTACAAAGTGTGGTTCGGCGCAGACAGGAATGCGGATGCAGCTCAGTGGTTTTCCATAGCATGGAATCGTTCCAGGAAGCTGTGATCCACACCCTCAGATCGATAGCCCGGCATGGTATCAATGGCAACATTGTGGATGCTGCGGAAGATGCTGTTTTCGATATTGGGATTGTCGCGCTTCAGGCGGCGGAGCAGGATCTTGATCTCCTGCCGCTTGGAACCACCGCCGCCGTTGTCGCACATGGTGCAGTTCTCAGTAAAGCGGCAGGCGCACTGGATGAATTCCAGATCATTGTAGCGCTTCCAGGCCAGGATATCTTCTTCCCGGATGCAGTACATGGGGCGGATCAGGGTCATGCCGGGAAAGCTGGTGCTGTGGAGCTTGGGCGGCATGGCCTGCATCTGGGAGCCGTAGAACATGCTCATCACGGTCGTCTCAATCACATCGTTGAAGTGGTGGCCCAGCGCGATCTTATTGCATCCCAGCTCCTTGGCCTTGCTGTACAGGTGGCCGCGCCGCATCCGGGCACAGAGGTAGCAGGGGTTCTTTTCGGTATTGTTGGCAACGGAAAAGATGTTGCTCTCGAAGATGGTCACCGGGATGTGCAGCAGCTCGGCATTGGACTCGATCTTCTGGCGGTTGATCTCGTTGTAGCCGGGGTCCATCACCAGAAAGACCAGCTCAAAGGGAACATCGCTGTGCTTCTGCAGTTCCTGCATCAGCTTTGCCATCAGCATGGAGTCTTTGCCGCCCGAAATGCAGACGGCGATCTTGTCTCCCTCCTGTACCAGCTCGTAGCGCTTTACCGCCACGATAAAGGGGGTCCACAGCTCCTTGCGGTATTTCTTGATGATACTGCGTTCGATCATCTGATAAGGTTCAAGCTCACGTTTCATGTTGGTTCCTCTTTTTATTTAATGTACGGTGGTCAGCTCACGGTAGCAGACATCGAACGCCTGCAAAAAGGCTTTGATCTCGTCCTCGGTAGTCAGATGGCTCAGGCTGATGCGCCAGGAGGACAGTGCGTTGCGGCGGTCGCGGCTGACCGCAAACACCGCACGCGAAGGCAGACCATCCGAAGAGCAGGCTGACTTGACCGAGACGCAGACCCCTTTGGCATCCAGCTCCCGCTGGAATACGGTGCCCTTGACGTTCTGAACGCTCAGATTCAGTACATGGGGGATGGCGTGTTCCGGGCTGTTGATGCGCACCAGCGGGTATGTGCTGAGGGCGGCGCGGAGTTCTGCATTCAGTTTTGCCACATGGCCAACGCGGTTGGGCAGGTCGATGATGGCGAGATCAAGCGCACAGGCCAGCGAGGAGGCCAGCGCCACAGTGGGGGTGCCGCTGCGGTAGATGGTGGTGCTCTCGCCGCCATGGATGAGAGGCTCCAGCGCCAGATTCCGCCGCTTGATCAGCAGGCCGATGCCGTTCAGTCCGTAGAATTTGTGGGCCGTCAGGCTCATGGTGTCCACGCCCTCAAAAGAAACGGGGATCTTGCCCACAGCCTGGGTCGCATCCACATGCAGGTGACAGTGAGGGTATGCTTTCAGGATGGCGGCAATCTCCTGTACAGGCTGCACCACGCCCAGTTCACTGTCCACCAGCGTTATGGCAACGCAGATGGTATCCGGGCGAAGCAGATCCTTCAGGTGCTCAAGATCTACAGTACCGTCCTGCTTCACGTCCAGCAGGTCAATCTCATACCCCTGCTCCTGTAATGCCGTCAGGGTGCCGCTGACCGAAGAATGTTCCAGTGGAGTGGAGATGATGTGCCTGCCCGCATGGCGGGAGAGACGGGCCAGCCCCTTTAAAGCAAAGTTATTGGCCTCGCTGGCACCGGAGGTATAGATGATCTCTGCTGGCTGAACGCCCAGCAGGAAGGCGATTTTGATGGTGGCAGCATCGATCTCTGCCTTGGCGGCAGAGCCTGCCTGGTGGTGAGAGTTGGCGTTGCCGATGCAGCGGCGCTCCACGGCACAGAACTGCTCCAACACCCGCGCATCCACCGGGGTGTTTGCAGAATAATCCAGATAGATCATAACATTCCTCTTGAAATACAAATCAATTCAATAGGTTATATTATAGTGCGGACAGGGGCATATTTCAAGATGTCCGACCAAAAAGCTGAGGAAACTGCGGCAAACGGATTGCATCCGGGCAGGGTTTCTGGTATACTTTATAAAGTCAGACAGGGAAGGGGAGAGCAAAATGTTTCGTTCGACTTTGCGGAGCGCGTGTTTTGCCTTCCGGTCCCGTTTTTTTGAATCTGCTCCAGAAGATTGAGGCACTGCCGTTGCTGCGGCAATGCCTCTTTTTTTGGGCAGCGATGAAAGGAGAACTTCTCTATGAGTGAAAAGATCGATTACTCCAAGGGCATTTACGATGCCCGGCAGCTCGGTACCGGACGGATGCTGATTCTGGGCTTGCAGCACATGTTTGCCATGTTCGGCGCAACTGTGCTGGTGCCCCTGCTCACCGGCCTGAGCGTTTCCACCACTCTGCTCTGTGCCGGTCTGGGCACCCTGCTGTTCCACCTTGTCACCAAGGGCAAGGTCCCGGCCTTCCTTGGCTCCTCGTTTGCTTACCTGGGCGGTTTTTCCATTGTAGCCCCCATGCTGGCTGACGCAGACGGCAACCTGACCGTTGTCAATACCAAAATGCTGCCCTACGCCTGCGCGGGCGTGGCACTGTCCGGCATTCTGTACCTGCTGGTCAGCCTGCTCATCTCCACCTTTGGCATCCGCCGCATTATGAAATTCTTCCCGCCGGTGGTCACAGGCCCCATCATCATCTCTATTGGTCTGATCCTGGCCCCCTCCGCCATCACCAACTGCGAGTCCAACTGGCTGCTGGCTTTTGTGGCCCTGGGCACCGTTATTGTCTGCAACATCTGGGGCAAGGGCATGGTCAAGATCCTGCCCATCCTGATCGGTGTGCTGGTCTCCTATGCTGTGGCTCTGGTCACCGGTGCTGTCAACTTTGAGGCCATTGCTGCAGCCGACTGGTTCGGCATCCCCCTGCACAAGAGTGCCATGGGTCTGTTTGCCATCGACGGCAGCCCTGAGTTCATCAGCGCAATGTTCACCATCATTCCCATTGCACTGGCAACCATGATGGAGCATGTGGGCGATATCGCTGCCATCAGCGCTACGGTCGGCCACAACTATATCAATGATCCCGGCCTGAACCGCACCCTGATGGGCGACGGCCTTGCCACTGCCATGGCCGGTCTGCTGGGCGGCCCCGCTAACACCACCTATGGTGAGAACACCGGCGTTCTGGCTCTGAGCCGCATCTACGATCCGCTGGTCATCCGCATTGCCGCTGTGATGGCTGTGATCCTGAGCTTCAGCCCCAAGTTTGAGGCCGTTATCAACACCATCCCCACCGGCATCATCGGCGGCATCAGCTTTGTGCTGTACGGCATGATCTCCGCAATCGGTGTCCGCAATGTGGTCGAGAACCGTGTGGACTTTACCAACAGCCGCAACCTGATCGTTGCCGCTGTCATCCTGGTCTGCGCACTGGGCTTCAACTCTGTGGGCGGTCTGACCTTCGCTGTGGGCGGTGTCTCCATCAACCTGTCCGGCCTGGCCATTGCTGCTATCGTGGGCATCCTGCTCAACGCCATCCTCCCCGGCAATGATTACGAGTTTGATGCTGCCAACGGTTCCGATGCTCCGAGCAGCGGCAACCTGCAGGTCTGAAAAATAAATAGGAATAATTCTTAAAATTAGCCTTGACTAATCTGGGAATCGTTGCTATAATAGGCTCAGAAGCAAGGCCCCCTGTACCAGAGGAGAGGCCAAGATCATAATGAAAAACAATGGAGGATATTCCTATGAAAAAGTATGTCTGCACCGTCTGTGGTTATATCGCTGAAGGCTCTATCCCTGAGCAGTGCCCCGTCTGCAAGGCTCCTGCATCCGCATTTGTCGAAAAGACCGGCAATACCTATGTGACCGAGCATGTGGTCGGCATCGGCAAGGCTGAGGGTGTGCCTCAGGAGATCGTTGACGGTCTGCGCGCAAACTTTGAGGGTGAGTGCAGCGAAGTCGGTATGTACCTGGCCATGGCCCGTGTGGCAGAGCGCGAGGGCTACCCCGAGATCGCTGAGGCTTACAAGCGCTATGCCTACGAGGAGGCTGACCACGCATCCCGTTTCGCCGAGCTGCTGGGTGAGGTCGTGACCGACAGCACCAAGAAGAACCTGATGATGCGTGCTGAGGCTGAGTGCGGCGCATGCTCCGGCAAGATGGATCTGGCCAAGAAGGCAAAGGCCCTGAACCTGGATGCGATCCACGATACCGTCCACGAGATGGCAAAGGATGAAGCTCGCCATGGCCGCGGCTTCGAGGGCCTGCTGAAGCGCTACTTCAACGTGGAGCTGTAATTTCTGCATTTTTCTGAACCTGTTATCATAAAGCTGCCGTGCGGTTCCAAAGCTGCACGGCAGCTTTTTTTGCTTGACGGAATCCATGGCAGGGCGTACAATGAAAAAAACATTCCGAAAAGGGGAAGTCTTATGAAATCAACTTCCACTCGCTGCGCGCTGCTGGACGAGCTGCGCGGGCTGGACCTGATCAGCATGATGCTTTACCATGGCATGTGGGACCTGGTCTATCTGTTTGGTGTGAGTGCACCGTGGTATGGCAGCTGGCAGGGAGAACTGTGGCAGCAATCCATCTGCTGGGTGTTCCTCCTGCTGTCCGGCTTCTGCCTGCCGCTGGGCCGCCACCCGGTCAAACGGGGCGCAATGGTGTTCGGGTGCGGCGCGCTTGTCACGGCGGTCACGCTGATCTTCATGCCTGCGGATGTCGTTTGGTTCGGCGTGCTGACGCTTCTGGGTTCGGCTATGATCATCACGGGTCTGCTGGAAAAGTGGCTGGAAAAGGTGCCGCCGGTGGTAGGCCTTGCAGGGAGCTTTTTTCTGTTTTACTTCACCCGCCATGCAGCCGATGGCTATCTGCAGCTGGGCCATTGGCTCATCACACCGCCGGGCTTTCTCTACGCCAACTACTTCACGGCTTATCTGGGCTTTTACCCCTTTGGTTTCTTCTCTGCCGATTACTTCCCGCTGATCCCGTGGCTGTTTCTGTTCTGGACCGGTTTCTATCTGTACCATCTGGTCGGGAAAGAACGGCTGGAACCGCTTCATCGTTCTGTCTGCCCGCCGCTGGGGTGGCTGGGGCGGAACTCGCTGATGCTATATCTGCTCCACCAGCCGGTGATCTACGGCGTGCTGACGGTGGTGTTCCTGTTGCTGCGCAGGGGTGGAGGAGCGCTCTGAAAAAATCTGCAAAAGGTTCTTGACAAGGAGCCCGCCATGTGGTATTCTTTTGATGGTTAGAAAAGCCTAACCAAATTGCTCTGTCTTATGTCAGGCAGAGCAATTTCTTGAAGATGAAAGTTAGAATATACTAACCATTACTGAAAGAGAGGTTCTTCATTATGAGCAAAGTAGCAGTTGTATTCTGGAGCGCAACCGGCAACACGGAGACCATGGCAAACTGCGTGGCAGAGGGTGCAAACGGCACCATCGTTCCCTGCAGCGAAATGAACGCCGCGAAGCTGGCAGAGTTTGATGCAGTTGCATTTGGCTGCCCCGCAATGGGCGCAGAGCAGCTGGAAGAGAGCGAGTTTGAGCCGATGTTCTCCGATCTGGAGGGCTCTCTGAACGGCAAGAAGATCGCTCTGTTTGGCTCTTATGGCTGGGGCGACGGCCAGTGGATGCGCGACTGGGTCGAGCGTGCACAGGGTGACGGCGCACAGGTGCTCAACGGCGAGGGCTTGATTTGCAACGAGGCACCGGATGAGGATGTTCAGGCTGCCTGCCGCAAGCTGGGTGCAGATCTGGCTGCATGGTAAAGCGGAAACTTGACAAAAGAAGTTTGTTCTGATAGACTAACCGGCAGAGTGTAAGAATTCCGGCTCTCTGCCGGTTTTTTGTTTTGTCAGGAGGAAAAGAATGTCAAAGACCACCCCGAAAGACCTTGCCAAAAAGAGAAACGATGAAAAACTGCTGGTCAGTGAGATGATCGCACTTTACTGCCGCAAACAGCATCATAGCCCGAAGGGAAAACTCTGCCCGGAGTGCCAGCAGCTCCATGATTATGCACTGGCCCGGATCGAGCATTGCCCCTTTATGGAGACGAAAACTTTTTGCTCTGCCTGCAAAGTTCACTGCTACAAACCGGAAATGCGGGAGCGGATCCGTACTGTCATGCGCTGGGCCGGGCCACGGATGCTGCCGGTGCATCCCATCCTTTCCATCCGGCATGTGGTCGTCACCTTGAAATCGAAGCGGGAAGCCCGGGCAGAAAAATAAGCACCCATGTATAATCGCCTGAAGCCGGGGCAACCTAGAGCCAAGGAGGCGATAGAAATGGAAAACACAGGTGTGACCTGCGATGTCTGCGAGTGCCGCCACAATGTGCAGAGCTGCAAGTGTGATCTGCCCCAGATCAAGGTGACAGAGCACTGCTCCTGCACCACCCAGCAGGTGGAGACCCCGCACTACTGCCAGAATTACGAAAAGAAATAATCTGTAATGGCAGAAAACTCCCCGCCCAGCGCCCAAGACAGGGCATTGAGCGGGGAGTTTTTGTGTGCTGTTCAGTGGATGACCACACTGCAGGTAGCAAGGCTGCGCACCAGTGTGCCGACGCTGTCCTTCATCTGGATGCCGGCAAAGCCCAGGCGGAAAGCGGTCTGCACATTCTCCAGCCGGTCGTCAATGAAAACACTTTCCCCGGCCTTGAGCTGGTATTTGTCCAGCAGGGCCTTATAGATGCGCGGGTCAGGCTTGTTGATGTGCACCTCGCAGGAGGCCACGCCGCCGTCGAACAGGCCCTTGAGGTCGCGCTCGGTCAGAAAATCCAGCACATCCTCGGGGATATTGCTCAGGTAGTAGACACAGTAGCCGCGGCTCTTGAGCTTCCGCACCAGCTCCTGCATCCGGCGGCGGGGGCGGAGGATATGCATCCAATCGTCCAGCACGCCCTGCACCTCAAACGCGCGGCCATATTCTTTTGCGCGGGCCAGCATCCGCAGGTTGGCCTCGGAGCGGGTGATAAGCCCTGCATCCAGCAGCTTCCACTCCTCGCTTTCAAAAGTCAGCTGGGAGACCTGCTCCTCTACCTCGGCATTGCAGAAGCGGTCTACCAGGTAGGTCTTGGGGTCGAAATCCACCATGACACCGCCCAGATCAAAGATGATATTTTTATACATCGCTGTTTCCTCAATTCTGTATGGATGTTTCTGCCAGAAAGATTCTGCCCACAGTATAGCACAACTGCCCGCCCTGCATCAAGCACTGTGCCGCCGCATAGGATGAAACAGGCAAACTGCGGGGAGGGGAGCACGATGAAATTCCGGGAGCTGTGCGCAAAGGAGATCGTTCAGCTGAGCAACGGGGCCTGCCTTGGCCGCGCCGATGATCTGGAGCTCGATCCGGCAACGGCGCAGGTCAAAAGTCTGCTGCTGCTCGGGCAGCCTCATCTGTTTGGGCTGCTGGGCCGGGACGAGACTCTGGTCATCCCCTGGACGGACATCGAAACACTGGGAGTGGACGCGATCCTGGTCCGCACGGAGCTGCCGGAGCCGGAAGCCAAAAAGCAGGGTTTCTGGCAAAAACTGCGGCACTGGCTGGACGGCTGAAATTTTTCGTGAATTTTCCTGCATCAGGGTTTGATTTTACAAAAAATCGGATTATAATAGAGAACCGTGAGCGGCAGAGCCTTGCCGCTCCGGCTTGAAATCTGATTTCCGGAAGTGAAAGGAACTTCTCTCTATGAATGCAAAAAAACATACGCCGCTTTCCCTGCATGGGCTGCGGCTGATCTTCCCGCCGCTGGCAACGCTGGGCATCCTGTTCCTGACGGAGTGGATCGCCCGCGGCAGCCTGACAGGGGAGACCTTTACCCAATACATTTTCCCCCATGCCGAAGCCTATCTGCTGGCGTGGGCCATCCTGTTTCTCAGCTGGTTGGCAGTGGACTGGCTGACCCGGTTTGCACCGTTGGCGACCCTGCTGGCGGCGGTGCTGGGCTGTGCCCCGGCGGCGGTCAATTTCTACACACTGCAGCTGCGCGGCGAGCCCTTCCTGCCCTGGGACCTGATGCAGGTGTCAGAGGCTGCGGGTGTGGCAGCTGCGGCCGGGATCCACATCCAGACCAGCATGGTGGTATCCATTGTTATTATCGTGCTGCTGGTCGTGGTGTCTTTCTTCCTTTATAGAGGGCGGCAGAAGCTGAACTGGAAGCCCCGGGCGGCAGGCTTTCTTGCCAGTGCGGCAGCTACCTGCGGCCTGCTCTTTGGCGTGTTCCTGCAGCCTGCCGTGACACAGGCCATTGGCATTGTGCCGGATGCCTGGATGCAGGACCGCTACTACCGCTATTATGGTGTCATCACCAGCTTTCTGACCAACCTGACCAATCTGGAGATCTCCAAGCCGGAGGGGTATTCAGAGGAGGCTGTCAACGAGATCCTGGATGATACCGAAGCTGCACAGAAATATTCCACTGCTCCGCTCTACCCGGAATCTTACGGTGCCACCACCTCTGCGGACGAGACCGTGAAAAAGCCCACCATCATCTATGTGATGGACGAGTCCTACTGGGATGTGTCGGAACTGGAGCAGTACGGTTTCCAGTTTGATACCGATGTCTCCGCCAACCTCCACGCCCTGCAGCAGACCAGTGCCTCTGGCCGGGCGTACAGCCCCAGTTTCGGCGGCGGAACCTGCGATGTGGAATTTGAAGCATTGACCGGCTATTCGGCTTCCTTTCTGCCCAACGGCAGCAAGCCCTACCAGCAGCATGTGACCAAGCCTATGTTCTCGCTGCCCAATTACCTCAAGCTGACGCAGGGATATCAGACGGCGGCAGTTCATTGCTTCTGGGCCAAGTATTGGAGCCGGGACACGGCATACCCCAATCTGGGTTTTGACACCTTCCTGAGCCTGGAACAGATGACCCATGTCAACAAGGTGCGCAGGCACTACTGGACCAGCGGTCTTGTCACGGATGACTCCATGGCAGACCAGATCATCCAGCAGTACGAGAAGATGAAGACATCCTCGGATGCACCGGTTTTTCTGCACGCGGTCACGATGCAGAACCATACCAATTATAATAAAGACAACTACCCGGACGATGTGCGGGTGAAGGTGACAGAGCACCCGGCGGGCCTCAAGGCCAGCACCATCGGCGCACTGGAAGATTTTGCGACCGGCATCCGGGATGCCGATGCCATGCTGGGCAAGCTGACCCAATACTTCTCGCAGGTGGACGAGCCGGTGATCCTGGTGTTCTGGGGCGACCATTACAACCCCATTGATTCCAATTATGATGTATTCACCAGCAGCGGCTATGCCAGCGATTCCAGTGCGGACCCGCGCCTGCACCAGACCACCCTGTTGATGTGGTCGAACTACACCGACAAGCCCGTGGATCTGGGCACCATTGCCGCTTACGATATCTCGCCGGTGATGATGAACCTCTACGGTCTGGAGCAGCCGCTTTATTTCCAGCTGCTGAACCGACAGCTGCAGGTGGCCGACCGCGCCAATACCCGGGGCACGGTGATGAATCCGGACGGTACCACCACCCAGACCCCGAGCTCCCTGCAGGAAAGCTGGAGCCAGAAGCACTGGCTGCTGCAATATGACCTGATGTTCGGCAAAGGCTATGCCCTCAGCCGGATGGGCATGGAGAGCCTGAACAGCACTCGGACGGACGAATAAACAAAAAATACGCGATTTTCTTGTAAAAAACAGAGAAAACCCCTTGCATCACACGCCTGTCTGTGCTATTATTATTTAGCATTACACACGCATCACTATGCCCTTTTGTGCTCTTTCGGGAGTGGAGGGCAGTCCAAAGCCATCCGATATGGCCGCGGATCACGGTGTGCGGAGGCAAAACAATATTGGAGGTATTTTTACTATGGCAGTCGTTTCTATGAAGCAGCTTCTCGAGGCAGGTGTGCACTTCGGTCACCAGACTCGCCGCTGGAACCCCAAGATGAAGAAGTATATCTTCACCGAGCGCAACGGCATCTACATCATCGATCTGCAGAAGACCGTGAAGAAGCTGGACGAGGCTTACAACTACGTGAAGGAAGTTGCAGCTGAGGGCGGCGACATCCTGTTCGTCGGCACCAAGAAGCAGGCTCAGGAGTCCATCCGTGACGAGGCTCTGCGCTGTGGCATGCACTATGTCAACGCTCGCTGGCTGGGCGGTATGCTGACCAACTTCCGCACCATCCGTAAGCGCATCGACCGCATGGATCAGCTGGCTAAGATGAAGGAGAACGGCACCTTCGAGCTGCTGCCCAAGAAGGAAGTGGCTAAGCTGGAGCTGGAGATGGAGAAGCTGGACAAGTACCTGGGCGGCGTCAAGAACATGAAGACCCTGCCGAAGGCTATGTTCATCGTCGATCCTCACAAGGAGCGCATCGCTGTTGCTGAGGCCCGCAAGCTGAACATCCCCATCGTGGCTATCGTTGATACCAACTGCAACCCCGACGAGATCGACTACGTGATCCCCGGCAACGACGACGCAATCCGCGCTGTCAAGCTGATCGCTGGCGCTATGGCTGACGCTGTGCTGGAAGGCAAGCAGGGCAACCAGGAGGCCGCTCCCGCTGAGGATGCAGCAAACGCCTGATTTCCCATCTCACAACCAAACAAATAACGTGTAAGGGAGAATAACAAAAATGGCTATTTCTGCAAAGGACGTTATGGAACTGCGCAAGCAGACCGACTGCGGCATGATGGAGTGCAAGAAGGCTCTGACCGAGGCTGACGGCAACTTCGAGAAGGCAATCGAGATCCTGCGCGAGCGTGGTCTGGCTACCGCTGCCAAGAAGGCTGGCCGTATTGCTGCTGAGGGCATGGTCTACGCTGATTACTGCCCCGAGTGCAAGGTCGGTGTTGTCATCGAGGTCAACGCTGAGACCGACTTCGTTGCCAAGAACGACAAGTTCGTCAAGTTCGTCAAGGACACCACCAAGGTCATCATGGAGCAGAACCCTGCTGACGTTGAGGCCCTGATGAACTGCAAGATGGGCGATGAGACTGTCGATCAGGCTCTGAAGGAGCTGATCCTGGTCATCAAGGAGAACATCAAGGTCCGCCGTTTCGTCCGTTACGAGGGCGTCTGCTCTGCATACGTCCACGGCGGCGGCACCCACGGCATCCTGGTCAACTTCGAGACCACCAACGGCATCGAGGCCAAGGACGAGTTCGTTGCTTACGGCAAGGACATCGCAATGCAGGTTGCAGCTGCTAACCCCGGCTATGTGGACGAGGCATCTGTCCCCGCCGAGGTCGTGGCCAAGGAGAAGGAAATCATGCTGGTCCAGATGGCTGGCGATCCCAAGACCGCCAACAAGCCTGAGGCTGTGAAGCAGAAGATGATCGAGGGCAAGATCAAGAAGTTCTTCAAGGAGAACTGCCTGGTCGATCAGGAGTTCGTCAAGGACGGCGACCTGACGGTTGCTCAGTACACCGCAAAGGTCGCAAAGGACCTGGGCGGCGACATCAAGATCGTCAAGTTTGCCCGCTTCCAGAAGGGCGAAGGCCTGGAGAAGCGTGCTGACGACTTCGCTGCTGAAGTTGCAAGCATGGTGAAGTAAGTTTTACTTCTAAGGCAAACCGGGGGCCGCAGTACCGAAAGGTGCTGCGGCCCCTTTTTTGTTTGTGTTTAGGGTCGGACTGTGTTATCATAAAGAAAAACCGCCCCCTAAGGGCGGTAGGGGAGAGGGGCGCATGACCACCATGAAAAAACAGGAGCTTACCCTTGCGGGCGTTCCGGCTATCCTGTACGGCGAGCGCAGCCGCAAGGTGTATCTTTATGTCCACGGGAAAAATGGCTGCAAGGAAGAGGCTGAGCGCTTTGCAAACACCGCCTGCGCAGCAGGCTGGCAGGTGCTGGCCATCGACCTGCCCGAACACGGAGCGCGCAGGGACCGCCCGGAACAGCTGCTGCCGTGGGCGGTGGTGCCGGAAATTCAGGCAGTCTATGCCCAGATGCAGCCGGTCTGGCCGCATATCCGGCTCTATGGGGTCAGCATCGGGGCATGGCTGGCTATGCAGGCATTGCGGGCAGAAAAGCCGGAAAAGGCCCTGTTCGTGTCCCCGGTGGTGGATATGGAAACCCTCATCCTGAGCATGATGCAGGGCGCCCATGTCACCGAAGAACAGCTGAAGGCAGCAGGGGAGATTCCCACGGAGATGGGAGAAACGCTTTCGTGGCCGTATCTGTGCTGGGTGCGGGAGCATCCCCTGCAGTGGCATACACCCACCCAGGTGCTGTACGGCGACAAGGATGCGCTGACCTCCCGTACGGTGATGGAGCGGTTCCGCCGGCAGAGCGGGGCACATCTGACCATCCTGCAGGGCGGGGAACACTGGTTCCACACCCCGGTGCAGCTGGCTGCCCTGGAAAGCTGGGAGGCCTGGAACCTATAACAAAAACGCCGCTGACGGCTTTTCTTCCGTCAGCGGCATTTTGCCTATTCCGTTAAGCGATGCGCCGATCTGAGAGATCAGGCCTTGACTTCGCTGTTCTGTTCAGCCTTCTGGTAAGCCTTGAAGGAGTGGACCACGATGTTCAGGCCCAGAACGATCAGCAGGACAGCCAGGATCAGCTGCAGGCCGTTTGCGATGAACACAGCGCCCCAGGTGGTCTCGCCAGCGGGGATGGTTACAGAAGCGGCGGTGCTGATGGCCTTGACCATAGCAATCAGGCGCTGCACCAGAGCGGTGAAGGTGACGCACAGCATGATGATCAGCGGGGGGAAGATCATCTTGTTGTTGCGGCCGGTGACCTTCAGGAACACGCACAGGGTAGCCAGAACCAGAGCGCTCAGCAGCTGGTTGGCAGAACCGAACAGCGGCCAGATGTTGGCGTAGCCGATCTTGGTCAGGATGAAGCCGAACACCAGAGTGATGATGGTGGAGAAGTACACGTTGCACAGCAGCTTGCGCCAGCCCTCAGCGTGCTCCATGTCATCCACACTGAACAGCTCCTGGAAGCTCATACGGCCGATACGGGCCACAGCGTCCAGGCTGGTCAGGGCCAGAGCGGAAACGCACATGGTCATGAACACGGAAGCAAAGTGCTGGTCCAGGCCAAAGCCCACAAAGAAGCTGGCCACGCCACGGCTGAAGATCTGGAAGGGGGTGCCGTCGGCAGGGGTGCCGTCGGCGGCAGCGGCTGCGCCTGCCACGCACAGAGCGATGACAGCCAGCAGGCTCTCCAGGATCATGGCACCGTAGCCGACCTTCAGCATATCCTTTTCATTGGAAACAGTCTTGGAGGAAGTGCCGGAAGAAACCAGGCTGTGGAAGCCGGAAACGGCACCGCAGGCCACGGTAACGAACAGGATGGGGAACATGGTGCCCAGCTTTGCGTTGTTGAAGCCGGTGAACACCGGCAGGTTCATGACGGGGTGGTTGACAATCAGGCCCAGAACGGCACCTACGATCATAGCCACGAACATGAAGGTGGTCATGTGGTCACGGGGCTGCTTCAGCAGCCACATGGGCAGCACGGCAGCGAAGAAGATGTAAACGAAGGTGATGTAGCTCCATGCAGCCTTGCCCAGGATGACAGGAGCGTTTGCGCCAACCACGAAGGACAGCACGATGAACACGATGCTGATGGCGTTTTCCTTCCAGCCGGTGAAGTGGAACTTGTTCTGCAGCAGGCCAAAGACCACGGCAAACACCATGAACATGATGGACACCATGCCGGCAGCACCGTTGGTCTGGGCGGCATCCACCAGGGCACCGTCAGCCCCAAAGGCGTTGAAGGTGCCTGCGACCATGTCGGCAAAGGCAGCGATGACGATGCCGCAGAACAGCCAGCAGAACAGCAGGAACAGTTTGCGGCCGGTCTTGCCGATATACTTCTCGATCAGCATGCCCATGCTCTTGCCGTCATTCTTGACGGAAGCGTACAGAGCGCCGAAGTCGGTGACGGCACCGAAGAAGATGCCGCCCAGCAGGACCCACAGCAGAACGGGCAGCCAGCCGAAAGCGGCAGCCTGGATGGCACCGGTGACAGGGCCTGCACCGGCAATGGAGCTGAACTGGTGGGCGAACACCGTCCAACCGTCGGTGGGAACATAGTCCCGGCCATCCTCATGGACAACAGCCGGGGTCTTGGCGGTGGGGTCGATGCCCCACTTATTTGCCAGCCAGCGGCCGTAGAGTGCGTAAGCACCGAACAGACACACGGCGGCGATCAGTACGATGACCAGCGTATTCATTGTTTTTACCTCTTTCCTTTTTTTCACGCGGCAAACCGGCCAGGTGCACAGCGCCGTCCGGCAGACGAAGCAGGGCCGCAGGGTGTAAAAAAAGCCCTCGTCCATCCGGAAGATCTTCCTTGGGCGGAAGATCGTTCCCGAAGACGAAGGCTCACACATCCACTGCACATTGTGGATGATTCTGCTCCGCGGTACCACTTCGCTTGCTGTCGGTGGACAGCCACTCCCACGCATGGCGCATCTGCCATGCTGCCCGGTAACGGGGGCTGGACGGCGTTGCATTACTCAGGACGGTCAGGGTCCCGTTCACACACGCTGCTTGCAGGGGAGGGTCATTTGCTCCTGACTGCCGCCGTTGCATCAAAAAGGGCGGCTCGCTGAAAGAGGGTGCTGCAAATGATCATGTCCTGTTCGTCGCATTTGCCGAATGATTGCTCCTACTTTAGGGCAGAATTCATAATTTGTCAATATAGTTCCGGGAAGTTCGGAGGATGCGCCAATTCGGCAAAGAAGTTCTAAGAGAATTTTAGGTGATTTTTATTCATATGTGAAAAGAGCTAAATTGAACAGTACGTTTCCTGAAAAGAGTTCACGCAGAATGCTTGACTTTCACACTTTGAAGTGCTAAAGTAATAACACGATGAACCGACCCGATGTGATCAGAAGAAGGAGAACTGTTATGGCCGAGAAAAATCCCAGAAGAAACGAAACCATCGACGCGCTGTTCGACGCGATCCTCAGCCTGGAAACGCGGGAAGAATGCTACGATTTCTTCGAGGATCTGTGTACCGTCAAGGAGATCTCGGACATGGCGCAGCGTCTGGAGGCAGCAAAGCTGCTGCTGGACGGCAGCACCTACGAGCAGATCGTAAAAACGGTGGAGATCAGCACTGCCACCATCAGCCGCATCAACCGCTGCATCCAGTACGGCACCGGCGGCTACCGGCAGACCATTGAAAAGGTGCGCGAAAAGCAGCAGTAACGCCGCCACACGGCAGGGCATAGGATGGGGCGTGCAAACCCTCTTGACCGGAAAGGATGGTATTCTATGTCTGCTGAAACCTGTACCCGCTCCCAGTGCCCGGAGATGCCCAAGGTCACGCTGGACCAGGCTGTGATCGACCTGATGGAGAGCATCGCCCTGCAGGAAACGGCCCTCAGCCACATCCTGTGTGCCGAAAGCCAGAAGATGAAGGTGGCCATGGGCCTGGATGGGCTGGACCTGTGCAAGCTGCTTGAGGTCAACGACTCGGCAACCAACATGGTGCACGCCGTGGCTAACCTGGAGCTCGTGCTCAAGGATAAGCTGGAGTTCATCTCCAACAACCTCTACTATCCGCCTTCCGGCAGCGGCTGTTCTGCTGACCAGTAAGGCCCTCTGCCTGCCCGGGTGCCGGGCGGGCATTTTTGTTTACCGTCTCTTCACGGAAAGTTTGCATAAAAACCGGAAAATGCATTTGTTGGAATTGCTGAGGCGCACAATCTGTGCTATACTATAGACTGTATCACCATGAAAGTGAGGAAACCGCAATTGCTGCATTACGATGCCATCCTGTTTGACGTGGACGGGACCCTGATCGATTCCGCTCCCGGAATTCTCCATACATTGGAAGAGGTCTTTCAGAAAATGGGCGTGGACGTTACCGGCGTCAACCTGCGCCGCTATCTGGGCCCGCCGCTGCGCAAGAGCTTCGGCGAGCACTTCACCGAGCTGGACAAGATCGAGCAGGCCACCCGCCTTTACCGCGAAAGCTACGCGGTGAAGGGCAGCCACGAATGCGCCGCGTACCCCGGTGCAGCGGAAATGCTGCAGCGCCTGAAGGACGCCGGGCTGATCCTGTGCACCGCTACTTCCAAGCCCACCGAGGTGGTCACCCCGATCCTGGAAGAAAAGGGTCTTGCACCCTTCTTTGATTTCATCGGCGGCGCGTCCATGGACGAGAGCCGCGACACCAAGACCGACGTGGTGCACTATGTGCTCAGCCAGCCCATGCTGCAGGGCAAGCGGGTGCTGATGGTCGGTGACCGCAACGACGACATGCGCGGCGCGGCAGACTGCGGTCTGGACGCTGCCGGTGCACTGTACGGCTATGGCAGCCGCGGGGAGCTTGCGCCCTTCCACCCGGTGCTGCTGGCCGAGAGCTGCGCCGACCTTGCCGACCAGCTGCTGGAGCAGCGTGCCTGAAACAACGCGCAATAAAGGGAATGGTGAAAACTATGAGACAGAATACACAACCGGAAAAACAGTCGCTGACGCCCATGCAGAAGCAGGCAGTGCTGGTGTGCATTGTGTGTGCACTGGCGGCGCTGCTGACCATTGGCATCACCCTTGTCCTGATCCATCGTGGCAAGGAACCGGCTGCCTCTTCGGAGCAGCCGGGCACCGAGCAGCCTGCGGATGATGCAAACATCGCCGACCATTACCAGATCAACGAACAGTCCAGTGCACTGCTCCCCGAGACGGCGGACGCGGGTGACGCCTACCAGAGTGAGACACTGTTCATCGGCGATTCCAACACGGTGCGTCTGTATGCCAACGGCCTGATCAGCCTGCAGCAGTTCTGCGCCAAGGAGGGCATTGGCACAAGCGCTGCCCTGAACGAGGGCATCGTTACCTTTAAAAAGGATAGCAGCCGCTACACCATCGCGGAAGCTGTGGCTAAGATGAAACCCCGCCGCGTGGTCATCATGCTGGGCACCAACGACACCGGCATGGCCGTGGAGGATTTCATCAGCAATTACAAGCAGCTGGTGCAGGCCATCCAGACCAGCTACCCCTACACCGACATCATCGTCAACACGGTGCCGCCGGTGCCTGCCGACCACTCCAACTATCCCAACATGGACCAGACCAGAATCGACGACTTCAATATGGCATTGCTGTCCATGTGTGAGGAAATGGGCCTGAAGTTCCTCAACACGGCCGAAGCCCTCAAGGATTCCACCGGCTACGGCAACGCCGACTATTACCAGAGCGGCGACATCCACCTCAAGACCTCCGGCCTGAAGGTGCTGCTGAACTACCTGTGCACCCATGCCTACGAGACCGAGGACCGCCGCCCGGACACCAACAACATTCCCCGCCGCGCCGAATATGTGCCCGATCCCAGCTCGGCGGTGGCGTCTTCCGGCAGTACGGAGGAGGCACCTTCTTCCTCGGAAACGCAGGAGGACACCACCCAGTATCAGGTCTCTTACCGCGTGGATAAGACCGGCGGCGGTACCCTGAGCGCCGGCACTGACAACGGCAAGACCACACTGACCTACAGCGTCGGTGCAAGCCAGTCGGTCAGCGTCACGGCGGTCCCGGCATCGGGCCATGTGTTCGTCAAGTGGAGCGACGGCGTGACCAACAAGACCCGCACGGATGCCAACTTCAAGCAGAATCTGGATGTGACCGCCGTGTTTGCTGCCGCCTCGGTGCAGATCAGCAGCAGCGGCAAGGCTGCAGTGGGCGGCAGCTGCACCTTCCACGCGAAGATCAGCGGCAAGTATCTGGAGGCAGATTCCATCCGCTGGTATGCCAACGGTGTGGAGGCTGCTTCTGCCGCAGGCCAGACCAGCGTGACGGTGCCCATTACGGCTGAGATGCAGGGCACTACCTTCAAGGTCTACGCAGTGGTGAGCTACAACGGCAGCACCGTCACCAGCAACACGCTGGAGATCACGGTGCCCGGTGCCCCGGCAGCTTCTTCGGGCTCTTCCAGCAGTTCTTCCGGCAGCTCCGGCTCTTCTTCGTCCGGCAGTACTGCTTCGTCTGGTTCTTCCAGCACTTCTTCCGGGGCTTCCTCCGGAAGTACATCCGGTTCTTCTTCCTCTTCTTCGTCGGAAAAGGAATCCGTCAGCAGCTCCAACGGGGCCGAGAGCACCAGCTCCTCCCACAGCGGCAGCTCGTCTCACAGCGGTTCCTCGTCGGAAGCCGGGAGCGGCAGCACCTCGCACAGCAGCAGTGCGGCCGCCAGTTCCTCCCACAGCAGTTCCGAGAGCAGCTCTCACAGCAGTGCTTCCTCTGAGAGCCCGGCTCCCAAGGCAGAAGCCGAAAATGACACGGCCGAAGAACCGGCAGCCCGCTCCTGAGCGCAGAACCCTTTGCCCCTGCGCCGCATAGGCTGAGGGGAAGGGAGGCGGTTCGATGTTCTGGGAAGAGCCGCGGGTGCCGGGCCTGCCCGGTGCAGAAGATGTGACCGACGGCAGCGTGGATTACTACGATACCGATTGGGAAAATGTAGAAAACGGTGCACTGGAGGAGGAAATGCAGAAATGCAATGCCACTCCCTGCACCGCCCAAACAACCTGTTCAGAAAACAAACCGGAACAAACCGACGTACAGGCGTATGAAATGATTTCGGAATGAACAGAAGCCAGCTCTGCCCACCGCAGGGCTGGCTTCTCCCTGTTGTAATGCCCGCCCTGCAAAGCGGGCCGGAAAAGGAAATGAGGGGATATTATGGCAAAATACTATTGCATCCTGTTTGATGCGGACAATACGCTGCTCAACTTTGACGCCGCCGAGAGCAAGGCACTGGCTGAAACGCTGGTGAACTACGGCATCGAGCCGGACGCCGAAACAGTGCAGACCTACCGCACCATCAATGAGGAACTGTGGCGTCAGCTGGAAAAAGGCCAGATCCGCCGCGAAAAGCTGCTCAACGAGCGGTTCAGCCGCTTCCTCAAAGCCATTGACGCCGCCGGGGACGGCGCAGAGATGAACCGCTATTATCTGGAGCAGCTGTCCACCCACCCGGACCTGATGAACGCCGAGGTGCTGGACGTGCTGCGGGAGCTGTCGGAGGTGGCCACACTGGCCGTGGTGAGCAACGGCGTCCACAAGGTGCAGACCCGGCGGTTGGCCGAGAGCGGCGTGTCCAACTTCATGGAGGATGTGTTCATCTCCGAGAAGCTGGGCTGCGAGAAGCCCGGTGCACGCATCTTTGACGCCGCCCTGCGGGCACTGGGCGTGGAGAACCGCGAGCATGTGCTGATGGTGGGCGACAGCCTGACCAGCGACATCCAGGGCGGTGCAAACGCCGGGCTGGACACCTGCTGGTTCAACCCCAACCACACCGAGAACCCAGGCAAGGTGATCCCCACCTACGAGATCGCCAGCCTGGAAGAACTTTATCCGCTGGTCATGGAGCAGGACGAGCTGGCCAATGTGGGACTGAAGAACCGCCGCCACCAGTGCTGAGCCCCTGCGGGACCGCAGCAGAACAGAATGGATTGAAACAATGCTGATACATTTAGAAAAACTTGGAAAGAGCTTTGGCGAAAAAGTCGTGCTGCACGATGTGACGGCCAGTGTCGAGCGGGAGGACCGTATCGGCATCGTGGGCCAGAACGGCGCGGGCAAGACCACGCTCCTCAAGATCCTGACCGGAGAATATCAGGACTACGACGGGGAATTCAGCGTGACCCATGGCGTGACGCTGGGCTACCTGGAACAGAACGCCAAACTGGACCCCACGCTGGACATCTACGGCGAAATGCGCGCCACCTTTGCGCCGGTGCTGGACGCCATGGCCCAGATGCAGGTTTTGGAGCGCAAGATGGCAGCCCAGCCCGACAACACCGACCTGCTGGCCCAGCACGACGCACTGCAGAACATCGTGGATGCCGCCGACGGCTACAACATGGACGTCAACATCAAAAAGGTGCTGTCCGGTATGGGCTTTGCGCAGGATACCTGGGAAAAGAACATTGCCGTGCTTTCCGGCGGTGAGCTGACCCGGCTGCGTCTGGCAAAGCTGCTGCTGGAAAAGCCGGATGTGCTGATCCTGGATGAGCCCACGAACCACCTGGACTTTGCCACCATGGAATGGCTGGAAAATTACCTCAAGGGCTATTCCGGTGCGGTGCTGGTGGTCAGCCACGACCGCTATTTCCTGGACAATGTGTGTACCAAGATCTGGGAGGTTTCCTTCCAGACCATGACCACCTACAAGGGCAACTTCTCGGCTTACCTGCCCCAGAAGGAGGCCGCCGACGCCCTGCGCCAGAAGCAGCACGACGCCGACGTAGCACTGGCCGAAAAGCTGCAGGATTATGTGGACCGCAATCTTGTGCGTGCTTCCACCACCAAAATGGCCCAGAGCCGCCGCAAGCAGCTGGAAAAGCTGGAGATCACCGAAGCACCCAAGGACGAGACGAACCAGCTCAAATTCCGCTTTGAATACGATGTGGAACCCTGGAACGAGCTGGTGATGCTCAAGAACCTGACCATCAAGATCGGGGACCGCACCCTGCTGGAGCCCTTTACCTATACGGTGTGCCGCGGCCAGCGGCTGATTATCGCCGGCCCCAACGGCGCGGGCAAATCCACCCTGATGCAGGTGCTGGACGGCAAGCGCCGCCCCTCCGGCGGCATGGTGCGTCTGGGCACCGGTGCACGACCCAGCATTTTTGCCCAGCAGCAGAACCGTCTGGGCCAGGGCAGGGTCATCGACGTGATCTGGAACAAGTACCCCCGTATGACTGAGCTGGAGGTGCGCAGCCATCTGGCCAAGCTGGGCTTCCGGGGCGATACGGTGTTCAAGCCCTGCGAGGCACTGTCCGGCGGCGAGCTGGCCCGCCTGCGCTTTGCGGAGATCGTGTTGGAGCGGCCCAACCTGCTGTTCCTGGACGAGCCCACGAACCATCTGGATATCTACACCCGCGAGAACCTGACCGAGGCCCTTATGGCCTACACCGGCACGCTGCTGCTGGTTACCCATGACCGCCACCTGATGAACAGTCTGGCCTGCCCCATCCTGTACCTGGAAGATGGCAAGGCGGTGCTGTACCCCAGCTACGACGCCCTGATGGGCCGTGCCGCCCCGGCACCGACCGCGCAGAAGGAGGCCGCCCCGGCCAAGGCCGGGTACGGCAAGGAGCAGCGTCGCCGCCGCGCCGAGCTGCGGGCCAAGATCAAGGCCTGCGAGGATGAAATGGAGGCCTGCGGTGCCCGCGAGGTGGAGCTGGACAACGAGATCAACTCCCCGGAGGTGTACAACGACCCCGACCTGCTGCGCCAGAAGAGCGACGAGCTCAGCGACCTGCGTTTCCATCAGGAAGAGCTGTTTGCCGCATGGGAGGCCGCCATGGAAGAACAGGAACACTACGAACAGTCCCAGGCCGAAGAGTAAAGGAGCACACGCATGCCAAAAAATCCACGCAGCTATGAAAAGACGCGGCACATCGCCCTGTCGGGCCTGTTGTTCGCGCTGGCCATGGCCCTTTCGTTCATTGAAGGCTCGCTGGTCATTCCGGGCCTTCTGCCCGGCATGAAGCTGGGCCTTGCCAACATCGTGGTAATGTACGCTCTGTTCTTCATGGGTGTCAAGCAGGCGCTGGTGCTGGACGTGCTCAAGGCACTGTTCGTTTTTCTGGTGTCCGGCTTCACGGCGGGGTTCCTCTCGCTGTGCGGCGGCCTGTTGTCGCTGCTGGTCATGGCCGTGCTGTACTATGTGGTGCCGGTGCGGCCCACCTGGTTCATCCTTTCGGTTTGCGGCGCACTGGCCCACAATGTGGGGCAGCTGCTGGGGGCCGGCGTTATCATCTCGTCGTCGCTGTCACTGTACTATGCGCCGGTCATGCTGGTGCTGGGCCTGGTAATGGGCGCACTGACGTCCATTACCCTCAAGGCACTGCTGCCGGCACTGGGGCGGCTGGGGTTCAGCACCCGCGAAAAGCGGGGCGAATAACCGACGCCACTGCGGCAGCGGTTGCATTTTGACCGGAAATCAGTATAATAAAGAAACAAACGATTTTGATTTTATGAGAAAACCCCAGACTGACAGGGCTGCCGGACAGAACCATCCATCGGCAGCCGGGAGGTGTTTGCATCATGTCTGAAAAAGTAACGATCAAGGCAGAGCGCCGGGAACTGCATCTGCCTGCCATCGCCCTGCGCGGGCTGGTCGTATTCCCGAATAATCTGGTCCACTTTGAGGTGGGCCGCGAAAAGAGCATTGCCGCCGTGGAATGGGCCATGGCCAACAACTCCAATGTGTTCCTTGTGGCGCAGAAGGAGATGGAGCTCAGTGACCCCACCCAGGAGGATCTGTTTGCTTACGGCGTCGTGGCCGAGGTCAAGCAGGTGCTGCGCGTCTCGGATGATCTGGTCAAGGTTCTGGTGGAGGGCAAGTACCGCGCCAAGCTCACCGATCTGGACACCACCGGCGATTTCCTGCTGGCTTCCGTGCGCCCGGCCCCGGTGCGTGTCGGCAAGACCGAGGACGCCGTGGAGACCGAAGCCCTGCTGCGCGCTCTGAAGAGCAGCTTTGACGAGTATCTGGGCATGAACCCGCGTCTGGCCAAGGACGTGGTGTTTACCATCGTGTCCAGCACCGACCCGGAGTTCCTCAGCGAGTACATGCCCGCAAACCTGCTGTTCCGCTACGAGGACAAGCAGGCTGTGATGAACGAGAACACCCTCGCGGGCCGTCTGCAGCGTCTTGTGGAGATGCTGCGCCGCGAGTGCCAGGTGATGAAGATCGAGAAGGAGATCGCGGACAAGGTCAACGAGTCCATGGACAAGAACCAGCGCGACTACTACCTGCACGAGCAGCTGCACGTCATCAGCGATGAGCTGGGCGAGGGGGACGATACCCACGCCGAGGCCGACGAGTACCGCCGCAAGATCACGGCACTGCATCTGGCCGAGGACAGCGAGAAAAAGCTGCTCAAGGAAGTGGACCGCCTGTCCAAGATGCAGGGCTCCAACCAGGAAGCCACCGTTATCCGCACCTATCTGGACACCTGCCTGGACCTGCCGTGGAACAGCTATACCGAGGATGATCTGGACATCAACCGTGCCCAGCAGATCCTGGACCGCGACCACTACGGCCTGAAAAAGGTCAAGGACCGCATTCTGGAAACGCTGGCCGTGCGCAAGCTGGCTCCGGACGTCAAGGCGCAGATCATCTGCCTCGTCGGCCCTCCGGGCGTCGGCAAGACCAGCATTGCACGTTCCATCGCCGAAAGTCTGGGCCGCAAGTATGTGCGCATCAGTCTGGGCGGCGTGCGGGATGAAGCCGAGATCCGCGGCCACCGCCGCACCTACATCGGTGCCATGCCCGGCAAGATCATCAGTGCCATGATCACCGCCAAGAGCTCGAACCCTCTGATGCTGCTGGATGAGATCGACAAGCTGGCCGGTGACTTCCGGGGCGACCCGGCGGCAGCTCTGCTGGAGGCACTGGACCCCGAGCAGAACAGCACCTTCAACGACCACTTCCTGGACATCCCGTTCGACCTGAGCCATGTGCTCTTCATCACCACGGCCAACGATCTGGGCAGCATCCCCGGCCCCCTGCGCGACCGCATGGACGTCATCGAGCTGCCCAGCTACACCCGCGTGGAAAAATACAACATTGCCCGCAAGCATCTGCTGCCCAAGCAGCTCAAGGCCTGCGGCCTGACCGGCAAGGTCACCCTGAGCCAGAGCGCCCTGTACGGCATCATTGACGGCTATACCCGCGAAGCCGGCGTGCGCAATCTGGAGCGCACCATTACCAGTGTGCTGCGCAAGTGCGCCCGCAAGATCGCATCCGGCGAGGCGGAGACGGTGTCGGTCACCGGCTCCATGCTGGAAGATCTGCTGGGCCCCCGCTTCGTCAAGCCCGACTTTCTCAACCGCACCAATGCCGTGGGCATCGCCAACGGTCTGGCCTGGACCAGTGTGGGCGGCGAAACCCTGCCCATTGAGGTGCAGGTCATCGACAACGGCAGCGGCAAGATCACGGTGACCGGTTCGCTGGGCGATGTGATGAAGGAGAGCGCTCAGCTGGCTGTCACCTGGGTGCGGGTCCATGCGCTGGAATACGGCATCGACCCGGAGCGGCTCAAGAAGTGCGATCTGCACATCCACGCCCCGGAGGGTGCTGTGCCCAAGGACGGCCCCTCGGCCGGTGTCACCCTGACCACGGCGTTGGTGTCCTGCCTGTCCGGGATGCCGGTGCGTGGGGATGTGGCCATGACCGGCGAGATCACCCTGCACGGCAACGTGCTGCCCATCGGCGGCCTGCGCGAAAAGAGCATGGCGGCCTACCGCGAGGGCATGAAGACGGTGCTCATCCCCAAGGACAACGAGCCGGATCTGTACGAGGTGGACGAGGAGGTCAAGAAGAATTTGACCTTCCTGCCCATGCAGAACCTGACCCAGGTGCTGAACGCCGCGCTGCTCAAGCCGACGAGCGCCAAAAAGACCAAGGCTCCTGCCAGCCGCAGCCGCAAAAAGGCCCCGGCAGGGGAGAGCCTGGTGCCCCCTGCTGCCGAAAAGCCCCAGACCGGGGCTGTCTGCTGACAAAACAGAAAGGAATCCCCCATGATCTTCAACAAAGCTGATTTTATTGCCAGCTATGGCATTTCCAGCCAGCTGCCCGAGAGTGACCGCCCGGAGTTGAGTTTTTCGGGGCGGTCCAACGTGGGCAAATCCAGCCTGATCAACAAGCTGTGCAGCCGCAAAAACCTGGCCCGTGTGTCCAGCACCCCGGGCAAGACGGCTACCATCAACTTCTATGCGGTGGACGACTGCTATTTTGTGGACCTGCCGGGCTACGGCTACGCCAAGGTCAGCAACGCCGACCGGGAACGCTGGGATGACCTGATCAACAGCTACTTTGAGGCCCCTCGGCACCACACCCTGCTGGTGCAGCTGCTGGACTGCCGCCACGCCCCCAGTGCCGACGACCTGCAGATGCTGCGGTATCTGCATTACCACCGCATCCCCTATGTGGTGGCCCTGACCAAGGCAGACAAGCTCAAGAAGAGCCAGCTGGCCTCCACGCTGGAACAGTTCGAGACTCTCTGCCGCCCCTACGGCTGCCAGAAGGTGGTGCTGACCAGCGGCGAGAACGGCTACGGCATCCCGGAGCTGCAGGCGGTGCTGAACGCCGCTGTGGCTGCCGAGGACCAGGAAGCGGAGTAACACCATGGCGTACAACGAATTTGCCTATTTTTACGATGAGTTCAACGGCGAAGCCGACTACGACGCCCTTTACAGCCACATCCACAGCCAGCTGGAGGCCCACGGCATCCGGGATGGCATCCTGGCAGACCTGGGCTGCGGTACCGGGGAACTGACCCTGATGCTGACCCAGGCGGGCTACGATATGATCGGCATCGACCAGTCGGAGGAGATGCTCTGCGTGGTACGGGACAAAGCCGAACAGCTGGGCCTTTCCGGCCGGCTGCTGCTGCTGCGGCAGGACCTGCTCAAGCTGGACCTGTACGGCACCATCCGGGCGGCGGTGTCCACCTTTGACACTTTCAACCATATCCCGGATCTGGACACGGCCATTGCGAATGCCGGGTTCTTTATGGAAAAGGGCGGCGTGTTTCTGTTTGACATGAATACCCCCTACAAGCACCAGAATGTGCTGGGCGAAAACGAATTCACCTTTGAGGAAGAGGACGCCTCCTGTGTGTGGCGCAACCACTACAACGCTGCCGACCGGAAGGTGGAGATCACCGTGGACATCGACTACCACGAGACGGGTGAGCACTTCCACGAGGAATTCTGCGAGTACACCTACGACCTTGACACCATCCGTGCCGCGCTGGAAAAGCACGGCTTTGCGCTGGAAAGCGTCTGCGACGGCGAGACCTTCGGACCTCTGACCGGGGACAGCCAGCGCTATTTCTTCTGCGCAGTCAAGCAGTATACACAATTGGAGGGATAACGTTATGGCAAACCTGATCCGCGGCCTGTCGGAAAACGGCGGCGTCGTGTTCTGCGGTGTGGATTCCACCGAACTTGTGCGCCGCGCCGAGCAGCTGCACACCACCAGTGCCACCTGCAGCGCGGCATTGGGCCGCCTGCTCACGGGTGCATCGCTCATGGGCTCCATGCTCAAGGATGACGGCGACAAGGTCACTCTGCGGGTGCAGGGCGGCGGCCCGGCCGGTGTGCTCATTGCCTGCACCGACGGCACGGGCAACGTCAAGGGCTGCATCGACAACCCACTGGTGGAGCTGCCCCCGAAGGCCGACGGCCATCTGGACGTGGGCGGTGCAGTGGGCCGCAGCGGTGCGCTCACGGTCATCCGGGACAACCGGCTGCAGAAGGAGCCCACCGTCGGCCAGGTGCCGCTGGTGTCCGGCGAGATCGCCGAGGACTTGACCCGTTACTATGCTACCAGTGAGCAGATCCCCACCGTGTGCGCGCTGGGCGTGCTGGTGGACAAGGACTTGTCCATCCTGTGCGCGGGCGGCTACCTGCTGCAGCTGTTGCCCGGCGCAACGGATGCCGAGATCGACACACTGGAAAAGAATATCGCGGCTATGCCCTCGGTTACCGAGATGCTCCATGCCGGCAAGACCCCCAAGGACATGATGGAGCTGGCTATGGCCGGTTTTGCCCCGCAGGTGCTGGATGAGCGCACGGTGGGCTACCAGTGCGACTGCAGCGAGGAACGCACCAAGGGTATGCTGCTGAGCCTGGGCCGCCGGGAACTGGTGAAGATGCGGGACGAGGACCCCCACTGCGAAGTGGTGTGCCACTTCTGCCACAGCCGGTATCAGTACGACCTGAACGACCTGATCGCTGAATACGACGCACAGGCCGCCCAGCGTGCCGCAGAGGAAGCGGCACAGAACACCAACGCTTGATTGGATAAAGCAACGGCCCCGGCGGGCGAGCGGAACAGCTCAGCTGCCGGGGTCGTTTTGCGTGCAGATGTCGGCTTCCAGCGTGTAGACGGCGGTGTATTCCAGCGTGGTGTCCGTACAGGAGGTGTCCTCCTTCCGGGCAATCAACACGGCATCCGGGAATGCCGTGTACAGCGCCTGCAGGCTGTGCAGCCGCGCCAGTGCCAGCGCCTGGGCTTCGGTGCGGCGCAGAAGCTGCGGCTGCTGCTCGTAGAAGGTGGTTTCCTCCACGGAGCAGGGAAGCGGCAGCCCCAGCAGCTCCGGTTGGAGATGCCGGGTGCGCTCCAGTGCCTGTTCCGGCGGCTGAACACTGGGCAGGGTCCAGTTCTGCCCGGCAGCGCTCAGCCGGTACCGCACGGTGGAGCGCCCGGTCGGCTGTAAAACGGTCTCTTCCAGCGGAACGGACTGAGCATCACTCCACTCCAGTTGTGCCCGCACGGTGCCCGCTGCCGGGGCAAAGATCAGGGTGCCGTCCCGCTCCTGCCGCGCCGTGCCGATCAGCCCCTGTCCAGCCTCCACGGCCTGCCCGGGCACCACCAGCATCGTGCCGCTGGTCAGGTTGGTCTTGGTGACCACACCGGCGCACCGGGCGCGCAGGCCGTGCAGGGTCCCGGCCGCAATGGCGGGCTTGGGCACTGCAGCGGCGGCGCGGACTTCCAGCCGCCCTTTGGCAAAATTGAGACTGGCCCAGGAAAACTCGCCGCTTTCCAGCAGGGCATACTCCCCGGCGGTGCGCTTGGCTTCGGTGGCGGCAGCCCCCGGGGCGAGGTCTGCCTGCCGCAGTACGGCAAAGGCCCGGGCGGCCTGTCCGCGGGTGAGGGTGCTGGTGTCCACGGCCCAGACGAACTGCTGGCTCCACAGCAGCAGCGGAATAAACAGCGCCAGCCCGGCCCACAGCCCGGTGCGGCGCAGCAGCGGACGCAGCCGAAAAAACAGCCCCAGACGCTTTTTCACCCGCAGACGCACATGCCCCTGCCGGGCCAGAGCGGCCAACGGGCGGTAATGCCAGGCGGCACAGCGCGCCCGGAATCCGCCGGGCAGCGGTACAATGCGGGTCAGGTGCAGCCCTGCCTGTGCGGCATGGCCCAGCAGGGCGTCGGTGCTGCCGCTTTGCGCGGTGAATTCTACCGCGGCCCAGAGACGAACGGGTTCCATGACGACCTCCTGTCCGGCAGATGCCCGGTAGGGCGCTGCTCTGTGGCGGTGTGCTCCGTGGTGTAGTCTGTGCGGACGAAGCAGCCCCGCAGCGTGATGCGCCGGGCGGTGAGCGTTTCGATTTGTAACCGCTCTCCGTAAATGGTCAGCTGCCCGCGCGGCAGCTGGAGCCGCAGGCGGGTCTCGTCGTAGGTGAGGATGGTTTCATAATGCTCGATCTCCATCCGGTCGCCGCTCTGGTACAGGCAGGGACGACGGTACAGCCCCTGCGGCGGCTGCCGGAACAAAAGGGCCAGCCAGCGCCGCAGCGAAAAAGGCGCGCGGTGCGCAGGACTCATACGGCTCCCTCCTGTTCCGCTCTGATATTTTTGCCCAAGGTGCCATAAATGCGGGCCGCTGTTCCATATATATGGAGCGGGAGGGGAAAGTTATGTATCAGACGTTCCGGTTTCAGCGGGTCGTGCTGTTGGGGACGGCAATTGGCACGGCAGGACTGGTGTTTGCAGCGCCGCAGTGCTGCGCTCGTGCGCTGCAGCAGGGGCTTGCCCTGTGCGGCGGGCCGCTGCTGGTGTCGCTGTTCCCATTTCTCATCGTTTCCGCTCTGCTCATGCGCTGTGGGGCAGGGCAGGTACTGGGGTTTGTGTTCCGTCCGGTGGCACGGCTCATCGGGGTGCGCAGCCCGGCGGCCGGTGGGGTGCTGCTCATCGGGTTCCTGGGTGGGTTTGCCCCGGCAGCGGCTGCGGTGGCCGAAGCCGTGCGCAGCCGGGAGCTGACCCCGCAGGAGGCGTCGGCCCTTCTCCCGGCCTGCATCTGCTCCGGGCCGTCCTTCGTGATCCTCACGGCAGGGGAGCAGCTGCTGGGCAGCCGGGTGCTGGGCATCCGCCTGTTTGCAGCGCAGGTGCTGGCCGGGTATCTTACTGCCGCTCTGCTGAACCGTCTGCACCCGGCACCCGCTGCCCCGGTACGCTCTGCGCAGTCCACCCAGACTGCGCCGCCCCGGTTGGACGAAGTGATCGCACAGGCGGCTGTGCAGTACCTGAAATTGTGCGGATTCGTGTTGTATTTCCGGATGCTGGCAGCCGGGTGCGGGCAGTTTTTGCCCGCCGCGTGGGCACCCTTCCCGGCCATGCTGCTGGAGGTGTGCTCTGGCTGCGATTATGCGGCCCGCACCGGCCTGTGGGCCAGCAGTCTGTGCTGCGCCGCCCTCAGCGTACAGGGGGCATCGGTGCTGCTGCAGGTGCGCACCCTCTGCCCCAGAGAAGTGTCCTTCCGTCCGCTGCTGGCAGGCCGGCTGCTGCACCTGCCGCTGTCGCTGGCATTGTTCTGCCTGACATGGCCGGAACAGGCCGTGGAGACCTTTGGCAACCTGTGCGAACGGGTGATCCCCATGCAGCGGGTGCCGCCGGACTGTGCGCTGCTGGCCTTTGCCGTGTGCTGCATGGCGGCCTGTGAGCTGAACAAAGGTCTGCTCCAGCGGGAAAAATGGAGAAATAAGCGCACTTTTCCGCGCAGAAGTGCCTTATAAAAACGATGCAAAAAGACCCGGAAAAGCTAGGCTGCAAGCCGCTTTTCCGGGTCTTTCATGTTGGAGCTACTGACCTGATTCGAACAGGCGACCTGCTCATTACGAGTGAGCTGCTCTACCAGCTGAGCCACAGTAGCACATTGCACATATTCTGCAACGGACAATATTTTACCATATTTCAGCATGTCTGTCAAGGATGGATTTTCCGCCGGTGAACGTCACAGGATAAAACATGGCATGGAATATGCCCCAGTTTCTTGAAATCCATCTAATAAAAAAGATACTCCTTGTGCAGCTATACGGCTGCACAAGGAGTATCTTCAATATAACGATAGAACAACACTGCGTCCAAAACAAGTGTCAGGCGTTTTTTATCAGCGCTCAATGGAACAGCTTCTGCCCGATCCAGATGCAGATGCAGGCGCCGATGACTGAAATGATAAAGGACGTGATGCTGCCGGTGGCATAAATGCCGAACAGGCCGAACACGAATTCGCCCACAAAGCTGCCCAGGATGCCCATGAGGATGTTGCGGCCGAGCGAAGTCTCCGTGCCCATGAAGCGGCCGGCCACATAGCCTGCCAGCGCACCCACCAGCACGCCTGCGACCAGAGAAGCGATCACGCCCACCAGTGAGAACAGGCCCATCAGACAGCCCACCAGAATGCAGAGCAGGGTGATGATCAGCAGAATCGTCAATGTGATCATAAAAAGTACCTCCTTATTGCGCCGTGTCTGCGCCGGACTGTTCCCGGGCGTAGCGGCAGATATCATTCAGACAGCATTTTTCGCATTCCGGCTTGCGGGCATTGCACACAGCGCGGCCGTGCATCACAAAGCGGTGGCACAGATCGCTGCCCTCTTCCGGCGGAATGATCTTCCACAGGGCCATTTCTACCTTCTGCGGCTCCTTGATGCCGTCCACAAGGCCGATCTTGTTGCACAGACGGATGCAGTGGGTGTCGGTGACAATGGCCGGCTTGCTGAACACATCCCCCATGATCAGGTTGGCGCTCTTGCGGCCCACGCCGGGCAGCGCCAGCAGCTCCTCAAAGGTAGTAGGCACCTGGCAGTTGTACTTGTCCCGCAGCATGCGCATGCAGGCCGAGATATCCCGCGCCTTGGAGTGCCCCAGTCCGCAGGGCTTGACGATGGCCTCGATGTCCTCCGGCTCGGCAGCGGCCAGTGCGGCCACGCTGGGGTAGCGGGCAAACAGGTCCTCCACTACGATATTCACCCGGGCGTCCGTGCACTGGGCCGCCAGCCGCACGCTGACCAGCAGCTGCCATGCGTGATCGTAGTCCAGTGTGCAGCCGGCATCCGGATATTCTTTTTTGAGCCGGTCGATCACCTCCAGCGCTAGGTTCTTTTTGGCGGTGAGATCTTTCGGCTCCTTTTTACGGGCGGGCATACCGTCGCCTCCTTTCGGCAAAAAATGTTTTTCTTATCATAGCATGTTTCGACCGATTTGTAAACGCCTGCCCGGAATTATCTGAGAATCATTTTCAGAAAATCTCTTGTCCTCCGCGCAGAAATGCGCTATACTATAAAAAACACTGGGGTATTCCCCGGCATGGGAGGGAGACACAATGAACGAACCACTGGCGCAGCGCCTGCGGCCCAAAACGCTGGCAGATGTGTGCGGGCAGCAGCATCTGCTGGCTCTGGGCAGGGTGTTTCGCCGCACCATCGAGAGCGGACACATCCCCAATATGATCTTCTACGGCCCGTCCGGCACCGGCAAGACCACAGTGGCCCGCATCATCGCAGAGAACAGCGGCATGACTCTGCACAAGCTCAACGGCACTTCCTGCGGCACCGGCGACATCAAGGCGGTGCTCAAGGACATCGGCACGCTGGCGGGGGCGGGCGGCATCCTGCTGTATCTGGACGAGATCCAGTACCTGAACAAAAAGCAGCAGCAGAGCCTGCTGGAGTGCATCGAGGACGGCTCGGTCACCCTCATTGCATCCACCACCGAGAACCCGTATTTCTACATCTATAATGCATTGTTGTCCCGGTGCACGGTGTTCGAGTTCAAATCCCTGTCCGCCGCCGACGTGGAGCAGGGCCTGCACAATGCCCTCAAAAAGCTGTCGGAAGGGGGGAACACCCCGGTGCGCATGGACGAGGACGCCTGTGCCTATCTTGCCGAGAGTGCGGGCGGCGATTTGCGCAAGGCACTGGGCTGCCTGGATTTTGCGGTCACGGCGGCCCCGGTGGAAGAAGGTGCCCGGCACATCACGCTGGATATGATCCGGCAGGTCACCCGCCGCACGGCCATGCGGTACGACCGGGAGGGTGATGATCACTACGACATCGTGTCGGCCTACCAGAAGTCCATGCGCGGCTCTGACCCGGACGCGGCATTGCACTATCTGGCCCGTCTGCTGGAAGCCGGCGACCTGCCCTCGGCCTGCCGCCGTCTGATGGTGTGCGCCTGCGAGGACGTGGGCCTTGCCTACCCGCAGATCATCCCCATCGTCAAGGCGGCGGTGGACGCGGCCAACATGGTGGGTCTGCCGGAAGCACGCCTGCCGCTGGCCGACGCGGTGATCCTGGTGGCCACCAGCCCCAAATCCAACAGCGCCCATGACGCCATCAATGCAGCCATCGCGGATGTGCAGGCCGGGCGCACCGGGCCCATCCCGCGTCAGCTGCAGAACAAGCACTTTGACGGCGAGGATGCTCTGGTAAAAGGGCAGAACTACAAGTACGCTCACGACTACGACCACCATTGGGTCAAACAACAGTATCTGCCGGATGCCCTCAAGGACGTGAAATACTACACCTACGGCGACAACCGTACCGAACAGGCGGCCCGCGCCTACTGGGCAAAGATCAAAGGCGAGGAAAACGTCTGAACCCAAAAACAAGAAAAGGAGAACGATATGCGCTATTCCAAACAGCGTGAGCTGGTCATGCAGACGGTGCAAAACCTCTGCAACCACCCCACCGCCGAAGAGATTTACGACACCGCTGCAAAGGAATGCCCGGGCCTGAGCCTTGGCACCGTGTACCGCAACCTGAACAGTCTGGTGGAGGCAGGCCGCGTGCGCCGGGTGTCCATCCCCGGCCAGGCCGACCGGTTCGACCATACGCTGGCCTGGCACAGCCACCTGTACTGCACGGTGTGCGGCGGCGTGACCGATGCCGAGGTGGACGAAAAGCAGGTGACGAAGCTGGTACGCGGCCAGAAAGGCCAGGTGCAGGACTGCGCCGTGGTGTTCATCGGCGTGTGCGAAAGCTGCTGCGCGGCACAAAAAGCGGCCTCCGAGGCGTAAACTTTGCCCGGACCCCCTTGCCCACAGCGGCCAAAGAGTGTATACTAAGGAGAGCTATTCATAAAAGCGGAAAAAAGAGTGTTCACCGTGCGGGGTTTTCCCGGCGGAGAAGGATGGTTTGATTGGAATACATTAGTTTTGAGCATAATAACATCGCCGCTGATCTGGTAAAGCAGGCTTACGACACCCCGCCGCTGGCCTTTGTGCACAGCTACGGCTGCCAGCAGAACGTCAACGACGGCGAGCGCATCAAGGGTGTGCTGGTGGATATCGGCTACGGCCTGTGCGACAAGCCGGAGGACGCCGACCTGATCCTCTTCAACACCTGCGCTGTGCGTGAGCACGCCGAGCAGCGGGTGTTCGGCAATGTGGGTGCCCTCAAGGGCCTCAAGGAGAAAAAGCCCGGCCTGATCATTGGCCTGTGCGGATGCATGGCCAACCAGAAGCATGTGGTGGAAAAGCTGCGCCAGAGCTACCCCTATGTGGACCTCGTGTTCGGCGTGGACGGCATCGACACCCTGCCGCAGCTCATCGCCCAGAAGCTGCAGAAGCATAAGCGTGTGCTGCTGGACCCCGCCCAGCGCCCGGTGATCGTGGAGAACATCCCCATCCGGCGCGAGAGCGAGTTCCGCGCCTGGCTGCCCATCATGTACGGCTGCGATAATTTCTGCACCTACTGCATCGTGCCTTACGTCCGCGGCCGCGAAAAGAGCCGCAAGCCCGGCGACATCCTGGCCGAGTTCCGGGGTCTTGTGGAGGCCGGCTACAAGGAGATCACCCTGCTGGGCCAGAACGTGAACAGCTACGGCAAGGGCCTGGAAGAGCAGATCGACTTTTCCGACCTGCTCAACCTGTTGTGCACCGTGCCCGGTGACTACCACATCCGGTTCATGACCAGCCACCCCAAGGACGCCAGCCACAAGCTGATTGATACCATTGCCGCTCAGCCGAAACTGTGCAAGCACCTGCATCTGCCGGTGCAGTGCGGCTCCGATCGGCTGCTGCAGCAGATGAACCGCCATTACACCATTGAGCAGTATCTGGAGCTCATCGAGTACGCCCGCAAAACCGTGCCCGGCATCACCTTCTCCAGCGACATCATCGTCGGCTTCCCCGGTGAGACGGAAGAGGATTTTGTCAAGACGCTGGAATTGGTGCAGAAGGTGGGCTATATGCAGCTGTTCACCTTCATCTACTCCAAGCGCACCGGCACCAAGGCTGCCGAACTGCCGGACCCCACCCCCCGCAAGGAAAAGACCGACCGCATGAGCCGCCTGCTCAAGGTGCAGGACGAGATCGCCATGGCGCTGGTCAAAGGCCAGGTGGGCCAGACCGTGCAGGTGCTGGTGGAAGGCTACGGCCGCAGCGAGGGCACTCTCTCCGGACGGCTCGACAACAACCTGACGGTGGAGTTCACCGCCGACCCGGCACTGCTGGGCCAGTATGCGATGGTCCGGCTGACCGGTGCCCGTGCTACCGTGCTGCTGGGTGAGCTGGCAGACTGAGAGAAAACGCGATTCCGGGGCCGTGTGCCCCTGAAACAATAAAAAGCGACAAGGAGAACAACTACCATGGATTGCATTGATCTGTTCAAGCGCGCTGCAGTAGCCCTGCAGACTGACCCCCGTTACCTGGCACTGGACCAGGCCCGTAAGGCAAACGACAACGACGAGAACCTGCAGAACCTGATCGGCGAGTTCAACCTGGCCCGCATGGACCTGAACAACGAGATCGGCAAGAGCGAGCGCGACGACGCCCGCATCACCGAGCTGAACGAGAAGGTCAACAACCTCTACGGCCAGATCATGGGCGACGAGGGCATGACCGCCTACAACGAGGCCAAGCGCGAGTGCGAAAATCTGGTCAACTACATTGATGCCATCATCAACACTGCCATGAACGGCGGCGACCCGATGACCGTGCAGGAGCCTTCCGCTTCCTGCACCGGAAGCTGCTCCACCTGCGGCGGCTGCCACTAACACGATCCGGAACAAAACGCGGCTGTGCAATGCAGACCGCGTTTTGTTTGCAAAAGGCGGTTACCGGCCGCAAACCATGCACAGAACCATCGAACGGGGAGAGAGGGAAAACCATGGCAGAGCTGTCGCCCATGATGCAGCAATATCTGGAAATCAAAAAACAACACAAGGACGAGATCCTGTTCTACCGCATCGGCGATTTTTACGAGATGTTCTTTGAGGATGCCCTCACAGCGTCCAAAGAGCTGGATCTGACCCTGACCGGCAAGCAGTGCGGTCTGGAAGAGCGGGCCCCCATGTGCGGCGTGCCCTTCCACAGCTACGAGGGCTATGTGGCGCGTCTGATCGCCAAGGGCTACAAGGTGGCCATCTGTGAGCAGGTGGAGGACCCTGCCAAGGCCAAAGGGCTGGTCAAGCGCGACATCATCCGCGTGGTCACCCCCGGCACGGTCATCGAGAGCAGTATGCTGCAGGATGACCGCAACAATTACATTGCCAGCATCTATCTCAAGGGCAAAAAAGCGGGTCTCTGCTTTGCGGACGTCTCCACCGGCACGGCCCACATCACCGAGCTGGCGGCGGACAAGATTGCCCCAGCGGTGATCACCGAGCTGTGCCGCTTCCACCCCAGCGAAGTGCTGATGAACCCCGGCCTGCTGGACTGCCGCGAAGTGACGGCCTACATCAAAAAGAATATGACCTGCTCGGTGGAGCTGGTGGAGGATGAGCGCTATGCGCCGGGTCTGGTGGCGGCTTCGCTGGAGAGCCAGTTCGGTCGTGACTGGCCCCAGACCACCGGCATGGCCGAAAACGGTCTGGTACGGTTTGCCATGGCGGCACTGCTGGAGTATCTGCACGACACCCAGATCAAGGGCGTGGAGCGTCTGAAAACCGTGGTGACCTACAACGAGGCGCAGTTCATGCGTCTGTCGCCGGTCACCCGGGCCAATCTGGAACTCACCGAGACGCTGCGCGGCCGCGAAAAGCGGGGCACGCTGCTCTGGGTGCTGGACAAGACCAGCACCGCCATGGGCAAGCGCATGCTGCGCAGCTGGATCGAACAGCCGTTGTTGTCCAGCAAACTCATCAACCAGCGCCTCAACGCGGTGGAGAGCCTTGTGCGGCAGACCGTCGTGCGCGGCGACCTGACCGACGAGCTGCACTACATTGCCGACATGGAGCGCCTGATGACCCGCACGGTCTATGGCTCAGCCACCCCCAAGGAAATCTATACGCTGGCCCAGACCTGTGAACATCTGCCCGTCCTCCGGCAGCAGGCAACGGCCTGCGGCTGCCCGGAGCTGGCAGAGCTGGCGGAGGAGATCGACCCGCTGGAGGACATCAAGGCCCGCATCTATGCGGCCGTGGACCCGGATGCACCGTCCACCCTGAAGGACGGCGGCGTCATCGCCAAGGGCTACCACACCGAGGTGGACGAGCTGCGCTCCATCCGCGACAACACCAAGGGGGTCCTGGCCCAGCTGGAAGCCCGCCTGCGGCAGGAGACCGGCATCCCCAAGCTGAAGATCGGCTACAACCATGTGTTCGGTTACTACATCGAGGTCAGCAACTCCTACAAGAGCATGGTGCCGGAGACCTACATCCGTAAGCAGACCCTGACCAGCGGCGAGCGCTACATTACGCAGGAGCTCAAGGAGCTGGAAAGCAAGATCCTGGGGGCCCACGAGCGGCTGATCACGCTGGAGCGCCGCCTGTTCGACGAGCTGCTGGAGAGCATCAGCGCCCAGCTGGACCGCATCCAGCGCACGGCCAACGCCGTGGCAAAGCTGGATGTGCTGACCGCCCTGGCGCAGGTGGCGGCGGAGAACAACTACTGCCGCCCCGTGGTGGATGACAGCGACGAGCTGACCATCACCGAGGGCCGCCACCCCGTGGTGGAACAGGTGCTTAAGGGCAGCCTGTTTGTGCCCAATGATACCACCCTCAACTGCGGCGAGGACCGCTGCCTGATCATCACCGGCCCCAACATGGCGGGCAAATCGACCTACATGCGTCAGAATGCGCTCATCGCGCTGATGGCGCAGATCGGCTCCTTTGTGCCGGCCGCCAGCTGCCATGTGGGCGTGGTGGATGCCATCTTTACCCGCATCGGTGCATCGGACGACCTTTCTGCCGGGCAGTCTACCTTTATGGTGGAGATGACCGAGGTGGCCGAGATCCTGAAAAACGCCACCTCCAAGAGCCTTGTGGTGCTGGACGAGATCGGCCGCGGGACCTCCACCTTTGACGGCATGAGCATTGCCCGCGCCGTGGTGGAGCACATTGCAGACCCCGCCAAGGGCCTTGGCTGCAAGACTCTGTTTGCCACCCACTACCACGAGCTGACCGAGCTGGAAGGCACTGTGGAGGGCGTGAAGAACTACAACATCGCGGTCAAGAAGCGCGGTGAGGACATCACCTTCCTGCGGCGCATCGTGCGCGGCCCGGCCGATGACAGCTACGGCATTGAGGTGGCCAAGCTGGCCGGTCTGCCCGGCAGCGTGACCCGCCGCGCCCACGAGGTGCTGCGGGCACTGGAAGCCACGGCCCCGAAAAACAAGGTGGAACAGATGGACTTTGATGCCCTGCAGGAGTACAACTCTCCGGCGGTGCCCAGCGAGATGATGGAAAAGCTGGAAGCCGTGGATGTGGAGACCCTGACCCCCATCGAAGCCCTGAATTTCCTCTATGAACTCAAAAAGACCCTGAAGGGCAGCCTGAACGGCTGACCCGTTCTCCATAAAACGCACAAGGGAGGGAACGACCATGGCCGTGATCCATGTTCTGGACAAGCACACCGCCGAGCTGATCGCAGCCGGTGAGGTAGTCGAACGTCCGGCGTCCGTTGTCAAGGAGCTGCTGGAAAACTCCATCGACGCAGGTGCCAGCCAGATCACCGTGAGCATTGAGTCCGGCGGCGTGAAGCTGATCGAGATCAGCGACAACGGCACCGGCATTGAAGCCGAATACATCTCCACTGCTTTCATCCGACACGCCACCAGCAAGATCCAGACGCCGGACGACCTTGTCAGCATCCACACACTGGGCTTCCGCGGCGAGGCATTGGCCTCCATTGCCAGTGTGGCCCGGGTGGAGCTGACCACCCGCACTGAGCAGGACGAATTTGCCACGGTGTACTGCATCGAGGGCGGGGAAGAGCTCTCCCGTGAGCCGGGTGCCCGCGCTGTGGGCACCACCATCCGGGTGCAGGATCTGTTCTACAACACCCCCGCCCGCATGAAGTTCCTCAAAAAGGACTCCAGCGAGGGCACCTTCGTGGCCGACACGGTCACCCATGTGGCCCTCAGCCACCCGGAGGTGAGCATCAAATTCATCCGGGAAGGCAAACTGCAGTACGTCACCCCCGGTGACGGTCAGCTGCGGGGCGCGGCCTACTCTGTGTTGGGCCGGGAGTTCAGCCGGGACCTTGTGGAAGTGGACAACCAGGAGGGTGTCTACCACATCAGGGGTCTCATCACCCCGCCCAAGAGCTGCCGCGCCAGCCGCAGCATGCAGCATTTTTACATCAATGGACGCTATGTCCGCAACCGTACCATCATGGCCGGCATGGAGATGGCGTTCAAGGGCACCATGATGCAGGGCAAGTTCCCTGGCGGCATCCTGCTGCTGGATATGCCGGCAGACCTGGTAGATGTGAATGTGCACCCGGCCAAGATCGAGGTGCGCTTTGCCCGGGAAAACGACATCTTCGATGTGGTTTACCACGCCGTCAAGCTGGCACTGGCCCAGCCCGGCACCGGCGAGCGGCATTTCACTTTTGAAGAAACAAAAACCAACGAAAAATCCAAGATCGAAGTATCTGACAGAGAATCGCTGAAAAATGCTGTAAAGAAAAACAACTTTACAGGACTTTCTGCCATCATTCCGGGGCAGGCGGACCCGGGCACCCTCCCGTCGCAGCCCGCTCCGGCCCCGGCGGTTCCAGTAAAGCCCGCAACGAAGGCATCTGCACCTGCTGCGCCGGAAAAACCGACGGCTGCGGCACAGCCCCGCTGGAAACAGAGCAGCGTGGATGCCGACATCCTGGACCCCTTTGTTACCCTGCACAGTCCGGCCGCCCCACAGGAAAAGCCTGCTGAACCCTTCCGTGCGGCGGCCAGCGAAACACAGTTGGACGTGGAACCGGATTTCGGTGAGACAAAAGTGCAGGCAGGATGGAACCACATGGCGGCCTGGGACCCGCAGCCTGCCGTTCCGGTGAAAGAGCCGGAAAAGCCCGCAGCGCCGGTACAGCCTGCACGGGAGGAACCGGAAGCAGCTGCCGAAGAGCCGGTGGAGCCGGAGCAGATGAACTTTGCCCCCGCCGACGGCCCGGAGCCGCTGCGCTATGTGGGCGAGGTGTTCCGTACCTATATCCTGGCCGAGCGCGGCGACGAACTGTGCCTCATCGACAAGCACGCTGCCCATGAGCGCCAGCTGTACGAAAAGCTGGCAGCCAACTACGGCAATGTGCCCAGTCAGATGTTGCTGGAGCCGACGGCCATTGACCTGTCTGCTGAGGAAAAACAGGCCCTGTTGGATCATGTGCCCCTGCTGGAAAACGCAGGGCTGGAGATCGCGGACTTTGGCGGCAACACGGTGGTGCTGCGGGCGGTCCCGGCCGATGTGGAACCGCAGAACGCCGAAAGCCTGCTCATTGAGATCGCCAACAAGCTGCTCAAGGGCGGCCACGACGCACTGAACGAGCATACCGAGTGGGTGCTGCATTCCATCTCCTGCCGTGCGGCCATCAAGGCGGGGGACAAGTCCTCCCCGCAGGAGCTGCTGGCGCTGGCCGAAAAGATCCTTTCCGGCGAAGTGCCGCCCTTCTGCCCACACGGCCGCCCCTGCGTGCTCAAGTTGACCCGAAAGGAGCTGGAAAAGCAGTTTGGACGCATCGTATAAACACCCGGTCGTGGCAGTGGTGGGCCCCACGGCCACCGGCAAAACGGCCTTGGGCGTAGCGCTGGCCGAACAGTTCGGGGGCGAAGTGATCAGCGCGGACTCCATGCAGATCTACAAGGGTTTGGATGTGGGCACCGCCAAGGTCACGCCCGAGGAGACCCACGGCATCCCGCACCACGGGGTGGACATCTTGGAACCGGACGCACCGTTCAGCGTGGCAGATTTCACTGCCATGGCGGGCCGCCTGGAGCAGGAGATCGCGGGCCGGGGGCATCTGCCCATTCTGGTGGGCGGCACCGGTTTATATGTACAGAGCTTTCTGTACGGTGTGCGCTTTACCGAAGAAAAAGCACCGGCCGGTCTGCGGGAGCAGCTGGCAGAAGAGCTGGCCCAGAAGGGCGGTGCCGCTCTCTATGCCGAGCTGCAGCAGGTGGACCCGGAAGCGGCGGCTGTCATCCACCCCAACAATCAGGTGCGGGTGCTGCGGGCGTTGGAACATTACCGCGCCACCGGCAAAAAGCTCAGCGAGCAGAAGGCGGCATCCCTGCCGCCGGAACGCCCCTACCGCAGCCTGATCTTAGGGCTGGATTTCCCGGACCGGGCGGCGTTGTATCGCCGCATCGACCTGCGGGTGGACAAAATGCTGGATGCCGGTCTGCTGGCGGAGGCAGAGCTGGTCTGGAACAACCGCAGCCGTTTCCGCACCGCGGCGCAGGCCATCGGCTACAAGGAGTTCTTCCCGTATTTTGAGCAGACGGCCTCGCTGGAAGCCTGCGCGGACAAGCTCAAGCAGGCCTCCCGCAACTACGCCAAGCGGCAGCTGACCTGGTTCCGCCACATGGACGGCGTGGTCTGGCTGGATGCCGGGGCACCGGAGGTGCAGCAGTGTGCCTGCCGTACCGTACAGAGATTTTTGTCGAAAGGATGATGGATAATGGCCGATAGGGCAGAAAAAAGCCGGAGGGACCGCAGGGAGCCGCATCCGCTGGCGGTGCTGGCCGGGGTGTTGGCGGCATTTTTGCTGCTGGCTGCATGCTATGTGGGATATCAGGCCCTGCACATCCTCTTCCCGCAGAATGTATATGAGACCGCACTGCCGGCCACCGTGTCGGACAACGTGGAGGCCGACGGTGTGCTGCTGTTTGATGAGGTATATGTTTCCGGCAGCGGCACGCTGGGATATCTCGCGGCCGACGGCGAGCGCGTCTCGGCCGGGACGGCTGTGGCGGAGATCTACAGCGATGCTTCCCAGGCGGTGCTGCGCCAGCAGCTCACCCAGCTGACCGAGCAGATCGACCTGCTGCAGCGCTCCCAGAACACCACCTCCCTGCAGCTGGACGCCCTGCTGCGGGAGCGCTCGGCGGCCCTTTATGACATGATGGACGAGCTGGATGCCGGAGCATACGACGAGGTGAGCAGCGGTGCCAATGCCTACCTGCTGGCCCAGAACAAGCTCTGGATCGCCACCGGCGATTCCGCCAACTTTACCGATCAGGTCACGGCTCTGACCCAGCAGGCCCAGAGCGTGCAGGCCCAGCTGGGCAACCCCACCCAGATCACCGCCCCGCAGACCGGCTACTTTGTCCGGGCGTCCAGCAGCGGGCGGCTCAATGCCGGGGCCGACGACATCCTTGCACAGGACCCGGCTCAGCTCAAGGCGTATCTGGATTCTAACCCCACCCTGCCGCTGGACGGCTGTGCTGGCAAGATCGTTTCCGGCTTCACCTGGCGCTATGTGGGCGTGTGTTCGGCCGAACAGGGCCAGAAGCTGCTGGGGCAGAACGGCAAGCCGCTGAGTTCCAGTGTGCAGATCCGCTTCCCCGGCCAGACGGACAGATCCTTCAAGGCCACCGTTTCGGAGGTGACCATTGACGAAGAACAGGGCCTGGCTCGCTTTGTGCTCACCTGCAACGTCATCAACGGCGATGTGCTCTGCCTGAACCACGCAGCAGCCCGCATCTCGGTGGGGGAGAGCACCGGCCTGCGCATCCCGGCTTCGGCGGTGCACTACCTCAAGGAGGACGGCACCGAGGCAGAGACGCAGGGCGAAAACTACATCCCCGGCGTGTACGTCAAGTACGGCAACATCGCCCGCTTCTGTAAGATCGACCCCGTGGACAACGATCATCCGCTGGTGACCGACGGCGATTACATCCTCGTTTTGCCCAAGGGAACCGACGGTTCGGTGAGTCAGGTGCGGCTTTATGACGAAATCATTGTTTCCGGACAAAATTTGTACGACGGAAAACTTTTGTAGTTATTGACATCCGTGTCAAAAAATCCGATAATAGTAAAAGCTATTTGCATTCTTTTGCAAAGTATGCCGGGCAGCCCGGCGCTGCCTGAATGAAAGGAGCAGATCATTATGTCTTTGGTAGATAGCCTCAAGAAGGGCCTGTTTGGTTCAGAGGACGAGTACGAGGATCAGTACATTGACGACGGCCCCCAGATGGTGAACAACAACAACGGTGTCGGCCTGGGCGCAGATGACGAGACCGAAGAGCCGGCCGAGGGTGCCAAGAAGAACAAGGTGGTCAACATCCACGCCACCACCCAGCTCAAGGTGGTCCTGGTCAAGCCGGAGCGCTTTGAGGATGCCAGCACCATTGCGGACCATCTGAACAACAAGCGCACCGTCGTGCTGAACCTGGAGTCCACCAACAAGGAAGTGTCCCGCCGTCTGGTGGATTTCCTGTCCGGTGTGGCCTATGCCAACAACGGCCAGATCAAGCGTGTGGCCAACAGCACCTTCATCATCACCCCGTACAACGTAGACATCATGGGTGACCTGCTGGACGAGCTGGAGAACAATGGCGCGTTCTATTGATCCGGTCGTTCATGCAGTCCGGGGCTTTGTCCCGGCCCGCACCGATGAAGAGCGCTTTCTCATGCGGCATATCGAGGACCTTGCCCGCACGGCCCAGTCCCGCGGCATTGCCCGGTATTCCGGTTTCCTGAGCGACCGCGAGCAGGAGCTTGCCCGCGCCGCTCTGGGCCGCGCCGGGCTGGAAGACGGCTTCCGCTTTGACGGCGGCTGGCTGGAGGCGGAACGCCGGATCCTCTGTCTGGAACCGGAGTACAGCTACCCGGAAAACCCCATCTGCTGTGTGCAGCTGCAGTGCCGTGCACAGGCGGGGGCTGCACTGCCCGCCCACAAGGACTACCTTGGCAGCCTGATGGGGCTGGAGATCCGGCGCGAGGCGCTGGGCGACATCGTTCTGCCGCCGGATGCGCCCGGCACGGCCTATGTGTTCGCATTGGAACCGGCAGCCCGGCTGATCTGTCAGGAACTGCTGCAGGCAGGCCGCACCGAGCTGGCCACCCGACTGCTGGCACCGGACGAGGTGCCGGAGTTCCGGACGGCAGAGCGCCGGAAATGCACCGCAACGGTGTCGTCGCTGCGGCTGGACGCCGTGCTGGCCGCCATGCTGCATTGCAGCCGTGGGCAGGCCAGTGAGCTGGTCACCGCAGGCCGGGTGGAGATCAACCATCTGCCGGCGGAAAAGCCGTCGGCCCCGGTGTACGAGGGTGACGTGTTTACAGTGCGCGGCAAGGGGCGCTTTGCTCTGACGGCTCTGCCCGGAAAAAGCAAAAAGGAACGACTGATCATTGAGTTTTTTCAATATTGAAAGCAATTGGAGGAAAGAATTATGCTGACCCCGCAGGATGTCCGCTCCGTGCAATTTGAAAAAAACCTCCGCGGCTACCGCACGGAGGACGTAGACCGTTTTCTGGACAAGATCGAGGAGCAGCTGCAGCAGGATGATGCGCAGGCGGAGCAGCTCCGCAAGCAGATCGCAGATCTGACGGCGGAAAACCAGCGCCTGCATCGGGAACTGCAGAGCTATGAGGCGGACGGCGAGATGCTCAAGAGTGCGCTGATCAATGCGCAGCGCATGGGTGAGAACGTCATTCGTGAAGCCAACCAGAAGGCCGAGGAGATCATCCACCGTGCCAACCTGCGCGGCAACGACATCATCCGTGACGCCAACGAGCTGCTGCAGAAGGCAAGCGACCGCGCCGACGAGATCGAGAGCGAGGCCAACGACAAGCGTCTGGCCGAAGAGCGCGAATATGACCGTGTGCGGCTGGAAGTGACCCGCTTCAAGTCCGACGTGCTCAACCTGTACCGCAGCCATGTGGAGAGCCTGAGCCGTCTGCCGGAGTTCCAGAAGGACGAGAAGGCTGATGCCGACAAGAAGGCCGCGGACGAGCCTGCCGAACCTGCCGCAGAAGAGCCCGTGGAGGACCAGGCAGCTGTCCAGCAGCCTGAGGCGGAGGCTCCTGCACAGGAGCCGGACACCGCCGGCAAGGAAACCGATTCTGCCGCTGATGCCGAGGACGACAAGGCGGCTGAGAGCAGTGAGGATTTCTGGGAAAAAGATGAAAGCCAGCTCAAGCTGGATCCTCCTGCGGATGCAAAGCCGGACGGACCGGACTATGATGCCTTCCAGGGCATCAAGTTCAGCGAGTAAGGCGCGTGTCCATAAGCAAATATAGAGGAGAGTGTAACCATTGGCTAAGAACAAATCTCAGTACGACAGTACCCTGAATCTGCCCAAGACTCTGTTTGAGATGCGTGCCGGTCTGCCCAAAAAGGAGCCGGTCATGCTCAAGGATTGGGACGACAACGACCTGTACAATCAGCTCATGAAGCACAACGAGGGCAAGCCGCAGTTCATCCTGCATGACGGCCCTCCGTATGCAAACGGCAACATCCACATGGGCACCGCCCTGAACAAGATCATCAAGGATATCATCATCCGTGACAAGAACATGGAGGGCTATCAGGCTCCCTATGTGCCCGGTTTTGATACCCACGGCCTGCCCATCGAGCTGAAGGCCCTGTCCTCCGTCGGCGACAAGAAGAAGGACATCTCCAAGCTGGAGCTGCGCCAGATCTGCGAAAAGTTTGCCACCGAGCACATCGACATCATGAGCGACCAGTTCAAGCGTCTGGGCGTCATCGGTGATTTCGAGCACCCCTACCTGACCCTGAAGCCTGAGTTTGAGGCACGCCAGATCGAGATCTTTGGCGAGATGGCCAAGAAGGGCTACATCTACAAGGGCCTGAAGCCCGTGTACTGGTGCCCGGACTGCCGCACCGCTTTGGCTGAGGCTGAGATTGAGTACGGTGAGGACGACTGCGATTCCATCTTCGTCCGTTTCCATGTCTCGCAGGACCCCAACGGTGTGCTGGCAAAGCACGGCATCCCGATGGACAAGACCTACTTTGTGATCTGGACCACCACCACCTGGACCCTGCCGGCCAACGAGGCCATCTGCCTCAACGGCCAGTTTGAGTACTCCTTCGTCAAGATCGGCGAGGAGTACCACATCATGGCCACCGATCTGGTCAAGAGCGTCATGGACGCCTGCCACATCGAGAACTACGAGGTCGTGGGCGAGCCGGTCAGCGGCGCTGAGTTCGAACTCATGCGTTACAACCACGTCTACCTGCCCAAGGAAGGCTGGGTCATCCTGGGCGACCACGTCACGCTGGAAAGCGGTTCCGGCTGCGTTCACACCGCAGGCGGTCACGGCGTGGACGACTTCAACGTCTGCCAGAAGTACCCCCAGGTGCCCATCACCGTCCCCGTGGACGATGGCGGTTACCTGACCGACCTGGCCGGCAAATACGCAGGTCAGCGTGTCTGGGCAGCCAACAAGACCATCCTGGCCGACCTGACCGCTTCCGGTGCCGTGATGGGCCAGCTGCACATCAAGCATCAGTACCCGCACTGCTGGCGCTGCCATCATCCCATCATCTTCCGTGCCACCGAGCAGTGGTTCTGCTCCATCGCCAAGTTCCGCGAGGACGTGTACAAGGCCATCGACACGGTCACCTGGATGCCCGACTGGGGCCATGACCGCATGACCGGCATGGTGCGCGACCGCAACGACTGGTGCATCAGCCGTCAGCGTACCTGGGGTGTGCCCATCCCGGCCTTCTACTGCAAGAAGTGCGGCACCTACCACATCACGGATGCCACCATCAAGGCGGTCAGCGACCTGTTCCGCAAGGAGGGCTCTGATGCCTGGTACAAGTACGAGGCCGAGCAGATCATCCCCGCAGGCGAAGTCTGCGAGAAGTGCGGCGCTTCCGAGTGGACCAAGGACACCGACATCATGGATGTGTGGTTCGACTCCGGTTCCACCCATGCCGCTGTGCTGGAAGAGCGTCCCGAGCTGCGCTTCCCGGCCGATCTGTATATGGAGGGCGGCGACCAGTTCCGCGGCTGGTTCCAGTCCAGTCTGCTGACCAGTGTTGCCTCCAAGGGCTGCGCACCGTACAAGTCCGTTCTGTGCCACGGCTGGGTCGTGGACGAGCAGGGCAAGCAGATGCACAAGAGCGCCGGCAACGGCGTGGAGCCCAGCGAGATCATCAAGGACTATGGCGCAGACATCATCCGCCTGTGGGTGGCTTCTTCCGACTACACCGTGGACGTGCGTGCCGGCAAGAACATCTTCAAGCAGCTGAGCGAGGCTTACCGCAAGATCCGCAACACCGCCCGCTTCATCCTGGGCAACCTGGACGGCTTTGATCCCAACACCGATTGTGTGGCAGATGATCAGCTGCAGGAGATCGACCGCTGGGCACTGGCCGCTCTGGACGACCTGATCGTCAACACCAGCGCAGGCTACGCCGTGTACGACTTCAACAAGGTCTACCATGCGGTGTACAACTTCTGTGTCGTGGCCATGTCCAACTTCTATCTGGACGTCACCAAGGATCGTCTGTACTGCACCAACGGTGCTGCCCGCAAGGCCGCACAGACCACCATGTACAAGATCCTGGTGGCTCTGGATAAGATCATTGCCCCCATCCTGTGCTTCACCAGCCAGGAGATCTGGGACTTTATGCCTAAGACCGAGGGCATGAACAAGTATGTCGTGTTCGAGGACATGCCCAAGGCTGGCCAGTATGCCGCCGACGACGCCTTCAAGGCCAAGTGGGCTCAGCTCATCGCTGTGCGTGACGAGGTCAAGAAGGTGCTGGAGCAGGCCCGTGCCGAAAAGATCATCGGTGCTTCTCTGGAAGCTGCCGTTACCCTGTACTGCAACGATGCCGTCTACGGCCTGCTGAACAGCATCCCCATGGATGAGCTGGCCGACCTGATGATCGTCTCCCAGGTGGAGCTGGTCAAGGGCGAAGGCGGTGCTGCCAGCGCCGTCGAAGGCCTGGGCGTTGCAGCGGCCCACGCCACCGGCGAAAAGTGCGAGCGTTGCTGGAAGTATTCTGCTACCATCGGCAGCCACGCCGCACATCCCACCCTGTGCGCACGCTGCGCCAGCGTTGTGGAAGCCTAAAATTTATCAGAAACACGATCGTTTTTGAGGGCGGCGCTCCCTTATACCGGGGAGCGCCGTTTTTTCATACCGGATCGTTTGGGAGTAACCTATGGCATTTGTACTTTTCAATCTGGCCGCGGTGGCGGCGCTGGTGGGCATCGACCAGCTCATCAAGCTGTGGGCATCCAATGTGCTGCAGCCGGTAGGGGCCATGCCGCTCATCCCGCATGTGGTGGAGCTGCGGTTCGTGCTCAATCAGGGCATGGCGTTCAGCCTGCTCAGCGGCAAGCAGCTGTTCCTCATTGCTGCAACCAGTGCAGCTCTGCTGTTGGTAGCCTACGCGCTGTTTTTCCGCAGCCGGGGCAAATACCTGCAGCAGGCGGCGCTCATTCTGGTGCTGGGCGGCGGCATTGGCAACCTGATCGACCGCGTGCTCAACGGTGAAGTGGTGGACTACATCAACCTGCTGTTCATGCGGTTCGCTGTGTTCAACTTTGCAGACATCTGCGTGTGTGTAGGCGTGGCGCTCTGGGTGCTGGTGATCTTTCTGGAAGAGAGCCACTCCGGCAATGCCGACGCCTCGAAGGAGCCGTAAACCATGGAACAGCGTGAATTTGTGGTGGAGCAGGAGACGGCGGGCCAGCGCATTGACCGCTTCCTCAGCGGTGAGGACACTGGCCTGTCCCGCTCGGCGCTGCAGGCACTGGTAGCTGACGGCCATGTGCAGTGCAACGGCAAGACCGTGGCCAAAAGTCTCAAGCTGAAAGCAGGGGACACCGTGCTGCTGGAGATCCCGGATGCAAAGCCCATCGAGGCCGTTCCGCAGGAGATCCCGCTGGATATCGTGTATGAGGACGCCCACCTGCTGGTGGTCAACAAGCCCAAGGGCATGGTGGTGCACCCGGCCCCCGGCAACCCGGACGGCACCCTGGTCAACGCCCTGCTGTGGCATTGCAAGGGCAGTCTGTCCGGCATCGGCGGCGAGATCCGCCCCGGCATCGTGCACCGCATCGACAAGGACACCAGCGGCCTGCTGGTGGTGGCCAAGGATGACGCCACCCACATCGGCCTGTCGCAGCAGATGGCGGTCCACAGCGTGGAGCGTGCCTACAATACCATCGTGTACGGCGGCTTTGCACAGGATGAGGGCTTTGTGGAGTCCAATCTGGGCCGCAGCAAGACCGACCGCAAAAAAATGGCGGTCTACCCCGCCGGGGAACCCAACACCAAATACGCTTATACGGGCTATAAGGTACTGGAACGGCTGGGGGAGTTCACCATGCTGGAGTGCCGCCTGAAAACCGGCCGCACCCATCAGATCCGTGTGCATATGGCCTCCATCCATCACCCGGTGGCGGGCGACCCCGTATACGGCCCCCACAACTGCATCACCAGCCTGCACGGGCAGTGTCTGCACGCCAAAACGCTGGGGTTTGTCCACCCCATCACCGGGGAATACCTGCGCTTCGACTCAGACCTGCCGGACTATTTTACCCATTTTCTTGCAACGCTCAGGAGGAAGAATCCATGAACGAATCCCTTGCCAACAAGCTGGTCCTCTGTGATCTGGACAACCTCCTGCTTGGCCCGGATGGCAACCTGACCCAGGTCGTGCGGGATGTGCTGCAGCTGTTTTCCAGCCGCGGCGGTCGGTTCACCGTCTTTTCCCAGCGCACGCCCAAGGCAGTGCGGGCCATTCTGGGCAGCGTGCGTCTCTCGGCCCCGGCACTGGTGTGCGGCGGCACACTGGCCTATCATTTTGCGGACGGCTCCCGTCAGCCGCTGTGCAGCTTTGCCGGGCAGGATGCCGGTCTGTTCGCCAACCTGCCCAGTGCGGCCGGTGTGGGCATTGCCCTGCAGATGCAGGATGGCTCCACCCGCGTGCTGCGCATGAGCCATGCGCTGGAGCAGCACCTGCAGCAGGAGTGGACCCCCTATCTGCTGGCCAACGCAGCGGATATCCGCCCGGATGAGGTGCTGCGAGCCCTGGTGTACCAGGACAACCGCAGCATCCCTCTGACGTCCCTGCTGGAAAAGGCACTGGGCAACAGTGCGACCGCCCTGCTGGGTGAGCGTGCAGCCCCGGACCTGCTGCGCCTGACCCCGCGGACGGTTTCGGGTGCGGAGATGCTGCAGGCCGTGTGCACACCGGTGGGCATTGCCCCGGAAAATGTGCTGGTGTTGGCGGGCAGTATGCCCATGCTGGAGCTGGTGCGGGCCGCAAGCCGGAGCGCTGCGGCGGCCGATGCCCCGGCGGAGCTGCGCCTTGCCGCAAAGCAGGTCACCCTGACCGATGCTGCCGGCGGCGCTGCCGTGGAGGTTTTGTACCGCATGGTGCGGGATGCTGAAAAATTGGCGTAAATTTTGTGTAAGTTCCCTTGCAATTTTCCTGCAAGGGACTTTCTTTTTGGAAGGATTTCGGGTAGAATGAGAGAAACGCATCTGTGCACCGCCCTCCGGCGGGAGATCCTTTTTATAGCAGCCTGTGCAGCCACTGCGGTGCTGTGCGTGGGGCTGGCGTTCTGGTTTGCGGTGCCGCAGCAGCCTTCACAGAAGCAGCTGCCGCCGGACAGCACACTGCTGTCGGAGCACTGGTATGTGAACCTGAACACGGCGGATGCTGCTGCCCTGTGCACCTTGCCGGGGGTCGGGCCCAGCCGCGCCCGAGCATTGATCGAGTACCGGCAGCAGCACGGCCCCTTTGCCCGCGTTGCCGACGCTGCGGCCGTGCCGGGCTTGACGGAGGACCTTGTGGCCTCCTGGGAAGGGCAGGCAACGGTAAACACACCTGCACAAACGATGCCGTAAGGCACAAAGGGGAATGAATATGAGCGACGAGACCATTTTTATCAACCGGGAACTGAGCTGGCTGGACTTCAACCGCCGGGTCCTGGCTCTTGGCAAGGACAAGAACGTGCCCCTTGCCGAGCAGGTCAAATTCCTGGCCATCTACGGTTCCAATCTGGACGAATTCTTCATGGTGCGCGTCGGCTCTCTGCAGGAGCGCGCCAACCTGGAACAGAGCAAGAGCAAAAAGGAAAAGCGCGAGAACAAGACCAACATGACCGCAGCCGAACAGTTGGCAGCCATCATGCCCAAGACCGCCCAGCTGCAGGTGGACTGCGACAAATACTATGCCAAGGCGTTGGAAGAGCTGGCCGGGTGCGGCTACCGCAAGGTGGATTTTGACCACCTGAGCAAGGAGGATGAGCGCTTCTGGAAAAAATACTTCCAGACGGAGCTGTTCCCCATTCTCAGCCCGCAGATCGTGGACAGCCGCCACCCGTTCCCGTTCCTGCGCAACAAGGAGATCTACCTGGGTGTCCTTTTGCGGGAGAAGCACCCCAATGCCCAGAGCCTGGGCATCATCCCCATTTCCAGCCAGATGGAGCGGCTGCACTTTGTCAAAAAGGACGGCGAAACGCAGTTTGCACTGGTGGAAGAGCTGGTGCTGCACTATGCGTCCAGCATCTTTGGCAAGGAGAGCATCCTGGAAAGCTGCCTGTTCCGGGTCACCCGCAATGCGGACATCGACGTCAAGGAAGGCATGATGGATCACGACATCGACTATCGTGAGATCATGACCGAGCTGCTCAAGCGCCGCCGCAAGCTGGCGGCTGTGCGCCTGCAGGTCACGCCGGAGGCCGCCCCGGAGGTGCAGCGTTTGCTGTGCAGCCGTCTGGAGCTGTCGGGCAAGCGAGTCTTTGTGCAGAAGAGCCCGCTGGACCTGAGCTTTTTCTACAAGCTCACCGGGCGCATTGAAGCAGAGGACCACCCCGGCCTGTTCTACCCGGCTGCCCGGCCCATGCTGCCGCCGCCAGACTATGATCTGACCGAGGAAGTGCAGAAGCACGATGTGCTGCTGAGCTACCCGTACCAGTCCATCCGGCCCTTCATCGACATGCTCAAAAAGGCCGCCCGTGACCCGGATGTCATCTCCATCAAGATGACCCTGTACCGCATGGCGCGGGAATCGCAGATCGTGCAGGCCCTGATGGAAGCTGCCGAAAACGGCAAGGAAGTGGTGGCGCTGGTGGAGCTGCGCGCCCGCTTTGACGAGCAGAACAACATCGACTGGTCGAAGCAGTTGGAAAATGCGGGCTGCACCGTGATCTACGGCTTCGATGACTACAAGGTGCACTCCAAGCTCACCCTCATCACCCGTAAGCAGGCCGACGGCTACTCCTACATCACCCAGATCGGTACCGGCAACTACAACGAAAAGACCAGTGAGCTCTACACCGACTATTCCTTCATCACGGCAGATGAGGGCATCGGCGAGGAAGCCTCCAAGGTGTTCCGCAATCTGGCCGTGCAGCAGCTCACCGAGGAGAGCGACCGGATGCTGGTGGCTCCGCTGCGGTTCAAGAGCGTATTGCTGGATGAGATGGATCATGTGATCGCAGCTGCCCGCATGGGCCGCCCGGCGTCCATGATCCTCAAGAACAACTCCATCAGCGACCGCGATATCATCCTCAAGCTGCAGGAAGCCAGCTGCGCCGGGGTGCGTATCGACATGATCGTGCGCGGTATCTGCTGTGTGCGTGCCGGGGTGCCCGGCAAGACCGAGAACCTGCATATCCGCAGTCTGGTGGGCCGCTATCTGGAGCATGGCCGCATTTACAGCTTCTTTGACGGGGTGCATACCCGCATCTACATTGCCTCCGGCGACTTCCTCACCCGCAACACCGAGTGCCGCGTGGAAGTGGGCGTGCGGGTGGAGGACCCTGTACTGGTGAAAAAGCTCACCGACATCCTGCAGCTGCAGCTGCGCGACAACGTCAATGCCCGGGAAATGCGGCCCGATGGCAGCTACCAGAAGGTCAAGCCTGCCGAAGGCGAACCCATCGTCAATGGCCAGATGGGCATGTACGACCTGCTCCGGAACGATTGGACGAGAGAAGAGCCCTGGAAGCCTACCACGCCCAAGGCAGCGCCTGCCGAAGCCCCGGCAGCGGAAAAGCAGACGGCGGCGGAGGGACCGAAGGCGAAAACGCCGGAAGTTCCTGTACAGGAACCGCCCAAGGCGAAAGGGCCTGATTTCGTGGAAGCTGCACCTGCCACGCCTGCGCCCATCCATCTGGAGCCGACGGAGCACCCGAAAGGCGGCGACCACTTTGACGAGCTGGAGCAGATGCTGGACAAAAAGCATCTGCCGGACCAGCCCCAAAAGCCCACCGTGGTGGTGACCGTCCCGAAGAAGCGGGGTCTGTTCAGCCAGGTGCTGGACCTCTTCAAAAAGAAGAAATAACACCGATCCTTCCGGGACCCGGCGGAGCCTGTCTGAGACGGCCCGCCGGGTCTTTTTGCGTGTGTGCCCGCATACGGTGAACCAGAACCGGGGGAGGAACGTGCCATGCGAAAAAGAACGAAAAACCGGAAAAGACCCACAGTCCGGTGGGGTGCTGCGGGCGCGGCCCTTCTGGCAGGCGTGTGTCTTGCGGTACAGACGCAGGCAGCCCGCCGCCCGGCAGGAGCCGTCTGTTTCCCGCTGCAGACCGCCGTGTGGCGGGTGTCGGACGGCTACGGCACCCGGCAGGACCCCTTTACCGGGGAAGAGCGCTTCCACCAAGGAGTGGACCTTGCCTGTGCGGAAGGCACGGCGGTGCTGGCTGTCCGGGAAGGAGTTGCCACGGCTGCCCGACGCAGCGACAGCTATGGCGTCTGCCTGCAGCTGCTGCACCCGGACGGCACCGAGACCCTTTATGCGCACCTGCAATACCTGTATGTGCGTACCGGTGAAACGGTACAGGCCGGGCAGATACTGGGCACGGCAGGGCAGACCGGCCGTGCCACCGGGGCACACCTGCACTTTGAGCTGCGCCGACAGGGGACCGCCTGCGACCCGTCGGCCCTGCTGGGACTGTCGGATGCATAGGCGCACCCCGCTGCGGATGGGCCCGCTGCGCTTCCGGGACCCGGTGCTGCTGTGCGGGGTGCTGTATGGGCTGCTGCTGTTTGACGCCAGCGGCTTTCTGCGCACCGGCCTGCTGGCAGCCTTCCTCCATGAATGGGGGCATATCCTCGTGTACTGTGCGCAGCAGCGCCGCTTTCCGGTCATCGAGGTCACATTGACCGGCTTCTGCATGCGGCTGGGCAGGGCAGAACTGTCCCCGGCGCAGCGGTTCCGGCTGGCGGCGGCCGGTCCGGCGGTAAACATTGCACTGGCCGGGGTGTGGGCCGTGCTGCTGTCCCGGCAGGCCACCGTGCAGGGCAGCGCCTTCTGGGCGGCAAACCTGCTCACCGGGGCGTTCAACCTCCTGCCGATTCCACCGCTGGACGGGGCCCAGATGCTGGCCAGCGCGGCGCAGCTGCGGGCACAGAAGAAATCTGCCCGAAACGATTGCAAAAATCTGCACTTTCGGGTAAAATGAAAAGAACGCATGAAAAAAAGAACCCATGATGGAGGAACGAATGTTTGACCCGAAACTGAAAGAAGCGCTGGGCCGGGTGCAGAAACCCGGCCGCTACACCGGCGGTGAGCCGGGCAGCGTCTATAAGGATAAAGAAAAAGTGGACGTGCGTTTTGCGTTCTGCTTCCCGGATACCTACGAGGTGGGCATGTCCTTCCTTGGCGAAAAGATCCTGTACGAGCTGCTCAACAGCCACGAAAACTGGTGGTGTGAGCGCGCCTTTATGCCCTGGCTGGACATGAAAGCCGAGATGGAGCGTCTGGGCCTGCCCCTGTACACCATGGAGAGCAAGGACCCGCTCACCGCGTTTGACGCGGTGGGCTTTACGCTGCAGTACGAGCTTTCCTATACCAACATCCTGGCCATGCTGGATCTGGCGGGCATCCCGTTCTATTCCAGGGACCGCGACGAGCGCTGGCCGCTGATCGTGGCGGGCGGCCCCTGCGCCTGCAACGCGGAGCCCATTGCGGACTTCTTTGATGTGGTCCAGCTGGGCGAGGGCGAAAATCAGCTGCCCTCCATCTGCGCCGAGATCGAAAAGGCCAAAAAGGAGGGCGGCGTCTCCAAAAAGGAACTGCTGCTGCGCATTGCAAAGATCCCCGGCGTCTACATCCCGGCGTTCTACGATGTGACCTACTGCGAGGACGGCAGGGTCAAGGCCATCACCCCCAACGAGCCGGGCATCCCGGCACGCATCACCAAGGCCATCATCAAGGACCTGAACGAGTTTGCCCCGCCCACCAACTTTGTGGTGCCCATGGTGGGTGCCATCCAGGACCGTGCCAGCATCGAGGTGCTGCGCGGCTGCGTGCGCGGCTGTCGGTTCTGTCAGGCAGGCTTCCTCTACCGCCCCATGCGTCAGCGCGACGCCAGCCTGCTGAACAAGGCCGCACAGGACCTGTGCGCCAACACCGGCTATGAAGAGCTCAGCCTGTCCAGCCTGTCCACCTCTGACCACGGCCAGCTGGAAGAGCTGCTGGACGACCTGAACGAATGGGCGCCCAAGGAGCACGTCAGCCTGTCGCTGCCGAGCCTGCGTGTGGACAATTTCTCCGAGAGCCTCATCGAAAAAACCACCAAGGTGCGCAAGAGCGGCCTGACCTTTGCGGCCGAGGCCGGTACTCAGCGCCTGCGCAATGTCATCAACAAGAACGTGACCTGGGACGAGATCGAAAAGACCTGCACCATCGCGTTCAATGCGGGCTATACGGCGGTCAAGCTCTACTTCATGATGGGTCTGCCCACCGAGACCATGGAGGACATCGAGGGCATTGCCGAGACCGCCCAGAAGGTGGTGGACCTGTACTATTCACTGCCCAAGCGCGGCAAGGGCAAGGGCGTGCAGGTGACCATCAGCTGCGCCTGCTTTGTGCCCAAGCCCCACACACCCTTTGAGTTCGTGCCCATGGACACCGAGGAGATGCTGCGCGCCAAGCAGAAGCATCTGCTGGAAAGCGTGCACAGCCGTAAGATCAAGGTGAACTATCACGACAGCACCACCAGCTTCCTCGAAGGCGTATTCGCCAAGGGCGACCGCCGCCTGGCTCCGGTCATCGTGGAGGCCTACAAGCGCGGCTGCTATTTCGACGGCTGGGAAGAGTGCTTCAAGTATGACACCTGGATGCAGACCTTTGCGGATATGGGCATCGACCCGGCGTTCTACTGCCAGCGTGCCATCGGCCTGGACGAGGTGACCCCCTGGTCCCACATGGACTACGGCGTCACCCACGAATATCTGGTGCGGGAGTACAACAAGGCTCTCGCCGCCCAGACCACCCAGCCCTGCAACCGTGCCTGCCACGGCTGCGGTGCCAACCATCTGTTAGGAGGTCCCTGCTTTGATTACAGTCAGAATCTCGTTTGAAAAAAAGAATGAAGCCTCCTACATCTCCCTGCTGGATCTGCAGCGGGTGATGCAGCGGGTACTCAAGCGCAGCGGCCTGCCGGTGTGGCATACGCTGGGCTTCAACCCCCACATCTATATGACCTTTGCCTGCCCGCTCTCGCTGGGGCAGGAGAGTGAGTGCGAGTGCGTGGATGTCAAGACCGAGGCGGAAGCCCCGGACTTTGCACAGTGGAAAACGGCACTCAACGCCATCATGCCGGCCGGCATCGTCATCACCCGGGTGGCCCCCGTGCAGATGAAGGCCGACCGCATTGCCTGGGCCTGCTACCAGATCACCTACCCGGCTGAGGCTGCCGCAGTGCTGGACCAGTACAACGCACTGGAAAGCGCCCCGGTGGAAAAGCACGGCAAAAAGGGAAACAAGATCATTGAGCTCAAACAGCATATCCCGCAGGTGGCCTACACGGCGGAGGACGATGCCGTCCGCATCGAGCTGTGCCTGCCGGCTTCGCAGGAGCTCAACCTGAACCCCTCGCTGCTCACCGGTTTTCTGGAAGAAAAGTTCGGCCTGCCGGCCGCCAGTGCAGGCATCCTGCGCACAAAGTTCCTCACCGAGGACAAGCAGCTGTTTGCCTGAGCCGGGGCGAATGACATTCACTTGAAAGCCCCACTGGGGCTTTCAGTGCTGCGCTGCGCTCGCAAACGCGGCCCCTTGGACAAAACAGAAAATTTTTGCATTTATTTTGGGCAAAACGCTTGCATTCAAGCACGTTTTGTGCTATCCTATTTAGGCGTTAGTGTCCGCTGAGACCACAGCGGGGTTAATGACAAGTATTTATCATTAAACGGGCGGTCCTCTGACGGCGTCGTGCCGTGTATGAACGTCTAAAAACAAATGGAGGATTCAAAATGGACGCACTGAAGATTATCTCTGAAGGCAGCATCAAGGCTGAAAAGCCCCAGTTCAACGTTGGCGACACCGTCCGCGTTGATGTTCGTATCAAGGAAGGCGACCGTGAGCGCATCCAGGCCTTTGAGGGCACTGTGATCGCAAAGAAGCACGGCGGCGTTGCTGAGACCTTCACCGTTCGCCGCGTGGCTTACGGTGTCGGCATCGAGCGTGTCTTCCCCATCAACAGCCCCTTCGTTGAGAAGGTCACCGTTGTCCGCAAGGGCAAGGTTCGCCGCGCAAAGCTGTTCTACCTGCGTGGCCGTACGGGCAAGGCTGCCAAGGTCAAGAGCGATATTTGATCATCCCCGATTTGAAACCGGGAGAAAAGGGACAACTTGTTGTCCCTTTTTTCTTTATCAAAAATTCGCAGAAATGCATTGCAAACGCTGCATTTTTGCGCTATCATCGGGGTAGTAATGCAAAACCGGAAGGTGAGGTGCATCGGATATGGAAACCCAAAATACGACCACTGCACAGGAACCAAAGCCTGTGCGCGGGCAGGGCGTGCTGGAATGGTACGAAGCACTCATTTCGGCCGCGCTGGTGCTGGTGCTGGTCTTCTCGTTCTTTTTCCGCATCATTCAGGTGGACGGCAGCTCCATGGTGCCCACGCTGGTCAATGGGGACAAGCTGATTGTCTGGGGCGCGGGCTACACGCCCCAGCGCGGGGACGTGGTGATCGTGGACAGCTATACTTCCTACGGCAAACCGCTGGTCAAGCGGGTCATCGCCAAAGGCGGCGACACCATCTCCATCGACTACGATGCCGGAACTGTGGAAGTAAACGGGGAGCTGCTGCAGGAGGACTACATTGCAGCCCCCACCCATCTGGGTTATGACGTGGAGTTCCCGTATACGGTGCCGGAGGGCACGGTGTTCGTGATGGGCGACAACCGCAACGAGTCGCTGGACAGCCGCTCTTCCTACGTCGGCTGCATTGATGAACGCGATATTCTGGGCAAGGTGCTGCTGTGCTTTTTGCCCGTTTCGGATTTTGGAGTGGTAAAGTAACATGGACGAAATGGATACTCGGTTTGCAAACCAATTCAATATTCAGTGGTTCCCGGGCCACATGACCAAGACCCTGCGCATGATGGAGCAGGAGATCCAGCATGTGGACGCCAGCCTTGTGCTGCTGGACGCGCGCATCCCGCTTTCCAGCCTGAACCCGGAGATCGAGCGCATCACGGCCCGCAAGCCCAAGCTCTATGCGCTGAACAAGGCAGATCTGGCCGACCCGGCTGTTACCGAAGAGTGGATCCGCTACTTCCGCGCGGCAGACGCCGGCTGTGTGGCCATCAGTGCCAAGCAGAAGGGTGGCACCACCGCCGTGAAGAACGCCATCGAAAAGGAACTGTCCGGCCTGCTGGAACGCCGTCAGAACCGCGGCATGAGCGGTGCCAAGACCCAGGTGATGCTCTGCGGCATCCCCAACGTGGGCAAGTCCACTTTCATCAACACTTTTGCCGGTTCGGCCCGGGCCAAGGCTGCCGACCGCCCCGGCGTGACCAAGGGCAAGCAGTGGGTCAGCACCGAAAAGTTTGACCTGCTGGATATGCCCGGCGTGCTGTGGAAAAAGTTCGATTCCAAGACCACCGCCTCCAATCTGGCCTTCATCGGCTCCATCAAGGATGACATTCTGGATGTGGAAGAGCTGGCTATGAACCTGTTGGACGAAGTGCGCCGCAACTACCCGGATCTGGTGGCCCAGCGCTACAAGCTGGACGCCGAGACCCTGGCCCTGCCGCCCTATGAGCTGCTGGAGGCCATCGGCCGCAAGCGCGGTCTGCTGGTGCGCGGCGGCGAGGTGAACACCGAGCGCTGTGCCATCATGCTGGTGGACGAATTCCGTGCCTGCAAGTGGGGCCGCATCTCGCTGGAGCGCCCGCCGCAGCGGGATGATCTGGTCGATTTTGCCGAGGAGGATGAGGAATGAAACGCCGCTCGGACGAGGAGATCTCGGCTCCGCTGTACGAATACGACGCCGCTGTACGGGCACAGTACGGCTGTTTTGCCGGGGTGGACGAAGCAGGCCGCGGCCCGCTGTGCGGCCCGGTCTGCGTAGCGGCCTGCATCCTGGACCCGGAGAACCCGGTGCAGGGCATCAACGATTCCAAAAAGCTCACCGAGAAAAAGCGGGATGCCCTGTTCGATGAGATCAAGGAAAAAGCTCTGGCCTACCGGATCGTATTCGTGGGGCCGGACATCATCGACCGGGACAACATCCTCAATGCCACCATGGGCGGCATGAAGCAGGCCGTGGAAGAGCTGGACATCGTGCCCAACCTTGTGCTGGTGGACGGTAACCGTGTCCCGGCGGGCCTGCAGATCCCAGCCCAGCCGGTGGTCAAGGGAGATGCCACCAGTGCCAGCATCGGTGCAGCGTCCATTCTGGCCAAGGTCAGCCGGGATCGCTATATGCTGGAGCTGGACAAGCAGTGCCCGCAGTATCAGCTGGCAAAGCACAAGGGGTACCCTACAAAACTGCACTATGAGCTGATCGCCCAGTACGGCATCCAGCCGTTCTACCGCCGCAGCTTCCTCAAAAAGCAGGGCTACTGGCCGGAGAACGGAAAGTGAACCGCGCCCAGACCGGCCAGCGGGGTGAGGCTGCTGCCGCAAAATTCTATCTGGACCGGGGCTGCCGTCTGCTGACCCACAACTTCCACACCCGGATGGGAGAGCTGGATGTCGTGGTGCAGGAACCGGACGGCACCATCGTGATCTGCGAGGTCAAGACTCGCGCCGAAGGCTCCCTGACCACCCCGTCAGAGGCGGTGAACCGGGCAAAACAGCGCCGCCTGATCCGTGCCGCAGAGGCTTATTTGCAGCGTATGGGTCTGAGCGATGCACCCGTCCGTTTTGATGTGGCGGAGGTGAACCCTCTTGACAGCGGACGCTGGATGGTACATATTATAAGGGGTGCTTTTCTTGCGTGAAGAGCGTTCCGGTGGGAAATGTACGGGCAGAGCAAGGGGCTCTGCCACAGCAGCGCAGGGCCGCGTTGCGCGTCCTGTGCCGAAAAAGGAGCGACGATATGCAGTTCTTCAGTACCAGAGACACGAATCGTAAAGTGACCTCTTCGGAGGCAATCGCCCAGGGCCTGTCCGATGAGGGCGGCCTGTTTGTTCCCGAGAGCTTTCCGCAGGTGGACGTCAGAGCCCTGTGTGAGCTGGATTATCCGGCACTGGCCGCAGCTGTGATCCGGGAATATCTGACGGATTATTCGCCGGAATTTCTGGCCCAGGCCGCCCGCACCACCTACGGTGAGGCTTTTGGCGGCAAGGCGGGCTATCTTGCCCCGGTGGAAGGGGACACCTACGCCCTGGAACTGTGGCATGGCCCCACCTGCGCCTTCAAGGATTACGCCCTGCAGCTGATGCCCCGCCTGCTGGTGGAAGCCAAAAAGAATCTGGGCCGCACCGAAAAGACCCTGATCCTGGTGGCGACCAGCGGCGACACCGGCAAGGCAGCTCTGGACGGCTACCACGATATCCCCGGCGTGGAAATCGCGGTGTTCTACCCCACGGGCGGCACCAGCGAGATCCAGCGCCTGCAGATGGCCACCCAGGAGGGTGCCAACGTGGCAGTCTACGCCGTGCGCGGCAACTTTGACGATGCCCAGACCGGCGTGAAAAAGGTCTTTGGCGACAAGGCCATTGCCGCCGAGCTGGAACAGCGGGGCATTCGCCTGTCCAGCGCAAACTCCATCAACTGGGGCCGCCTTGTACCGCAGATCGTCTACTACTTTGCCGCTTACGCACAGCTGCTCAAGGCCGGCAAGATCGCCTTCGGCGATGCCGTGGACTTCTGTGTGCCTACGGGCAACTTCGGCGACATTCTGGCAGGCTACTATGCCAAGCGCATGGGTCTGCCTGTGGGTAAGCTGGTCTGTGCCTCCAATGAGAACAACGTCCTGACCGACTTCCTCACCACCGGTACTTATACGGCAAAGCGGGAGTTCTTCAAGACCACGTCGCCCAGCATGGACATTCTGGTGTCCTCCAACCTGGAGCGTCTGCTGTATCATGTCACCGGCAGCGACACCGAGGTGGCCGGCCTGATGAAGAGCCTGGCTGAGAACGGCAGCTACACCGTGCGTCCGGAGACGCTGGCTGCCATTCAGGAGACCTTTGCCTGCGGCTGGAGCAGCGAGAAGGAAGTGGCAGGGGAGATCCGTGCCCGCTACGAGCAGGATGACTACCTGTGCGACACCCATACGGCGGTGGCATTCCATGTGGCAGCGCAGAAAAAGCGCAGCGGAGTGCCCATGGTCGTGTTGTCCACCGCATCGCCTTTCAAGTTCCCGCGCAGCGTGCTGGAGGCTCTGGGCCGCACCGCACCGGAAAATGATTTTGAAGCAATGCAGCAGCTGGAGGCCGCTGCCGGCCATGCCGCACCGGCCAGCCTGGCAGCTCTGCGCCAGAAGGCAGAGCGTTTTGACACCGTGATCGACCCCGCGCAGATCGCCGAGGTGGCGCTGGGCTATCAGGCATAAAACACCCCTGCTGCACAGTTAGAACAGGAGTAACAACATGGCACTTTTTGTGCTTGGCGACCCCCATCTTTCGCTGGGCGCTTCCAAGCCGATGGATATCTTTCCGGGCTGGAACGATTATGTGGAGCGTCTGGAAAAAAACTGGCGGAAGCTCATCCGGCCGGAGGATACCATCGTGCTGGCGGGTGACATCAGCTGGGCCATGCGCCTGACCGATACCCGCCGGGACTTTGCCTTCCTGCAGAGCCTGCCGGGGCAGAAGATCATCATGAAGGGCAACCATGATTACTGGTGGTCCACGGCCAACAAGATGACCGCCTATCTCAAGGCAGAAGGGTTTGATACGCTGCACATCCTGCACAACAACTCCTACTCCGTGGAGGGTTATGCCATCTGCGGTACCCGGGGCTGGCTGTTCGATGTGGGGGAGCCGCACGACGAAAAGGTGATGAACCGCGAGATCGGCCGCCTGCGCATGAGCCTGGACGCTGCCGAGCCGGGGCTGGAAAAGCTGGTGTTCCTGCATTATCCGCCGGTGTACACCGGCATCAGCGCCCCGGAGATCGTGGCCACGCTGAAGGAATACGGCATCCGCACCTGCTACTACGGCCATCTGCACGGCAACGCTATCCGCTATGCGGTGCAGGGCGAAGTGGACGGCATCCGCTACAAGCTGGTGAGTGCCGACGGGCTGCGATTCTGCCCATATCGCATCAATTGAACAGCAAAACCGATAAAAATTAACAATTTGGACTGGCAATTGTGTCAAGAGCGTGCTATAATAAGTTTTGACGCGATTGTTGCACCCAATTGAGCGCGCGCGTCTCCGCATATTGCAAAAGCAAGCTGATCCAGGACGCAGTGCGCGGTTGCTCAGGGCAAAAAACTTCCTGCCCGATGCAATAGAATTTTTGAGTGGAGGAAAAACAAATGAATCTCATCAAGTGTGAAAAGCTCGAGAAGAGCATGGCAGAACTGCAGTTCTCCATCGACGCAGAGGCCTTCAAGAAGGCTGTTGCCGATGTTTTCAAGAAGGAAAGCAAGAAGTATGCTGTGCCCGGCTTCCGCAAGGGCAAGGCTCCCCGTTCTCTGATCGAGAAGATGTACGGCGCCGATGTCTTTACCTACGATGCCATCAACGAGCTGTTCCCCGAGGCTTTCGAGGCTGCTGTCAAGGAAGCAAACGTGGAGCCGGTCGGCCGTCCGGAAGTCAGCGTTGACGCCGCAAACGAGACCGAGGGTGTCACCCTGACCGTCAAGGTCGCTGTCAAGCCCGAGATCAAGGTCGGCAACTACAACGGTCTGACCGTGGAAAAGACGGTCCATACTGTCACCGACGAGGCTGTGGACGCTGAGCTGAAGCGTGTGCAGGAGCGCAATGCCCGTGAGCTGACCCGTGAGGGCGCTGCTCAGAACGGCGATATCGTGGATATCGACTTCGAGGGCTTTGTGGACGGCGTCGCATTCGAGGGCGGCAAGGCTGAGCACTACAGCCTGACCCTGGGCAGCGGCAGCTTCATCCCCGGCTTCGAGGATCAGATCGTGGGCCACTCCGCTGGCGAAGAGTTCGATGTGAACGTCACCTTCCCCACCGAGTACCAGGCTGCAGAGCTGGCCGGCAAGGCAGCGGTCTTCAAGATCAAGCTGCACGAGGTCAAGTACAAGGAGCTGCCCGCTCTGGATGACGAGCTGGCAAAGGACGTCTCCGAGTACGACACTCTGGACGAGTTCAAGGCTTCCATCCGCAAGAACAACCAGGAGCAGCTGGACAAGCAGGACGACCTGGCTGTCGAGAACGCTCTGGTCGATCAGGTCATTGAGAGCATGGAGGGTGAGATCCCCCAGGCTATGTACGAGACCCGTATGGACGAGATGGTCAACGACTTCGCATTCCGCGTGGAGCAGCAGGGTCTGCGTCTCGAGGACTACCTGAAGTACATGGGCCAGACTGTGGAGCAGTTCCGTGCTTCCTTCATGCCGCAGGCTGAGAAGCAGGTCAAGATCCGTCTGGCTCTGGAGGCTGTTGCCGCGGCTGAGAACATCGTCGCTTCCGAGGAGGACGTCGATGCTGAGATCAAGCGCATTGCCGATCAGTACAAGATGGAAGAGAAGCAGGTGCGTGATGTGGTGAACATGGACGACCTGAAGAACGACCTGGCCGTGACCAAGGCAATCGATTTCATCAAGAGCCACGCCAACATCGTGGAGAAGGCTGCTGAGGCCGAGAAGGCTACCGACGCTGAGTAATTGGCGTCCACAGCTGTAAGGTGCACGGACTGCCGTGCATCTACAAATCAAAGGTTGTAAAAATTGACCGATACGGCTGAACTTTACAGGGGACCCGTATCGGTCAATTTTGCAAATACTATATTCCGTTTTTTTGGGAGGCGAACTTTATGAGTTTTGTTCCTTATGTCGTGGAACAGTCGGCACATGGCGAGCGTTCCTACGATATTTTTTCCCGTCTGCTGAATGACCGCATCATTGTTCTGAGCGAGGACGTCAACGACACCTCCGCCAGCCTGGTCGTGGCCCAGCTGCTGTATCTGGAAGGGCAGGACCCGGACAAGGACATCAGCCTGTATATCAACAGCCCCGGCGGTTCCATCAGCGCCGGCATGGCCATCCACGACACCATGCAGTATATCAAGTGCGATGTTTCCACCATCTGCATGGGCATGGCGGCTTCCATGGGCGCATTCCTGCTGGCAAGCGGCACCAAGGGCAAGCGTTTTGCGCTGCCCAATGCCGAGATCATGATCCATCAGCCGCTGATCGCCGGCGGCCAGGGCGGCGGCCTGTCCGGCCAGACCACCGACATCAAGATCCACGCCGAGCACATGGTGTATATCCGCGACAAGATGAACCGCATGCTCAGTGAGTATACCGGCCAGCCGCTGGAGAAGCTCCAGATGGACACCGAGCGCGACAACTATATGTCTGCGCTGGAAGCAAAGGAATACGGACTGATCGACGAGGTCATTACCCACCGCTGATCGTTCCGCTGACACCAATTTATCCAGGATAAGGAAAAACAGCTATGGCAAATAACAATTCCGGCAGAGACAAAAACGAGAAGGATCTGGTCTGCAGCTTCTGTGGAAAGCACCAGGACGAAGTGGAACGCATGATCATCGGCCCCGGCGTCAACATCTGCAGTGAGTGCATCGGCCTGTGCCACGACCTGCTTTCCGACAAGCCGGAGCGTCCGTCCGGCAGCCGTGCACCGCGTGCAGGTGCGGGCCGTACCCGCAGCCTGCAGGCCGCTGACGACCTGAACATCAACATCATGACCCCGGCGGAGATCAAGGAAGGCCTGGATCAGTACGTCATCGGGCAGGATGAGGCAAAGCGGGTGCTGGCTGTTTCGGTCTACAACCACTACAAGCGCATCCTGAGCGGCAAGGGCGGCGACGTGGAACTGCAGAAGTCCAACGTGCTGCTGCTGGGCCCCTCCGGCGTGGGCAAGACCCTGCTGGCCCAGACGCTGGCCAAGATGCTGGGCGTCCCCTTCGCGATCGCCGATGCCACCACCCTGACCGAGGCCGGCTATGTGGGCGAGGATGTGGAGAACATCCTGCTCAAGCTGATCCAGGCAGCGGATTTTGATGTGCAGAAGGCGCAGATCGGTATTATCTATATCGACGAGATCGACAAGATCACCCGCAAGAGCGAGAACCCCTCCATCACCCGCGATGTGGGCGGTGAAGGCGTGCAGCAGGCCCTGCTGAAGATCCTGGAGGGCACTGTGAGCAATGTTCCTCCGCAGGGCGGCCGCAAGCACCCGCAGCAGGAGTTTATCCAGATCGACACCACCAACATCCTGTTCATCTGCGGCGGTGCCTTCGACGGACTGGACAAGTATATCCTGCGCCGCACCGACAAGTCCGCTCTGGGCTTTGGCAGTGCACTGAAGGACAACTCCGTCGAGGCGGAGAAGGCCCTGCTGCGCAAGGTGGAGCCCCACGATCTGGTTAAGTTCGGCCTGATCCCGGAGCTGATCGGCCGTCTGCCGGTCATCACCGTTCTGGACGATCTGGACGAGGATGCTCTGGTGCGCGTGCTCAAGGAGCCCCGCAACAGCCTGGTCAAGCAGTACAAAGAGCTGCTGAACATGGACAACGTGGAACTGAACTTCACCGACGAAGCACTCCACGCCATTGCCCGCAAGACCATCGAGCGTAAGACCGGTGCCCGCGGCCTGCGCAGCGTGATGGAGAGCATCCTGCTGCCCATCATGTACGAGGTGCCCAACGACGCCACCATCATCCGCGTGACGGTGGATGAGGACACCGTGGAGAGCGGCGAAGCCCACCTGGAGTACGGCGCAGTGCGCAAGCGTTATAAGAACCAGACCTCCCTGAGCTGATACCGGCAGGGGAGAGAAAAGCCCTGTTTCAAAAGCAATTTGCTTTTGGCAGGGCTTTTTGTTTTCAGATTCTTGTTTCTAAGGGCAAAATGCGTTATAATAATAAGGTCTGGAATCTGTGCGGAGCTTTTCCCTGGCAGGAGCGCTTCCCCCAAGGCAGATCCCGACGCAATGGGTAACAGGAAGTACGATAAAGGAGTGTGTTTTCAATGGCAAATTATCTTGCAATGAATCGTGAAGAACTCGCTGCCGAAAAAGCTGCGCTTGAGGCAGAGTACAAAAAGTTTCAGGCCAAGGGCCTCAAGCTGAATATGGCCCGCGGCAAGCCTGGCCCTCACCAGATGGATCTGGCCATGGACCTGCTGAAGATGAACGATTACACCACCGATGCCGGCACCGATGCCCGCAACTACGGTGAGCTGGAGGGCCTGCAGGAGGCCCGCGTGCTGTTTGCCGATGTGTTCGGCGTGCAGCCCGGGGAGGTGTTCGTGGGCGGCAACTCCAGCCTGCAGCTGATGTACAATCTGATCAACATCGGCTATGTGTTCGGCTTCCCGGAGTCTCCGTGCCCCTGGTCTCAGGTGGAGAAGCGCAAGTTCCTCTGCCCGGTGCCCGGCTACGACCGTCACTTTGCCATCACTGAGGAATTCGGCTTTGAGCTGGTCAGTGTGCCGATGACCCCCAATGGCCCGGACATGGACATGGTGGAAAAACTGGTGGCCGAGGATGACACCATCAAGGGCATCTGGTGCGTGCCGCAGTATTCCAACCCCGATGGCTACACCTACAGCGATGAGACCATCGAGCGCTTCGCCAAGATGAAGACCGCCGCGCCCGACTTCAAGATCTTCTGGGATGAGGCCTACATCGTGCACCACCTCACCGATGAGATCATCGAGACCCCGGTGCTGCTGAACGAGAGCAAGAAGTACGGCAATGAGGACCGTGTGTTCATGTTCACCTCTACCAGCAAGATCACCTTCCCGGGTGCCGGTGTTTCCGCCATTGCCTGCAGCGAGAGCAGCATGAAGTATATCTGCAAGCGCTTCTCGGTGATGATCATCAGCTACGATAAGATGAACCAGCTGCGCCACGTCCGCTTCCTGAAGAACAAGGAAGGCGTTCTGGCCCACATGGCAAAGCATCGCCGTCGTCTGGTGCCCTGCTTCGATGCCGTCAAAACGGCATTCCGCAATAACCTCACCCCCTGCGGCGACATTGCCCACTGGACCGATCCCAAGGGCGGCTACTTCATCAGCCTGTACGTCATGCCCGGCTGTGCCAAGCGTGTGGCAAACTTGTGCAAGGAAGCCGGTCTGACCCTGACCGGTGCCGGTTCGGCATACCCCTACCACAAGGACCCGCAGGATTCTCATCTGCGCATTGCACCCACCTACCCCAGCCTGGACGAGGTGGAGACCGCCTCTGAGCTGCTGTGCGTCTGTGTGCGTCTGGCCGTTGTGGAAAAGCTGCTGGCAGAGCAGGCATAACATTTCTTTGTAAAAACCTCCTCCGTGCGGTCCGCCGGGCCTGCCGGGGGAGGTTTCAATAACGGGTCCCGCAGCAAACGGGACGTTTGGAGGTATTCCTGAAACATATGAAGACAAAAGGCAAAGCATGGCACCTGGTCGTCACAGTGCTTCTGATCCTTGCGTTTGTGTACACGGCGTTTTTCGGCGTGTCGGCAAAGTACGGCGATGTGACCACCACCTACATCAAGGGTGCAAAGGACATCCGGTTCGGTGTGGACATCAAAGGCGGCGTCAACGTCACCTTTGTGCCCTCGGAGGACTACGATGCCACCGAAGAGCAGCTGGAAGCGGCGCAGCTCGTCATCGAGAACCGTCTGGTGGCCCTGAACGTCACCGACTATGAGCTGTATGTGGACCCCAGTTCCGACAGCCTGATCCTGGAGTTCCCGTGGCAGTCCGGCGAGACGGATTTTGACCCGGAAGCTGCTATTGAGGAGATCGGCACCACCGCCTACCTGACCTTCCGGGAAGGCAGCAGCAAGGATGGCCAGTTGATCCTGGACGGTTCCATGATCGAAAGTGCTGCGGCCCAGTACGGCCCGGTGACCAGCGGCGGTGCTTCGGAGTACTATGTGTCCCTGAAGTTCACCGACGAGGGTGCCAAGGCCTTTGGTGAGGCCACCACCCGTCTGGCTGCTTCCAACGGCACCATCAGCATCTGGCTGGATGACGAGAATGTGAGCACAGCCACCGTCAACGCGGCCATCACCGATGGCGAGGCCATCATCACCAGTTCGGCTTCCAACCCCTTCACGCAGGATGCCGTGGTCAAGATGGCCCGCCAGATCAACTCCGGCGCACTGCCCTTTGCCCTCAAGGTGGACAGCTACTCCACCGTCAGCCCCAGCTTGGGCGAGAACAGCCTGAGCGCCATGGTGCTGGCCGGTGTCATCGCCTTTGCACTGATCGTGGTGTTCATGACGGTGCTGTACCGTCTGCCGGGCTTTCTGGCCTGTATCGCACTGGCCGGTCAGGTGGCCGCTACGCTGGCCTTTGTTTCCGGCTACTTCTCGGTGTTTGAGAGCTTTACCCTGACGCTGCCCGGCATTGCCGGTATCATTCTGGCCATTGGCATGGGCGTGGACGCCAACGTCATCACGGCCGAGCGCATCAAGGAAGAGCTGAAGAATGGCAAGTCCCTGGACGGCGCACTGAAGAGCGGCTTTGCCCGCGGCCTGACCCCCATCATCGACGGCAACGTGACCATTGTCATCGTGGCCATCGTGCTGATGGGTGCCTTCGGCCCCTCGGACGGCCTGTTTGCCAAGGCACTGCACTTTGTGTTCTTTGCCTTTGGCCCCTCCACCGCCGGTACCATTTACGCTTTTGGCTATACGCTGCTGACCGGCGTGCTGCTCAACTTTGTGTTTGGCGTGTTTGCCACCCGCGTCATGATCCGCGGTGCGGCCTCCATCAAGGCTCTGCGCAACCCCTGGCTGTACGGTGCTGCCAAGCTGGGCAAGGATGAGACCGAGAAAAAGCAAATCGACTTTGTGGGTCTGCGCAAAAAGTTCCTGGTCTTTTCCTCCTGCCTGATGGCAGCCATCGTGCTGTGTGCTGTGGTGTTCGGTGTCCATCTGGACACCGAGTTCACCGGCGGTGCCATGATCACCCTGAGCTACGACGGCAGCTTTGAGATGGCACAGGTGCAGCAGACCGCCTCCGATGCACTGGAGAATACTGGCCTGACCCTGCAGACCGGCGAGAACGTGGCCACCGGTGACCAGACCCTGAAGATCTCCATGCCCGGCACCGAGACCGTGACCACCGATCAGGTGGAGGCTCTGCTGGACTCTTTGAACGAGACTTACCCGGACAACAACTTCGCGCAGCTGTCTCTGAGCAACGTCAGCGCTGCCATGGGCACCAAGTTCCTGCAGAAGAGCCTGGTAGCCGTGGTGTTTGCGCTGGTGCTCATCCTGCTGTACATTGCCCTGCGCTTCAAGAACATCGGCGGCCTGACCGGTGGCATGATGGCTGTGCTGGCACTGGTGAACGACCTGATGGTGGTGCTTGGCACCTTTGTGCTGCTGCGCACTCCGCTGGACGGCAACTTCATCGCTGCCATGCTGACCATTCTGGGTTACTCCATCAACGATACCGTTGTGGTTTACGACCGCATCCGCGAGAACCGCGCCTTGATGGGCAAGAAGGCCAGCTTTGAAGAGCTGGTCAACCGTTCGGTCAACCAGTCTGCCCGCCGTACCCTCATCACCACCATCACCACCGTGATGGCACTGGGTGTGCTGTGCATCGTGGCAAAGCTCTACGGTCTGGACAGCATCTTTACCTTTGCCTTCCCACTGATGATGGGCATGATCAGCGGCGTGTACACTTCGCTGTGCGTCTCCACCTCGGCATGGATGCTGTGGAGCGAGCGCAGCCCCAAGTCCGGCAAAAAGGCCTGACACAAAATTCCCGCAGAGGTTCAGGAGGAACAGAACATGAAATGTCCCTATTGCGGTGCTGAGGAATCCAAGGTGATCGACTCGCGCCCTACCGAAGACAGTGAGCGCATCCGCCGCCGCCGGGAATGTCTGAGCTGCCATATGCGGTTCACGACCTACGAGGTGGTGGAAACAGTCCCGCTCGTGGTCATCAAAAAGGACAACTCCCGAGAGCCGTTTGACCGGCAGAAGTTGCTCAATGCCATGCTGCGGGCCTGCGCCAAGCGCCCCGTGAGCTACGAGGCCATTGAGCGCGCAGTCACCAGCATCGAGCAGACCCTGCTCAGTTCCTACGACCGCGAGATCCCCAGTGTGCGCATCGGGGAGCTGACCATGCAGGAACTGAAAAAGATCGACGAGGTGGCCTATGTCCGCTTTGCCTCGGTCTACCGGCAGTTTGCCGACGTGGAGAGCTTTTTCAATGAACTGAAAAAGCTCATGGGCGACCGGAAGGACGCACAGTAACCCGTAATTTGCAAAGCACCGCTTTCTCTGTACAGCAGCAGGGAAGCGGTGCTTTTTGTGTTTACACAAACCGCCGGGCCAGCCATTGCAGTGTTTCCACCCGTACCTGTGCCCGGCGCAGCTCCCCAAAGGCTTCTTCGGGGGCGTTCTGCTCCAGGTGCCCGTCGGCGGTGCGCAGGGCCGCTTCCAGCTCGGTAAAATCTTCCGTGCGCAGCAGGTGGTTCATCTTTTCCCGCATCCGGTCACACCGGTCGGCCCCGCGGGCCAGTGCCTGCCGGGCGGTGGGCAGATCGCTGGTGCGGATGGCCTCAATGGCACAGTCCAGGTCGGTGGAAATGTCATCGGCAAAGCGTTGTACCTGAAAGCTGCTGTAAAAGGCAGTGGCCAGCAAAGCGGCCACGATGGCAAAACAGGCGTAGATTCGTTTCATTTCCGGCCCTCATGCGCCGTAGCGCGGCGCTCCCTTTTCAAAAGAAAATAGTCCTCGGTCTCATTGCCGACAAGAAGCAGGATTTCCTGCGGCAGCAGGGTATTGGCCTGCGCCGTGCGTTCCAGCCAGGCACGGTCTTTGCCGCACCAGTGCAGGTTGTCCTCCAGCACCTGCCCATCCAGCACAAAGGGGATGGTTGCGTGGCAGTGCTCCACCCGCAGCTGCAGGTCGGACAGCCGCGCAGGTTCCTTTTCCGGCCGCAATGCCACCGAAAGAGTCCCGTTCGTCTCAATGACCGCGTAGGACACATCCCGCGGATCAAAGACATCCTTGCCGCGCAGCGCTTCCATCAGGTCGGCCACCGTCAGGCGCAGGGTGCGCAGAGCGTTCTGGTCGATCTCTCCGTTCAGGATCACGGTTTTGGGCCGCCCGGACAACAGATTGAAAAACTTCTGGCTGCGGAAGCTCAGCGCGGAGCCCAGCAGCTCCAGCGCAGCAATGAGAAACAGCGGGATCAGGCTGGCCGTCACCGGAACATCCTCCGATTCAATGGAGATGGACGCCAGATTGGAGATCAGGATGGTGGACACCAGTTCTTCGGGCTGCAGTTCCCCCAGCTGACGCTTGCCCATCAGCCGCATGGCAAACAGCACGCACAGGTAGATCAAAATCGTGCGGAAGATCAACAGCTTCATCGTGGAAACCTCCTGTCGGCACCCGCCGGTATGGAACCGGCTCCGGGCGGGCATACTGCTGTGCAAAGGAGTGGATGTTGTGTGCAGCAGTTGTCGTTGCATCTGGCCGAAAATCTGGCAGAGCTGGACGCCCGGTTCGGTGCCTCTGCGGATTATTATGCCAAGGAAATCATGATTTATCATTGCCGGGGCTGCATTGTGCTGTTTGACGGCATGGCCAGTCTGGATTCACTGTGGGAGCTGCTGTTGGACGCGGCCAGTCGGCAGGCGCTGCAGCGGCCCTGCCCATGCACCGGGCAGGAAGTGTATGAGCGCATCCTGCATGGTTCCGCTTCCCCGGCCGAGAGCACCCCGGTGGAGGATCTGCCGGATCTTGTCAAGCGGTTAACGGCAGGCATGGCAGTGCTGCTGCTGGATGGCTGCGCGAAAGGCATTGCCTTTTCGGTGCAGGCCCTCAAGTACCGCTCGGTGGACGAGCCGGAAGGAGAGGGCAACCTGCGCGGCTCGCGGGAAGGCTTTGCCGATCTGCTGCGGGTGAACCTGAGCCTGCTGCGCCGTCTGGTCCGCACCGATGATCTGGTGTTGGAGGTGGCGCAGGCCGACACCGCCGCAGGGACAGAGTACGCTATTTGCTACTGCAGGGGCAAAGCAGACCCTGCCATGGTGCGCCAGGTGCGGCAGACCCTTGCCGCTGCAAAGCCGGAGCTGCTGCTGGACAGCAGCTATTTTGTACCGTGGCTTCTGCCCAGCCGGGCACGACTGTTCACTCCGGTCAGCTACACCCAGCGCCCGGCGGCGGCTTCGGCCAAACTATGTGAGGGCCGCATTGTAGTGCTGGTCAACGGCAGCCCGTCGGCCATGGTGCTGCCGGCGCTCTTCTGTGAAAACTTTGAATGCTTGGACGACTACGCGTCCACTGCTGTGTTCGCCTCCTTCTTGCGGGTGCTGAACTATGCTTCCTTTTACCTCACGGTCTTTCTGCCGGGGGCGTTCGTTTGTCTGGCGGTCTATCTGCCGGAGCTGATCCCGCCCCAATTGCTGTATAAGATCGAAGCCGCCGAAAAGGCTACGCCGCTGCCCTTGTTTGCAGAAATGCTGCTGGTCATCCTGCTGCTGGAAGTTATCCGGGAGGCCGGGCTGCGGATGCCGCAGTCGCTGGGGCATTCGGTCAGTCTGGTGGCCGCCCTCATTCTGGGCGATGCCGCCATTGCCACCGGCTTGATGAGCACCCCGGTCATCTTTGTGGCCAGCATTACGTCCATTGCGGTGTTCGTCACGCCCGCTTTGTACGAACCGGCCACCCTGCTGCGCATCGGCGTAGTGGTGGCTGCGGGGCTTGCCGGGCCGGTGGGACTGGCCGGGGCTTTTTTTGTGCTGCTGCTCAGCCTGTCCGGCACCGGGATGCTGGGGGTGCCGTATCTTGCACAGCATCCGTTCCCGCAAAGCCCGCTGGCCGAGGACGGCGTCATCCGGCGCAACTATCGGCACCTGTCCCGCAAGGGGTTTAACATCTGGCAAAAACGGAGGCCCCGCGCATGAATAAAACGCAGGACAAATTTTCATTGCCGGCAGTGACCCTCAGCATCTTTGCCGCGGCGGCGGCAGAGCGTCTGCCGGTATGCAGTTCGCCCCGGGCACTCCTCTGGCAGGAGGTGCTGGCTGCAGTACTACTGATGATACTTTCTGCTTTGGCCACTCGGTTTTGGCAGTCCGGCCCGCCAAAGCCTGCCGCCTGGGCAGCTGCATTTTGCCTGCAGGTCTGGCTGGCGGTGGAACTGGCCGGAACGTTCTGGAAGGCTCTGCAAGTCTGCCGGGAAGAGTTTTCTTCGCTGGCATTGCTGGGGTTTTTGCCGCTGCTGCTCTGGGCGGGCTGGCAGATGCCTGCCCGCGCATGGGGTGCCCCGGCGCAGGTGTTGTGGTGGTTTGTGGCGGTGGGAAGCGCGGTGTGTCTGCTGGGGCTGGCCCGGCAGATGCACTGGGCCGGGCTGTTTGCGCAGGCTGCGCCGCAGAGCACGGCATTCACCGTTCCGGTCTATGCGGAATACTTTGCGGTACCGCTGCTCTGCAGCCGGGGGCAGCGGCGTGGTGTCTGCCTGCCCATTCTCACAGCCCTTGTACAAACGGTGGCAACGCTTGGCATGGCACTGGTGTTCGGTCGGACATACCCGGCGCGGGAATTGCTGCGTGCATGGAGCACCGGGACATTTTCCCGGCTGGACGCGGCGCTGCTGCTGGTCTGGCTGACCTGCGCGATTTTTCGCATCGGGGTGCTGTGCACGGCCATCCGGATGCTGGGGCAGGAGTACGCCATACAAAAGCGAAAGGAAGTGCGGCAATGAAGCGGCGATGGGTCCGAATTCTGCTTTATGCGGTGCTTGTCGGTTGGTGCCTGCTGTTCCTGCGCTGTGAGACCACCGAAAAAAGTATGATACGGGTGGTTTATCTGGAACAGAAGGAACAGACCTGGTCGGTGGGGCTTTTATATCAGTCACCGGAAGCGGCAGCCGACGCAGCCGATGCCTCAGCCGCACTGCGCATCGCCGATGGCCGAGGGCAGACATTGGAAACAGCTCTTGCCGCCGCCGAAGCAGCCCTGCCGCAGACGGCCGATTACCGCCTGTGTGACTATTTGCTGTTCCCGGTGCAGACGGACGACGGCGTGCTCTCTGCATACGAAGCACTTGTGCTGGAACGCGGCTGCGGGCGCACAGCGGCCCGACTTTCCTGCACAGAATTTGATCTGGAAATACTCTTGCAGTCGTGCGGAAAAACGGAGACTCTGCCCGACAAACTGCTGGACAAACTCAAAGCGGGCTCGGCGGCAATGCCCCGGCTGTATGCACACGAGGAAAGCATGCTGCTTCCTGTGCTTTGCTTGCCCGAGGCACAGGAAGGGAAAGTGATGGTTTCTGGCAGCGGGGCCTTCCGCACCGGGAGCGGTGCGGTGCAGCGCCTGACAGAAAACGAGACAGAGGCGTTTCTTCTGCTGACGGGCACACCGGGCAAACGAACCTTCTGGCTGCAAGGAAAGCGTGTAACCATCCGGCGGTGCGCCGTCTCAGTTGCTCTCCGGAAGCAGACGGCCACCCTGCGTCTGGACTGCCAGACGGCCTACGGCACGCCGCAGCCGGATGCGGCACAGTGTCGGCAGCTGGAAGAGCTTTGCCTTGGGGTGGTACGTTCCTGCTGGCAGCAGGGGACAGACCTGCTGCATCTGCAGGAGCACAGTCTGCTGCGCACAGGCTCTCCCGACGGGTTTGACCCAACAAAAAACGCCTGCCCGCAGCTGCAGGCAGACGTTGTATTTCTGGGTGCTTGAAAAAATCAGGATGCCGTGGGGAAGGTGACCGTGATGGTCGTGCCGACGTCCACCTGACTTTCCAGCTTGATGCGGGCCCCGTGGATGAGGGCAATGTGCTTGACAATGGCCAGCCCCAGACCGGTGCCGCCGGTGGCCTTGCTGCGGCTCTTGTCCACCCGGTAGAAGCGCTCGAACACACTGCTCTGCGACTCGCGCGGGATGCCGATGCCGTTGTCGGTCACAGTCAGGCTGCAATGGCCGTCCCGGGTGCATGCTGTCACGATCTGCACCTTGCCGCCGGGGCGGTTGTAGCGGATGGCGTTGTCACACAGGTTCTGGCACAATTCATCCAACAGATTGCGATTGCCCCGCACCGGTGCGCTCTCGCCCAGATAGGTCAGGGTGATGTAGGCGTGGCGGGCGTTCAGCTTCTGACGCTCCACACACTCCTTGACCACGTCCAGCAGGTCCACGACCTCCATTTCCGGCATGGAAGAGGTCTCGGAGGCGTTGTCCAGGCTGGACAGCTGCAGGATATCGTTCACCAGCTGGATCATCCGGCTGGCTTCGCCATGGATCTTCTGGGCAAAACCGGGCACGTCCTCCGGCTTGGCGATGCCGGTCTCGATCAGTTCCGCATACCCGGAAATGCTGGTCAGCGGGGTCTTGAGCTCGTGGCTCACATTGGCGGTGAAATCCTGCCGCATCTTCTCGTTGTTTTCCCGCAGGATGCGGTCGGCATGGATGCTCTCGGCAAAGGGGATCAGTTCCTTGTACGGGACCTTATCCTGAATGTGGTCCAGATCCTCGGTCATGTTCAGCACCGGCTGCACAAGGGCGCGGGTGAGCAGGGTGGACAGGATCGCGGCAGCCAACATCAGGGCAACGCAGCTCAGCACGATGGCCGGCAGGGCTCCGTCGTAGACCGACCACACCGTTTCGGCGTCCTGCGCCACGCGCAGGATGTTGCCGCCGGGCAGCTGCACGGCATAATAATAGGTCTCATATCCCATGGTCTGGGAATCACGGATGTCCTTGCCGATGCTGCCCTGCAGCGCCTGCACGATCTCCGGACGGGTAAGATGGTTCTCCATGGGCTGATCGGTGGCAGACTCAAAGATCACGTCGCCGTCCGGGGAGATCAGCGTAATGCGCAGGTCGCCGGTCACAAAGAAAGAAAGCTGCTGCGGCTCGCTGGTCAGGTCATACCCGGCACGGATGAGATCGCTCTCTTTTTCCAGGTCATCCCAGGCCTGGGCGGTAAAAGCCCGGTGAAAGACAAAGATGCACAGTGCTGCGGTGAACAGCAGCCCCAGAAAGCCCATGAGGAACAGCCGGTAGCTGATCTTTTCTTCCATGCTGTGCGGCTTCATTCGTCTCCAGCCTCCTCGTCATCGGCCAGCTTGTAGCCCACCTTGCGGATGGTGCAGATGTAGCGTCCGGCATCGCCCAGCTTTTTGCGCAGGGTGCGGATGTGCATGTCCACGGTGCGGCTTTCCACCGAAATGTCGGTGCCCCACACCACCTGCAAAATCGTCTCGCGGGTCACCACAAGGTTGGTGTTCTCCAGCAGAAGGCGCAGCAGGCTGTATTCTTTGTAGGTCAGTTCGACAGGCTGGTTGTTCACCGTCACGCTGTGACGTGCATTGTCCAGCAGGATCTCATGGAAGCTGAGCACATTGGGCCGTGTCTCCGGGGTGGCGCGGCGCAGAGAAGCACGCACCCGGCTGAGGAACTCCATGATGCCGAACGGCTTGGAAATGTAGTCGTCGGCACCGCAGTCCAGCCCGCGCACGGTGTCCAGCTCGCTGGATTTGGCCGTGACCATGATGATGGGCAGCCGGTGCAGGGAAGGGGTGTTGCGCAGCTTTTTCAGGATGGAGAACCCATCCTCGTCGGGCAGCATCACGTCCAGGATCACAAGCTCCGGGGCTTCGGTGCGCATGGCCTGCCAGAACGGTTCGGAACTGGCAAAGCTGGCCACTTCATAACCGTTGGACTGCAGGGCATACTGCTCCAGCTCACGGATGGCGTCATCATCTTCTACGATATAGATCATTTGTCAAATTCCTCCGCAGATTGATTGTCCGGGAAGAGATACCGCTCCCGGTATTTGTCCAGTCGACGATGAAATTCTTCGCTCTCCTTGGTATCTTTGCCATGACGCAGATCGTTGAGGTAAGCGTGGGTGTCAAAACTGTCCTGTGCTACCTCGATCTGGGCAACAGCTACATTGCTGCAGTGGTCGCACACACGCTCGTAGTTGGTCAGCAGATCGTCCAGCACAAAGCCGTACTCAATGGAGCAGCTGCCGGTCTGCAGGCGGGCGATGTGGTGTGCCTTGATGGCACGCACCAGCTCGTTGACCACAGCTTCCAGCGGCTCTACCTTGCTGGCCAGGTGCAGGTCTCCCTTGCGGAAGGCGTCGGTGGTGCGGCTCAGGATATCCTGCACGGCATCTTCCAGCACCTGCAGCTCCTCTTGTGCGTCCTTGGAAAATTCAATGTTCTTCTGGTGCATTTCCTCCGCGGATTCCAGCAGGTTGACCGAGTGGTCACTGATGCGCTCGAAATCGCTGATGGTGTGCAGCAGGGTATTCACGCTCTGGCTGTCGGCGTGGCTCAGCTCGCGGCCGGACAGCTTGACAAGGTAGGTGCCCAGAGCGTCCTCATAACGGTCCACGGTGCTTTCCTCGTCACGCACCTTCTGGGCCAGCTCGTCGTTCCACTGGTGGGTCAGGCTCATGGCCTGCACCACGCCCACGCGGGCCAGCTCTGCCATGTCGGCGGTGGCGCTGCGGGCGCGCTCCACGGCCACAGCCGGGGTGTTCAGCAGACGTTCATCCAGCAGGGCAAAGCTCTCTTTTTCCGGGGAGTCCGGAATGGTGAGGATGGCCAGCTTTTCCAGCCCGTTGGCAAAAGGCAACAGGATGAGGGTGGCCAGGATGTTGAAGGCGGAGTGCACCACGGCGATGCCCCAGGCTTCAATGGTGGAATCCACAAAGGCAAAGTGGAACACGGTGTTCAGACCGTAGAAACCAAACAGGAAGATGGTCACGCCGATGATGTTGAAGTACAGGTGCACCATGGCGGCCCGGCGGGCATTCTTGGTGGCACCCACCGAGGAGATCAGCGCCGTGACACAGGTGCCGATGTTCTGGCCCATGATGATTGGGATGGCACTGCCGTAGGTGATCACGCCGGTGGCGCTCAGTGCCTGCAGAATGCCCACACTGGCGCTGGAACTCTGGATGATGCCGGTGACCAGTGCGCCCACCAGCACACCAAGGATGGGGTTGGAGAAGCGGACGAACAGGCTGGTGAACCACTCTTCGCCCTGCAGCGGCAGCACTGCGTTGGACATGGTGGTCATGCCGGTCATCAGCACGGCAAAGCCGATGAGAATGGTGCCCACACCTTTTTTCTTCTCACTCTTACACATATACAGCAAAATGCCGATAAATGCAAGCAAAGGACTGAAAGAAGTGGGTTTGAGCATCTTGATCAGCACACTGTCACCCTGCAGACCCGAAAGGCTCAGGATCCAGCTGGTGACGGTGGTGCCCACGTTGCTGCCCATGATCACGCCGATGGCCTGATGCAGCTCCATGATGCCGCTGTTGACAAAACCGACCACCATGACGGTGGTGGCGCTGGAGCTCTGGATGATGGCCGTTACGCACAGACCCAGAAAGAAACCTTTGAGCGGGCTGTCGGTCAGCTTGCTCAGGATCTTCTGCAGCTGGCCGCCGGCCTGCTTTTCCAGCGCCTTGCCCATGATGTCCATGCCGAACAGGAACAGGGCCAGGCCGCCCAGAAGCGAAAAGACATTGAAAATAGTCATAAGGATTTTCCTCACTTTGATTTGACGTGTTTTCTTCCGAGTTTCAGTATAGTGGATGCATTGTAAAATCCGAAACCGAGCAAATGTAAAATCCATGTAAATGTAAAATCTTTTTGCATGAAGCCCGGACAGACCTCTTCGCAGCAGCGTGCCTTGGCCCGCAGGATAGAAAAAGATGGGAACAGGCGTTGTAATCGTCCGGATTTTTTACTATAATAAAAAAAGAAGGATGCCGGCGCACAGCCGGGCACAAGAACACAGGAGGAACAAGGATGGGTACGTTCAACGTCTCGCTCAAAACGCTGACCGAGCGCGTCAGCCTGGAGGTGGTCTATACCCCCAAAGAACTGGACCAGATCAATGTTGAGATCGCAGAGGTCAACCGTCCGGGTCTGTTTCTGGCCGGATACTATGACTATTTTGATAAACTCCGTCTGCAGATCATGGGTCTGGCAGAGATGAATTTTCTGTCCGGGCTCTCGGCCGAAAAGCGCTACGAGGCGCTGGAACAGCTGTTCCGCCAGCAGCCGCCGGCCGTTATCGTGGGCCGCAGCGAAGAGTTGGAACCGTTCCCGGAGATGCTGGAGCTGGCCAAAAAGCACAGCGTGGCGCTGCTGCGCTCCAACGAGACGACCTGCACCCTGATGGGCAGCCTGATCAGCGTGCTGAACCTGGAGCTGGCGCCCCGCATCACCCGGCACGGCGTGCTGGTGGAGGTGTACGGCGAGGGCATCCTGATCCTGGGCGACAGCGGCATCGGCAAGAGCGAGCTGGCCATTGAGCTGGTCAAGCGCGGGCACCGTCTGGTGGCCGACGATGCGGTAGAGCTGCGCAAGGTGTCCAACCGGCAGATCATGGGCACTGCTCCGGAGAATATCCGCCACTTCATTGAGCTGCGCGGCATTGGCATCGTCAATGTGGCCCGGGTGTTCGGTGTGGGTGCAGTCAAGCTGAGCGAGAGCCTGGACCTGGTGGTCCAGCTGGAAGCCTGGGACCCCACCAAGAATTACCAGCGTACGGGTCTGGAAAACGAATATTACGACATTCTGGGCGTCAGCATTCCCAGCACCAGCATTCCGGTCTCGCCCGGACGCAACCTTGCTGTGGTGCTGGAAACCGCGGCCATCAACAACCGCCAGAAAAAGATGGGTTACAATGCGGCCAAGGAGCTGCTGATCCGTCTGGGTCTGGACGATAAACTGGACTAAAGGAGCACACACCATGGAACAACTCAAGCAGCAGCTGCAGGCGGCTGGAATCCTTTATAAAGAAAACGAGCCGCTCTCGGCACACTGCACTTTCCGCATTGGCGGCCCGGCCGACCTGTTTGTGATGCCGCGGGATGAAGATCAGCTTTGTCAGACCGTTCAGTTCTGCAAACAGGCGGAGATCCGCTATTACCTGCTGGGCAATGGCAGCAACATCCTGTTTGCAGACGAGGGCTTTCGAGGAGCAGTCATTGATGTTTCTGCCGAAGCAGCGGGAATGGGACTGTCGATTTATCAGAATGCCGACGGCGATTATATTTCGGCACCGGCAGGTCTGAAACTTTCCGAGCTGTGCAAATTTGCCCTCCAGCACGGCTACACCGGGCTGGAATTTGCCTATGGCATCCCCGGCACGGTGGGCGGTGCCGTCTACATGAACGCCGGTGCTTACGGCGGCGAAATGAAGGATGTGCTGGAAGCCGTCAGCTATCTCACCGCCGACGGCCGCTGGGTGGACAGTGAAGCGTCCGAGCTGGACTTTTCCTACCGGCACAGCGCGTTTGAAGAGAATGATGCCTGCATCCTTGGCGCAGTGTTCCACCTGGAAAAAGGCGACCCGGATGCCATCAAGGCCCGGATGAACGAGCTGATGCAGAAGCGCATCGACAAACAGCCGCTGGACAAGCCCAGCGCCGGCAGCACCTTTAAGCGCCCGGCGGGCGCTTTTGCGGCGGCCCTCATCGACCAGTGCGGCCTGCGGGGTTACCGCCATGGCGGTGCCGCCGTAAGCGACAAGCACTGCGGTTTTGTGGTGAACCTGGGCGGTGCCACCTGTGCCGATGTGCTGGCTTTGTGCGACGAAGTGCGCGCCATTGTAAAGGAAAAGACCGGCTACGATCTGGAAAAAGAGATCCGGGTCGTGAAATAAGATAGATTCAAAAAGGAGCGGGATCGGATCCATGGAACTGTTGATCGTCAGCGGACTTTCCGGTGCAGGAAAGTCGGTTGCTATGAATGCGCTGGAAGATATCGGTTATTTCTGCATTGACAACATCCCGGCGGCACTTCTGCCCAGCATCACGGCCTTTTCCAAGGCGGGCGATAACCAGCTGGAACGGGTGGCGCTGTGTATGGATGTGCGCGGCTGCCGCACGCGGGAAGAGATCGAACAGGCGCTGCAGCAGCTGGATGAGCAGAAAAAACCCTACAAGATCCTGTTCCTGGATGCGCCGGACGAGGTGCTTATGCGCCGCTACAGCGAGACCCGCCGCCGCCACCCCATCAGCATCGCAGAGGGACTGTCCACCCGGGATGCTTTCCTGAAGGAACGTCAGATCCTGGAGCCGCTGCGGTCGCGGGCCAATTACACCATCAACACGGCATTGCTCTCGACTGCACAGAACAAGGAACGCATCTGCGACCTTTTCCTGAAAAATGGCGGTGCAAAAAGCGCCATGCGGCTTACCATCATGTCCTTCGGGTTCAAGTTTGGTCTGCCGCCGGAGGCGGATCTGGTACTGGATGTACGCTGCCTGCCGAACCCCTTCTATGTGCCGGAGCTCAAACACAAGACCGGCCTGGATCAGGAAGTGGTGGACTTCGTCATGAACCACCCGGAGGCAAAGCAGCTGCTGGACCGGTATGAGCAGTTTTTGCAGGTGGCACTGCCGCTCTATGTCAAAGAAGGCAAGAGCCAGCTGACCATCGCGGTGGGCTGCACCGGCGGCAAGCACCGCTCTATTACTTTTGCGCGCAAGATCGCGGAGTACTGCACATCCCTCGGCTACGAGCCGGGTGTCCAGCACCGCGATGCCATGCGCTGACCAGAATTGAGGAACCACTATGAGCTTTGCATCCCGTGCACGGGAGGAGATCGCACAACGCAGCCTGCAGAAGGACTGCTGCGTGCGTGCGGCAGCGTATGGCTTTGCCTGCTTTGCCAAATATTTTGATAAAGGGGGGCTGGTGCTCCAGACCGAGCAGCCCCACACAGTGCAGCTGGCCCGGGAACTTTTTGCCCGCTGTGGTGTGCAGGGGGATGTTCTGGAAAAGCAGCGCCCCAGCGGCGTACTGTATGAGTTCAACATCCGGGAGCCGGAACAGGTGGCGCGGATGCATGAACTGTTCGGCACCACCGGCAGCGAGACGAGCCTGCAGATCGACCCCGCCCTGATCCGCTGTCAGACCTGCGTCAGTGCATACATTGGCGCAGCTTTTTTGTGCAGTGGCACCGTCACCGACCCGCAGAAGGAGTACAATCTGGAGTTCCTGACCGCGCGCACCAATCTGGCCCGGGATTTTGAAGCCCTGCTGGCTGAGCATGAATTTGCCCCGCACCGCACCCGCCGCAACGGCGTGAACCTGGTCTACGTCAAGAACAGCGCCAATCTGGAACGACTGCTCCGCTTTATGGGGGCAGCCGGTGCGGCAGAGGAGATCCATGCACAGAAAGCCTTCAAGCAGGTGCGCAACCAGACCAACCGACAGACCAACTGCGACACGGCCAACCTTGGCAAAACGGCCCGGGCCAACGCCCAGACCCTCAGGGCCATCCGGTATCTGCAGGAAAACGATGCATTGGAAACACTGCCGGAGGTGCTGCAGCAGGCGGCAGCAGTACGGCTGCAATACCCCGACTTATCGCTTACCGCGTTGTGCGGCTGCTTTGACCCGGCGGTGAGCAAATCCGGCCTTTCGCACCGGATGAAAAAACTGGAAGCGTTGGCAGACGCCCTGCGGCAGCGCGTGGAAAAAGGACAGGAGGCAGAGCCTTGAGCGAAATCAGCGAAAACAACCACTTGGGCAGAGACTTTGTCCACCTGCACATCCATACGGAATACAGTCTGCTGGACGGTGCCTGCCGCATCGACCAGCTGATGGACCGCGTCAAGGAATGCGGCCAGACCGCCATTGCCTGCACCGACCACGGCGTCATGTACGGCTGTGTGCAGTTCTATAAGGCAGCCAAAAAGGCAGGCATCAAGCCCATCATCGGCTGTGAAGTCTATGTGGCTACCCGCACCCGTTTTGACAAGGTGAACAAGATCGACGGCAACAACCATCTGATCCTGCTGTGCAAGAATGAGACCGGCTACAAAAACCTGATCAAGATGGTCTCGGCAGCGTTCGTGGAGGGCTTTTATTCCAAGCCCCGCGTGGACAAGCAGCTGTTGGAACAGTATCACGAGGGCCTGATCTGCCTGTCGGCCTGTCTGGCCGGTGAGGTGCCGCAGGCCATTCTGGCCGGGGACTACGAGCGGGCCAAGGCCACGGCCTTGTGGTATCGGGATTTGTTCGGAGAAGGCAATTATTACATCGAATTGCAGGACCATGGGCTGGAAGAGGACAACATCGTTCTGCCGCAGCTCATCAAGCTGGCGCGGGAAACCGGCATCCCCATGGCGGCCACCAATGACTCCCACTATCTGCGCAAGGAAGATGCCAAGATGCAGGCCATCCTGCTGTGCATCCAGACCGGCAAGACCATTCAGGATGCCGACCGCATGGAGTTCCGGACCGACGAATTTTACGTCAAGACTACAGATGAAATGTATGACCTGTTCTCCATGGTGCCGGAAGCCTGCGAAAACACGGCGAAAATTGCAGAACAGTGCAACTTTGACTTTGAGTTTGGCCACACCAAGATCCCTTATTATAAAGCCCCGGACGGCATGGATAATCAGGCATTCTTTGAAAAGCTCTGCTGGGAGGGTCTTGAACGCCGGTACGGGCCCAATGTCCCGCAGGCCAACAAGGACCGCTTGAGCTATGAGATCGGCGTGGTCAAAACCATGGGCTACACCAACTACTACCTTATCGTCTGGGACTACATCAATTACGCCAAAAGTCAGGGCATCCCGGTGGGCCCGGGCCGTGGTTCCGGTGCAGGCAGCATTGCGGCCTACAGCGTAGGCATCACGGATATCGACCCCATCCGGTACAATTTGATTTTCGAGCGCTTCCTGAACCCGGAGCGCGTCAGCATGCCCGATTTTGACGTGGACTTCTGCTACGAGCGTCGGCAGGAGGTCATTGATTACGTCAATCGGAAATACGGGGCCGATCATGTGGCGCAGATCGTCACCTTCGGTACCATGGCCGCCCGCAACGCCATCCGCGATGTGGGCCGTGTGATGGGTATCCCGTATCAGCAGGTGGATGTGGTGGCAAAACTGGTGCCCATGGAGCTCAAGATGACCCTGAAACGGGCACTGGAAGTTTCCACCGAGCTGAAAAAGCTCTATGACACCGACCCGCAGGTCACCGAGCTCATCGACACCGCTTTGAAGGTAGAGGGCATGCCGCGGCATGCGTCCACCCATGCGGCGGGCGTGGTCATCACGCCGGAACCTACCGACTACTATCTGCCGCTGGCCACCAACGACGGCCTGCCGGTGACCCAGTTCAACATGACCGAGATCGAGGAACTGGGCCTGCTGAAGATGGACTTTCTGGGTCTGCGCACCCTGACCGTTATCCGCGATGCGGAAACGGCGGTGCAGAAGCATCACCCGGAGTTCTCCATCCAGAAGCTGGATTATGACGACCCGGAGACCTATAAAATGCTGGGACAGGGCGACACCGAGGGTGTGTTCCAGCTGGAATCTTCCGGCATGAAGCAGGTGCTTGTAGGCCTGCAGCCGCAGAACCTGGAAGATGTCATCGCTCTGATCAGCCTGTACCGTCCCGGCCCCATGGACTCCATCCCAACCTATCTGCGCAACCGCCACGAGCCGGACAAGATCAGTTACAAGACCCCGCAGCTCGCCCATATCCTGGATGTGACCAACGGCTGCATCGTCTATCAGGAACAGGTCATGCAGATCTTCCGGGAGCTGGCGGGCTTCTCCTTCGGGCAGGCCGACAACGTCCGCCGTGCCATGAGCAAAAAGAAGCACGCTGTGATGGAGGCTGAGCGAGAGCACTTCGTGCACGGCTGCACCGAGCCGGGCCACGAGTGCCCCGGCTGTGTGGCCAACGGCATTTCGGAAAAGGTCGCCAACGAGATCTACGATGAGATGTCCAGTTTTGCTTCTTACGCATTCAACAAGAGCCATGCGGCCTGCTACGCCTATGTGGCATTCCAGACCGCTTACCTCAAGTGCCATTACCCCAGCGAATTCATGGCCGCTCTGCTGACCAGTGTGCTGGACAACACGGACAAGGTTATTGAGTATTCCGGCGAGTGTGCCCGCCTTGGCATCAAGGTGCTGCCGCCGGATGTGAATGTTTCGGGCGGCGGCTTTACGGCGGACGAGAACGGCCAGATCCGCTTCGGCCTGAACGCGGTCAAGAACGTGGGTCGTAACCTGATCGAGAATGTGGTGCGGGAGCGCCGGAACAAGCCCTATACCAGCCTGTATGACTTCTGCAAGCGGATGCACGGCAACGAATTGAACCGCCGGGCGGTGGAGTGCCTGATCAAGGCCGGTGCCTTTGACCGGCTGGGCAACAACCGTCACAGCCATGTGGAAGCCGTGGAGGGCATCCTGAAAAGCATCGAGACCGACACCCGCCGCAATCTGGACGGCCAGCTGGACCTGTTTTCGGTGATGAGCGGGGGAGAGCAGGATGCCGCACAGGAGGACCGCTATGAGATCCGCCAGCTGCCGGAGTACAGTCACACCGAGCTGCTCCAGCAGGAAAAAGAGGTCAGCGGCCTGTATCTGTCCGGTCATCCGCTGGATGCCTACCGGGAAAAATCGGCCCGCATCGGTTCCCACACCATCAAGGACCTCACCGGCGAGGACGCCCATGTGACGGACGGCGAGCGGGTGCGTGTGGTCTGTGCGGTGGTCAAGAACCGCATGATGACCACCAAGTCCAACAGTGTGATGGCCTTTACCAGCGTGGAAGATCTGACGGGCACCATGGAAGTGATCGTGTTCCCCAAGGTGCTGGACACCTTCCGCGATGCCATCCGTGAAAATGCGGTCGTGGTCATCGACGGGCGCCTGTCGGTGCGGGAGGACGAAGCCTCCAAGCTGTTGGCGGACAGCATCGTGCCCATTGACAGCTACGATCCCACCCGCCCGCAGAACGGCCGCCCGGACCCGGTCAAGGCGGCGGCAAAGCGGCTGTATATCCGTCTGCCGTCCCGCAGCTGCCCGCAGTATGCCAAGGTGATCAATCTGCTGGGAATCTTTGACGGCAATATGCCGGTGATCCTGTATCTGGAAGACACAAAACAGAAGCTGGCGGCCCCCCGGCAGCTGTACACTTCCGGGCATCCGCTCTTCTTTGAAGAACTGGAAAGACTGGTGGGCACAGAGAACATTGCAACAAAATGACATTTCTGTGCACGAATCTCTATAGGCCGGAAGGGCTCAAAATAGGCCCAAAATATTTTCAAATGGCTGAGAATGTGTTATAATGTTGAAAGGCAAGTCTTAACAATTCTTTACGATGCAAACACTGAGCGGCGTAATGAAGAAGGGCGCTGGCTCATGGGTGAATGAAGAAACAAATTGGAGGGAATCTCTCGTATGGAAAAGCAAATCAAAACGATTGGCGTGCTCACAAGCGGCGGCGATGCTCCTGGCATGAATGCTGCCGTGCGCGCTGTGGTCCGTACCGGCTTGCACAAAGGTTACCGCATGATCGGCATTCAGCGTGGTTACAACGGCCTGCTGAACGGCGAATGCTTTGAAATGAACCTGCGCAGCGTCTCGAACATCATTTCGGCCGGCGGTACCATTCTGTACACTGCCCGCTGCCTGGAGTTCAAGACCAAGGAAGGCCAGGACCGCGGTGCTGCCAAGTGTCGTGAGCTGGGCATTGACGCACTGGTCGTCATTGGCGGCGATGGTTCTTACCGCGGCGCACGCGAGCTGGCACACCGCGGCATCCCGATGATCGGCCTGCCCGGCACCATCGACAACGACATTGCCTGCACCGAGTACACCATCGGCTATGATACAGCCATGAACACCGCTCTGGAAATGATCGACAAGCTGCGCGACACCACCCAGAGCCACGACCGCTGCAGTGTGGTCGAGGTCATGGGCCGTAACGCCGGTTACATTGCCCTGAACGTTGCCATCGCCTCCGGTGCTATGGCTGTCCTGCTGCCGGAGAAGGAATTCGATATGCAGCATGACATTCTGGACAAGATCGCTGAGACTCAGAAGACCGGCAAGCGTCACTTCATCATCATCGTTGCCGAGGGCGTGGGCCACGCACAGGAGATCGCAAACGAGATCCAGGCCCGCACCGGCATCGACTCCCGTGCCACCATTCTGGGCCATGTCCAGCGCGGCGGCTCTCCCACGCTGCGTGATCGCGTGAACGCATCCGCCATGGGCTACCAGGCCGTGTGCCTGCTGGAGCAGGGCAAGTACAACCGTATCGTCGGCATGAAGGGCGAGAAGCTGGTGGACTACCCGGTGGATGAGGCGCTCGAAATGACGAAGACCCTCGACCCCGTCCTGATCGACGTCTGCAACACCATTTCTATCTGATTTTTCTGCATTGCATTTCTGGAGCTGTTCTCTTGGCTGGGCTGAGAGGGCGGCTCCTTTTTTGTTGGGTTATAATGGTGTTGCACACGTTGTTTCGATGGTTGCAAAGACCATTGGCATCTGAGCGCGAAAAACGAGAAGGAAAAGATGGAGTTTCTCGTGACTGTGCCTGTGGACGATGCACAGTTTGAGGTGCTGGAACGGCTCTATCAAACCCTGATCGGCTAAAGGAAAAGCCGAGCGCAGAACAGCCGGACCGGCATAGAGAGAAGAGCTTGCACACGGAAAGTGCAGGCTCTTTTTCTTTTGACTTTGCCGGGAGAACCGTAGCGTCTGCATTGAAATTTCTTTGAATTCGGCAAGAATCAATCTGAATATTAACGTAAATTCGATAAAATTTTAATGGCATAAACAGAGAGTATCTTTCAGAATTGATTTAAAATCAACTCGCAAATACGATATGGTACCGATTTCATGTATGAAAAATACGATTTGTATTTTTCCCTTTGCTTTGCAGAGTGCCGCTTGGTGTGGTATACTAGAACCGTACAAAAACGGTGTCCTGTGGGAGCAGTCTCCCGACACAGGTCACCCGGCAGGAGAGTGATTTGTTTGGAACTGGAACAGGCCCAGAAGCGTGTGGAGGAGCTGCGCGCTGTCATTGAAAAGAACAACCGGCTCTATTATGACCAGGATGCCCCGGAGCTGGAGGATTTTGAATACGATGCATTGACCCGGGAACTGAAAGCGTTGGAATCGCAGTTCCCGCAGCTGATCACGCCGACTTCGCCGACCCAGAAAGTGGGCGGGACTCCCAGCGGGCGCTTTACCAAGGTGACCCATGCGGTCAAGATGGAAAGTTTGTTGGATGCATTTTCGTATGATGAGCTGCGCGACTTTGACCGCCGCGTACGGGATGCAGGCATCGAACCGGAATATGTGGTCGAGATCAAGATCGACGGCCTTTCCTGCAGTCTGGAGTATGAGAACGGAGAACTCGTCCGGGCGTCCACCCGCGGCGACGGCGTGGTAGGCGAGGATGTGACCCAGAACGTCCGGGCAATCAAACGCATCCCCAAGACGCTGAAAAATGCGCCGGAGTTTCTGGAGGTGCGCGGCGAGGTCTATATGCCGCACGAGGCTTTCCAGAAGCTGTGCGCGGAGCAGGAACTGCAGGGAGCCGCTCCGTTTAAGAACCCGCGCAATGCGGCGGCCGGATCCCTGCGCCAGAAGGATGCAAAGATCACCGGAAGCCGCGGCCTGTCCATTTTTGTGTTCAACGTCCAGCAGATCCGCGGGAAGGAACTGACCCGCCATTCGGACAGTCTGAACTACCTCAAGAGCCTTGGTCTGCCAGTCTCGCCGCGCTACCATGTGGTACACGACATTGAGCAGGCCATTGCAGAGATCGAGCAGATCGGGCAGAACCGTTCCAAGCTGGATTTTGATATGGACGGTGCGGTCATCAAGGTAAACGATTTTGCCCAGCGGGAACAGATGGGTTCCACCAACAAATTCCCGCGCTGGGCCATCGCCTTCAAGTACCCGCCGGAGGTCAAGGAAACCACCCTGCGCAGCATCGAGGTGGCCGTGGGCCGCACCGGTGTCCTGACCCCCACGGCCTGCTTTGATCCGGTCTTTCTGGCCGGCACGACCGTGGCGCGCGCCACCCTCCATAATGAGGACTTTATCCGGCAATTTGGTCTGTGCATCGGTGACACTATTCAGGTGCGCAAGGCCGGCGATATCATCCCGGAAGTGATCGGGGTCACCCGCCGCGCCGAGGACGCTCAGCCCTACGAGATGCCGACGGTTTGTCCGTCCTGCGGCGCACCGGTGGTGCATCTGGAGGACGAGGCAGCGCTGCGCTGTGTGAACCCGGAGTGTCCGGCACAGGCTTTGCGCAACATCATTCATTTTGCGTCCCGGGATGCCATGGACATCGACGGTCTGGGCACGGCTGTGGCAACGCAGCTGGTGGAGAAAGGCATGGTGCATTCGGCGGCAGACATCTATGCGCTTAGCCGGGAACAGCTGCTGACGCTGGACAAATTCAAGGAGAAAAGCGCGGACAATCTGCTGAACGCCATCCAGCGCTCAAAAGAGAACAATCTGGACAAGCTGCTGTTTGGCTTTGGCATTCGCAACATCGGCGACAAGGCGGCGGCATTGCTGGCAGAACATTTCGGTTCGTTGCAGGCCATCCGGGAAGCAGATGCCGCTGCCATCGGCGAGATCGACGGCTTTGGCGGTGTGATGGCCCAGAGCGTAGTGGAATTCTTTGCGAAGGAAGGCACCACAGACCTTGTGCACCGTCTGGCAGATGCCGGGGTCAACATGCAGTGGAAGGGCGAGCCCAAGGGCGACAAGCTGGCCGGTAAAACGCTGGTGGTTACCGGTACGCTGGAAACACTCTCCCGCAACGAGGCAGAAGCCCTCATCGTCAAAAACGGCGGCAAGGCCAGCGGATCGGTCTCCAAAAAGACTTCCTATGTGGTCGCCGGTACAGCAGCTGGTTCTAAGCTGACCAAAGCGCAGGCGTTGGGCGTTCCGGTGCTGACCGAAGCCGAATTCCTTGATCTGCTCAAAGAAGAATAATTACAATTTTGCATAGCCTCTGCGGCGTTTCGGGCCGCAGGGGCTTTTTTGTTTGTGTGCGGTTCTAAGCGGGCAGGGGCTGCATACACTGGTAACACAAGTTTCGATGAAAGGAAGTGCCCATTGTGGACGAGTATTACCGCGCGATCCGTCTGTTGCCTGCATGGCTGGCGCAGCCGCTGGCCCGGCTGCCGCAGAATACCGCCGAAAAAGTGCACGAACTGCGGCTGCGGACAGGCTGTGGAATTTGCCTGTCCATTGCCGGGCAGCAGACGACGTTGGACGAGCTGCCGGAATGCCCACAGACCCTGCGCGGCAGGACGCTGGATGCCCTGCAGATGGACGAGATCCTTTATGTGCTCTGCGGCGGTTCAGTACATACCCATCAGGCCGAACTGGCGCAGGGCTACCTGACCACGGCATCCGGCTGCCGTGTGGGGGTGGGCGGTCGGTTCGTATTGCGCGGCCCGGAGGATGTTGTGCTGCAGCGTCTTTTGTCGCTGAATTTCCGCATTGCGCGTCCAATTTGTACGGAACTTCCGGCGGAGCTGTGCACCCTTTTGCAGGGACATTTCATCGGGGCACTGCTGGTGGGAGAACCGGACAGCGGCAAGACCACCCTTCTGCGGCAGATCGCCCGGGAACTGGCTGCACAGAAACGGGCCGTGGCTGTGATCGACGAGCGAGGGGAACTTTTTCCGCCGGAGCGGCAGAATGGCGATGCCCTTGACTGCATCAGCGGCCTGCCCAAAGGCCGTGCGGTCCAGATGGCGCTGCGGACGCTGGCCCCGCAGGTGATCCTGCTGGACGAGCTGGGGGACCTGACCGAGGTCGCCGCACTGGAACAGGGCTTTTTCAGCGGGGTGGAGTTTGTGGCCAGCGTCCATGCCGCCACGCTGGAGGACGCTCTGCAAAGGCCGCAGGTGCGGGTTTTACAGCAGCAGGGAGCACTGCGGTTTCTTGTCCTGCTGGAAGGACGCTGTGCACCGGGCCGGATCCGGGAGATCCGGCAGCTTCCGCTGCTATGATGCTGCACATTCTGGGTGCTCTGCTGTTGCCGTTGTGCGGCTGGCTGGCCGGGGATGCCATACAGGCCCGTACGGTACAGCACCTTGCTGCATTGCAGAGATGCCTTGCGCTTCTGGAACGCATCCGGCAGGAGGTCGCGTTCCGCCGGGCAGACCTGCAGCAGCTTTACGCAGAGCTCTGCCGGGAAGGCATACTGGAATCCGGCGCCCGCTGCTTACAGGAGGCCCCACCGCCGGAGGGCCTGACGCGGGAAGAACAGCAGTGCTTCCGGACGTGCATGTCCGGCCTTGGCCGTGCGGAAGCGCAGCAGGAGTGCGAACAGCTGGACTACTACCGGGCCCGCCTGCAGGCTTTGCAGCAAACGGCAGAACACGCTGCCCGGCGGCAGGCCGGTCTGCCCCGCAAACTGGGCCTTGCAGCCGGGATGGCAATGGCACTGCTGCTCATCTGAATTCGGAAATCTTGGAGGAAACAGCGCAGATGGAAATTGATCTGGTGTTCAAAATTGCAGCCATCGGCATCATTGTGGCGGTGCTCAATCAGCTCTTGATCCGCTCCGGGCGGGAGGATCAGGCCATGATGACGACCCTTGCCGGCCTTGTGGTGGTCCTGTCCATTCTGGTCAAGCAGATCAGCACCCTGTTTGTTACCATCAAGGCGCTGTTTTCGCTGTGAGTTCCGCCTGGGTCACGCTGGGGCTGGTGGCAGTGCTGGCAGCGATGCATGCACTTTTGCAAAAGGAGCTTCCGGCCTATGCGCTCCTGCTTTCACTGGGAGCGATCGTCCTTCTGCTGGTGCGGCTGGGCGGCACCTTCCGCAGTGTTCTGGAGGGTGTCGCGCTGCTGGGACAGCAAACGGACAAGCAGGCGTTCCAATGCCTGCTGCGCAGCACGGGCATTCTGTTGCTTGCCGACTATACCCGCACCCTCTGCAAGGAGAGCGGAGCCGAGGCACTTGGCTGGTGTGCAGGGCTTGCGGGCCGCTGTCTGGTGCTGGCGGCAGTGTTCCCACTGCTGGAAGAAGTGTGTCAACGGATCTGGGGGCTGGCAGGATGAGCGGCAAAAAATACCGGGGGTTTCTGGCAGGGTTGGTGTTTCTGGCCGCAATGCCTTTTGGAACGGTGCGGGCTTTCGCACTGGAAAGCCTGCCCGGCCGGGAATTGTGGCAGCCCTACCTGACCCAAAGTGCACAGGGTGCAGCGGATTTTGCCCGGGACCCGGTGTCGGCATTGCTGAGCCTGCTGCCGAGTTCACCCGTGCGGCTTCTGGTCGATACCCTGCACAGCTACGCAGATCTTTTGCTGTTTCTGCTGCTGCTCACAGCTTTGTCATTTCTCGTTGGCGATGCAGCGGACGGTACCTTGCTGGACCTTGCGGCAGCCGGTGGCTGCGGGGTGCTCATCTGGGGTGATCTGCTGACACTGGCACAGTCTATCGGTGAACGCATGGACAGCTGGCGGCTGTTCCTCACGGGATTTCTGCCGGTGTGCGGCGCAGTCCTGACGGCAGGTGGAGAGGGAAACGCCGGAGCGGTGGCCAGCGGATTTCTGCTGAGCGTGCTGGCTCTGCTGGCACAGGGGATCGCGCTGTGCATCCGGCCGCTGCTGCAAAGCTATCTGGCCATCAGCATGGCCTGCTGCATTCACACGCAGACGGGTCTCCCGGAAGCCTGCAGGATGAGCGGGCAGCTGCTGCGAAAAAGCATTTCGGCGGGTGGAAAACTGTTTGCGCTTCTGCTTGGCGTACAGCGAGTGATCACACTGCAATTGGACCACACGACATCCCGTCTGGGCCAGGTGCTGACGGGCAGTGTCCCGGTGATCGGGCAGGCGTTGAGCGGTGCGGCCGATACCGTATTGGCCGGGCTGCAGCTGCTCAAAAGCTCTCTTGGAATCGCGGCACTGGTGATCCTTGGCGCGGAATTTGTTCCGCTGTATCTGGGACTGTTGTTCCACCTGGCAGTTCTGTCCGGGTGCAGGCTTCTGTGCAGCTTTGCCGGTATCGACCGGTGCCGGGCGCTGTTTGCCTGTCTGACGGAGGCGGTCCGGTGCATGGCGGCGGTCACAGCACTGTTCTTTTCGCTGACAATGGTCGGTGTCGCGTTGATGACAATGATGAACGGAGGGTGAAATGCGGGTCGTAACGGCATTCTGCCTTGCATGTGTCTGCACGGAGCTGCTAGTGCAGCTGGTGGAAGCAGGCTGGGCGCGCCGATGCATAAAAGTGGTTGCGGGGCTATATATTCTAACAGTTCTGCTCCGTGCAACTTCTGCACTGCCTGCACGGACCGCACAGTGGCTTCAGCCGGTGCAGGCATCTGCCTCCATCGAGGGCGTGGAAACCACGATCCTCACGGAGGCGGCGAAGCGCTTGAATGAGATGTTGGCAGCGGAATGCGAGGCACAGACAGGCATCCCGGTCCGGGTGGAAACGGAATTGGAACAGACGCCGGACGGAATCCGCGCAGCTCGCGCGATCCTGTGGATGCCGCCGGACAGCCCGGCACAGGTGCAGACACAGCTTGTGCAGTTTCTGCAAAAAGAACTTAGCACCGACGCTGTCACCGCAGCGGAAGAGGCGGAACCATGAAAAAAGCAACGATCACAACTGTTCTTCAGGGATGCAAAGGCCCGCAGGGGCGCACAAGACTTGCGGTGCTCATTGGCGGGGTGGCCATGCTGCTGTTGCTGCTGTCGGAGTTGATGCCGACCGGGACGAAGTCTGCTGCCGCCAGCACAGCCCCACAGGAAATCGCCGCGTATCAGACCCAGCTGGAAAACCGGCTTGAAACACTGATCGCTCAGATGGACGGAGCGGGAAAGACGACGGTGATGCTCACACTGGAAACGGGGGAGGAAACGATCTATGCACTGGATACGCAGTCCGGGCAGATGCAGGAACAGCAGACGCATGTTCTGCTGGAAGATGGCTCCGCCCTGGCAGAGACGATCTATCAGCCGCAGATCCGCGGCGTGGCCGTGCTGTGCGACGGCGGGGGAGATGTCCGCGTGGCAGCACGCATCACGGAGATGGTGGGAGCGCTGCTGGATCTGCCATCCAACCGGATCTGTGTGGAACAGCGCAAGCCATGATCTGACCCAGAACAAGGAGGATTCAAGATGAGAGCACTTTCCAGAAATACCCGGCGGGTGACCGCGCTTACGCTGGCCGCTGCCCTTGTCATTGCCGTTTATCTGAACTGGCAGTATGCCCGCACCGATACCGGCATTGCAGCGGACGAGGAAGCCCAGGTCGTTTCGGCCGAGCCTGTGCAGTCGGACACGGTCCTGGACGGCCTGCCCACGGAAGCCGAAACAGTGTCGGCCGCGAACAAAAACTACGGGGAAGCACAGCTGGTCAGCGTGGCAAGCGACAGCGGCGCAAAGTTCTTTGAAGAGGCACGCCTGAAACGGGAAAAGGCGCACGATGAAGCCATGGACACCCTGCAAAAAACCATGAAGTCCTCTTCGCTCTCTGCGGAGGAAAAGAAGGACTGCACCGCCCAGCTGACAGCTGGGTTGGAAGATCTGCACGCCGAAAATGAGATCGAGACCCTCATCAAAGCCAAGGGCTTTGCGGACTGCCTGTGCTTTCTGCAGTCCGGCCGCGCCGATCTGACCGTCATGACATCCGGTGACCCGCTGACGGCGGCGCAGGTGGCGCAGATCCGGGACGTCGTGCTCAGCAAGAGCAGTGTGACGGCCCAGAACATCACGGTGGTGGAAGTAAAATAAAAAGTGTTTCCCTCCGACCGGAAGGAATCGGGCTGGAAAAAGAACCCATTGTGTGGTCCGACAGAGTTTTCCAAACAAGTATTGAAATCAACCCCGCATTGATGGTATAATAACACCATCAGAAAACAGGAACGGCGTGCTGCCCGGCCATTCGGCGGCGGCAGCTGCAAAGCCGTTTTGAACCGAAAAAAAGCGGCAGTTCTGCTGCTTTTCAATGGAGGACAGCACAATGGATTTACAGAATATGGATCTTCAGGGCGGCAGCCTTCAGATTTCGACCGAAGTCATTGCAAAGATCGCACGGTGCGCTGCGCTGGAAGTGGAAGGCGTGGCAGAAGTTTCCTGCGGGACCCAGAACAAAAAGCTGAAGGATCTGCTGGAAGCCAGCATCCAGCCGCCGGTGGCCGTGGAAATGCGCGACGGCACGGCAGAGCTTACGCTGCATCTGATCATGGCGTCCGGCGCACGCATCCCTGCAGTGGCGGAAAAGGTGCAGGAAAATGTCAAGTCGGCCGTGCAGAACATGACCAGTGTCACGGTGAGCCGTGTGAATCTGGTGATCGCGGGTCTTGCTGCGGAGCAGTAAGAGCACTTGCAGCCGTACAAAAGAATGGATAGAACGTGTTCTCTCTGCCGGGGTTTCCCGGCGGGGAGAGCTCCTGTTATGAAAGGAATATTATGGAAAACATTTTGCCCCGTAGAGAAGCTCGCGAGAATGCATTTTTGCTGGCATTTTCGCAGACCTTTGGCGACGTCCCGCTGGCAGAGGCTCTGACCAACCATGCGGAAAACGACGAAGAGCACCCGGTGGATGGCTTCAGCAAGCTGCTGCTGAATGCTTATTACGACCATTCCGCAGAGGTGGATGACGAGATCCGTGCTCATCTGCGCAATTGGACCATGGAACGTCTGCCGCGCGTCAGTCTGACCGTGCTGCGCCTGGCCATTGCAGAGATGCTGTTCGGCGGCGAGAACAAGCCCGGCGTTGCCATCAACGAGGCAGTGGAGCTGACCAAAAAGTATGGTGCCGATGAGGACTATCAGTTTGTGAACGGCCTGCTCGGCGCAGTGGCACGGGATCACGGCCTGAATGAAGAAGCCGCTGTGGAGCCGGCTGAACAGTGAGCCGTTATACGCTCGGGGTCGATACAAGCAACTATGCAACCTCTCTGGCAGTTTTTGATACAGCCGGAGAGGTTGTTTGTGCAAAAAAGCGGTTTCTTCCGGTCAAACCCGGGCAGCTGGGCCTGCGGCAGAGCGATGCACTGTTCCACCACACCACGGCACTGCCGGAAATGCTGCACGAGCTTGCGCAGGAGTTTGATCTGACCCGCATCGACGCTGTGGGTGTCTCCCAGAAGCCGCGCCCGGCAGAGGGCAGTTATATGCCGTGCTTTCTGGCCGGTGTGAACGCGGCGACGGCATTTGCAGCGGCGCGGAGCATCCCGCTGATTTATACGACCCACCAGCAGGGCCATGCCGCTGCGGCGCTGTTTGCAGCCCGCGGCGCAGACCTTTTTACGCAGAAAGTACTGCTGTTTCATATTTCCGGCGGCACGACGGATCTGCTGCTGTGTGATGAGGTACGCACGATCACCCAACTTGGCACGAGCACGGACCTTTACGCCGGACAGGCTGTGGACCGCGTGGGCGTCAAGCTCGGGTTTGCCTTCCCGGCGGGTGCAGAGGTGTCTCGCCTTGCTGCAGCGTGCCCGGAAGAAATCCGGCCGAAATCTAGCGTGAGGGGCATGCAGTGCAGCCTTTCCGGCCTGGAAAACCAGTGCAATGCCCTGCTTGCTGCGGGCAAAAGCCCGGAATATGTGTGCAAGTACTGCCTGCTCTGTGTGGCCGATACGGTGGTCAAAATGACAAAGGCTGCGCAGAAGGAATACCCGGGTCTGCCGGTGGTATGCGCCGGCGGCGTGATGAGCAGCGATGTGATCCGCCAATGGGTGCAGAAACGCCTGCCTCAGGTGTATTTTGTGCCGGGACAGTATTCCAGTGACAATGCCATTGGCGTGTCCATTCTTGCGGCACGGGAGGCCGGTTTATGGCTGAAGTAATCACGGTTTCGGCGCTGAACCGCTATGTCAAATCTCTTTTTGATGCAAACGACCGATTGTTTGATCTGGCATTGCGCGGCGAGGTGGCAAATTTTGTGCAGAACGCGCGCAGCGGGCATTGCTATTTCACCCTGCGGGATGAGCAGGCCAGCGTAAAAGCGGTGATGTTCCGCTCAGATGCGCGGCGGCTTGCGTTCCGTCCGGAAGAGGGGATGCGTGTGGTCGTGCGCTGCCGTGCAACGCTCTATGAGCGGGATGGCGCATTCCAGTTGTATGTCAATGAGATGTTCCCGGACGGAATCGGCGCAGCACAGCTGGCATTGGAGCAGCTCAAGGCCCGGCTGGAACAGGAGGGCCTGTTTGATGCGGCACACAAAAAGCCGCTGCCGCAATATCCCCGATGCATTGGGCTGGTGACCAGCAAGACCGGCGCGGCTTTACAGGACATCCGCAATGTGATCAGCCGCCGCTGGCCGGGTATCCGGCTGCTGCTCTGCCCGGTCATGGTGCAGGGGTTTGAAGCGGCTCCGCAGATCGCGGCGGCCATCCGGACGCTGGACCGCAGCGGCAGGGCAGATGTGATCATCGTGGCCCGCGGCGGCGGCAGCCGGGAGGATCTGTGGGTGTTCAACGCTGAGGTGATCGCGCGGGCAGCCTTTGCCTGCAAAACACCGCTGATCAGCGCCATTGGACACGAGATCGACTACACGATCCTGGACTTCGTGGCAGACCAGAGAGCCCCGACGCCCTCGGCAGCGGCAGAGCTTGCGGTGCCGGACCGGGAAGAACAATGGAATATTTTGCAAAATTTACAACAAAATATTTCTGAAAATATGCAAAAACGGCTCAAGTTGTGCTATAATGAGCTGGAGCAATACAACTTAGCGTTGGAACGCAAGCCTGCGCATCACATCTGGAAGAGGGATTTTGACCAGCTGGAACAGGCCGGGCAGACGCTTCAGATCCAGATACAGCGCCGGATGCAGGCTGCAAATATGCAGTTGGAACATGCCGCAGCACTGACAGCCTCTCTGAGCCCGTACCGGGTCCTTGCCCGAGGCTATGCAATGATCACCACGGGCAGAGGACAGATCCTTCCGGCAGACCAACTGGAGCCGGACAAGACCATCTACATTCGCAGCGCTTCCCGCCGGGCAAAGTGCCGGGTGGAGGCCGTGGAGGAAATTGATGAAAGCACCCAAAAGCTATGAAGAGGGCATGGAGCGCCTGAATGCCATTCTGGCCAAAATGCAGGACGAGCAGACGACTCTTGCAGAAGCCGTCAAGTTGTATGCGGAGGCAGCATCTCTGATGGAATACTGCCATACTGCGCTGGAAAAAACATCGCTCCAGATCGAGGAGATCGACGCGAAGATCACGCAGACCATACAGGAACAGCGGGAGGAAAACTGATGGATTACAAAACACAATATCAGATGTATCTGTCGCAGGCTTCTGCCGCGCTGGAAGACGCCTGTGCAAAGTTTCTTCCGGAGGAATCGGAGGTATGCCGTGCGGCGCGGTACAGCCTGCTGGGCGGCGGAAAACGCATCCGGGCCGTGCTGGTGCTCAGCGTCTGTGATATGCTGGGCGGTGATCCGCAGACGGCCAGAGCTTTCAGCGCTGCGGTGGAAATGCTGCACTGCTATTCGCTGATCCACGATGATCTGCCCTGCATGGACAACGATGACCTGCGGCGCGGTCGCCCCTCCTGCCACAAGGCATTCGGGGAGGCAACGGCCATGCTGGCAGGAGATGTGCTCCTGACCGAAGCCTTTGAAGCAATCGCCAATGCACCGGCTTGCCCGCAGGCCTGTGTGCAGGCCGCAAAGGCGCTGGGCCTTGGTGCCGGCAGCCGCGGCATGGTGTATGGGCAGGAGCTGGACCTGAAATACGAAGCACTGGCAGCGACCGAGGAGCAGCTGCGGCTGATCCACCGCAATAAGACCGGTGCTCTGATCAACGCAGCCGTCCAGATGGGGGCAGCTGCCGCTGGTGCCGACGCCGACCAGTGCCGAGCACTGGAAGCATACGCCTACGGCATTGGTCTGGTGTTCCAGATCGTGGACGATGTGCTGGATGTGACCAGCACGCCGGAACAGCTGGGCAAGCCCATTGGCAGCGACAGTGAAAACGGAAAAACAACGTTTGCAACGCTGTATGGCGTGGAGGGCGCAATGGCTCTTGCACAGCGCGTAAACGAAAAGACCTGCAGCGCTCTGCGCGAAACATTCGGCGAAAAATCGGCCTTCCTGGAGCAGCTTGCGCAGCAGCTCCTGACACGCAAACACTAAAACGGATCATCGTCCGGGAAAGCAAAAGGAAACGCTATGCAGTTCATTTATGAGATCCTTTCATTCAACCGCATCCTGACCGTGTCGCTCCTGGCATGGTTCGTGGCGCAGGTGCTCAAGACCCTGATCAACTTCATCCTGCTGGGCAAATTCCAGCTGGAGCGCATGTGGGGCGACGGCGGTATGCCCAGCGCCCACAGCGCCACCGTCTGCGCAATGGTCATTGCCACGGCACGGTGTGAGGGCATTGACTCTGCCATTTTTGCAGTGGCCTGTGTGGTGGCCATCATCACCATGCACGACGCCATGGGCGTGCGCCATGAGACCGGCGAGCAGGCAAAGGTGCTGAACCAGATGATCGACCAGTGGATCGAGGTCAGCGAAAAGAACGCCCCGTTCCTGCAGAACATGCATCTGAAGGAAATGGTCGGCCATACTCCGCTGCAGGTGGTCGCTGGCTTTCTGGTGGGCCTTGTGGTCGGCCTGCTGTACCCGCTGGGTCTGTGAGACGTGCCAGCAGGGTAGGAAACATTGCATGAAGGACGTGTGATTTGGTTATGGAATCGTTGCTGCTGGACAACATTGATCAACCCAGCGATCTGAAAAATCTGGACAAAGAACAGGTAAACAAGCTCTGTGCGGAGATCCGTCAGTTTTTGCTGCGGAATATCTCCCGCACAGGCGGTCATTTGGCGTCCAACCTCGGCGCAGTGGAGCTGACGGTAGCCCTGCACCGGGTGATGACGACGCCAATGGACAAAATCGTTTTTGACGTGGGGCATCAGTGCTATACGCACAAACTGCTCACCGGCCGACGCAGCGGCTTTGCAAAACTGCGCCAGCTGGATGGCATTTCCGGCTTTCCGAACCCGAATGAGAGCGAGCACGATGCCTTTATTGCGGGGCACGGCAACACAGCGCTTTCGCTGTCCATCGGCATGGCCTGGGCCAAGAAGATCCGGCATGAGCCGGGCTGGGTGGTTGCGGTCATCGGCGATGGTGCCTTTACGGGCGGCATGGTCTACGAGGGCATGAACAACATCGGCTCCCTGGACAATCTGCTCGTGATCCTGAATGACAACAAGATGTCCATTTCCCACAATGTGGGCGCGCTGGCGCGGTATCTGACCCACCTGCGCACGACGACTGCATATTTTGACGCCAAGGACAATGTGCGGAGCTTCCTCGACAGTGTCCCGGTGGTGGGCACCCCGCTGAAAAAAGCCCTGACCGAGGGTAAAACATTGCTCCGACGGGCAATGTACCACTCGACCATGTTTGAGGACATGGGGTTCCAGTACATTGGGCCGGTGGATGGTCACAATGAGGAAGAACTGGAGCGGACCCTGCGCACCATCAGCCAGCGGCCCGGCCCGCACTTTCTGCATGTTGTGACCAAAAAGGGCAAAGGATATCAGCCGGCCGAGATGAACCCGGGCAACTACCATGGGGTATCGGCCTTTGACCCGGACGGGATGCCCGACCCGGAGGTGGCTCCCAAGGAATCGTTTTCGATGACCTTCGGGCAGGCGCTTGCGCGGGAAGCGGCCCAGAACAGCCGCATCTGCGCCATTACCGCGGCCATGAAATATGGCACCGGGCTGCAGTTCTTTTCGCACAGTGCGCCGGAGCGGTTCTTTGACGTGGGCATGGCAGAGCAGCACGCCGTGACCTTTGCGGCAGGTCTGGCCAGTCAGGGCATGCTGCCGGTGGTGTGCATTTACTCCACCTTCCTGCAGCGCTCTTACGATCAGATCCTGCACGATGTGAACCTGCTGCAGGAGAACGTCGTGTTCGCCATTGACCGCGCGGGTTTTGTTCCGGCAGACGGAGAAACGCATCAGGGCGTTTACGACCCGGCTTTCCTGAGCCAGATCGGTATGCCGCTCTATGCACCTTCCAATTATGCGGAGCTGACCTATTGGCTGCACGAGCTGCTGAAGGACGGCTGCAGAGGCCCCCGTGCGATCCGTTATCCGCGGGGTGGGGAAAATGCCCGTCTGGCGCAGTATGGCTGCAGCGGGCAGGACTATGATTTCCTGCACAGAACCGAGGGTGCTCAGGCGGTGTTGATCAGCTATGCGGACGAAATGGATGATATTCTGACTGCATGTGAAAAACTTACGGAGCATCGTATTAATTGCGACGCACTTAAACTTGTAAAGCTGTTCCCCTTTACAGAAAAAATGATCGAAGCTGTGAAGGATTATAAAATCGTGCTATTTGCAGAAGAATGTGTGGAATGGGGCAGCATCGGGGAGCATCTGGCCTATTGTCTGCAGCAGGCGGGCTGGAATGGAACCTTCCTGCACGCTGCTGTGCATACGGCCAACCTGCCCCATGCAACCGTCCCGCAGATCAAGCAGGTCACCGGGCTGGATGCCGACACCCTTGCACAGCAGGTGATGGATGCCTGGATGAAAGGAGAAAACGTATCGTGAAAATTCGGTTGGATCAATATCTGGTTCAGCATGGTCTGATCCAGAGCCGTGAACGCGCCAAGGCCATGATCATGTCCGGTGTGGTGTTTGTCAACGAACAGAAGGTGGACAAGGCTGGTGAGATGATCAAGGAAGATGCCAAGGTGGAGGTGCGCGGGCACGACATCGGTTATGTCAGCCGCGGCGGCCTGAAGCTGGAAAAAGCCATGCAGTGTTTTCCGCTGACGCCCAAGGGCAAGGTGTGCATGGACATTGGTGCATCGACCGGCGGGTTTACCGACTGCATGCTGCAGAACGGTGCGGTCAAGGTCTACGCAGTGGATGTGGGCTACGGCCAGCTGGCCTGGAAACTGCGCACCGATGAGCGCGTGATCAACATGGAGCGCACCAACATCCGCAACGTTACGCCGGAGGCTCTGGATGAACCGATCGAGTTCTTCAGCGTGGACGTTTCCTTTATCTCGCTGCATCATATTTTTCCGGTGGCACAGGCCATCACCACGCCGGACGCCATGGGCGTCTGTCTGGTCAAGCCGCAGTTTGAAGCCGGGCGCGAAAAAGTGGGCAAGAACGGCGTGGTGCGTGACCCCGCCACCCACCGCGAAGTGCTGCACAATGCCATGGGCTATGCGGCTGCCAACGGATTTGCTGTGCGCGGGCTGGATTTCAGCCCGGTGAAAGGTCCGGAAGGCAACATCGAATATCTGATGTTCGTGCAGAAGAGCGAGGAGCCCTGCGTGCTGGACGATGCGGCCGCCGAACAGGTCGTGGCTGCAAGCCATTCCACGCTGGACCGCTGAACGATACGGATACAGAACCAAAACAGGAGGCTTCGGCATGACGGTTTACATTTCTCCGAACCCCGGAAAGATCTCGGCCAGTGAGGTCGCTCTGCGTGCAGCGCAGATCCTGCAGAATCATGGTGCATCGGTGCTGATGTGCGAGGATCTGCGCACGGTCTGCAATGCGGCCGGCGTTGTATATCTGCCGCTGGAACAGTGTCTGGAACGTACGGACGTGATCCTGACCATCGGCGGAGACGGAACGATCCTGCATGAGGCGAATCTTTCGCTCAAGCATGCAAAGCCGATCCTGGGCATCAACCTGGGCCGCTGCGGTTTTCTGGCTACCTGCGAGGTCAGCGAGATGGAAAGCAAGCTGCCTGCCGTGGCGCGGGGCGAGTTCCAGCTGGACAACCGGATGCTGCTCTACGCCCATGTTCTGGGCCATGACGGCTGGGAAGGCCATGCACTGAACGACGTTGTCGTGACAAAAGGCCGCCTGCAGCAGGCCATTGATTTCAGCATTTACTGCGATGACATTCTGGTGGAGCATTACCGGGGCGATGGTGTGATCGTTGCGACGCCGACCGGCTCTACTGCGTATTCGATGGCCGCAGGCGGGCCCATTCTGGATTCGCAGACCAAAGGCGTGGTCGTCACGCCGATCTGTCCCCACAGTCTTGCCAGTCCGGCCATGGTGTTTGCGCAGGAACGCAAGCTGAACATCTGCGTCGGTCAAGTGGCCGACGGCGAGGTGTTCATCAGCTGTGACGGTGCAGCAGGATTTCCGCTCAAGGCGGGTGCAACGGCAGAAATCCGGCTTTCGGATCAGGTGGTGCAGCTGATCACCTTCAGCAAGGCGGATCAGTTCCAGGCCATCGACCAGAAATTGCGCAGCAGACGATAAAAGGAGATACGACGAACTATGGCACATGTCCGCAAAGAAGAAGCAAAAAGTAAGGGAGACCGCTTGCAGACCATTCTCCGTCTTGTGCAGGAGCATCCGATCAGTCGGCAGGAAGTGCTGCTGGACTATCTGCGCAAGGAAGGGTTTGATGTGACTCAGGCCACGATCTCGCGGGATATCCGGGAGCTGTGCCTGGTCAAGGCTGCCACTGCAGAGGGCTACCGCTATGTTTCCAGCCGGAACGAGAGCTTTAACCCCAAGACCCAGGGCCGGTTTGAGACGATCTTTCATGAGTCGGTGCTGGGGGTGGACTATGCAGGCCATGTGGTGCTGGTCAAGTGCTATTCCGGCATGGCCAATGCAGCCTGTGAGGTATTTGACGCATTGCAGTGGAAAAATGTGGTCGGCACCCTTTCGGGTGATGACACTTTTCTGATCGTTGCCCGCTCCGAGCGGGACGCCAAGACCATCTGCACGGAACTGACCCGGCACATCGGGTAAAACAAACGCGGGAGAGACGATAAACCATGTTAAGCTGCCTGCAAATTGAAAATGTCGCGGTCATCCAGAAGGCAGAAGTTCATTTTCAGCCGGGGCTGAACGTCCTCACCGGTGAGACTGGTGCGGGCAAGTCCATTCTGATCGACTCCATCAACGCGATCCTGGGCAATCGGACTTCCAAGGATCTTGTGCGCACGGGTGCGTCCAAAGCGGTGATTCGTGCATCTTTTGCGCAGATCCCGGATGTGGTACTGGACAAACTGGAAGCGGCCGGTTATGAGCGCTCGGCAGAGCTGCTTTTGAGCCGTGAGATCACCGCCGAAGGAAAGAGCAGCTGCCGGATCAACGGCATGCCCACCACGGCGGCTGTGCTGCGGGAGCTGTGCGGAGGTCTGATCAACATCAACGGCCAGCACGACTCGGTGGGACTGCTGAATCCGGCACACCATCTGAGCATTCTGGACGATTATGCGCAGAACGCCAAACTCTATCAGGAGTATTATGTGCTGTACCGGAGCCTGGTCAAGGTCAAGAAGGAACTGGACGCCATGATCACCGACGAAGCGGAAAAGCAGCGACGGATCGACCTGCTGAGCTATCAGGTACAGGAGATCGAAGAAGCCGGACTGACCGCCGGCGAGGAGCAGACACTGGAAAGCCGCCGCAAGGTGCTGGCCAACGCGTCCACCATCCGGGACCGGGTGGCAAAGGCCCATGCGCTGCTGTCCGGGGACGATGACACCCCCGGCGCAGTGGATCTGCTGGGTGAGGCATCCAACGCCATGGATACGGCCGCCCAGCTGGACGAGTCACTTTCCGGGGTGTCCGGCACGCTGATGGATCTGTACTATTCGGCCAAGGACGCAGCGGCAGAGCTGATCGACCGGCTGGATGCCTACGACACGAACGACGCCGAGCTGGATGAGATCGAACAGCGGCTGGATCTGTTGTACCGTCTCAAACGCAAGTACGGTGATACGGTGGAGGACATCATTGCCTTTGGACAGAAAGCACGGGAGGAACTGGAACAGATCCAGTTCTCGGAGCAGCGGCACGATCAGCTGCAGGCGGAAAAGCTGCGCCTGTATGGTCTGGCGCGCGAAAAGGCGGAGGCCTTGACTCAGACCCGTCTGAAAGCCTTTGACGAGCTGAATGCACGCATTACCGATACCTTGCAGTTCCTGAATATGCCGGGTGTGCGCATGACGCTGCACCACGCCCGTGGGCCGCTGGCAAGCCACGGACAGGACAGCGTGGAATTCTACATCTCCACGAACGCCGGTGAAGCCCCGAAACCGCTGGCCCGCATTGCCTCCGGCGGTGAGTTGAGCCGCATCACCCTTGCCATCAAAAATGCGCTGGCAGACCGGGATGCAGTGCCCACGGTGATCTACGATGAGATCGACAGCGGTGTTTCCGGCAAGGCCGCCGGACGGATCGGCGAGGTGCTGCGGCAGAGCGCACGGGGACATCAGATCCTGTGCATCACCCATACGGCACAGATCGCCGCACTGGCTGACTGCCACCTGCTGATCCAGAAAAATGTGACGAACGACCGCACTTATACCGAGATCCACCCGCTGGATACGGAGGGCCGCGTGGAAGCACTGGCCCGGTTGATCTCCGGCGATCATGTGACCGAGCTTTCACGGGCAAATGCGCGGGAAATGCTGGGTACCGGCCGCCAGTAACGGGGGAGCGTTCCCGTCGGAATCCGGGGCTTGACAAGCCCGTGTTCTTGTGATAAAGTAAGTTTTGTTAATGGCGATGAAGGGAATAAGTACCCTGAAGTGTTCTGTCCAGAGAAACCCCGGTTGGTGCAAGGGGCCGCAGAACAGCAGGCGAATACCTCCCGGAGCTGCAGGCTGAATGCTGTCTGAGCTAGTAGGCTGTGCCGCGTGCGAGCGTTACAAACGCAGGAGTGTCACTCTACTCTGGGGTGTGCACTCGTGAGGTCGTTTCTGTGAGGAAGCGGCAAACAGAGGTGGTACCGCGAAGATTTCTCGCCCTCTGCCAAATTGATGTTTGGCAGAGGGCGTTTTTGTTTCCTCTGCCCCACAAAACAGGAGGATGTTTCTATGACTTTGTACGAAGAGCTGCAGGCCCGTGGTCTGGTGGCACAGATCACCGACAACGAGATCATTGATCTGATCAACAACGGCAAGGCTACTTTTTATATCGGCTTTGACTGCACGGCCGACAGCCTGACCGCAGGCCATTTTATGGCCCTGACCCTGATGAAGCGCCTGCAGATGGCAGGCAACAAGCCGATCGCCCTGATCGGCGGAGGCACTACCATGATCGGCGATCCCTCCGGCCGCACCGATATGCGCAAGATGCTGACCAAAGAGGACATCGCCCACAATGCAGCCTGCTTTAAAAAGCAGATGGAAAAGTTCATCGACTTCTCGGATGACAAGGCTTTGATGCTGAACAACGCCGACTGGCTGCTGAACCTGAACTATGTGGAGCTGCTGCGTGACGTGGGTGCCTGCTTCTCGGTCAACAACATGCTGCGTGCCAAGTGCTATGAGCAGCGCATGGAGCGCGGTCTGTCCTTCCTCGAATTCAACTACATGATCATGCAGAGCTACGACTTCTACTACATGTTCCAGCATTACGGCTGCAACATGCAGTTTGGCGGCGATGACCAGTGGAGCAACATGCTGGGCGGCACCGAGCTGATCCGCCGTAAGCTGGGCAAGGATGCCTACGCCATGACCATCACCCTGCTGACCGACTCGCAGGGCAAGAAGATGGGCAAGACCGCAGGCAATGCTGTCTGGCTGGACCCCAACAAGACCAGCCCCTTCGAGTTCTACCAGTACTGGCGCAATGTGGGTGATGCCGATGTCATGAAGTGCATCCGGATGCTCACCTTCCTGCCGCTGGAGCAGATCGACGAGATGAGCACATGGAAGGATCAGCGCCTGAACGAGGCCAAGGAGATCCTGGCCTACGAGCTGACCAGCATGGTCCACGGCAAGGAAGAAGCTGAAAAGGCACAGGCAGCAGCCCGTGCACTGTTTGGCGGTGCTGCAATGGACACGGAGCACATGCCCAGCACCCAGCTGACCGAGGCGGATCTGACCGATGGCTCCATCGGCATCCTGACCCTGATGGTCAAGTCTGGTCTGGCTGCTTCCAACGGTGAGGCACGCCGTCTGGTCGTGCAGGGCGGTGTTCTGGCCGACGGCGAAAAGGTTGCAGCTCCCACCGTCAGCTTTACCGCAGAACAGCTTAAGAAGGGCGTTGTGATCAAGAAGGGCAAGAAGGTCTATCACAAGGTCACCCTGTAAGCATCTGCCCAAGATCCCGCAATAAAAATACCGCTGTCCGGTTCAGAACCGGACAGCGGTATTTTTTGTTTGCATTCAGTGGAGAAGCAGGATGTTCTGCCCCTCGGTCACGTTGCCGGAAGCCACCACAGTGACATCCGAGAAGGCATCACTGTTGGTTACCACAACCGGAGTGGTCAGTGGATAACCATCGGCACGGATCTTCTGCAAGTCAAATTTCAGCAGAAGCTGTCCGCTGTGGACATGTTCGCCTGCCCGGACCTGCGGAGCAAATCCGGCTCCGTGCCGTTCCACCGTGTCCATTCCAACATGAATCAGAAGGTCCACGCCGGAATCACACCGCAGACTGACGGCATGACTGCTTTCGGCAATTTTCAGGATCACACCGTCTGCCGGAGCATAGATCTCTCCCTTATCCGGTTCAATGGCACAGCCTTTGCCCAGAACCTCCGCCGAAAATACCGGATCCTCGATTCCATCCAGCGGAAGAAGCTTTCCCTCCAGCGGAGAAGCAATGAGAATTCCACCTTCCGAAGAGAAGAAGGAAACGACCGGTGCTTCAGGGTGCCGTTTTTTCCGATAATACGAAAAGACCTTACAGACCAGAAAGACAACACCTGCCACAGCCAGACCAATCAGCCCGGCCAGCAGAAGCCCGAACAGCATGCTGTCTGCCGTGATCCAGCGGTTCCATGCCAGAATGGCGGCTGCGATTCCAACGGCCGCAGCTGTCACTGCTTCGGCTGACTCAGAGCTCATACGCCTTTTTCAGTGTCTCGTAAGCGGCATCTTCGTTCTCGGCATGGACCAGCAGCGAGATATCCAGGTCGCTGGTGGTGATCAGAAGCACTTCAATGCCGGCCATGGCCAGTGCATTCAGGGCACGAGCGGCCACACCGCAGCTGGTAACCATGTCCTCGCCAAAAAGGTTCAGTTTGGAATAGCCGACACTGATCAGCGGGGAAGCCTTGGCATCCTTGTCCAGGTTGGCGGCTGAAATGGCTTTCATTACCAGCGGCAGATCGCTGCCAGCGGCGGTAAAGCTGAAGTCAATGGTGGTGCCATGGGGTGCACTCTGGCTGATCATGTCCACGACAACGCCGTTGTCTGCAAAAATCTGCAGATAACGGGCCAGGCTGTTGCCCTTGAATTCCACGTCCTGCACACTGATCATCATCAGGCTGGGCTCAATGTTGATTTTCGATACTCCGTACATAAAATCCCTCCACTCTGCCCGTCACACGGGCGTTCCAATTGATTCCCACGGTTTTATGTAAGCTCCAGAAAGTCGCTGCTGATATTATTTTGCGCGATTTTTTGAACGGTGTCAAGACTGAAATCGGAATGTTTTGCGCGCACACCATGCTGCTTTGCCAATTCCTGCGTGTAATCGCGGAAAAGATAGGTGCGCACATTGGATTTTCCAGCGTCATAATGGGTGACCGTCGGCAGGAGCTTCGGTTCCAGAACGGCACACTGCACCGTTCCGTCCGGCTCGGTGGTCTTTTGCAGCTGCAGGTTCAGGATAGCACCTACCAGCTGATCCGGCCGGTTCTGCGTGCTCAGAAAATTGCCCAGAGAATAGGCAACGAATGTCTGCCTTCCGTCTGCTGCACTCAGCCACTGAGCATCCTGCAGCACATGCGGGTGGGTGCCCACAATCACATCGGCACCCCAGTCTGCAAGCTGCTGTGCCAGTGTGCGCTGACCGTCCACAATGGTGTGGCTGTCCTCTACGCCCCAGTGCACACCCACGATCACAAAGTCGGCCTGCTGGTGTGCTGCACGAACCTGCTGCTCGATCACATCCGTCTGGCTGGTGTAGATCACGTTGGCGGGCATGGAGCTGCTGGTGGGGATGCCGTTGGTGTGCTCCGTGTAGGAAAGGTAGGCGATGGTCACCCCGTTGACGGTCTGCAGCGGAATGCGGCTGTAGTCATCCGCACCACGCCACAGGCCGGTGGTGACTACGTCCTCCGGCATGCTCTCCCAGAAACGCAGGGTGGCAGCCAGACCGGCTGCGCCCTTATCATAGGTGTGGTTATTTGACAGGCTGAACACCCGGATGCCGGCCCGGTAAAGTGCCCGGGCACAGTCTCCCGGGGTAGAAAAGCAGGGATAGGAGGAGGGCTCCAGCTCATCGCTGCAGAGCGTTTCCTGATTGATCCAGTTGATGTCCTGCTGCGCATAGAAGGGTGCGACCTGTGCATAGCAGTAATCAAAGTCGTACTGCTGCCCATTGGCGGCCCGCCGGGCGGCCTGCTTGTAGATGGGGGAATGGATCAGGTCATCGCCCGTAGCCGAAAAGCGGAGCGTTTCCACCACCGGTTCCGGTTCGGGCTCCGGGACCGAGGACGCCGCAGGCTCCGTGCTGCTCACCGCACTGTCCGACGGTTCGTCTCCGCCGGTCGGGATGGTGCCCACCGGGAGAAAGCGGAGCAGAAGCCCCATGCACGCCACGACGGCACCCGCTGTGAGCAGCGTGCCGACCCAGTGCTTCCCGGAGCGCCGCCGGGGTGTCGAATGCTTTGCCATGTTGAACCTCCTGCAGCACAGGGGCTATCCAAAAACCGCTGTGCCGCATCTGCGGGGCAAAATCAGATCGAAGCGATCAGGTCGCCCATATTGTACAGCCCCGGCTCCTTCTTTGCCAGATACACGGCGGCGTTGATGGCGCCGTTGGCAAAGATGCTGCGGGAATAAGCAGTGTGCTTGAGGGTGATCACTTCGTCCGGGCCGCAGAACAGCACCTCGTGGTCGCCCACGATGCTGCCGCCGCGTACCGAGCTGATGCCGATCTCCTTCGGGTCACGCTTCTGGCGCACAGAGGAGCGGTCGTAGACATAGTGGTAAGCGCCGTCGTTCTGCTCATTGATGGCATCGGCCAGCATCAGAGCGGTGCCGCTGGGAGCATCCAACTTGTTGTGATGGTGTTGCTCCACGATCTCCACGTCGTAGTTCACGCCCAGAATGGCAGAAGCACGCTTGCACAGCTCCGACAGAACGTTGATGCCCATGGACATGTTGGCGCTCTTGAACACGGGCACCGTGCGTGACAGCTGCACGACCTTGAGCTGCAGCTCTTCCGACAGGCCGGTGGTGCAGACCACGATGGGCAGCTTGTGGGCCTCGCAGTAGGGCAGAGCCTTTTCCACAGCAGCGGGGGAGCTGAAGTCGATGACGACATCGCCCTTGCCGTTCAGTTTTTCCAGGCTGTCATACACGGGGATACCGTTTTGCTCGCCGTCCTTCACATCAATGCCTGCCACAACACAGCAGTCCTCCCGCTGTGCGATCATATCGCACAGGACATGGCCCATACGGCCGCCAATGCCCTGGATCACGATTTCCGTCATAGTTGAGTTCCTTTCTTTTTACGCTATAATACGGCAAAATGCCCGGAGAACCGTCTCCCTGGGCATTTTACCTGAAACTTATTCCTGGATAAGACCGGCTGCGCGCAGGGTGTTCTCAATCTGTGCCTGATGTGCCTCACTGGGCTCCACCAGCGGCAGGCGGCACTCGCCGGCTTCCCAGCCCAGCAGATTCATTGCATACTTGATCGGGATGGGATTCACTTCGCAGAACAGTGCATCGGACAGCGGCAGCATCTCCAGCTGCAGGTCGCGGGCCTTTGCGGTATCTCCGTCAAAGAAGGCCTGGCAGCAGTTGTGCACCAGCTCCGGTGCTACATTGGAAACCACGCTGATCACGCCCTTGCCGCCCAGAGCCAGCAGAGGAACCACCTGATCATCGTTGCCGGAGTAGATGTTCAACTCATCGCCGCAGAGGGCTGCGATCTTGGCCACCTGCGAAATGTTGCCAGAAGCCTCCTTGATGCCGTTGATCAGCGGGTGCTTGCTCAGCTCCAGTGCCGTTTCCGGGGCAATGTTCAGGCCCGTGCGGGAGGGAACATTGTACACGATCACCGGGATGCCGCCGGCTTCTGCCATGGCGGTGAAGTGTGCCACCAGACCGGCCTGCGAGGTCTTGTTGTAGTAGGGGGTGACCATCAGCAGGGCGTCTGCGCCGCAGGCAGCCGACTTGGCAGCCAGTGCACAGCCGTGGTCGGTGTCGTTGGAGCCTGCACCTGCGATGACGGGAACACGGTGATTCACAACATCCACCGTGTACTTGATCGCAGCCAGCTGCTCCTCATCGGTCATGGTGGAGCACTCGCCGGTGGTGCCGCAGATGACGATGGCATCCGTGCTGCGGGCGATCTGGTCCTCGATGATGCGGCCCAGCTCGTCAAAATTGATGCTTCCGTCCTCATACATCGGGGTGATGATGGCAACACCCGCACCGGTAAAGACAGGATTCTTCATAGCAAAAACTCCTTTGATTGCGTTCTCACGCAAAAATTATACTCAGTCAAAATAGCCCTTGGCCGCCAGCAGCTCAGCCAGCAGCACGGCACCGCCGGCAGCACCGCGCAGGGTGTTATGGCTCATGCAGGCAAACTTGTAGTCAAACAGAGTGTCCTCCCGCAGGCGGCCGATGCACACGGCCATGCCATTTTCGGTGTTGCGGTCCAGCTTGGGCTGCGGACGATCCAGCTCGGTGAAGTAATGCAGAAACTGCTTGGGTGCGCTGGGCAGGTCCAGCTCCTGGGCGGGGCCGCGGAAGTTTGCCCATGTCTCCAGCATCTGCTCCTTGGTGGGCTTTTTGTCAAAGCTCACGAACACGGCAGCGGTGTGACCGTCGGAAACCGGCACACGGAAGCACTGCGCGGTAATGGTGGGCTTCTCGGCGTTGACGATGTGGTCACCCTCGATGTGGCCCCACAGCTTCAGAGGTTCGCGCTCACTCTTTTCCTCTTCGCCGCCGATGTAGGGGATCACGTTGTCCACGATCTCCGGCATACGGTCAAAGGTCTTGCCGGCACCGGAAATTGCCTGATAGGTGCACACCAGAGCCTTGTTCACACCAAATTCCTTCATCAGCGGGTGCAGCGCGGGCACATAGCTCTGCAGGCTGCAGTTGGACTTGACGGCGATGAAGCCGCGCTTGGTGCCCAGACGCTTGCGCTGTGCGGGGATGATCTCAATATGGTCGGCATTGATCTCGGGCACCACCATGGGTACATCCGGGGTGAAGCGGTTGGCGCTGTTGTTGGACACCACCGGGCACTCTGCCTTGGCGTAGGCCTCTTCCAGAGCCTTGATCTCGTCCTTGGGCATGTTGACGGCGCAGAAGATGAAGTCCACCTGTGCGGCGACCTCTTCCACCTTGGAAGCGTCCTGCACCATCATCCCCTTGACGCTCTCGGGCATCGGGGTGGTCATGGCCCAGCGGCTGCCCACAGCCTCTTCATACGTTTTGCCTGCGCTGCGGCCAGAAGCAGCCAGGACGGTCAGCTTGAACCAGGGGTGGTTCTCCAGCAGCGTAATAAAACGCTGACCCACCATACCGGTTGCGCCTACGATACCCACTTTATACTGTTTTTCCATTTCCAGCACCTTTCCTTTCAAAAAGACGAGCAATGTGCTCTCTGGTTTGCGCAGAGACTTGAAAACAGACACTCTATGCAATATAATAGATACTGTCTATACAAATTTTATAATATCATTGATGCGGTACCCGTGTCAATCATCGGAAAGGCAAATGCACAGTATGTTAAAAAAAGATTTTTGGTATGATTTACCCAAAGAACTCATTGCGCAGGAACCTGCAAGCCCCCGCGACTCTGCACGCCTGATGGTCCTGAGCCAGAAGGATGACAGCATCCAGCACAAGATCTTCCGGGATCTGCCGGATTTTCTGGAGCCCGGCGACCTGCTGGTGGTGAACAACTCCAAGGTGCTGCCCGCCCGCATCGTGGGCATCAAGCAGCCCACCGGTGCGGTCTGCGAACTGCTGCTGCTCCGTCAGGTCAAGGGCGACCAGTGGGAATGCCTGGCAAAGCCCGGCAAGCGGATGCAGGTCGGCACCAAGGTCAGCTTCGGTGACGGCAGCCTGACCGCTGTGGTGGACGAGACGCTGGAGGACGGCAACAAGTACGTTACATTCTATTACGACACCGAGACTCTTTATGAAAAGCTGGATGAGTTCGGCAAGATGCCGCTGCCGCCCTACATCACCAAGCAGCTGGAGGATCAGAGCCAGTATCAGACCGTGTATGCCAAGGAGCTGGGCAGCGCGGCCGCACCCACGGCCGGCCTGCACTTCACCCCGGAGCTGATGGACACCATCCGCGCCAAGGGTGTCGGCATTGCCGAGGTGACACTGCACGTTGGTCTGGGCACCTTCCGCCCCGTGCAGGAGGATGAGATCACCGACCACAAGATGCACAGCGAGTGGTATTCCATCAGCGAGGAGACCGCCCAGCGCATCCGCGACACCAAGGCTGCCGGTCACCGCGTGATCGCCGTGGGCACCACCAGCTGCCGCACCTTGGAAGCCGTGGCGGCCAAGTATGGCGAGATCCGCGCCTGCAGCGGCAATACCTCCATTTTCCTGTACCCGGGCGTCAAGTTCAACTGCATCGACGGCCTGGTCACCAACTTCCACCTGCCGGAGAGCACCTTGATCATGCTCATTGCCGCACTGTATGGCTACGACAAGACCATGCATGCCTACAAGGTGGCCGTGGAAGAGAAATACCGCTTCTTCAGTTTCGGTGATGCGATGCTCATTCTGTGAGCGAAGGCGCAAGATCGAAACCTGTAAGAGATTGTTCTGAATACCGCAGGTTTCTGCGGCAGGATCGCACGGCTGTTTTCCGTGCGCAGAAAGGAAACACGAGACAATGCCTTCACTGACGACTTACAAGCTCCTCAAGCAGGAACACGATGCCCGGCGGGGCGAGTTCAAGACCGTGCACGGCACGGTGCAGACACCCGCTTTCCAGAACGTTGCTACGGCAGGCGCCATCAAGGGCGGCCTGTCGGCACAGGATCTGAAGGACATCGGCGCACAGGTGATGCTGTGCAACACCTACCATCTGCACCTGCGCCCCGGTGATAAGCTGGTGGCTGACATGGGCGGCCTGCACAAGTTCACCCGCTGGAACGGCCCCATCCTGACCGACAGCGGCGGATTTCAGGTGTTCAGCCTGGCAAAGCTGCGCAAGATCACCGAAGAAGGTGTGACCTTTGCCTCTCATCTGGACGGCCACCGCATCTTCATGGGCCCGGAAGAGAGCATGCAGATCCAGGCAAACCTGGGTTCCACCATTGCCATGGCCTTTGACGAGTGCGTGGAGAACCCGGCCCAGCACGATTATTCCAAGGCCAGCTGCGAGCGCACAACCCGCTGGCTGAAGCGCTGCAAGGCCGAGATGGCCCGCCTGAAGCATGAGGGCATTTCGGTCAACCCGGATCAGCTGCTGTTCGGCATCAATCAGGGCTGCACCTTTGCAGACCTGCGTGTGGAACACATGAAGCAGATCGCAGATCTGGACCTGGACGGTTATGCCATCGGCGGTCTGGCTGTGGGCGAACCCACCGAGGTGATGTACGAGATGATCAGCCAGGTAGAGCCCTATATGCCCAAGGACAAGATCCGCTACCTGATGGGCGTGGGCACCCCCGGCAACATCATTGAAGCTGTCTCCCGCGGTGTGGACCTGTTCGACTGCGTGATGCCCAGCCGCAATGCCCGTCATGGCCATCTGAACACCTGGGGCGGCATCATCAACATCAAGAACGCCAAGTATGAGCGCGACGAACGCCCCATCGACCCCGCCTGCGGCTGCCCGGCCTGCCGCAACTACTCGCGTGCCTATATCCGTCATCTGTTCAAGGCAGAGGAGATTTTGGGTATGCGTCTGGCCGTTATGCACAACCTGTGGTTCTACAACCATCTGATGGAGCGCATCCGCGACGAACTGGACGCAGGCACCTTCACGGCCTTCCACGACAGGTACGTTAAGCTGCTGGACACCAGAATTTGAGAATAAGCCTTGCAACCAGCCGAACAAGAAGGTATAATAAACTTATCTGAATTTTGAGAGGAGATTTTGCCAAATGCAATTTCTGACTACCACGTCCGAGGGCTACATCAGCCTGTTCTTTACGCTGGCACTGATGCTGGTCCTGCTGTACTTCATGATCTACCGTCCGCAGAAGAAGCAGGAGAAGAAGGACGCCGCCATGCGCAACAGCCTGGAGATCGGCGATCAGGTCACCACCATCGGTGGTGTGATCGGCCGCGTTGTTGCCATCAAGGATGACACCTTCGTGCTGGAAACCGGCGCAGACCGTGTGAAGATCCGCTTTACCAAGACTGCCATCGGCTCTGTCGAGAAGCTGAACATGGACAAGGCTGAAAGCAAGACGGACAAGAAGTAATTTTTTCGATCACCGCATATCCGACGCGTCTCTCTGCATAGTGTATGGCAGGGAGGCGCGTTTTTATGTTGGAAAAAACTCATACCCCGGCGGCTCTGCTGCTGGGAGCGCTGGCCGGAGTGTTGGCTGCGACGCTCTGCATCTTGGGGTCTGCGGCCTGGATGGCAAAGCAGGGCTGCTCGGCGTCCATGGCGTGGCCGCTGGCCACGGTGTCGGTTTGCGTCGGGGGCTTCTGCGGCAGCGCACTGGCGGCGTTCTGGAAAAAAGAACAGGGTCTTTTGACGGGCTTGCTGTTGGGCGGACTGTTTGCGGCAGCGCTGAGCGGTCTGCTGCTGATGTCCGGCGGCCTGTTTGAAACCCCGGCTTTGCTCCGGATGGCAGCGGTGCTTCTCTGCAGCTGTGCCGGGGGTGTTCTGGGCCGGGCTCTCGGAGAGAAAAAACGTCGGATCTGAAGGAGGATGCAGGATGTGGGTCTATCCGTCTGATGAAGTCCGGACATCGCCTGAGACTACGGCGCTTCTGCCGCAGCTCCCGGCAGAGTCCGGTACCCCGAAGCAACCGGTTCCGGAGCCCCTGAACGCCGGAGAAGCAATGCCGGATGGCGTCGCACAGCAACCGGAACGGCTGCACCGCCGCATGCGGCATGCCAGCCGGGATTGCTGCCTGCTGGCGGCGGCCTTTTTGCTGGGCACGGCGGCTGCAGGGGCTTTGCAGGCGGTCTGCGATGCCTCGCAGCAGGAGATGCTGAGCTATTTTTTGCAATGCTGGTGCGGGCTCTTTTCGGTTTCTGCGCCAACGTCTGCAGCAGGGCTGTTCTGCGCCGAGTATGCGGCCCTTGCCGCTGCGGCAACGCTGCTGCTTTTGCTGGGCCTGTCCGCTGTGGGGCCGGTGTGCATCTTTATGTTTACGATGCTGTACGGCCTTGGCAACGGCCTTTTATCCGCGCAGCTGCTGGCGGGGGCAGACGGGAAAAGCATCCTCGCTTTGTTGCTGCTGGGCATTCCGGCCGCCTGTGCCGCCGGTTGCCTGTGCATGTTCGGTGCAGCAGCACTGCAGGTGAGCGGGCGCATCCGGGCCTACTCCTTCCGGAAAACGGCCGGACAAGCCTGTTCCGGGGCGCGGGAACTGATGGGGCAGTATCTGCTGGTGATCGTGGTATTTTTGCCGCTGTGCGGCGCAGCGACAGGGCTCGCCTATCTGGGCGGAAAAATCCTTTAACGTCAGCTTTTCTTGCGATGCCGCCCCGGGTATGCTACAATAAGGAAAATGGATGAGAAACGCAGGAGTCTTTTTATGAAAGAGCCGAAACTGAAAACTGTTTATGTCTGCTCCAACTGCGGGGAGACAAGCCCCCGCTGGATGGGCCGCTGCCCGAGCTGCGGGAGCTGGAATACCATGAATGAAGATGTAGTGGCCGAAGCTCCGAAAGCGGGCACCGCTGCGGCACGGCAGGCGGCTGCTGCCCGTCCGGAGGGCGTGACCAGCCTGACGGCCCGGCGTCTGTCCGAGATCAGCACCACAGAGGAGAAAAGCCGCATTCTGACCGGCATTTCAGAGCTGGACCGCGTGCTGGGCGGCGGCATCGTGCTGGGCGGCGTTGTGTTGCTGAGCGGCGAGCCGGGCGTGGGCAAATCCACCATGCTGCTGCAACTGTGCGGTGCCATTTCCAATCAGCATAGCGTTCTGTATATCACGGGCGAAGAATCGGTCCGGCAGGTCAAGCTGCGTGCAGCCCGCCTGAAGGTCCCGCAGGACAATATTTTTCTGGCCGCCGAAAACGATGTGGACGAGATCTGTGGCCTGATCGAAAAGGAAAAACCGGACCTTGTGGTCATCGACTCCATCCAGACCATGCGCTGTATGGACATCTCGTCGTCGTCCGGTACAGTCAGCCAGGTCAAGGAGAGCGCGGCGCGTCTGCTGGCTGTTGCCAAGAAACAGGAGATCCCCATGTTCATCGTGGGTCATGTGAACAAGGACGGTGCCATTGCCGGCCCCAAAGTCATGGAGCATATCGTGGACACCGTGCTTTACTTTGAGGGCGACAAGATGCTGCCATACCGCATCCTGCGGGCGGCAAAGAACCGCTATGGCTCCACGAATGAGCTTGGCATGTTCGATATGACCGGTACCGGTCTGGCCGAGATCGAAAACCCGTCGCAGATGCTGCTGGAAGGCCGTCCACTGGGCGTTTCCGGAAACTGCGTGGCCTGTACCATGGAGGGCAGCCGACCCATTCTGAGCGAGATCCAGGCCCTTGCCACCAAGACGAATTTCCCGGCCCCACGGCGTGCCTGCAGCGGCTACGACTATAACCGCATGAATCTGCTCATCGCCGTGTTGGAAAAGCGTGCAGGCTATTTCTTCGGCAATCTGGACGTGTATGTCAACATTGTGGGCGGCATTGCCCTGCGGGACACGGCCTGTGATCTTTCGGTGTGTCTGAGTATGGTGTCCTCGCTGCTGGACCGCCCGGTCAGCGACAAGCTGATCGCCATTGGCGAGGTCGGCCTGGGTGGGGAAGTGCGCAGTGTGCCCAACTTGGAACAGCGTCTGCATGAGGCAGAACGCATTGGGTTTGAACGCGCCGTGGTGCCCAAGCACAGCCTGAACCACCTGAACCCGGCGGATTATCCGGGCATGAAGCTGATTGGTGCCGCGTATATTTCCGATGCCATCAACGCACTGAAAACAGATCGTTTGTAAGAGGATGCCATGTCGATTTATCTGGACGAAAAGAACCCCGGCAAACACAAGCCCTTTGAGGATGCTTCGCCGGATATTGTGGAATATGTACGCTATCTGGAAGTGATCGCCGGCAAAAGCGCCAATACGGCGTTCAGCTATTTTTGCGACCTGCGCGGGTTCAGCCGCTTTATGAAGCGCCGCCGCGGCCTTGTTCCGGCAGACAGTGAGATGCAGGACATCGACCCCAAAGGATTGGACACGGCATTCTGGGCCAGCGTGACCAAAGAGGATATCTACGAATACCTGTATTTTCTCAACCGGGAATGCGGCAACAAAAAGTCCTCGACTGCCCGGCGGCTGGCCAGTCTCCACGGCTTTTATGATTATCTGGTCAATCAGGTCAACCGGCTGGATTCCGACCCGACCGCTGCGATCAAACCTCCCAAACAGGACAAGGTCCTGCCCAAATACCTGACTGCAGAACAGTCCATGAATCTGCTGGAAAGCACCCAGACCCAGAGCGATTTCCCGGAGCGGGATTACTGTATGGTGGTCCTGTTCCTGAACTGCGGCATGCGTCTGTCGGAGCTTGTGGGCATGGACTTGGATGACATTGATCTGGAACAGCGGCAAATCCGGCTGTTCGGCAAGGGCCACAAAGAGCGCATGGTGTATCTGAACGATGCCTGCGTGGAAGCGCTGCAGCTTTACCTGAACAAGCGCAATGTGATGGAAGGTCTTTCGCCAAAAGAACGTGCCGTGTTCGTGACCCGGCGGCGCAAGGAGCGCATTTCCAACCGGCGGGTGGAGCAGCTGGTGACCGGAGCCATGAAAGCAGCCGGACTGAAAGGTTTTTCCACCCACAAACTGCGCCATACGGCTGCAACGCTGATGTACCAGACCGGCAATGTGGACATCCTGACCCTGAAGCAGCTGCTGGGCCACAGCAGTGTTGGCACGACGCAAATTTATACGCATCTGCAGGAATTCCAGGTGCGTGCCGCCATTGAAGAAAACCCGTTGGGCAAGGCATCCCGAAAAAAGCCCGGCAAAGCAGCCTTGGATACAACAGAGGCTGAAACAGGGGAGAGCAGGGAAGAATTGCCTGGCAGCACTGCCGGAGCTGTGGAAAACAGCGCAACTGCGGAAGATTCTTCTGCACCCATGGCAGCCTTTGATGGCTCTGCAAAAGAGGGTTTCGGACTGGACACCGAGACGCTCGCAGCAAATTCGGACCCAGATACGGAAAAGTAATTGAAATATGGTTTGTCAGGCACCTTATGATCTCAGAATCAAAAGGTGCTTTTTTGTTTGTTCTGTGAATAAATTAACGAAGTTTACAGAGTGCAACAGGAATCCACCGCGGCACCTGTTGGTTTTCCAGCCGGCAGAGATTCTATAAAGGCACGTTTGTAAAACGGCTGCAGCTGGGCATTGTCGGCACAATCAAAAAAAGTCTATGCAGAGCGAAATCGGTGCTTTAAAAGATATCCGCAAAAATGTCAACCGGAATGCAGCCAACGATTTGATCCGTCATGACCAAATGGTCGTGCACAGAAAAATAAAAAGATTGGAACGGTCTAAAAAGCAAATATAAATAATGACTGGCAAACAACGAGTGCCGGAAAAAAGATTGTAAAGACTGTGCAGTCCGAAGAATCAAATTATAATGAAAAGAACAAAATATAAAATTATAAAAAACAGATAAATTGAAGCAAAACCCGCAAAACGCGGTTTGGGCGGTCGGAACGCCGGCGGGACGCCAAAAGAGCCAAAATCTGGAAAAGAGGGCTTTTTTACTTCCCTCTGTTTCACATAACGTGCATTATACGAAAATATATATCCTAAAAATCAGGACCTTCCCTTCACGCAGGTTTCTGCGATCCGGAGGCCCTGATGACTTGGGTTGCGGCATTTTAATTTTTGGCACAGGAAACGTCTCTTCCCCGTTTTGAGAATCATTGGTTTGCATCCGGCAGCGGCGTGGTGCCAAAATATGCACAGATGGCCTCGTAGTAAATACGCGCAGTTCGTTTGCAGCCCTGTTCGCTGCCAAAGCGTTCCACATCATCCGCATTGGTCACAAAGCATTGTTCCGCCAGCACGACCGGACAGTTTACATCTTCCAGCAGTGTGAAGCTCCGTTCTGCACGCACTTCGGTATGGGTGCTCTCCACCAGCTGCTTCTGATCATTTTCCAGATAATAAATGTAACGGATGCCGCCGCGCCCACGCAGGTGCGCTCCGGCGTTCTGCATCCCCTCTGCCAATTTCTGAGCAAAGTAATAACTCTCCGCATGCCATGTGCGCCCCGGCACAGATGGATAGCACTCAAAGCCGGTTGCACTGGAACCGTTTGCGGCGGAGTTTCCGTGAATGGAAAGCAGCAACTGTGGGGCCTGCGCATTGGCGGCGGCTGCCCGCTCGGCAGGCGTTGCGGTCTGGTCAAAGGCATCCCGCGTCCGGAGCGGAATGTAATTCGGGTCCTGCTCCAGCCATGCAAGCAGCACGGAGGCCGTGGCGGCCGTCATGTCTTTTTCTTCCACCACTCCCCTTGCGCCCGGGTCGTTGCCGCCATGCCCGGCATCAATGGCTACACGATACGGCGGGTCGCCCACCTGCGGCCGAAGCGCCTCTCCGAATGCAGAGACACTTCCCTGCTCTTGTGAAGAAATCCGCAATGCTTCTCGCCAGAGAAACGCCGAAAAAACAAATGCAAGCACACAGAAACAGAGTGTGAGGGCCGTGCGGAGAAAAGAACTCTCCTTCCGTTTCGCTCTTCGCTTCTTTTTCTGGTGTGTGGGCTTGCGACGTTCTGCCATGATATGTACTTCCTGTCCAGATAAACTTCCTATAATAATACGAGTATACTCGGTTTTTTTCTGCAGTGCAAGCAACGGTGTACAAGGGGCTACAAGCAGTATAAAGAAACAAGTGGTTTGATAGAGTGGAAAGAGTGTCAGATTTTCCACTCTATCTTTACATAGTCGCTGGTTGCGCTGATTGAAGAAATCAGGCCGTCAGCGGCTTTTCGTTTGTCCTCAAAGCTGATATTCTCCCAATCGTCCAGATACCCGGACAGCAATTCAATCTGCTGGGAGGACAGCGTTTCAACGGACAAGTCGGCTATCGCCTTGGACAGCGTTTTGCGACGGTTGTCCAAATCCTCGATTTTCTTGTTGGCGTAGGCCAGCAAAGTGGCGTTGGCCCTGGTCAGCGTATCAAGCAGTTTTTCAATCTCGGCCTCTACCTGTGCAAGCTCCACCTGATAGGCGGTGATTTTCGGGTTTGCTTTTTCCTCGCCGCCCCGCAGTAGCTTGAACTCCCGGAACTTTTCTCCCATAGCGGTAAAAATGAACTGCTCAAACTCCGTCTTGCGGAGAGTACCGCACCCCGGACAACCCTTGTGGTCGGCCCGCTTGGAACAACGGAGGTATTCATAGCCAGAGGGATTGTGGGTCGTTTTGAGTGCGTACCCGCATTTCCCGCACTTGATTTTCCCGGCCAGCCAAGTGTTGCGGGCCTTGCGGCCATTCTGGAAGGTGGTGTTTGTCATCAACTTCTTGCGGCACCTCAGCCAAACATCAGCAGATACAAAACCTTCATGGGGCGCAATCACAAGGATCTGGTCTTTCAGGCTCTTGTCCTTGTCCTCCTTCACATCCCGGCCTTGATAGAGATAGCAGCCATTTGTCCCGGCGAAGTCGGCGGCGTCATTGACTACCACCGTACCCTGACTTTTGAAAAACTCGTACATTTCCAAGTCAGCCTGTGCATAGACGGGGTTGCGTAAAAGCTGGGATAAGTAGGAACGGGTCAATGACTTCCCATATACTTTGATACCCCGTTCCTCAAAATACCGGGTAATATCTCCGAAGGAAGTCTCGGGCTCGGCGTACATTTCAAACATCAGGCGTACATGGCTTGCGGCTATGGGGTCGGCTACCATCATCTTTGTGCGGATATTTTCAACTACCGTTGGCTCCAAGTCGAAGCCATAGGGAGCTTGACCGCTCATGTGAAAGCCTTTCAGGCACCGGGAGTAATAAGCGTCTGTGACACGCTTCTGAATTGTTTCCCGTTCAAGCTGGGCGAATACGATACAGATATTCAGCATGGCCCGGCCCATGGGGGTCGAGGTATCGAACTTCTCTGTGGAAGAAACAAACTCCACATCATATTCCTGAAATAGCTCCATCATATTCGCAAAGTCCAAAATGGAGCGGCTTATTCTGTCCAGCTTGTAGACAACTACCCGGCGTACCTTGCCTTTGCGTATCTCGCCAAGGAGCTTTTGAAACTCGGGCCTGTCGGTATTCTTGCCGGAATAACCCTTGTCTTTGAAAACCCGGCAACTGCCGCCTTTCAACTCATACTTGCAGAAATCAATCTGGCTCTCAATGCTGATACTGTCCTTGCGGTCTACGGATTGTCTTGCATAAATTACATCTTCTCTGATATTCATGTTGGGCTCCTTTCCTGTGGAATGGAGCTACCAACCTACAAGTATATTATACCATTGATAGCCCCGAAGGACAATGTTGTCGATGGTCAGGCCGGGGTATCGCTGGCCCTTCTGTACTTGCTGAACACCTCATAAAGACAGCGTTCAATCTCCTTTTTCCGCTTTTCCTTTTCCTTCGGAGAGAGTACCGGCGTAAGACTTTCCAGCACAATGCTTTTCCCCTGAAAATGGACAGTTTTGGTTTCACTCTGATAAGTAACGGATTGTACCATTGAAGCCTCCTTTGCGTAGTTGGTTGACTGCCAGTATTTCCCGCATACATCGCATTTATTCCTTTCTTCTGTATATTCTTTATAACACATTTCCACAAAAATACTATCAAGTTTACTTTCCAACCACCGTCAAAATCACTTTACATAGGTGTTTAAAACGCAGAATAGGTAAAAAATTTTTGATTTCTATTGCCATCACCATCAGTATACTGCCATTCTCTCGGATTATCAATGTTGTTGCTTGGTGTGAAGATAAAATAAAATACTACCAAAATATAAAATTGTGTTTCGTTCTCATAATCAAACCCGAAATGTAGAATAATATATGGGTGATATGAGAATGTACCAAGACGAAAGACGGCTTGACTTCCACGCATTAGGCCGGGAGATCAAGCGCAAAAGAGAGGCGAAAGGTTGGACGCAGGAATATCTTGCACAGCTTGTAGACCGTACCCCACGCTCTATCATGTATTTTGAAAACCGGGGTCAGCATCCAAGTCTGAATACCTTTTACCAAATCGTCACCTTGTTGGACATTTCCGTAGACCAATTCTTTTATCCTGACAAGCAGAACAGCGAAAGCGACTGCCGCCAGCACATTGACAGATTGCTTAACTCAATGGACGAAAAGGAATTGACGGTCATGGAAGCCACAGCAGAGGGACTACAAAAAGCCAGAGAAACGGAGGTCAAGTAAAGAGGGCCTTCGTTTTTCTTGTTTTTAGGAACTTTCCGGGGGTTCCGCTAAATGGCAAGCAATGCTTCTGTGGCCACAGAAGCTATTTTCACAAGCCCGGCCTTGCGGCCCGCCTGTGAAAATCTGCTTGTTGGGGAGCCTCCCCAAACCCGGCGCTTCGGGCCAAGTTGACCCGAAGTGTCAGCGTCGCTTTGCTCCTTATGCGTCACAGTCCCTAACGCTCCTGTTCCTTCTTTCTGCCCGGCTCCGAGTAGCCCAGCAGATAGTCAATGTTGGCCTTGATGGTCGTGACCTCCTGCATATCCGCCTTAGCTTTGCGGTACTCGGCGTAGAGCTTCTTTTTCTGCTCTGAGAGCTTGCGGCCTTCCTCTTTGAGCGTGTCCATCTTGGGGAGCTTGGCTCCGCCGAGGATGGCTTTGAAGTCGGCGCAGGCTGCCCGGTAAAGTTCAATATCCGCCTCATGCTCCGCAAGAAACTTCTTACTGTATTTGCTGGCCTTGTACTTCTCAAAGATAGGCCGAGTCTTGGCATACTGCACCGTTGCCGCCTTCAATTCCATATTGGTATGGAGGGCCGCTTCGGTGCTTTTGATTTGGTCAGACAGCTTGTGAAAATGCTCTGTGGCCGCTGTGGCCTTCTGCTCCAACTGCTCATAATCCGTCAGGCCGTTGTCCTGCAAATAGGCAAGGGCGGCGGCCATTTGTTTGAGATTGAACACCTTGGCCCATCGCTCATAACCGGGGCCTTTTCCTTGGAGCCGGGATTGAATGTCAATAGCCAGACTGATTTTTGGGCGAGGCTGACCGGGCCGTTGGCGGGAGCCTGACAAGGCGGCCCGTATGTCCGCTTCGCTGTAACCTTCCCCGAGGGTATCAGAGCGTAGGCGGGTAAACCGCTCCTGACCGGGAGCCCGAAAGCTGACCGCTCCACGATGCTGTTTGACCTCATAGCCTGCCTGCTCCATCAGGGAGAGAAATTTCGGGAAGTCGGCGGGCCTCTTGGCAAGGGCGGTATCAATGGCGGCCCGCAGTCTGTCTTGATAGGTCAGCGGCCTTTTCTGTCCGGCCAGCCATTCCCCGTAATTCCGAAACTTGCCCTTGCTTCGGGGCTTCGGATTTTCCACGATAGACAATCCGTTTTCCAGACACAGGCGGTCAGAGAGCCGCCGCAGGGCGAAGGACGAGCCCCAGAAGTTGCGAAACTTCCGGGTACAGTCAAGGGTAGTAGAATTGTAGTAAATGTGTGAGTGGATATGCTGCTTGTCCGTGTGGGTCGTAACAATGAAAGCGTGTCGGCCCTTCGTCCAGCGCATAGCCAGCTCATAGCTTATCCGATTTGCTTCTTCTGGCGTAATCTCTCCGGGATAGAAGGATTGACGGATCTGATAGCATCTGAGAAAATGCAAGGGCCACGATAAAGTTATAGGTGCTGTCCGTATCGCTTATCAGGAAGAACAGGGCCGTTTTCTCGTCCCCGAGTTTATCAAGCTCCAACTCGTCATAGCTCATAATCTCCCGGAGCTCCGCTATATCAAACGGGGCAAGCCTTGCGCCGCAGGAAATCAGTATGCTTTTGGCGGTTTTGCCAGAGACGAAAAGTCAAGGACTTTTTCATCAAATTCAAAAAGAAGTCACATTTTGCGGACTTCTTCACGGAGCATACGCTTGATTTTGTCCTCCATCGTCTCCTTGGCGGTCTCGCTGAAATGGATACGGACGATATAGGTGGTCTTGCCAATCTGCTTTCTGACAGTCGGGCAAGTGGCGGTGTTGGTTGCGGTATTGTTCATTCAAAATCCTCCTGTAAATGAAAAAGTGCCCGGTAGCTATTCATCATCGGGCGGTGTCGGTATGAGGGAACAAGGCAAGGCGGCAACATTAAGGTATCTATAAAAACCTTGCCGTCTTTGCCACGCTTGCCGTGTTCCTGCTGTCAGTCTCGGAGATAGCAGACCCATGCTGTGCCGTCTTTCTCGGTCACAAGCTTGTCCCCGATACGGCTCTTTGCCGTTCTCATGGTGCGTGAGGAAATCCCACGCTCATTGACTGCCTTTTCCAGCTCTGCGCTCGGCATACGCTTTCCGTCTGCAAGCAGTTCCAGAATGAGCATTTGCGCCTGTGCGGTCTTGCTTTCCGTCTTGGCTGTGTCTGTCCCGGCAAGAAGCTCGTCAGCGGTAATGTCATAAGCTCCTATGCTTCATAGTCGATGTAGTCAATCAGGTGTTCAGGCACCTGCATAGCCTCAAAATCCTGAATATACATACGGCCCAGTTCTTCTTCGCTGTTGACATCGGAGTAAAAATCGAAGCAGTCAAGGTTCTGTGTCAGGTTGATTAAGTCCCTGACGCTGCTCGTGTATTCTCCGGCATCCATGACCGCCTCCAGCTTTTCCAGCTCGGCCGGGGTCATTTCTTCCAGAAGATGTGCTAAGTAATTGAGCTCGTCAAGGCTTTCATATTCCCCGAGGTGGTCAGTCAGCCCCAGAATATCGCTGTCATAGTCGGTAATGAAATACTCCTCATACTGTTTTCCGTCTATGCCAATCCGGGAAAAGAGGGCCTGCACTTCCTCAACAGTCGTAGGAAATTTTAGATATTCCCCAGCCCCGTCCCCTCGCTCCGGGTAGAGCCCCAGATTGGTCACATAGGCTTCAAACATCGTGGCGGCCCTGCTGGTTGACTGTCAGGATACCGTCAAGGGTAGTGGCCGTGATGTTCAGCCGCTTGGCTACGGCAATATCGTTTTTCACATCCTCGTCCACCTCGTCACCGCAGACCACAAGTACATGAGAGCGGCGCAGCATATCCCGGCGCATATCAATCCCGTTTTTGTGTTCCTCCGGGATAGCGTCGTTGATGAACAGTGGCAGATAAAGAATAGGGCAAATAGGAGAAAAGCCCGCCTCGTATGCCATGCGGCAATAGCGGGCGGCCAGCTCCATATCGGTATCAGGATCGCCGCACCATGCGGCGGTAATATACGCTAAAGGTCTTTTCATGGTTTTGTACCTCCGTTTCTACATATTAAAAAGAGCCAGACAGAGGAGCCCAACCCCTCCGCCCCTTCCCGTGGGAAGGGGAACGGCTCAAAGGAATATATATCCCCGTCGCTTGCCGCCTGAAAACATAACCGGGAGAAATCCGTCAAGGGTGCCTTTGGCACCGCCCATGGCGGCTTTGGCCCTTGACTGATTTTCCCGGATATGCTACCTGAAAACCGGCGACGGGGAATATTTAATATCCTTTGAGCTTCGGGGTGCGGGGCAGAGCCCCGCATACTGCCTCGGGCCAAGTTGACCCGAAGAAGCGTTACTTTTCCTGCTGGGCGGCCTTTTTCTCCGGCTTGGCCACTTCCTTCTGCTGGCCCTTCCAGTCATCCAACAGCTTGATGATCTGGTCTTTCATTTCCCTCGGAGTGGTTTCCTTCCCGAAGTATTTGCCCAGTTCTGCACCAGTTAAAATCACTTTGTCTACCTCCTTTTTATCCTCCATCATAATTCCGTCGATCACATCGCCATTCAGAACGCCCTTCTGGTCAAGCTCCCTCATGCGCTGGGCCTGCGAGAGCGAAGGGGCCGACTGCTGGCCTTCAATGGCAACGGCGATATACCTCTGATTTTTGGGCTTGATATAAGCCAGCTCCACCCGCCGGGGTAAATTTGATTTGCCCGGCGTCCATCATTTTCTGCAAATCAGGAACAAGGTCATTGAGCTTGATATAGCGCTGTACCTGTTTGACCGTCATTTTGTTGCGCTCGGCTACGATCTCATTGGAGCGCCGCCCGGCGTCCTTCGGGTCAAGTTGGCCCGAAGTGGCCTCCTTGGCTCCTTGGTGCTTGATGGCCTCCAACTGCATTTTCAGGGCCTTGGCCCTTTCACTCGGCAGGATATTTTCACGCTGGTTGGTATTGTCCTCCACCATCTGCGTGATGGCCTGCTCGTCTGTCAGGTCACGGACGATACAAGGCATATCCACGAAGCCCGCAAGTTCGCTGGCCTTCTGGCGGCGGTGGCCCGATACGATTTCATACCCGCCGTCCTCACGGGGACGGACAATAGCAGGCTGGGTCACGCCCTTATCCCGGACGCTGGACACCATAGCCTTCATTTCTTCGTCATTACGGACTTGGAAGGGATGATTTTTGAAGGCGTGGAGCTCAGACAGCTTGATATAAACAATCTGTTCCTCCTTGCCCGGGCGTGGAGCCTCGGCAGGAGCCGCAGGCGTTTCAGCCTGAACGGGAGCCTTTACCTCGGGCGTAGCCTTGGCGGGCTTGGGAGCCTTGGGGGCTTTCTCCGGTTTCTTGGCGGGAGCGGGTTTCTGTGCCGCCTTGCCCTTCTTGCTGGGAGCCTCTTTCTGTCCGGGAGAAGCAGTTTTTTCCTTGTCTGCCTTGGGTGGACGGCCTCGGCGTTTCGGGGACTGGGACTGTTCCTCCTGCTTCGGCCCGGCCTCCTTGGAAGGAACGGGAGAAGCCGCCTTTTCCGGGGCTTTTGCCTCCTGCTGGGCGGCGGCTCGCTCCGTGGCCTTCTTCTCGGCCATGATTTCAGAGAAGTTAAAGACCGACACGCTGGCGGCCTTTTGCTCCTTGGGAGCATCTGCGGCCTTGTCCTGTGCTGGAGCCTCCTGCGCGGGAGCTTCGGCCTTATCCGGGGTTGGAGCCTCGGGAGCGGACTGCTCCTGCTTGGAAACCTGTGCGTCCACTTCGGGTTGGGCCGGGGCAGGGCCAGAGCCCGGCCCGGTTGCGTCATTTACGATTTTTGCTTTTTCATCGGCCATTCGCATTTCCTCCTTCTTATTTGATGGCATGAAAAAAGGGCCTGACTTTTTGCAGTCAAGCCCCGCTTGTAGGGATACCTCCTTCCTCTGCCTATGAAAAAACCGCCCTATGTCTCATTAGAGCGGTAATTTCAGTAGGTTGGCAGTCCATATTTGGTTGTTTTATTGTGTATCCCTTTGTCCACCGATGCAAGCAAAAAGCCTGCCCGTAAGCAGCGGGCAGGCTTTGAAATGACCCCTTATTTCAGCTCCACGACGGTCACGCCGCTTTCGCCTTCGCCGTAACGGCCCAGACGGAAGCTCTTGACCATGCGGTTGCCGCGCAGGTGCTTGTGGATGGCAGTGCGCAGTGCGCCGGTGCCATTGCCGTGGATCAGGTAGACTACGGTCTGGCCGTTCAGAATGGCGCGGTCGATGAAGGAATCCACCTCTGGCAGGGCCTCGTCCACGGTCAATCCCAGCAGATTGCACTCCATTTTGGCGCTGCGGTGCACCCGCTCCACGCGGCCATTCGGACGGTTTGCGTCGCCGGTCAGGCGGGAATACCGCTGCTGTGCTTTGGTCTGCGGTTTCGGGTCCTTGACCAGCTTTTCCGGCTGTTTGAGCCCCTTGAGCGGGACCTTGGTCTTGATGATGCCGGCCCGTACCAGAACATCCCCGTTCTTGTCCGGCAGCGAAAGCACCGTGGCCAACTGGTTGAGCTCTGCAATGCAGACCTCCTGCCCTACCTTGACCTCTTTCAGCGGCACAAATTCCTTGACCGGATTGTGCACCACCTCGGTGCCCATAAACAGCTTTTCGGATTCCTTTTTGGCAATCTCACGGGCACGCTGGGCTTTCTGCTGGGTGCTCAGGCGCTCGTCCTTCTGCAGCTGACGCAGTTCGTCGGTCAGCGCATAGGCCTGGCTTTCCACCTGCTGGGCCAGCGCACGGGCTTTGGCGCGGGCCGCTTCCAGCTCGTTTTCGCCCTGCTGGATCAGTTCATCCCGCTTTTTCTGGGCAGCCTCCAGCTGGTGGGATGCCTCGTTCTTCAGCTCTTCCACCTCGTGCTGGCTTTCCTTCAGCTGCAATTTCAGATCATCCAGCTGACCCAGAACGGCATCCAGCCGCTTATCCTCGGCCGACAGATGCTGCTGCGCTGCCTCAATGACCCGCTCCGGGATGCCAAGCTTCTCACTGATGAGGAATGCGTTGGACTTGCCCGGCACGCCGACGCTCAGCTTATAGGTCGGGCGCAGCGTTTCCAGATCGAATTCGCAGCTGGCGTTCACGACGCCCTTGGTCTCCAGTGCGAACACCTTGAGCTCTGCATAGTGGGTGGTGGCCATCAGCAGCACGCCGCGGCGGCGCAGTTCTTCAATGATGGCCACAGCCAGCGCAGCACCCTCGGCAGGGTCGGTACCGGCGCCCAGCTCGTCCAGCAGCACAAGGGTGTGCGGCATGGCCAGCTCCAGAATGCCGGTGATCTTTTTCATATGGCCGGAGAAGGTGGAAAGGCTCTGTTCGATGCTCTGCTCATCGCCGATGTCCACGAGAAACTCATCGAACACGCAGACCTCGCTGCGCTCGTCGGCCGGGATCAGGAAACCACACTGTGCCATCGCGCACAGCAGACCGGCCGTTTTCAGGGTGACGGTCTTGCCGCCGGTGTTCGGGCCGGTGATGATGAGCGAATCATATTCTTTGCCCAGTGCAATGTCCACCGGCACGCACTTCTGTGGGTCGATCAATGGGTGGCGTGCCCGGATCAGCGAGAAGGAATTGTCGGTGCGCACTGCAGGTTTGAATGCCTTGAGCTCCAGCGCCAGACGCGCCTTTGCCAGCAGGACATCAATGTCCAGCATGGCCTGATAGCTGTACTGGAACTGCGGCTCAATGGCTGCCACCTGTGCGGTAAAGGCTACCAGAATGCGCTCGATCTCCTGCGCTTCCTGGGCACGATACTGCAGGATGCGGGCATTGGCTTCCACGACAGCCTGCGGTTCCACAAACACCGTTGCACCGGTAGAGGAAACGTCATGGATGATGCCGCTCACTTCGCCGCGGTATTCGCTCTTGACAGGGACAACGTAGCGGCCGTTGCGCATGGAGACCACACTCTCCTGCAGATATTTTGAGGTGTCCATGTTGCGCACCATGCTTTCCAGACGGTCGCGAATGCTGTTTTCGGTCGCACGGATCTTCTTGCGCAGGTCGTTCAGGGTGCGGGAGGCCGTGTCGGCCATCGCATCCGGGGCAAGGATCGCACTGGAGATCTGCTGTTCCAGGCCCGGCTCCGGGGACAACGCATAGAACAGATCATCGGTCGGGAGCATATCGTGCTCCGAAGAACCGTACCAGTTGGTCAGGTTCTGGAAGTTGCGCAAAGCACCGGCCACCATCAGCAGCTCGCCCATGGAAAGCACGCCGCCCTTGACCGCACGGGCGGCCAGCGCACTGACGCCCTCCACTCCGCCGAAACGGGGCGAACCGTTCTTGATCAGCAGCGTATTGATGGCATCCGTCTGCTCCAGCGCATAGCGCACCTCGTCCGGGTCACACTGCGGCTCAAGTGCCAGGAGCTTCGCCTTTGCTTCCTTACATACACAGCCCTCCGCAGCACGGGCGATGATCTTATCCAGTTCTAATGTTTTTAAGTAGCTTGTTTCCATAATATCCTTTTGCTCAGGGCAGCACCGTTTTTAAAAAGTCGTAGCTCTTCAGCGGCTTGTCCAGATGCGTTAGCGCATACTGCTCCGCTACGGCTGCCAGCTTTTCCAGACTGCCCACAGAAATCTTGAACGAAAATATTTTTTTATCCTCCACAAGGCAGATGTGCCGCAGTGCAAACAGTGCATTGCGATCCAGATTGCAGCGTTTCCCAGCCTTGGCCGCACAATCAGCACAGAGCAGATAGCCCTCCTGCACATCCAGATAAAAGGCATCGCCTGCATCGTAGGTGCCGCAGTCGCGGCAGCACACCAACTGCGGCAGAAAGCCACACTCGCTCATGGTGCGAAGCTCAAAAACGGCCTTGATGGCCCGCAGGTCCGCCTTGTGCTCACTGATCATGTACAGGCAGTTCAGCAGCAGACGCAGTTCCCGCTCAGCTTCCTGTCCGGTGGGGGTCAACGCAGCAGCCATTTCGGCCAGATACATGGCCAGACTCATCCCCTCGATGGAGGAAGAAATGCCGTGAAAGACATTCTTGACGGCCGCTTCGCGCACAGTATACATGTTGCGCCCCGGCACCAGCGTGAATTCAGAATAGCAAAACAGCCCGCACGCGCTGAACAATTTGCTTTTCAGCCGCAGGCTGCTCTGTGCCGAAGCCGAGATTACCCCCAGCCCCGGGGTCAGGATCGTGAGGATCCGGTCCGATTCTTTATAGCGGGTCTCTTTCAACACCAGACCCAGTGTTACAAAGGTCTCCATGATCCGTGTCTCCTGCCGGATGCTCGTCCGGCATCTGTGTCTGTTTGTACTCCAGATAACGGAGAATGTTTCCCGTGCAGGCAAAGGCCTGCCAGCTTGTTTGCACGTCCATTGGCCGGGTCTCCTTTCCGGGCAGCGCCACTGCCGTCAGTGTTCTCTGGCGGCGGTGGCGTTATCCAAGGAAAACCCGCCCTGCATTGGAAAGGCTCAGCGGTTGCCGTTGTTCTGCTTGAAACCGAAATTGTTCAGCAGGAACTCGTTATCCCGCCAGTCCGACTTCACCTTGACCCAGCACTGCAGGTTCACACGGCAGCCCAGAAATTCTTCGCAGTCGGCACGGGCCGCACTGGCGATCTTTTTCAGCATGGCGCCGCCCTTGCCGATGACCATGCCCTTGTGGCTTTCCCGCTCACAGTAAATGTTCACATCAATGTCGATGAGATCGGTGCCGGGGCGCTCCTTGAAGCGCTCCACGACCACCGCGATGCCGTGCGGGATCTCGTCGCGCATGAACAGCAGGGCTTTTTCACGGATGACCTCTGCCACCAGTTCCTTCTCCGGCATATCGGTGTAGGCATCATCATCAAAGTAATGGGGGCCTTCTACGGCGTAGCGGCTCAAGGCATCGAACAGCGTTTCACAGCCGTCCTCGTTGCGGACGCTGACCGTGTAGATGTCATCGAATACACCCAGCGCCTTCAGCTCTTCTTTGCGGGCTTCCAGGTCAGCGGCATCCTTGACAAGGTCTGTCTTATTGATGACGGCAATGGCCGGGCCGCCGCTGCTGCGCAGCATGTCCACCAGAACCATCTCGGATTCATTCAGGGCACCATAGGGCTCAAACAGCATCATGGAAACATCCACGTCGGCAATGGAATCGCTGGCGGTTTTGTCCATGCGCTTGCCCAGCTTGTTGCGGGCTTTGTGTACGCCGGGGGTATCCAGCAGCACATACTGCAGCGGGCCGCGGGTGATCACACCGGTAATGCGGGTACGGGTGGTCTGCGGCTTGGAGGTGACAATGGCCACCTTTTCGCCAACCAGCAGGTTGGTCAGGCTGGATTTGCCCACATTGGGGCGGCCGATGACCGCCACAAAAACCGACGACGTATCGTAATGGCCCTGAACGGGCGTCGTGTTACTCAAAATCAAACTCCTGTCTTGCTGTGTGCAGAAATGCACGTTGGATCAAAGGCAAATCATTCGGTGTAGCTCACCGTGCGGGGCAGGCCCAGCTGCAGCAGCACGGCCTCTTCTTTTTCCCGCATCCGCATAGCTTCCAGGCCGCCGTTCTCATGGTCGTAGCCCAGCAGATGCAGCATGGAATGCACAGTCAGAAATGCCACTTCCCGCTGCAGCGGATGGCCGTAGAGGGTCGCCTGCTCCTGGGCGCGCTCCATGCTGATGACGATATCGCCCAGCATTTTGCAGCCGTTGTTTTCGTCCACATCATATTTGCCATCCACACCCAGCGGGAAGCTCAAAACGTCGGTGGGCATGGGCTTGTTGCGGTACTGGTTGTTCAGCTCTGCAATGGCCGCGTTGTCCACAAAGGTCACGCTGATCTCAGCCGGAGCCTCAAAGTGCTCGAACTCCAGCACAGCGTTGCAGGCGCGGCGGATCAGGATGCGGAGGCCGGACGGAACCTTGACGGCCTTCTGGGAATTGGTAATCAGAACTTTATTGGACATAGAATCAGTCCTCTCCTTTCTGGTTTGGTTGTTTTTCGGGATGTGCAGCCCTGTCGTATGCCTTGATGATCTCCTGCACAAGGCGGTGGCGCACAACGTCTTTTTCGGTAAAATAGCACTGGGCAATGCCCTTGACCTGCTTCAGCACATGCAGCGCATCCACAAGGCCGCTGCGGGTGCGTTCCGGCAGGTCGATCTGGGTCACATCTCCGGTCACAACGACCTTGGAACCCACGCCCATGCGGGTCAGGAACATTTTCATCTGCTCCGGCGTGGTGTTCTGCGCCTCATCCAGAATGATGAAGGAGTCGTCCAGCGTACGGCCGCGCATATAGGCCAGCGGGGCCACCTCAATGATCTGTTTTTCCACCAGACGCTCATATGTTTCAGCACCCAGCATATCAAACAGACCGTCATACAGCGGGCGCAGATACGGATCCACCTTCTGCTGCAGATCACCGGGCAGAAAACCCAGTTTCTCCCCTGCTTCTACCGCCGGGCGGGTCAGCACGATGCGGGACACCTCCTTGGCCTTGAAGGCCTTTACGGCCATAGCTACGGCGAGGTAGGTCTTACCGGTGCCCGCCGGGCCGACACCAAAGGTGATGGCATTGTTCCGGATGGCATTCAGGTATTCCTTCTGGCCCAGCGTCTTGGGCCGGATGGGCCGCCCTTTGACCGTAACCGTTACAAAATCCTCGGTCAGTTCCCGCACCCGTTTCTCAGCGCCGTCATGGGCCAGGCTGATGCAGTAGCGCACAGTCTGATCCTCCAGCGGGGTATGGTTCTCGATCAGAAGAAGCATGCCTTCCACCGCGCGGCTGGCCGCCGCTACGTTGGCCGGTTCACCGGAGAGCCGGAGCTGTGTGCCCCGGCAGACGGCCGTAACGGAGAACTCGTTTTCCAGCAGCCGGATGTTCCGGTCGCAGTTGCCAAAGACCGCCGCGGCGATCTCTACACTATCCAGTTCAATGTTCTTTTCTGCCATGTGCTCCTCCTGATGTGCCTACTTCGATAGCTATATTGTACCACCAAAATCCTTAGAAGAAAACTATGAAAATTGCACAAAATATTTTTCCTGCTTCCATCGTTTTTCCATATTGCAAAAATGCACTTGACAAACTATATCGTCACACGATATAATATGATCACGATATATCGGAACACGATATAAAGACTTTCGATCGAAACGGAGAGGTATCGAAACGATGGAAGCCATGGCCCTGACCGAGTCCACCTATTACATTCTGCTTTCTCTTTATCATCCGCAGCATGGATACGGCATCATGCAGCAGACCGAGCAGCTTTCCGGCGGGCGGGTACACCTTGCCGCAGGGACATTGTATGGAGCGCTGAACTCCCTGTGCGAAAAAGGATGGATCCGACAGCTGCCGATGGAAAGCGGGAGCCGTAAAAAAGAATATCAGCTGACCACAGAGGGTCTAGCAGTCCTGAGACATGAGCTTGCCCGGCTGCAGCAGCTGGTTGCAAACGGCGAAAGCATCCTGAAGGAGGAATGACCATGAACACGCGCAAAACCATCCATAAAGTCTATCTGGCATGGGATTTCAAGAAGGAAGAACTCTGGCTCAACGAAATGGCGGCGGAAGGCTGGGCTTTGGAGCATGCAGCGTTTTGCTCGTACACCTTCGTGCGCTGTGAGCCGGGCGAATACATCATCCGCATGGAGATGAATGCAGACCGGGACTATCGCAGCTTTGTGGAAGAAACCGGTGCAGAATATGTCGGCGGCTGTGTGAACTGGGTCTATTTCCGTCGCAAAGCCGAGCTCGGGTCGTTTGACCTGTTTTCGGACATGGATTCCCGCATTGCGCATCTTGCACGCATCGGTAAATCGCTCTGGCTGATCTGCCTTGCCAATCTGATCATCGGCGTTGTCAATATCCTAGACGGGCAGACGTTTTCCATTGTAAATCTGCTGTGCAGCGTTCTGCTGGCCTATGGTCTGGGCCGCATCCATGGGATGAATGCATCCCTTGAAGAAGAGCGTGCCCTGCACGAATAAACCTTGTCAAGCCTTTTTGTGCCACAACCGCATAGAAAAACAAAATGTATCTTTGGGTAAAACAGCAATAGCAAACTTTTCTCCTGCGTGATACAATAGCAAGCGTTGCGTGCCCTGCCGCCGCAGCAAAAAGATTGAAGGAGAAATGAACGATGGAACAATGCTATCTGATGCCCGGACAGGAACGCTGCGAACGATTCAAGGACGCAAACGGTGTTCCGCGCGTTCACTACTCCTACCGTTCCCTGCACGGTGCCTTTTTTGACTGCGAGAGCCGCAGCCTGGAGGAAGCCCAGCATCTGTGTGAGGACTGGCTGGTCGGTCAGGACCGCTGCTACCACAACTGATCCCATAAAAAAGCAAGCGCCGCTGTTTCATGGATGGTCACTCCATCCGGAGCAGAGGCGCTTTTTGTTGTTAGTTCCACAGCTGTGCGCAGACAAGTTCCAGCACACTGCCCGCAATACAGCGGGATTTATCCGAGATCAGGAAACAGTTGGAAAGCTCTTCCCGGCGGGGGTCCACATCAGCCACCTTGAACCCCGGAGTGACCGGGTAGCCGCTGCGCAGCAGACCGCGCAGGATGCCGCCGATCTGTGCGGTGACCGGGAAGGATTTGCCTTCCGACGTCCGGATCTGTGCGACGATCTCCCCTGCTTCCACCAGGTCACCGATCTTTCGCACATCCTGAAAGATGCCTTCCGTCTGCGCATGGATGACTCGCTCCTTGCCATAACCGCCGATGACACCCGGAATACCAGTGTTCGGGATGGCAGCGCCCTCCCGGATGATACGGCCCAGCCGATGGCCGCGCTTCGTCTCGACCACGACATCCACATCCTGTCCGGCTGTAAATCCGGGGCCAAGGGCGATGGTCAGCGGTGCCATATCACGGGTGGTGCCAAGGTTCTTCTTGGCCAGAATGGCATCCACCAATACATCCGGCTTTGCTTGTGCCACGCAGCTGCCTGCCGGGTCGATGAGGACGGGCACCGCATTCTGTGCCCAGACGGTCGGAGCCTGTTCCAGTGTGTCGATACGAACAGCCCGCAGGCCCTCTACCGTTGTTTCACCTTCGTACACAGCTTCGCAGAGCGACACCTGCCGCCGGATAGCCGCCGGGTGAGCGGTTTCCAGTACAAGCACCCGCAGCCCGGCGGACCACAGACGATGGATGGTGCCGGTAGCAAGGTCGCCGCCGCCGCGCACCAGAATCAAGGCATCCTGTTTCATTCCATGGATCCTCCTTCCGGAATGATTTCCAGCAGAAGCTCCATGGAACCACCGCAGGCCGCAACCGCGGCATCTTCGTTTTTGCCGTCGGCCGAAAATGTGACCGTCTGCACCGATGCTGTATGCCCGGCCAGCATTTCAGCGGCGGCCTGCCGAGTACGGTATTCCATGATGCCGCCGCCCACACTGCCCACAGTCGTGCCATCGGGCAGGAGCAGCATTTTGGAGCCGACCTCCCGCGGGGTGGAGCCGTGCCGCGCAATGATCGTCGCCAGCACTGCAGGCTGGCCGTTCTGTGCGGCCTGCTCCATCGCCGCCAGAAGCGCCGGAGCAAAGCCCTCGGTCTGAGGGCGGGCGTTTTTCACTTCCACGATCTGCGCCAGAATGGACAGCGCGATCTCTTCAGCTGTTTTGGCCCCGATGGCAAGTCCGATGGGGGCCTGCACAGCTTCCACCCGTGCAGCATCCGCCCCAGCTTCCAGCAGCTGTCGCCGTACCAGTGCGGCCCGGCCCCGGCTGCCCATCATGCCAACGTAAGCCGCCGGTTTCTGCAAGATCTGCTCCAGGCAGGCCACATCAAAGGCATGGGCGCGGGTCACAACCACAAAGTAGGTCTCTGCCCCGCCGGGCACCTGCTCCAGTGCCTGCGCAAACGGTAAGCAGAGGACCGTGTCCGCTCCGGCATCCCGCAGGTCCTGCGCATATTCCGTGCGGTCCTCCATAGCAAGCACCGGCAGGCCCAGCAGTTTTGCCAGCCGTACCACCGATGCCGCTACATGGCCGCCGCCGCAGACAACGATCTGCGGCACCGCACCGAATCGTTCCACAAACACCCGCGTGCCGTCCAGTTCCAGAAACCCGGTGGCTGTGCATTCCTGCAAACGGGAAAGGCTGCGCTGCAATACGCCGCTGCTGTGGGTCTGCCACACCGGGCACCCGCCGCGCAGCAGCATCCGGCTGCCGACCTCCGGTCCATCCAGCACCGCCGCAAGGGTACAGTCTCCGGTGACCTGCCCTTTCTGCAGGGCATCAACCAATGCGCTCATAAAATGTTCTCCTGTTCGTCATTGCTCCACCTGCGACACCGCGTCGTAAGCCGCCGGGTCCAGCAGGCTGTTCCAGTGTTCCCAATCCTCCGGCGTCATGCGCCAGGCAAGGCCGCACCCGGCGGAGATCTCCCGTGGGAGCGGGATCAGCCGCCCGGGGATCTGTGCCGTGGCGCAGTGCTTCTCCCAGGCCATGGCTTCCACCGTTGTGCGGAAGGAGAGCACGATATAGGTCTTTTTTGTGCGCATTTACAGCTCCTGTGCCAGCTCCCGCACGGCCTGTGCAGCGTGCAGAGCTTCTTCCATGGTATTGCTGTGTGAAAAGCTGAACCGTACCACGCCCTGTTCCACCGTGCCAAGCGCCTTGTGCATCAGCGGGGCGCAATGTGCTCCGGCCCGCACACAGATGCCGTAGTCCTCCCACAGGATATCGGCCACCCGGGCAGAGTCCTCGTCTCCGATATTCAGGGAGACGATGGGCGCACGCAAAGCGGTCTCAATGTCGCCGTATACAGTCACGCCCGGCATACCGCATACTTCTTCGTAAAAACAGCGAGCCAGTGCAGCTTCGCGGGCGGCCAGCGTTTCCACGCCCTGTGTCAGAAGCCATTGTACTCCGGCGCAAAGCCCGGCAAGGCCGTGCACGTTCAGGGTGCCGGCTTCCAGTGCGGTGGGCATCTGGGCGGGATGCTGCTCGTCATAGCTGTGCACGCCGCTGCCGCCCACTACAAGGGGCGCGATCTGCACACCCGGACGCACATACAGCCCGCCGGTACCCTGCGGCCCCAGTAAAGCCTTGTGCCCGGTGAAGCACAGCACATCCACACCCAGTGCCTGTACGTCGATGGACTGGGCTCCGGCCGTCTGCGCGGCATCCACGATCAGCAGCAAGCCGTGCCGGTGCGCAAAGGCCGCAGCCTTTGCAAGATCGGTACAGTTGCCGGTCACATTGGACGCTCCGGTCACGACCAGCGCTCTGGTGTTTGGGCGCACAAGCTCTTCCCATTTTTCATATTGCAGGCGGCCTTTGGCGTCTACCCCGGCAAAGCTGAGCTGGACCCCCTGTGTCCGCAGCCGGTACAGCGGCCGCAGGACCGAATTGTGCTCACACACGGTGGTGATGACATGATCCCCCGGCCCCAGCAGCCCGCACAGGGCTGTGTTCAACGCGCCGGTGGCGTTGGCCGTAAAGGCAATGCAGGCAGGGTCCGGCGCGTGGAAAAGCTCTGCCAGCGCTTCCCGTGCGGCATACACCAGCCGGGAAGCATGCAGGGTCGGCTCATGGGCACCGCGGCCGGGGTTGCCTGCGGTGTGCAGGGCGTCCAGAATGGCGGCGTCTACTTCCTGCGGTTTGTACAGCGTGGTGGCAGCATTGTCCAGATAGATCATGGCTTGACCACGTTCCCGGCATGGATCAGCTTTTCCACGATGGCATACATGTTCGTCACGCTGCCTACGGCCAGCTTCTCGGTCAGGCCGTAATAGTTCAGGCAGGTGCCGCAGGTCATGATCTCCACTCCTTCCGATTCCAGCGTCTTGAGGTCCTCCAGCATGGGAGAGCCCTCACAGGTCAGGGATGCACCGCCGTTATAGAACAGAACCGTCTTGGGCAGCTTGTCCTGCTGCGTCAGGGCAAACACGAACGCCTTGAGCAGGGTCTTGCCCAGCTCCTCGGCCCCGGTACCCATGGTGTTTGCGCCAATGGCCACCACGGTGTCCGTGCGGGCGTCCGGCATGCAGACGGCCGGGGTCTCTTCAGCCGCCGGGGCCTCCCCGATGGTGAACAGCACTCGGTATTCCCGTTCGGCCAGCTTTTCGGCGCTGTACTGATAACCCTTTTGCTGGGCCATCTTGGTCAGGTTCTGCACGGCGATCTCGTTGTCCACCAGAATTTCCACCTGACCAGCACCCTTCAGCTCCGAAATAGCGCGCTTGGCCTTGACGACCGGCAGCGGGCAGGCGTCTCCTCTTGCGTCAACATGAGTCATAATCGTTTCTCCTTTCGGTAGGTCAGTATGTTACTGTGATCTCGGTTTCGGTTCGGGGAACGATCTCGCCCACGATCTTCGCGGGCAGGCCAGCGGATTGCAGTTCCTTCTCCAGCGCGCTGGCCTCCGCCGGGTCCACTGCCAGCAGCAGACCGCCGGATGTCTGAGGGTCGAACAAGACTTCTTCCATGGCAAACGGAACGCCCTCAAACCGGACAAAAGGCCCGGTATGATTGCGGTTGCGCTGCCCGGCGGCGGTGTACAGGAAGTCATCTGCCGCCTTTTCAGCGCCCGGCAGCACCGGCACGGCGCGGGCGTTGATCTTGCAGGAAAGTTTCCCGCCCATCATCTCGTGCAGATGCCCCAGAAAACTGAAGCCGGTCACATCGGTGGCCGCGTGCACAGTATACCGGCGGCTGATCTCCGCAGCGGTCTTGTTCAGGGTTGTCATGGAATGAATGGCGGCTGCCATGTGTTCCGGGGCCGCCTCGCCCACACGGTTTGCGGTGCACAGCAGCCCCACACCCAGCGCTTTGGTCAGCAGCAGCTTGTCTCCCGGCTGGCCGGCATCGTTTGCGTACAGATGATGCGGATCCACAAGGCCGGTCACCGACAGGCCGTATTTGACACCGGTGTCTGCAATGGAATGACCTCCGGCCAGAATGCCCCCTGCTTCGGCTACCTTTTCGGCTCCGCCGCGCAGGATCTCGCCCAAAACGTTCAGGTCCATATTTTCCGGGAAACACACCAGATTGAGGGCAGTTTTCACCTCGCCACCCATGGCATACACGTCGCTCAGGGCGTTGGCCGCTGCGATCTGCCCGAAGGTATAGGGGTCATCCACCATGGGTGGGAAAAAGTCCACCGTCTGCACCAGGGCCAGATCTTCTGTAACGCGGTAGACGGCGGCATCGTCCCGGCTGTCATACCCCACCAGCAGATTCGGGTCCTTTTCGCCGCGGGGCAGCTTTTCCAGAATGCGGCTCAGTACACCGGCACCCAGCTTTGCCGTGCAGCCGCCCCCGGTACAGAATACGATTTTTTCATCCTTGCTCATGCACGTTCTCCCTCTTCAAATCGTGTCAGAACGCCGTTCACACGATACCGTTCCTGCAGAACACAGAGCGTCTGCTTTCCAAGCAGTTGGCGCTGCGGCGTGTCTGCCTGATTGAGCACCGCATAAAAGGCCCTGCTGCCCACTCGTTTCCGGCCGCCCTGCTCACTTGCCAGCAGTTGAGCCAGAAGTTCCGGGGTCAGGCAGGCCTCCGGCGGAACGCCCAGCAGCATGCAGGCTTGTTCCAACCGGAAGCAGCATTCTTTCAAAGGGCGGCCCAGTGCGGAAAGCCCGGCCACCGCCAGTACGATGTTGCTTTGCGGCAGCAGAACAGGTTCCTGCTCCGCCGGGGCTTTGCACGGGAAATGCTTTGCACCGTCGGCTTCCAGAAACACGGCGTCTGCCTGTGCCATCCAGTGGGCAAGGTCTGCTTCCGGCGGTGCGGTCAACTTACCGTTGGGAGCCGGAGAGCCCACCACGGCATAAGAGCCGCGGGCCCAGAGTTCCTGTATTTCGGCGTCAGTCTTTGCCCAGAGCCCGTTTTCCGGGCGCAGGATGTGGGTGGTAGTGGACACCAGCACCCGCCAACCTTTCTGCGCGCAATGGCTGGCCATGGCATACAGCAGCGTTGTTTTTCCGCCGCCGCCCACCAGTGAGACCACATGGCTTTTTTCCGACAGAAACGGAAACTGCTGTTCCCCGATCATTTGTGGTTTTCAGCGGCGGCCATGGCAATCTGCTCCGGAGTAATGGGCAGCTCATAGAAACGGGTGCCGATTGCGTTGTAAATGGCGTCTGAAATGGCCGGCAGCGGCGTGTTGATGACCACTTCACCGATGGATTTTGCACCAAACGGGCCGTTTGGTTCATAGCTGTTCTCAAACTCCACGTTGATTTTTCCGATGTCGATGCGGGTGGGGATCTTGTACTGGAACAGCGAGTTCTCTTCCGGGCAGCCCTTCCGGTCATAGGTGACATTCTCGGTCAGCGTCATACCGATGCCCTGCAGGATGCCGCCCTCTGCCTGCACTCGGGTCAGGTTGGGGTTGATGGGCGTACCGCAGTCCACGCAGGTATCAAATTCCAGCACCTTCACCTCGCCGGTCTCGGTATCCACTTCCACCTCGGCAGCACCCACCATAAAGGGCGGCGGCGACAGGGGCGAGGTGTGGGTCTCGGTGGCTTCCAGCGGGACCATATGGCCGAACTGAGACGCATAGGCGATCTCGGACAGGGTCTTTTTCGTTTCCGGGGCGGCGCTTTCAAACACTTCTTTGCCGTCAAACTCCACAGCATCTGCCGGGCAGCCCAGCAGCTCGGCACCCAGCTTGCAGATCTGTTCCCGCAGCTTCATAGCACACTTCTCAGTGGCCTTGCCGGTAACGTAGGTGGTACTGGATGCATAGGAACCGGAGTCATAGGGAGAGGTATCGGTGTCGGCACCAAATACCGCAATGTTGTCCAGCGGGCAGTCCAGCACTTCGGCGGCGATCTGCGCCAGCGTGGTGTCACAGCCGGTGCCCATATCCGCTGCACCGATGATCAGCGAGTAGAATCCATCATCGTTCAGCTTGAGGGTCGCACTGCCCACGTCCATGCCGGAAATACCGGATCCCTGCATGGCCATGCCCATGCCGACGGCGCGCACCTTGCCGTTGCCCAGATCACGGGCCGGGTATTTGTGCTCCCAGTCGATCATCTCCCGCACCTTGACAAGACAGCGGTCCAGCGCACAGCTGGTGTTCACGGCACCGTAGTAGGCAGGCATCACATCGCCCTCCTGCACAGTGTTCTTCAGGCGCAGGGCAAAGGGGTCCATGTTCAGCTTGTGGGCCAGCTCGTTCACGGCAGATTCCACAGCAAACAGGCCCTGGGTCGCACCGTAGCCGCGGTAGGCACCGGCAGACATGTGGTTGGTATACACCACATCGCTGACAAAGCGGAACGCTTCGGCCTTACCGTACAGCGGGATGGATTTGTGGCCGGACAGGCCCACGGTCGTGGGGCCGTGCTCGCCATAGGCACCGGTGTTGGACAGCGTGTACAGGTCGATTCCCTTCACGATGCCATCCTTGGTGGCACCCAGCCGGACATGCATCTCCATTTCGTGACGCGGAGAGGAGGCCGTCTGGCTTTCCACCCGGCTGAAAATGATCTTGGAGGGCTTTTTGGTTTTCCAGGTCACAAAGGCGGGGTATACCTCGCTGACCGCTGTCTGCTTGGCACCAAAGCCGCCGCCCACCCGGGGCTTTGCCACACGCACCATGGATTTGGGGATGTGCAGGGCATTTGCGATGTTGCGCCGTGCATGGAACACGATCTGGGTGGAGCTGAGCACGTTCAGCCGCCCATAAGTATCAATGGAACAATAGGTGCGGAAGGTCTCCATCATAGCCTGCTGGCAGGCCTTGGTGTGATACACCCGGTCGATGACCACGTCACAGCCAGCCAGCACAGCGTCGATATCTCCGCTGCCGCACTCGTCGTGGGCGCAGAGGTTCCGCTTGTTGTCGGCTCCCACCGGGCACAGGGCCTCCCAGTTGTCCTCCGGGTGCACCAGAACCGGGTTGTCCTTGGCGGTGTGGAAATCCATCACCGGCTCCAGCACCTGGTACTCCACCTTGATGAGCTTCAGCGCTTTGTCCACGCATTTTTCGTCCTTACCGGCCACAATGGCCACCACATCACCCACGAAACGGACGTGGCGGTCGATGACCAGTCGGTCACGGGGGCTTGCCTCCGGGAAGGTCTGGCCTGCCTGGGTGTAGCGGGGCGCATCCTGCGGGACATCCTCCCAGGTGAAGATGGCTTCAATGCCGGGCACCTTCTTGGCCACGGTCGTGTTGATCGTCCGGACCATGGCATTTGCATGAGGCGAGCGCAGCAGCTTGACGATCAGGCAGTCCTGCGGGATCACATCATCCATATAGACCGGCTGGCCGGTGACCAGCTGCATGGCGTCCTTTTTGCGGAACGGTTTGTTGACCGTGTTCATTTAGCAGCCGCCTCCTTCTGTTTTTTCCAGTCCAGAAAATTCAGGATGCCCCGCAGCTGGCCTTCATAGCCGGAGCAGCGGCAGAGATTGCCGGAAAGATATTCTTTGATTTCTTCGGCAGACGGGTATGGATTTTCCCGGAACAGCGCCAGAGCATTCATGATAAAGCCCGGGTTGCAGAAGCCGCACTGCTCTGCGCCCTGATCGGCGATGAAGGCACCGAATTCGGCAGCTTCTTCCTGCAGGCCCTCCAGCGTGGTCACCTTGTGACCGTCGGCGCGGGCGGCCAGCACAGAACAGGACAGCACCGGCTTGTCATCCAGAAAGACCGTGCACAAGCCGCAGTTGGAAGTTTCGCAGCCGCGTTTGACGCTCAGGCATCCATGTCTGCGCACAAAGTCGATGAGCAGCGTATCGGGAGCCACATCGTCCGAGACGCGCACTCCGTTCAGCATCAGATTGATCTGCATTTAGGTTTCCTCCTGTCCGGCGCGGTTTTCCAGTTCTTCGGCTGCACGCCGCACCAGCACACCAGTCAGGTGGCGGCGGTATTCGGCGCTGCCGCGCATGTTGGAACCGGTGACCACCTGTTGTTGGATGGTTTCGGCCAGCTGCTGCGCCGGAGCTGCCGGTTCTTCATACAGCACAGCCTTGAGCGGGCGGGCACCCACCGCAAACCGGTAGCTGCCATCCTGCAGCCGGGCAGCGGCACAGGTGAGCACCGGAATGTCGGTCTGGCTGTTGCGCACCGACTGGTAGCAGTAATCGGCCGCTTCTTTCCGGACCAGCAGACGCACCACGATGTCCCGGTCGTAGGGACGCTCGGCATACTCCCGCAGCGGCACGATGCCGCCCTTATACAGCTCCACCGAGCAGTCCATGGCCAGGAACAGGGTCAGCACATCCGAAAAGCCAAACCGGCTGTAGATGCTGCCGCCGACGGTGGCCAGGTTGCGCAGCTGCACGCCCACGATGTGGCGCAGCGCTTCCCGGACGGCCCCGTGGGTAAAGGCTTCCAGTCCGGGGTGGGTCTCCAGCTGGCGCAGGGTGACCATCGCCCCAATGGAAAAGCCCGTATCCGTTTCCTCGATTGTGTCCAGCCCCAGGCCGGACAGGTCGATGGCTGTGCCGACATTGATGGTCTCCATCTTGAGCCAGATCATGCCGCCCAGGATGCGGTTGGCCTTTTTCTGGTTGAGCTGCCAGGCTTCTTCCAGACTTTCGGCCCGTTTGTATTCTCGGATCGTCATCATGTGCAGGTCCCTCTCTTTTTATCCTTGCTGTTTCTATTTTAACACAGACACAGATTGCGTTTCAATCGGCAATTGCGCTATAATGGAAAAAATCCCATCGGAAAGCGCAGGTCTTTTTTATGCAAATGCATGCTTCTACGGGGTGTGTGCTCATGGCCTCTGGTCTGAGTACTCGCTTTGGCTCCAACAAGCTTCTGGCGCAGTTTGACGGTCAGCCCCTGCTGTGCCGGGCCTTTGCAGCCACCGACACGCCGCAGCTGTCGGCACGCATCGTGGTGACCCGCTCGGCGCAGGTGCAGGCGCTGTGCAAAGCACAGGGGGTGCCGGTGCTCCTGCATGCATTGCCCGGCCGGAACGATACCGTGCGGCTGGGACTTTCGGCGCTGCTGGCACAGCATCCGGAACTGACCGGGTGCATGTTTCTGCCCGGTGACCAGCCCCTGCTGCGCCGGGCTACGGTGGACCAGCTGCTGACGGCCTTTGCACAGACGCAAAAAGAAACAGAACGGGTGATCTTCCGTCTGGGTGTCCTGGCCGGAAACGGCCCGGACCCCCTTGTGGGAAGCCCCGTTCTGTTCAGCAACGGCTTTTTCCCGGAGCTGCTCACCCTGCCGGAGGGCAAGGGCGGCAGCGTCCTGCTGCACAAGTACCCGACGCTGGTGCATACCGCCTGTATCGCACAGCCGGAAGAGCTGGCCGACACCGATACGCCCGCCGCACTGGCGCAGCTGGAAGCGCTTGTCCGGGAAAAGGGATAAGATTTACTCTGCCTGATCGTTCTTGGGCAGCAGGACGTTCAGCAGGATGGCTACGAAGGCAGCCGGAACGATACCGGACTCACCGCAGATCAGCTGGAATGCATGGGGCGTATTGGCCAGGATGCCGCTGTTGGCACCCATGCCGTAGCCTACGCCCAGCGCCACCGACACGATGGTCAGCTGGCGCGGGGTCATCTTTTCCTTGGTGATCAGCTGGATGCCGCTGACCACGATGGAAGAGAACATCATCACGGCTGCGCCGCCCAGAACGGCCTGCGGCATGATGGAGATCAGGGCGCCCAGCTTGGGGATCAGGCCGCACAGGATCAGGAACACGGCACCGGAGGCCAGAGCCATGCGGTTGACCACCTTGGTCATGGCCACCAGACCCACATTCTGGCTGAAAGAGGTATTGGGCAGCACGCCGAACAGTGCCGCAAAGGTGGAGCCGAGGCCGTCGCAGATGACACCGCCGGACAGCTCCTTGTCGGTGGGTTCGCGGTTCATGCCGCCCTCCATCACACCGGAGATGTCGCCCACCGTTTCCACGGCGGTGACAATGAACATGATCAGCACCGGCAGGATGGCACGCATATCAAACACGATCTTGACCGGGACCAGCTTGGGGATGGCAAACCAGGAAGCCTGTGCCACCTTGTCCCAGTTGAGCACCCAGGCCTTGGTGTACTCCACGCCGTCGGCGGTGACACCGGTGGTGGGCAGCACAAAGCCCATGACAAAGGCTGCCACATAACCGGCCAGAATGCCGATGAGGATGGCGGAAGAGCTGAGGAAGCCGGTGGTCCAGTGCTTGAAGATCAGGATGACCACCAGCACGAACAGGGCCAGCAGCAGGTTTTCCACCGAGCCGAAGTCCTTGGCGCTGTTGCCGCCGCCAAAGGAATTGATGCCCACCGAGATCAGCGACAGACCGATGGACAGCACCACGGTACCGGTGACCACAGGCGGAAAGAACTTGCGCAGGGGCTTGAGGAAGAAGCCCAGCACACTTTCAAAGATGCCGCCGATGATGGAAGCGCCCATGATGGCACCATAGGCCAGCACACCGCCTCCCATGCTGCCGACAACGCTGTTGAACACGCCGATAAAACCGGAGCTGGTACCCATGATGATGGGCACGCCGCCGCCCACGGGGCCGACCGTGAACAGCTGCACCAGCGTGACCACACCGGCCACGAACATGGCGCTCTGCAGCAGGGTGACCTGCAGGTCTGCAAATTCACCACCGGCAATGCCGCAGGCACTGGTGATGATCAGCAGCGGGGTCAGGTTGCCCACGAACATGGCGCAGACATGCTGCAGGCCCAGGGGGATGGCCTGGTGCAGAGACATCTTGCCATCAAACTGGTAAGCAGCCTCTTCAAGTTTGACTTCCTTCAAATGTTCCACTCTCCTCAGAATCTTGACGTTTTGGGTTTCGGATGCTTTGCAAAAAGCGGATTCATTATAACAAAGTTGCTATTTAATGTAAATTAAGTATGACTTTTCCGTGAACGGCTGCAACATTGCCCGATGGTCGTTTCCGGGTCAGAGACAGCAAAAAAGCAGCGGTTTTCCGCGCACGCTTCCACCCGGAATGGACTGGTTTCGCGCAGAATCCCCTGCTTTTTTCTAGAGTTTTTTCAGTTTTTGTGCGATACAGAGATTTTACAATTTCTTTGTCCGCACATCAGGCTTCCTCGCTCACATAGGTGAACCGTCGCTGGGTCTTGCCGTCGTGGGTAACCATCTCGTTCCACATGGAGGCGGGCCGCACCCACAGACTGCGCTCCCCGTACAGCTGCCGGTAGACCACATATTCCTCCTCGGTCTCGCTGTGGCGGGCCACACCCAGCACCTCATATTCTTTGCCTTTGAAATGCCGGTAACGCCCCGGCCGGATCTCTTCGCTCATCGTTTTTCTCCTTTTTACCGACTGGCTAAGCCGTAATCCCGCAGGCAGTGCCGGATGCCCTGCTGTGTGGTATCAAAGCGGATGCCGGCCTTTTCCAACTTTTTGCCGTCCATGACCAGATTGCGCGTCCAGTCGGCGGCTTCAATCTGCACCGCAATGTCCAGCTCCTGCGCGAACTGCTGTGCCGTGTGCACCATATTTTCCGTATTGGAGCTGCCAAAGTTGTACACGCCGCCGGGCAGGCTCAGTGCCGGAGCAAGGTTTGCGATCACCTGTCGGACATAGGTCACGCCCCGGCAGTCGTTGGCCGAAAAGGTCACCGACGTCCCATGCAGGGCGGCGCGCAAAAGGTTCAGCGGCAGGTTGCCCCGGATGGGCAGCCCGTAGCCCGGCAGGTCATACATCCAGCTGGCCCGCAGCAGCACAGCGTCCGGGCAGAGTTCCAGCACGCGCTGTTCCATTTCCAGTTTGCAGCGGCCATATACATTGGTCGGCTGCAGGGGCAATGTCTCCGGCAGCGGCCCGGGCTGCGTGATTCCGGCATAGACCTGATCTGAACTGAACGCCAGCAGCTTTGCGCCGGATGCGCAGGCAGCTTTTGCCACCCAGACCGGCAGCTCCACGTTGGCACGATGGGCTTCCTCCGGGTGCTGTGCGCAATAGCCGGTGTCCGACAGAGCCGCCGCGTGCACAATGGCCGCAGGCTGTAGTTTCTGAATGGTCTCGGTCACTTCTGCCTCCCCGGCTGCTGCCAGAAAGCCGCGGGGCAGGCTGCAAAGCTCTGCATCCCCCAGCCCCTGCTGCAGGATGCGTGCGCCCAGAAAGCCGCTGCCGCCTGTGATGAGAACGCGTTTCATCGGTACTATCTCCCCCCTGGTTTGCTGTCAGTATAGCATATTTTGTGCAGTAAGAAAAGCAACTGCGCCCCAAAGCGAAGGCTTCAGAGCGCAGCTGCATTTTTTCAGAGGAAGAATTCCAGCACAAAGACCACAGCGCAGCAGGCCACAGCCACCTGGAACAGGCTTGCACCGCACCAGGCCGCTGCAATGCCGATCACCAGCGCCACAGCACCGGCCACCGGGCTCTGGGTGGCCTGCACGATGGCCGGGAAGGTCATGACGGCCAGCGTGACATAGGGCACATAGTACAGGAACGACTGAACGAACCGGTTCTTGATGGGTTTGCGGATCAGAGTAAGCGGCAGGATGCGGATTGCATACGACACCAGTGCCATGACCGCAATGTAAATGTAGTTGTTATGCGTCATGTTCCGCCTCCTGATCCTTGACCGGGAACAGCACCGCAGCCACACTGGAAATAAGTACGGTGAGCAGGATGGTCCGGGTGCCGTCCGAAAGTGCCGAGATGCCCGGCAGATAGTTGCAGGCAAAGCTCAATGCAAAGCTGATGGCCACCAGCACAGCCACCACCTTATCCTTGCGGGCAGGCGGGATGATGATGGCAAGGAACATGCCGTACAGCGCAACGCTCAGGGCGCTGACCGCACGCAGCGGCAGCAGGTTGCCGGCAACGATGCCCAATGCCGTGCCGGATGCCCACGCCGGGGCTGCCAGCAGGATGGCACCGTAAGTATAGCAGGGGTTCAGGCTGCCGGGCCGTGCAATGGTGATGCCGAACAGCTCGTCCGTTACGTCGTAACCGATGACCAGCCGGTGCCAGAACGGCGTGCCCGGTGCAAACCGCTGGGCCAACGCGCAGCTCATGAGCAGATAGCGTGCATTGGCGATGAGGGTGATCACGGCCACCTGAAAATAGCTGGCGCCGCTCATAATAAGCGCAAATGCAGCGTATTCACCGGCCGATGCGTTGTTCAGCAGACTGGCCAGAAACCCCTGAAGCGGGGTAAAACCCGCCTTGCGGGCTGCAATGCCCAGCGAGAAAGAGACGGCAAAATAGCCCAGTGCGATGGGCACGCCATCCCGGATGCCCTCACAGAACACCTTTCGGCTGAAGGCCCACACAGGCTTCTGCTCCCGGATGATGTCCGCATCCAGAAGCGAATTGCTTGTTTCCATGTTGAAATTGCTCCTTTCCTGTTCCAAACATTGTCTATTATACTCCACCGCCGGGCCGGAGAAAAGGGCCTTGTAACATTTTTTGTGATAGAAACGCTCAAAAATTTTTATGGCAGACATAAGATTTCGTTTGGCCGGATCGCTTGTTCGGGCATACAAAAAGCACAGGCACCACTCCGGAAAGAGCAATGTCTGTGCTTTGGGGGTCAGAGGCCCGGCACCAGAAAATGCTGTGCCTGCGTCAGCACCCGGGTGTCGGGGTCCAGTCCGTTGGCCGCCAGCATCTGGGCCGGCGGCACATGGAACCGCCGCGCGATATCGAACAGCGCCTCCCCTTCCTGTGCATAGTAAATGCGCAAGGTGATCTCCGGGTCGGCAGGGGTCAGGGCTTCGCCCAGCGAAATGCTGCCAATGCCCTGGCGGGTACTGCGTCCCAGGATGGCACCCTCAGCCCGGGCGGTGATGGTTACGGTAAGAGTTCCGCCGGTGCAGGTACACTGTACGCTGTCGGTACTCAGCCAGCATTCCGGCTGCAGCTGCATCCCGGCGGGCACCTCGGCCGGGATGGGCACGGAAAGCTCCAGCGTTTTTTCGTAGCTGTCCAGCTCTCCCAGGCTGTTCTCCGCAAAGGCGGTGGCCGTGGCGCGGGCTGTCAGCGCCCAGCCGCCGCCCTGCCCACTCTGCTGCGAGATGCTGACAGGCCCATACGATACAAAACAGGCACGCAGCTGTGCCCCGGCATCCGGCAGCGGGCCGGAACCGGAAACCGTCGTGGTTGCATTCAGCAGGCAGACCAGTTCTTCGGCCGCCAGCTCCTGTGGGACAAGCTCCGTTTCAAACCGGGTGGAAAAGGCGTCCGCCGCATATTGCAGCTGGTAGCTGCGCCAGGCCCGCAAATGCAGCATCAGGCTGGCCGACAGGGTGCCCGCCGCGTCCGGCTGCCCTTCCGTCAGGGAGAAGCCTACCGGCTCCACCACGCAAAGACACTTGCAGTCCTCGGTCAGGCCGTCCACATCCAGCACCTGCTGGAACGGCAGAGTCGTGCTCAGGCTCTGCAATTCGGTTTCCTGCTCGGCACGCCAGGCACACTGCACCCGTACTTCGCCCTTGACCACCGCTTTGCCGGACAGCAGCCGTACCTCCTGTGCAGTGGCTGTGCCTGCAATGTCCAGCACCGCCGCCGGCGGGCTGGGAAAAGCCAGCTCCCCTTCGGCCGAGATCAGCTTATCCAGCACCGCAATGCTGCGCACGCCCTGCAGGGTGTCCAGCTGCTGCTCAATGCCGCCATCGGCCAGTGCAGTGATCACCTCCGCTTTGTTCTGGGTGCGCACGGTCGCCACCAGTCCCACGGCGCCTCGCACCTCCATGCGGCGCGGGTTGACCACCCGGCTGTTGAGGTATTCGGTCTGACCCTCCACCACTGCCGTCCAGGCTGTAAAGTCAAACTCCGGAAGCTCCAACTGTTTTGTAAAGGGCAGTTTCTGTTCGGTCTGGCAGAGGCCTGCACCCTCCTCGCCCTGATAATAGACCGTACAGCGCAGATAACCCTCCAGTGTCAGCCTGCCCGGCTGCAGCTGCTTTTGCAGGATGACCGGCTTTGCAAAGCATTTGACCAGTTTGAACACCGGCGGCAGATAGTCCGAGACCAGGATCTCGGTCTCCAGCGGGAGCTCTGCCTTGACGGTGCACACCGTGCCCGCCTGCGGCATCGTGTCCCGAAAGATCTTCAGTTCCATGCAAGATGCTCCTTTCCCTGTCCGCTTCTACCACACGGTATGCGGCTGGGCCGGGAGATATGCAGCAAAAAGCTCCCGCCGGGGCCTGCCCGACGGGAGCTTTGCTTGACTTGCGCTTATTCCTGCGTGTTGCTGCGGATGCCAAACAGTCTGCGCAGCACACCGCGCAGCAGTCTGGGGCTTTTGAGCACGATCACCTGCATCCCGATCCCCACCTTTCCGTCTGATACCACACTATAAGCAGTTTACAGCCGGAATGTTCCGGAATTGCCGGAAAAGGATCAGTCCGCCACCGTTTCCACAATGACCAGTGCCCCTTCGCGAGTGGACACCGTGATGCAGTCGGAGCCTTCGGCGTATTCGTTGCTGACGCCCAGCGGGTAGCCTGCGGTCAGCTCTGCATCGGTGAGTTCGTAATAGGAACCCTGCTCGCAGACACCCTCTGCACGGCCTTCCATGGGGAACGCCGAGAAATAGAAGTAATCCTCTTTGGGGTAGCGGCGCGTCTCGCCGGGCATCACAAAGGTGATGCGGCTGCGCTCGTCCTGCAACATGGCACGCACACCGCGCTTCTCCAGGCCGAGGCCGGTGCACAGGTTGGCAAGGGTGTGTTCCAGCCGCCTGCCGCCGAGGCCCCCCAGCAGAAGCACCTCGTCAAAGCCCTTCTGCACGGCCAGCTTTGCCGCGTATTCCGTATCGGTATCGTCCTTGACATGGGGCAGAACCACGATCTCGTCGTCCTCCTGCTGCGGGCAGGGTGCCGTGTCGAAGTCGCCCACGATCACATGGGGCTTGCAGTGCAGGGGCGCGCAGTTGCGGTAGCCTGCATCGCAGGCGATGATAAAATCATCTTCCCGCAGCAGACCGGCCAGCGCCGGAGAGACCGGGCAGGCCGAAAGGATCACACACCGTGCCATAAACAAACCTTCCTTGCTTTTTAAAATTTGGGGCGCTGCCAGTCCTTGACGTCCTTGACCTCATCGTACATGGCGCAGTAGCTGTCGTACCGGGTCTGGGAGAGCTTGCCCTCGGCAAGAGCCTGCCGCACAGCGCATCCCTTTTCGGTCCGGTGGGAGCAGCCGGTGAACTGGCATTGCCCCAGATAGGGCCCGAACTCCGGGAAGGCGTGCTCCAGATTTTCCTTAGGGATAAAGCCTGCCCGGTTTGCTTCCAGGCTGGCAAAGCCCGGCGTGTCGGCAATGCGGCCGCCAAAGGCTTCAAAAATAGTCACTTCCCGGGTGGTGTGGCGGCCGCGGCCCAGCTTCTGGCTGATGGCGCTGGTCTCCCGGGCAGCATCCGGCAGCAATGCGTTGAGCAGCGTGGACTTGCCCACACCGGAGTTGCCGCAGAACGCGCACAGCCGTCCGCTGATCCACTGTTTGATCTCGTCCAGCCCGGCTCCGCTGCCGTAGTCGATGCGGATGAACGGCAGGGTGGATTTTTCATACGCACTGCGCAGGAACTCTGCCTCCGCCAGATCGCCCTTGGTGCACACGATCACCGGCTGCACACCCTTGTCCACTGCAATGGCGGACAGCTTGTCCAGCACCAGGGTGCTGGGGGTAGGCTGGGTGGTGCTGGCCACCAGAAACAGAACGTCCAGGTTTGCCACCGGCGGCCGCACGAATACGTTCTTGCGCGGGGCGATCTGTGCAATGACCGAAGCTCCGTTCTCGGTTTCCAGCGTTACCTCATCCCCGGCCACCGGGGTGATCTTCTGCTTGCGAAAAATGCCGCGGGGCTTGCATTCCACGATGCCATCCGGCGTTTTAACGTAGTAAAAGCCGCCGATGCCTTTTACGATATAACCGTTCATGCCTGCCTCCGTCAGCCCAACAGCGAAGTCCACCAGTCGGCAAGGCCGGAGCCTTCGCTGCTGGAAGCGGATTCACCGGTCTCGGTGCTGGAAGAAGAGCCGGAAGAGGAGCTGCTGTCACCGCCCCACAGGCTGCCCCACCAGTCGCTGCCGCTGTCGCTGGGTGCTTCCGGCTCCACCGGCGCGGGCTCCGGGCCTGCGCTCACGGTGATGTTCACCCGGCCGTTCAGCTTGGCGGTGGAACCGGCCGCCGGGTTCTGCCCGATGACCGTGCCCACCGGCTGATCGCTGTACTGGTCGGTCTGGCTGCCCAGGCCCAGATGGTTCTGCACCAGCAGGGTGCGGGCATCGTCCACGCTCATGCCGGACAGTGACGGCACCTTGGTGGTGGTGGCCACCTGCGGGCGGCTGACATAGACCACCACCGTGGATCCGGATTCTACCTGGGTGCCGGCTGCCGGGTCGGTGCGGATCACGGCGCCGGAGGCCACGGAGGTGTCCACGGCCTGGGTCACCAGCACAGAAACGCCCAGGCTCTTGAGCTGCTGCTCGGCGTCGGCCTGCACATAGTTGGTCAGGTCCGGCACGGTGACATACTGGGTGCCCAGGCTGACGGTCAGGGTCACGCCCTGGCCCTCACGCACGGTGCGGCCGGACACCGGCGACTGTTTGTAGATATAACCGGCCGCATAGTTGCTGTTGTATTCCTGCTCCCAGGTCACGCTGATCTGGCCGGAAGCCACCTGCTCGGTGGCCTGGGCTTCCTCCTGAGTCATGCCGATGTAATCGTTCAGGGTGATATCGGCCTTGTTGTTCATCAGGTTGGACGAGTCGTTCAGGATCAGCCAGCACAGGGCCAAACAGGCCAGTGCAAAAGCGATCGTGATGCCGAACAGGACCGGCAGAAAAATGGTGCGCCGCTTGCGCTTTGCATTTTTGCCGCGCGGGGCAGCCGACTCGTTCGGATGGTTCTGGCGGGCAGCTTTGTTCTGATTCATCGTACGTTTCACCACCTTTTCGGGTGCATCCTCTGTGATATATTGATACTCGAACATGACGGACGGGTTCTGCACATAGGTGTCCAGCGCGTCCAGCATTTCACGGGCCGAAGCATACCGGTTCTGCGGCAGCTTCGCCATGGCTTTTTCGGTGATCTCCACCAGTGCGGCAGGCACCTGCGGAGCGATCTCGTGCAGGGATTTCGGCTGATCCGAGATCTGCTTGATGGCCACCTCCACGGCGTCCTCTGCATCAAACGGCAGCTGACCGGAGAGCATCTCGTACATCATGACGCCCACCGAGTAAATATCGCTGGTGCAGTCGGTCTCGTCGCCCTTGGCCTGCTCCGGGCTGATATAGTGCACACTGCCCATGGTCTTGCCGCTGAGCAGCTGGTTTTCGGCCCGGGAGATGCGCGCGATGCCAAAGTCCATCATGCGGAGCTGGCCGTTGTCCAGCAGCATGATGTTCTGGGGCTTGATGTCCCGGTGCACCACACCGTTGGCGTGGGCGTGCTCCAGCGCCTTGAGGATCTGGGAAATAAAGTGTACGGTCTCCCGGCTGGTGAGTTTGCCGCCCCGCTCGTTGAGGTATTCCCGCAGGGTCATACCGTCCACATATTCCATGACGATATACTGCAGCTGGTCGTTGACCGAAACGTCGTATACCTTGACGATGTTGGGGTGGTTGAGCAGCGAAATGGCCTTGGATTCGTTCTTGAACCGGCGCACAAGCTCCGGGTCGTGGGTGTACTCCTGCCGGAGCACCTTCACCGCCACCACAGTACCGGCGGGCACCGGGCCGTTGCGGCCCAGCATAACCGCCTTGTATACGTTGGCCATGCCGCCGGAGCCGATGAGTTCCTTGACTTCATACAGCCCATCCAGCTTTTTGCCGATCAGGTTATCCATGGTGCACCTCCAGCGGCTCCACGCCCAGCAGCAAGGCCGTGATGTTGTCCTTGCCGCCGTTCTCGTTGGCTGCCCGGATCAGCAGATCCGGCAGGTCGTAGAAGCTGCCGGTACGCAGCAGCTGTTCCAGCTGAGGCCGGGGCACCGCGTTGGTCAGGCCGTCGGAGCACAGCAGCAGAATGTCGCCCGGATGCACAGCCACACTGGTGAACTCCGGGTCCAGGCGGTAATCCACGCCCAGCGCCCGGGTGATGATGTTCTTCTGGGGGTGATGCTCGGCTTCCTCCACGGTGATGGTGCCGCAGTCCACCAGCTCCTGCACATAGGAGTGATCATGGGTGAGCTGGGCCAGGCTGCCGTCCCGGAACAGATAGGCACGGGAGTCGCCTGCGTGGCACAGATAGGCTTTGCCGGAGCGCACCAGTGCGCACACCGCCGTGGTGCCCATACCGGCCAGAGACTCTTCCCGGATGGACTTCTGGAACACAAAGCGGTTGGCGCTGACCAGCGTCCGTTTGAGAAAGAGCTCTTCCTCTCCGGGCAGACATTTGTTGTAGTGCTCCTGAAAACAGCGCTCGATCACATCGCATGCGCTCTGGGATGCTTCCCTGCCGCCGCGTGCGCCGCCCATGCCGTCGCACACTAGGGCCCAAGCCGCATCCCCGGGCAGCTGCCCGGCACGGTAATCGTCCTGATTGTCCTGCCGGACAAGCCCGACGTCCGTTTTTCCTGCAAGTTTCATAGGCTTCTCCCTCTGTTATGCCTTCCCGTTCATTTCATCGCGGCGCAGCTGGCCGCAGGCGGCGCTGATCTCGCTGCCCAGACGGCGGCGGACCGTAGCGTTGACGCCCAGACTTTCCAGTTTCTGCTGGAAACGGCGCACATTGGCCGCATCGGTCGCGGAGTAGGGGCTGCCGTCCACGGGGTTGATGGGGATCAGGTTGACGTGAGCACCCATGCCGCGGATCAGGTCCGCCAGCTGCTTTGCACAGGCGTCGGAGTCGTTGACGCCGCGCACCATGGAGTATTCAAAGCTGACGCGGCGTCCGGTGGTGTCCTGATAGTGTCGCACGGTCTGGATCAGCTGCTCCACCGGGTAAGCGTCGTTGACCGGCATCATGCTGCTGCGGATCTGGTTGTTGGGGGCGTGCAGCGACACCGACAGGGTGAGCTGCAGCTTCTTTTCGGCCAACATGTCGATCTTGGGCACCAGGCCGCAGGTAGACAGGCTGATGTTGCGCATGCCGATGTTGACGCCCTCCGGCGAGGTGATGTTTTCCAGAAAACGCATCACTTCGTCAAAATTGTCCAGTGGCTCGCCGATGCCCATGAGCACGATGTGGGAAATGCGCTCCCCGATGTCCTTCTGGGCGGTGTAGATCTCGGAGCAGATTTCACCGGCTTCCAGGTTGCGCACACGCCCGGCCTGGGTGGATGCGCAGAAGCGGCAGCCCATGCGGCAGCCTACCTGAGTGGACACGCACACCGTGTTGCCGTAGTGGTAGCGCATGACCACCGTTTCGATGCAGTTGCCGTCGGCCATGCGCAGCAGATACTTCACGGTGCCGTCCTTTGCTTCCTGACGGCGCTCGATCTGCGGGGCAGCGATGTAGAAGGCTTCTTCCAGCTTGGCCAGCAGGGTCTTGGGCTGGTCGGTCATGGCCGAAAATTCGGTGACCAGCTTCTGGTGCACCCAGTGGAAGATCTGCTTGGCCCGGAAGCCCGGCTGCCCCAGCGCCTTGAGCTCAGCGGAAAGCTCCGCCAGCGTCAGCGAAGAAATACAGCGTTTTTGTTCCATTGTGTTCTCCTATTGATCAATACGAACCAGTACACGGCGGCATTGCACCTCTCAGCGCGTTTTTTGCAGCGCACAGAGGAAAAAGCCGTCCATGCCGGTGCGGGTGGGCACCGAGAGCGCCCCATATTCGGTTACCGTCATGCCTGCCGGGAAGGCCACGGCAGGCTTTGCCACGCAGAACTCCGGGTGCTGCTGCAGGAATGCGCGGATCTGCAGCTGGTTTTCTCCCGGCTCGATGGTGCAGGTAGAGTAGATCAGCCGCCCGCCGGCCTTGAGCAGCCGGGCCGCTGTATCCAGAATGGCCGCCTGTGTGGCCAATAATTCAGCCTGCCGGGCCGGGTCCAGCTTTTTATAGCGCAGATCCGGCTTTTTTGCCAGAATCCCCAGACCGCTGCAGGGCACATCCGCCAGAATGCGGTCGGCCTGCGGCAGGGCCGGGTTTGTCTGCGTTGCGTCATTGCACAGGGTTTTCACGTTGGTAAAGCCCATCCGTTCCACGGCGGTGCGGATGAGCTGTACGCGGTTCTCCGCCGCGTCGCAGCTGTACAGCGTGCCAGTATTCTGCATTTCCTCGGCCAGCAGCAGGGTCTTGCCGCCGGGCGCGGCGCACAGGTCCAGCACGGTCTCACCGGGTTTTGCCTCCACACAAAGGGCCGCCAGCTGGCTGGCCTGCCCCTCCACATGGTAATATCCCTGCCGGAACAGTTCCTGGTCGGCGGGGCTGCCCTCGAACCGGGCCAGCACACTGCCGGGCACTACGCCCTGCCGCACCTCCCGCACACCGAGTGCAGTGAGCTTTTCGCACAGCGCAGCGGCGTCCGCTTTGAGCGGGTTTGCCCGCAGGCTGGTCAGGCCACCGTCCGCCTTGTAGGTGAGGATGTCCCGTGCTTCGTCCGGGTAGTTCTTGTGCAGGAATTCTGCCACATCCCGCCCGGCCGAGCCCAGCACCATCAGGCGCTCTATGTCATCCCTGAACACTGCCGTGTCCAGATCATAGGTACAGGCGCGGCGCAGCACAGCGTTGACCAGACCGGATGCACTGGATTTTTTAAAGCTCCGGGTCAGCTTGACCGCCTCATTGACGGCAGCCGACACCGGCACCTGCATATAGCGGGCCTGTGCCAGCGCAGCACGCAAGATCTCGCGCACCGGGGCATCCAGCTTTGCCAGACCCTTGGGCAGAAACTGTTCCAGAATATAGTCCAGTGTGCCCCGGTGTTCCAGCACTGTGTAAAAAATGGCACTGGCAAAGGCCTTGTCGCGGCCTTCCAGCTTCTGGCGCTTGAGTTCGGCGTCCAGGATCAGGTTGGAAAAGCCGTCCTGCTCCTGCCGCACCAGCGCGGCGACCGCCGCCGCCCGCGGATTGGCCGCCATCAGAGGACGTCCCCCGTTTTCAGGCGCAGACCAGCCGCAAAGGAGGTGCCATCCATGGGCTTTTTGCCTTCCGGCACCACCTGCAGCAGCTGGATGCCGCCGTCAGCACAGGCCACGGTGAGGGGCTTTGTTGCCAGCACGGTGCCCGGGGCTTCCCCCTGAGAGGCGACCGCACGGCACTCCATCACCTTGACCTTTTTGCCGCCGGAGGTCACGAACCAGGCGCAGGGCCAGGGGTTCATGCCGCGCACCCAGTTGTGGATGTGGGCGGCAGACTCGGTCAGGCGGAACTCCGCCATTTCCTTGTTCAGCATCGGGGCCAGCGTAGCGTTTGCATGGTCCTGGGGCTGCGGCGTCAGGGTCCCGGCAGCAATGGCCGGAACCACCTCGCACAGCACGCGGGCACCCACGGCCGTCACCCGGTCGAACAGCTCGCCGCTGGTCTCCTCCGGGCCGATGGCGATCTTCTCGCAGCGCAGTACGTTGCCGGTGTCCAGACCTTCGTCCATCTGCATGATGGACACGCCGGTCTCGGCATCACCGTTCAGCACCGACCACTGCACCGGAGCACTGCCGCGGTACTTCGGCAGCAGCGAGACGTGCAGGTTGATGCAGCCGTACTTCGGCAGCTCCAGCACCGACTTGGGCAGGATGCAGCCGTAAGCCACCACCACGATCAGTTCCGGGGCAAGGGCACGGATGTTGGCATCCTCGCTGCCGTCCCGCAGGGTGCGGGGCTGGAATACCGGGGTGCCGTGCTCCAGTGCCACTTCCTTGACCGGCGGGGCCGTGAGCACCTGCTTGCGGCCCACAGGCTTGTCGCGCCGGGTGTATACCGCGCAGATGTCATGCCCGGCGGAATACAGGGCTTTCAGGCACTCGGCGGCAATGTCCGGCGTGCCCATGAACAGAATGCGCATCAATTGTTTCCTTTCGCTTCACGGGCGGCTTTCTTGCCCTCTTCGGTGTCCTCGTAGAAATATTCGCTGGACTGCATGATGGTGATGCCGTCCAGATGGTCGTTCTCATGCTGGATGCAGCGGGCCAGCAGGTCCTCGGCTTCCAGTTCAAACCAGTTGCCGTGGCGGTCCTGTGCACGCACCTTGACGGCGGCGGGACGGGTCACCGCACCGTTGTGCCCCGGGAAGGACAGGCAGCCCTCATAGGCGGTCTCCTCATCCTCAGACACCGCGAGGATCTCGGGGTTCACAAAGTCGATGAACTTGTACTCGTAATCCTCCGGGATCTCTTCCGGTGCGTCGGTGGTGTCCCACACCACGAACAGGCGGCGCAGTATGCCCACCTGCGGGCCGGCCAGACCCACGCCGTCGGCGGCGATCATGGTCTCACGCATATCATCCAGCAGGGTGGCCAGACGATCGTCAAAGTTGGTAACGGGGCGGCAGACCTTGTTCAGGATGGGGTCGCCTTCTTTTACAATGTTGCGGATTGCCATAAATGGTACCTCCAAAAATCATCAGATATCACCGTCCGAATGCAGGTCCACCACAACGGTGGCCTTGGACGGAAGTTTTTCCTGTTCATAACAGTCCAGCGTACTGCGCACAAGGTCACGGAAGCGTCGGTCGTTGCGGCACTTGACGGTGAGCTTGTAGCGGTAGCTGTCGTTGATCTTTTCAATGCTGCCCGGCGTAGGGCCCAGCACCCGCAAAGGCAGGTCGGGCTGTTTTGCCGCCTGCTGCCCCAGCAATGCCGAGAATCGGGCGGCGGCCCGGGCCACTTCGATTTCCTTTGGCCCGGCAAAGCCGATGACACACAGCCCGCAGAAGGGCGGGTACAGGCCCAGTTTCCGGTACGCGATCTCCTGCTCGAAAAAGGCGTCGTAGTCCTGTGCGGCGGCAAGGTTGAGCACCGGGTTGTCGGGGTCGGTGGTCTGGATGATAGCAAAGCCGGGATCCTTTGCACGGCCGCTGCGGCCCACTACCTGCGTGATGAGGCTGAACACGTTCTCGTAGGCGCGGAAGCCCTGTGCGAACAGCAGCGAGTCGATGCCCAGCACGCCCACAAGGGTCACGTCCTCAAAATCGAGGCCCTTGGCCACCATCTGGGTGCCCACCATGATGTCGTACTCGTGGTTTGCAAACTTTGCCAGCAGTTTTTCGTGAGCGTCCTTGGCGGCGGTGGAGTCCTGATCCATGCGCAGCACCCGTGCTTCCGGAAACAGCTTTGCCAGCTCTTCCTCAGCTTTCTGGGTGCCGAAGCCCCGGTATTGCAGCTTGCCGCCGCAAGTCGGGCAGACCGTGGGCGGCGGGTCCGTCTGGCTGCCGCAGTAGTGGCACAGCAGCTTGTGGGCTGACTTATGATACACCATGGGCACGCTGCACTTGGGGCATTTCAGTACCTCGCGGCAGTCCTCGCACTGGGCCATGGTCTGGTAGCCCCGGCGGTTCAAGAGCAAAATGGTCTGCTTTTTCGCCTCCAGATTGCGGCGGATGGCATCTTCCAGTGCAAGGCTGATCTCCCGCGGGTTGCCGGAGGCCAGCTCGGCCCGCATATCCACGATCTGCACCCGGGGCAGCGGATTGCCGCCGTAACGCTGGGTAAGCCGCACCAGCTGGGTGCGGCCGTTCCGGGCCGCGTAAAAGCTCTCGGTGCTGGGGGTGGCGCTGGCCAGCAGCAGCAGGGCGCCATTCCCGGCGGCACGCTGCCGGGCCACTTCATGGGCGGAGTAGCGGGGCGCCGACTCGGAACGGTAGGTATGTTCCTGTTCCTCGTCCACGATGATCAGGCCGATGTTTTCCAGCGGCGAGAAGATCGCGCTGCGGGTGCCCACCACGATGTCGGCACCGCCGTCCTGGATCATCTGCCATTGCAGCAGGCGTTCGGTGTGGTTGAGGGCCGAATGCTGCACCGCCACCCGACGGCCAAACTGCCGCTTGAGCCGCAGGATCATCTGCGGTGTCAGGCTGATCTCCGGCACCAGCACCAGCGCACGTTTGCCCAGCTCCAGACACCGGGCAATGAGCTTTAAGAATACCAGCGTTTTGCCGCTGCCGGTCACGCCATACAGCAGGGCCGAATGCGGGGCGGTGTCCTCCAGCTTCGGCAGCAGCGCGTCATAAGCGGCCTGCTGCTCCTGCGTGAGCACAATGGGCTCATTCTGCAACGGGATGGAGGCATACAGGTCGATGGATTTGTTCACCTTGGTGCATTCCAGCACGCCCTTGGTACAGAGATTGTCCAGCACGGCGCGGCTGATGCCCTTTTCTTCCAGCTCTGTCAAGGTGCGGGGGCCGCCGCCCAGCAGGGCCACGGCCGCCAGCTGTTTGGCGGTGGGCTTTGGCTTTTGCGGCAGGGTACTGGCCAACCGGTAGGAATTTTCTGTATGACGGACCAGCTGCTTTTGTAGCACGGGCGTGACCCCATCGGCCGCCACGGTGGGCTTGTACTGTGCCCCGTAGGGGATGACCGCCTTGACCGCCTCGTAATAGGTGCAGAAGGTGCGCTCCTTCAGAAAGTGCACCAGCCGCAGCAGCTCCGGGGTCAGACAGGCCGACGCCGGGGCCACGTCGAACAGAAACTTGAGCTTGGAATGTTCCGGCTCGGCGTCACAGGCCAGCACCACCCCCATGCGGGCGCGGCTGCCCCGACCAAAGGGCACCAGCACCATGCTGCCCAGACGCACCTTGTCCTGATGCTCCGGCAAAACGGCATAGGTGTACAGTTTATCAAAATGGAAGGTCGCGTTGCTTACGGCAACACCCACCGTTTTTGGCATGGGCACGGGCTCCTTTGCGGTTTGATTTACTGTGCGATCCCGGCGCGGCGGCAGATGACCTGATACAGCTCTTCTGCGCAGGATGCTACCTCGTTGTTGACCAGCTTGAGGGTGAACTTATCCTGCTCGGCCAGCTCGCTCTGGGCCGTGGCCAGACGCTCGCGGATGCTTTCTTCGGTCTCGGTTCCGCGGCCACGCAGGCGGTGTTCCAGTTCTTCCACCGACGGCGGCAGCAGGAACACCGTGGTAGCACCCGGGAACATCCGGCGGATGTTGGCAGCGCCGTGCACGTCGATGACCAGAACCACCAGTTTGCCGGCTTCCAGACGCTTGTCCACTTCCTCGCGCAGAGTGCCGTAGTAGTTGCCGTTGTAAAAGTTGTATTCCACCACCTGATCGGTGTCGATCAGATGACGGAACTGCTCCTGGGTGCGGTAGTAGTAATCCACACCTTCCTGCTCCCCGGGGCGGGGGCTGCGGGTGGTGGCAGACACGGTTTTTTCGATCTCCGGATGGGCCTCGCGCAGTGCCTTGACCACGCTGTCCTTACCGGTGCCGGCGGCACCGGACACAACAAACAGAAATTTATCCTTCTCCATGGGTCTGTTCCTCCTCTGTTGTTCCCTTGCTCTCCTGCCCGGCCGCACGGTTGGCCACCGTTTCCGGCTGAAGGGCCGAGAGCACCACATGATCGGAATCCATAATGAGCACGGCACGGGTGCTGCGCCCATAGGAAGCGTCGATCAGCATGCCGCGCTCCCGCGCTTCCTTGACAAGACGCTTGACCGGCGCAGAATCCGGGCTGACCACTGCCACGACCCGGCCCGCGCTGACCATATTGCCAAACCCAATGTTGATCAGCTTCATTGTATTCCTCCGAAAAAGTCTGTATCACTCCAGATTCTGGATCTGCTCGCGGATCTTCTCGATCTCCGCCTTCATGTCTACCACGATGCGGGTGATGTCCAGATCCTGACACTTGGAGCCGATGGTATTCGTTTCGCGGTTCAGCTCCTGCGTCAGGAAGTCCAGCTTTCGGCCCACCGGCTCGTTCAGCTGCAGGATCCCGCGGTACTGCGAGATGTGGCTGCGCAGGCGGACGGTCTCTTCATCCACGGCGGTCTTGTCACCAAAGATGGCGGCCTCGGTCAGCACGCGGGCATCGTCGATGTCGCGGTCCTCCAGAATGACCTTGAGCTTTTCGTACAGGCGGTTGGTATAGGCCTCCACCCGGCCTGCACTCAGGGTCTCCACCTTGCCGACGCATTCCTCCAGGAAGTTCAGGCGGTTTTCCACGTCGGCCTTCATCTTGGCACCCTCGGCAGCACGCATCTCCACAAAGCGGTCCAGTGCCTGGGCCGTGACGGCCGACACATCTTCCCACAGCTGCTCTTCGTCCACATCGGCGTGGCGGGTGGCCAGCACATCCGGGAAGCGGGTCAGGACAGCGGCAGAAATGTCATTCTTGACCCCCAGCTGCTCCGAAAGATCCCGCATGGCCTGCTGATAGCTGCGGGCCAGCTCCATGTTCACGGTGACCACCGTGTCGGCGGCATCCACGTTTTGGATGGTCATGCTCAGCTCCACCTTGCCGCGGGTGATGCGCTCGTTCAGCTGCTTTTTCAGGCGGCTGTCCAGGTAGCTGCAGGTGCGCGGAATGCGCGAGGAATACTCAAAATAGCGGGAGTTTACGCTGCGCAGTTCCACCGTGATCTCACGGCCGTTGCGCACTGCGGTTCCCCTGCCGAAACCGGTCATGCTTAAAATCATACGTTCTCCTTTTTTGTGTGTTTGCGTACAGTTTCCGGCATATGTATCCGCCTTTGGGTATACAAGCCCATGTTACGATACATATAGCATCATTTTACTATTCTTTTCTGAAAAATTCAAGGTGCAGGATCAGGCTCTTTCCGGGCCGGAATACGGCATTGCGCGCAGGTGCGAAACAAAAGCCCCGGCGCGATCCTGAAAATAAAGATCGCGTCAGGGCTTCCGGGTCAATGAGCCGTTGTTCCGGCATTCGTTTTATACACGCAGGTCACGCTGCTTTCCAGCAGATCTGCGTTCAGCAGGGTCTGTTCCACCCAGTGGATATTGTCGGAAATGGTGTCCAGCGAGACTTCGTATTCCTTTGCAATGCTGTCCATGCTGCGATACTGACAGCGATAGGTCAGGGTGAGGATCAGTTTGTCGACTATGGTGATCTTGGTAAAACGCGGCTTGCGCTTGTGTTCCCGGCGGTAGCCTTCTTCCAGCGCCTGCAGCATGCGGCCGAATTCCTCCCGGGTAACCCCCATCAGGTTCCGGTAATCCGCTTCACACAGGTCGGCGAGGTGCTCTTCGGTAATACGCCTCATGGCAATAACCCCCTTTGCTCAGAATAACACTTGATATGATTGTTAATTATAAAAGGAATGCCGTGGCAAGTCAATGCAGTTGTGTCAGATTTCTGGTAAAAAGTGGGTGTATTTGTTGCATTTTAGTTGCATAAAGGCGAAATCCTCCTGTTTTTGCCAAAACAAAAAGCCTCCCGCTTGTGTACGGGAGGCTCGCTGTTCAGTTCAGATGAGCAGATCAGACGGGGTGGGACTGATTGGTGTAGTCCACATGGTCGCCGTCCACGCCCTGCTTCTTGGCATTGCGCTTGTCGAAGAACTTGGGTGCCACCTGCGGGAACATGGCGTAGGTCAGCACGTCCTCTTCCTGCGTTGCCCACTTGGCGGCTTCGGCCTTCAGCTTGTCCATCTCAGGAGCCAGCGTGTCGGCAAAGCGGCAGGTGATGGGCTGCTCATCGCCCAGGATCTTCTTGGTGAACTCGGGCTTGATGGGAGCGGGAGTCTTGCCGTAGTCGCCGTGGACCAGGCCCTTGAACTCCTTGGTGACCATCTTGTAGCGCTCGCCCAGGATGACGTTGAACACGGCCTGCGTGCCAACGATCTGGCTGGTGGGGGTGACCAGCGGCGGATAGCCTGCATCCTCGCGGACGCGGGGGATCTCGGCCAGCACTTCGTCCAGCTTGTCCTCCTTGCCGGCATCCTTCAGCTGCTTGAGCATGTTGGAGAACATGCCGCCCGGCACCTGATACAGCAGGGTGTTGGCGTCCACGCCCAGGCTCTTGGGGCTGATCTGGCCGTTGGCAATATACTTCTCACGGAGCTTTGCAAAGTATGCGCGCACGACATTCAGCTGCTTCAGGTCCAGACCGGTGTCGTAATCGGTGCCCTGCAGGGCAGCCACCAGGCTCTCGGTGGGCATGTGGCTGGTGCCCAGGCTCAGGGGGCTCATGGCGGTGTCGATGATGTCAGCACCCGCCTCGATGCCCTTCAGGATGGACATGGAAGCCAGACCAGCGGTGTAGTGGCTGTGGATGTCCACAGGGATGCTGACAGTCTCCTTCAGCTTCTTGACCAGGTCATAGCAGGTATAGGGAGTGAGCAGACCAGCCATATCCTTGATGCAGATGGAGTTTGCGCCCATCTCTTCCAGGGTCTTGGCGTAGGCAGCAAAGTACTCGTTGTTGTGCACAGGGCTCAGGGTATAGCTGATGCAGCCCTGCACATGAGCGCCTTCCTTGTTGGCTGCCTTGATGGCAGTCTGCAGGTTGCGGGGATCGTTCAGTGCGTCGAAGATGCGGATGACATCAATGCCGTTTGCCACGGACTTCTGCACAAAATACTCCACGGCATCATCTGCGTAGGGGCGGTAGCCCAGCATGTTCTGGCCGCGGAACAGCATCTGCAGCTTCTGGTGGGGCAGCTCCTTGCGCAGGATGCGCAGACGCTCCCAGGGGTCCTCATCCAGGAAGCGGATGCAGCTGTCGAAGGTGGCGCCGCCCCAGCATTCCACAGAGAAGTAATTGATCTTGTCCATCTCGGGCAGGATCGGACGCATCTCGTCCATGGTCATGCGGGTAGCCAGCAGGGACTGGTGCGCATCACGCAGGACCACTTCGGTCACTTTGATCGGCTTTTTCGCCATGGTTGTCACCTCTCCCTTAGTTCATGGAAACCAGAACGTCACCGGAGTTGACGGTGTCGCCCTTGTTGACATTGACGGATGCAACAGTGCCGTCCTGGGGAGCCAGGATCTCGTTCTCCATCTTCATGGCCTCCAGGATCACCAGCACATCGCCGGCCTTGACGGAAGCACCTGCGCTGACCTTGACGTCCAGAATGTTGCCGGGCATGGGAGCCTTGACGGAAACAGCGCCTGCGGCACCGGCAGCAGCCTTCGGGGCGGCAGCGGGAGCCGGAGCAGCCTTGGGAGCAGCGGGGGCAGCCGGAGCGGCAGCAGCAACAGGAGCAGCACCTGCAGCGGTCTCCTCCACGGAAACGCTGTAAGCAACACCATTGACGGTAATATTGTAGTACTTCATGGAAGGATCCTCCAAATCAAAATCGTATCAGATAAAACGTTCGGATGCTTACAGAGCCATGTTGCCGTGCTTCTTGGGCAGGCGGGCAGCACGCTTGGTGCTCAGCAGCTCCAGGGCTGCCACCACGCTGGAGCGCACATTGGCAGCGTCACAGACCATATCGGCAGCACCGCAGGCCACAGCGTTGGCAGCGCTGCACACCTCTGCGGTGTAAGCGGCAGCCTTGGCGTTGGTGGCAGCAATGATGTTGTCGGAAGCGTCGATCTCATCCTTGTACAGAACGCTGACCGCTGCGCTGGGCTCCAGAGCGCTGACCACGCAGCCGGTGACGGCGATGCGCAGGTCCGCAGCAGCCAATGCGGTGTAGACAGGGCCCACAGCCTTGCCGGCCAGAACGGTGACCTTTGCGGTGGTGGCGTCGGCGTAGGTGGCGGCCAGACGGGCAGCCTCACGGATGCCGCCGGCGATGTCATCGCTCACGCTGGGCACAAAGCCCTCGGTGTCCACAACGGTGACCACCGGCACGCTGAAGGCGTCGCACAGGCGCACAAAGCGGGCGATCTTGGCCACGCAGTTGTGGCACAGGTTCTTGCCGGTAGCCACAACGCCCACGGCGTTGCCGCCGACGGTGGCAAATGCGGTGTAGACCGACTTGCCAAAGCCTGCATACAGCTCCACGGTGCTGTCCTTGTCCACCACAGCGGCAGCAGCCTTGGCAGGCTCTGCACCGGCAGCCAGAGCAGCAGTGGGCTGCTCGAACTCAAAGATCGCAGGGCCGGTCAGGTTGTTGGCGGGCAGCAGACCCACGATGTGGGCAGCCTTCTCGGCAGCCTCGGCGGCGTCGGCAGCCACGATGGATGCCACACCGGCCTTGGCAGCGGCAGCAGCACTGCCGGCATCAGCCACCTTGTCGCCCTTGGCGGCAGAGGTGAACGGAGCGGTGAAGAACAGCTCTGCGCCCTCGGCCATGATGCACACGTCGGCATTGGCAGCGCTCAGTGCGCTGGTGCCGCCGCACACACCCAGAACCACCGCCACCTGCGGGATCACGCCGGAAACCTTTGCGATCTGCGCATTCAGCTTGGCATTGGCCGTGAGCACATCCAGGCCCTCGGCCAGCTTTGCGCCCACCGAGTTATAGAACGTGACGACCGGGCAGCCGGTCTGTGCGGCCATCTCCAGGACCTTGATGTTCTTCTCAACGTCCTTGACGGTAACAGCCTCGCCGTTCTGATAGACAGCGTATGCCTGCTGACCTGCTGCATAGCCGCAGGCAGCACTCACCGCACCATCGGCAAACAGCGCGGTGTATTCCCCGTCATCGAAAAACTTGGCGAGGATTTCTCCCTTATTGATCTTTGAAGCCATGATAAGACCTCCTGGTTGTCTGTGTGAGCTTTCAAAATTGGTTTTATTATACTGTTTTTGCCAGGAAATTGCAAGACTTTCTATAAAAATCCATCGAAAACAACATCTGTCAGCTGTAATCCGTAATTTTTTAACGATGTATCGCCCTGCGCTTTTTTCGCTTCCGCAAGCCCCCTACAGTGCACCCGGCACCGGTGTAAAAAATTTTCTTTCATTTTTGGTAAATGTGCTCTCCATCCGCACATATCTTTTTGGTCAGAATTGTGTTACACTGATGTTACATTCCCTGCGGAATCATATAATCCGGGTAAAATCCGACAGACAATGCCATCCTACCGCCCGGAAAACAACAAAAATCCACGCAAAAGAGGTCCGACAAACTTTGAAGTCTTTCGCTTCTTCCCTGCACGCTCTCAACCAGACCTATCATTCTTTGCAGCGCTCAGCCGGTGCTCTGCTGCACCATGCCGGGGTCATCCTGCCGGCGCTGGTCGGACTGTACGCAGTCGCAACCAACCTGCTGTTTATCCCGCTGATGCAGCAGCTCTGGTCGCTGACACTCCGGTTCGCGCCCGTGCATTACCTGAACAACAGCAATGCTTCGGACATTTTTGTCTCCCCGGCCATCATCCTGTGTCTTGTGATCATTGCATTGCTGACAGCATTCTGGGCGCTGTATGAATTTTCGGTGCTGCTGCACGGACTGGAGTTGGTCCGCAGCGGCAGACCGGTGCAGCTGCCTGCCCTGCTGCGGGATGCGCTGGTGGACATCCGGCACACGTTTCTTCCGCAGAACTGGCCGGTCCTCGTATACAGCGACGTGCTCATCCCCTTCACCAGCTTTTTCCTGACCTCCAACTACATCACCCAGTTTGCCGTACCGGAGTACCTTCTGGGCGTACTGCGCGCCACCACACGCTATCATGCGCTGTATCTGGCGATCGTGGTACTGCTGGTTCTATTGTTTCTCTCCTGTGCGCTGGTGCTGCCCCTGTTTGTCCTGGAGCGCCGCAGCCTGTGGCAGGCCGTCCGGGAGAGCGTCGGATTCGTGCGGCAGCGAATTTTCCGCACAGCGCTGCTTCTGCTGCGCTGGAATCTCTCGGCAGTCCTCCGTTCGGGCAGCCTGGCCCTGTGCGTACTGGCACCGCTGTACGCGGTCATTCTGGGCATCGGGCTCCAGAACACCGCTGCCATGGTGGCGCTGTCCCGCGCCAGCCTGCTGGTCGAGGTGCCGTTCTTCCAGTTCCTGCTCGACTGCTCCATCACCATTGCGCAGTGCAGCATCCTGTTTTTGCTGTACCGCCGTCTGCGGGAGGGTAATGCCGCGCCGGAGGATACCCAGAACGGGAAGCCCGTCCGTGCGAAGGGCCGTCACCTGCTGGCCGCTGCGGTGGTCGGCGTCACGCTGGTCACAATCGGCCTTTCCTTTATTTATATTGCTCTGCCGGCGGATGATGAGCTGCGCACTATGCTGGGCGGTGCGGCTCCCATCGTCACGGCACACCGCGGCTATTCGACGGCTGCACCGGAGAACACCCTGCCCGCCTTTCAGCTGACCATCGACCACCACAGCGACCGGGCCGAGCTGGATGTGCAGATGACAAAGGATGGTGTGGTCATGGTGACCCACGACACCAGCCTGCGCCGCTGCACCGGCCGCAACGCCAACATTTACGACCTGACCTTTGCACAGGTGCAGGAGCTGGATGCCGGGCGGTGGTTCAGTGCCCGGTACGCCGGTACGCAGATCCCCACACTGGAAGAGGTGCTGGACCTGTGCAAGGGGAAAATCCAGCTGAACATCGAGATCAAGCCCAATGCCGCCACCCCGGAGCTGGAAGCTGAGACCGTGCGCATCATCCGGGAAAAAGGCTTTGAAAAGGACTGCGTGATCACCTCCCAGAGCTACGAGACCCTTTGCAAGGTAAAGGAGCTGGACCCCGAGATCGAGACGGGGTATATTCTGGCGCTGGGCGTAGGCACCTATTACGACCTGCCTGCCGCCGACTTTTTCAGCGTGGAATCCACCTTTATTACCTCCGGCATGGTGCAGCAGATCCATCTGCGCGGCAAGACGGTGTCCGCCTGGACGGTCAACCGTGCGGAGGACGCCCGTGATCTGCTGAGCCTTGGCGTGGATGATGTGATCACCGACAAGCCTGAGATGGTACAGGACCTGCTCAATGAGGACGCCGACCTTGACCGGAACCTTGTGCTGATGCGTGACCGGCTCAAGGAACTGCTGGGCCTGACGGAAAGCGCCGACAGCGAGGTCGACCCGGATGACAGCGCCATTGAGGAGGTGCTGGAAGACCCGGAGGAACTGTTGGATCAGGCATGATCTTCTTCCCGGACAGACACAGCAAAGCCCCCGGCTCTCGATCGTGAGAGCCGGGGGCTTTTTGCGGGGCTTTGCGCCCGAAGGATCATTTCTGCAGGGTGTTCCAGGCAGGCATTTCATTGCGCAACTTTTCCCACATGGGCATGGCCGTTCCGGCCTGTTTGCGCAAAGCCTCAAAGGCTTCGTCCAGGTACTGCATCTCCTTTACTGCGTGCATGGCGTGGTCGGAAGCACACAGGCGGCCCAGCGGAGTCTTGGCCATGGCAAGCACCATGGCGTCCATCTTGCGGCGGCCTGCCGTGCCGGGCTTGTAGTAGTCCGTATTCTCTGCGTCGTTCACCGGGATGCCGAGAGCTTTGAGCATCTCACAGCCCTCATAGGCGGCATCCAGAATGGCAGCGCGCTGCTGTTTGGTGGCGCGGGTCAGGTCCCCGTTGCAGGCATAGCACACATAGCAGACCGGCAGAATGAACGCAATGTGGCACTTGAGCCACTCGTCCATATCGCTGTAGAACGTCAGCTTATACTTTGTGCCGTCAAAGGCAGTCTTGAGCCGGATGCGGAAGGTGCCGGAAAGCGGAGCCGTGGCACCGCCCACCGTCATGCCCACACCGGTGTGCACACTGACCACCCGATCGCGCTCCCGGCGGCCTGCGGTGTTCTGGAAGCCAAAGGCGACCTTGTCGGCTGGGCGCTGCATGGCTTCCAGAACCTGCTTTGCATGGGGGTCGTTGCCCACGAATACAAAGTAGGGGCTCCGGTTGGCCTTGAGGACGGGCAGCACATCCGGCAATTGACCGGCCTGCAGCACCACGAACACAAGGTCGTAGAAGTCCTCCGGGGCCAGGACGTCGATGGTGCGCACCCGGTCCACCGTGGTTTTGCGCTGCGCCCATTGGCGGATGACCAGACCCTTCTGGTCGATGCGCTCCTTCCACTCTCCGCGTGCCAGCAGGGTCACATCGTTCTTTTTGTTCTGCAGCAGCACATGGGCCAGTTCACAGCCCAGCACGCCGGCTCCGTACACCAGGATCCTCATGCAGATGCGCCTCCCTCATGAAATGGTTTCCGGGTTTATTTTTTCAAAAACGAGAAAAAACCTTTTTTCTCGTACGGTGCACTCGATACGCCCTTGACTTCGTAGCCGGTGGCGTTGATGACATCCCGCAGCTTTGCCTCGTCCAGAGCCTGTTCCGAGTGGATCACCGTCTGAGCCTTGGTGTGGGAAGAGGCCACTTTCTTTGCCTCCGGAAATGCCTTGCGCACGGCATCGTTGACATGGCTCTCGCACATGCCGCACATCATACCGTCTACCTTTACCACTGTTTCGATCATTGTCTGTTCCCTCCATGATGGTTTCCGCGCGCGTTCGGCGGGCCGCTGAACGTTAGGGAATACTAACCGCGGCTTTAAACAAAATGCTGTCGGGGTGCCCCGGCAGCAGTGCGGAGCGTTCCCCTTTTTGGGCCTGCGGCCCGGGCTGCTCAGAAATGCGCGCGCAATGTACAGCTTCATCATATCACACCGGTAGGCAAATTGCAAGCCGTGCGGTGCAAAGGTCAGTATTCGACGCCTTTGCGGGCGGCAATTCCCTTCTGATAGGGGTGGCGGATGCACTTCATCTCGGTCACATAATCGGCGGCGTCCAGCATCCACTGCGGGGCGGCATGGGCCGTGAGCACACATTCCTGCCCGGCGGGACGCTGCAGCACCGCCCGGCGAAGCAGGTCCTTGTCCACCATATCCAGTTCCCAGGCGCTGCCGGCCTCGTCCAGCACCAACAGGTCCGCTTCCTGCGCTATGGCAACGGTCAGGTTCCGGTCCTGCAGGGCCCGCGTGGCGGCCTTTTCGGCGTCGTTCATCTGAAAGACGAATTTTTGCCCGGCCTTGCCCCGGTAGACCGTGGCCCCCAGCTGCTCCAGCAGCGGGATCTCCCCGCTCTTGCCGCCCTTCAGGAACTGCACGATGACCACCTTTTTTCCGCTGCCCAGCGCCCGCAGCGCAAGGCCCATGGCGGCGGTGGTCTTGCCCTTGCCGTCGCCGTAATACAAATGCAGCAGTCCCATCTGTTCCATACCGTTCTCCTTATTCGTTCTGTTCCATTTTATCCTATCACGCCCGGCGGCAGAACACAACGTTTCCGGAAAAATTTTCTCTTGACAGACACGGATTTTTTATGATACACTCCATGCAGTTTGTTCTTGCAAACGCACCGTTCCTTCTGGAACGGCGTTTCTTTTTTGCTTAAAAGTTAGTTCATTCTAACATTCGACATCTCACCGGACACAGAAAGGACCTTTGTCATGCATCCTCTCAAAAAAGCGTTTTTTGTTGCCCTCGGCTGCATCAGCCTGGCGCTGGGCACCATCGGCATTGCACTGCCCATTCTGCCCACGGTGCCGTTCTATCTGCTCACGGCCTTCTGCTTTGCCAACAGCTCCGAGCGGCTGCACACCTGGTTCACCCACACGACCGTTTATAAAAAGTACATCGGCAGCTATTTCCGCCGCCGCGGCATGACCCGCAAGGCCAAGGCGCTCCTCATCGGCACGGTAACGGCCATCATGCTCCCCGGGTTCATCCTGATGGACAAGGTGCCCGTGGGCCGCGCCATTATGGTCATTGTCTGGGTGGGGCACATCGTCTACTTCGGTTTCAAGGTACAGACCATCACCCAGCAGGAAGCGGACGATGCCATGGCACAGGCACTGGAAGAGTAAGCAATCGAACAGCAAAAAATGAAGCCGCTGCGTACTTTTCTGCGCAGCGGCTTCATTTTCTTTCTGGGATAGGATCACTCGTACAGCGGGAAGTCGCGGGTCAGCTTGAGCACGCGCTCGCTGATCTCATCCTTCTTCTCGTCGTAGTGCCAGATGCAGTCGGCAATGCAGTCGGCGATGACCTTCATCTCGGCCACGCCCATGCCGCGGGTGGTGACCGCCGGAGTGCCCAGACGCACGCCGGAGGTGACGAACGGGCTGCGGGTCTCGCCGGGGACGGTATTCTTGTTGGCAGTGATGTGCACGCTGTCCAGACGGGCTTCCAGATCCTTGCCGGTGCACTCCTCGTCACGCAGGTCGATGAGCATCAGATGGTTGTCGGTACCGCCGGACACCAGCTTGACGCCGCGTTCCTGCAGAGCTGCGGCCAGAGCCTGAGCGTTCTCCACGATTTTGCGGGCGTACTCCTTGAACTCCGGCTTGAGGGCCTCGCCGAAGCAGACGGCCTTGGCGGCGATGACGTGCTCCAGCGGGCCGCCCTGGGTACCGGGGAACACGGCCGAGTTGATGCGCTTGGCAATGACCGGGTTGTTGGTCAGGATCAGGCCGCCGCGGGGGCCGCGCAGGGTCTTGTGGGTGGTGGTGGTCACCACATCGGCATAGGGCACCGGGCTCTGGTGCTGGCCGCCGGCCACCAGACCGGCAATATGGGCCATATCCACCATCAGGAATGCACCGTAACCGTGGGCGATCTCAGCGATCTTCTCAAAGTCGATGGCACGGGGGTAAGCGGATGCACCGGCCACGATCAGCTTGGGACGCACCTTCTTGACCTGCTTTTCCAGCTCGGCGTAGTCGATCACGCCATCGGCATTGACGCCGTAAGAAACAAAGTGGTAGTTCTTGCCGGACATGTTCACGGGGGAGCCATGGGTCAGATGGCCGCCCTGGGACAGATCCATGCCCATGACGGTATCGCCCAGATCCAGCAGGGCGAAGTAGACGGCCAGGTTGGCCTGTGCACCGGAATGGGGCTGGACGTTGGCGTACTTGGCACCGAACAGCTTGCAGGCGCGCTGGATGGCGATGTTCTCCACCTCATCCACATAGACGCAGCCGCCGTAGTAACGCTTGCCGGGCAGGCCCTCGGCGTACTTGTTGGTGAGCACACTGCCCATGGCAGCCATGACGGCGGGCGAGACGATGTTCTCGCTGGCAATGAGCTCGATGTTCTGGCGCTGACGGGTCAGCTCCCGGTTCATGGCAGCCCCCAGTTCCGGGTCTACGGTATTGACCAGGCCGATGGTATCCATCATTTCTTTGTACATTTCAGTTACCTCTCTCTTGATACAGACAGATCGACGTCTTGTTCAAGCACCCGGCTCCTGCACACTGGGCCGCATTGCTTTGTATTATCATAGCAGAAAGCTGCAAAACCTTCAATCCTCTTTTCGCCAAAAGGCTTGCTTTTTTGGACTGAAGTGTTTATTATATTTGTATAAAAATGCATTGTCGATTTTGTGGATTTTTCAGCTTTCCACGATCACAGATGAAACGAGGTGTTTTGTGTGGACATCGCCGAGGAAAAGCAGGCCCAGCGCACATCCGGCAAAGCGGCCCGCCGGGCCCTTTCGCCGGAGCAGCGGGCCGCCGCCAACGCGGCGTTGTGTGCCCGGCTGTGGCAGCTGGACGCCGTGCAGAATGCCCAGACCATCCTGCTGTATGCGGCCTTTGGGGGTGAAGCCGGCCTTGCCGGGTTTGCCGCCGAAGCGGCCCGCCGGGGCAAGGTGCTGGCCTACCCGGTATGCGGAGAAAACTGCTCCCTCACCGCCGCCGTGCCCGGCCCGGACGGCTGGGAGACAGGGCTGTACGGCATCCGCACGCCGGTACTGGAACGGTCGGTGCTGCTGGAACCGGAACAGCTGGATCTGGTGCTGGTGCCCTGCACTGCCTTTGATGCAGACTGCTTCCGGGTGGGCATGGGCAAAGGCTACTACGACCGCTACCTGCCCCGCTGCACAAAAGCGGCAAAGATCGGCATTGCATTGGAAGTTCAGCGCGTTGCACACGCTGCCGTAGATGAGCACGACCAGCGGCTGGACGCGTTTGTGACAGAGAGGGGTTTGTACACATGGATACGATGAACGAAAGCTGCAGCCGGTTCCTGGCAGAACTGGCCAGCAAAGCACCCACACCGGGCGGCGGCGGTACCGCGGCACTGGTGGGTGCCGCCGGTGTGGCACTGGGCAACATGGTGGGCTGCCTGACGGTGGGCAAAAAGAAGTATGCCGCCGTGGAAGCGGACATCCTGACCCTGAACGAGCGGGCCGGTGCCCTGCGCGCAGAGCTGGAAGCACTGGTGCAGGCGGATGCCGAAGCCTTTGCGCCGCTGGCCGCCGCCTATGGCCTGCCCAAGGACACTCCGGAGCAGGCGGCTCACAAGGCCGCTGTGCTGGAAACCGCACTGGATGCTGCCTGTGCCGTGCCGCTGGAGATCATGGGCAAGTGCGCCGAAGGCATTGCACTTGTGGAAGAATATGCCGCCAAGGGCAGCGCTCTGGCCGTGTCCGATGCAGGCTGCGCCGCCGTACTGTGCAAGGCTGCCCTGCAGGCCGCCAGCCTGAACGTGTTCATCAACACAAAGCTGATGACCGACAAAACCCATGCCGCCGCACTGGATGCGCAGGCCGACGCCCTGCTGAGCGAGTATGTCCCGAAGGCGGACGCCGTGTTTACGCAGGTCACAAAGCAACTGCGTATCTGACCCGACGGTGGGCGGGGAGAAAGCTCCCCACACGCCATACCGCATTACCTGAAATGAGAGGAATACAAAATGGCAAGCATCCTGAAGGGCGCGCCTGTAGTGGCCGCCATGAACGAACGCAACGCTGCTCTGTGTGCGCAGCTCAAGACAAAGGGCATCGTGCCCACGCTGGCCGTGGTGCGCGTGGGTGCACGCGAGGACGATCTTTCCTATGAGCGCGGCGTGATGACCCGCTGCGGCAAGGTGGGCGTGGAAGTGAAACAGTATCTGCTCCCCGCCGACGCAGCACAGGACGACCTGCTGAAGGTCATCGCAGAGATCAACGCCGACGATGCCATCCACGGCTGTCTGCTGTTCCGCCCGCTGCCCAAGCAGTTTGATGACCGCACCGTGCGTGCCGCACTGGCTCCGGAAAAAGACATCGACGGCATCACCGATGGTTCCCTGGCCGGTGTGTTCACCAACACCGATCTGGGTTACGCTCCCTGCACCGCACAGGCCTGCCTGGAGATTTTGAAGCACTACAATGTTCCCCTCTCCGGCAAACGCGCCGTGGTGGTAGGCCGCAGCCTGGTAGTGGGCAAGCCCGCCGCCATGATGCTGGACCGGGAAAATGCCACCGTGACCATCTGTAACTCCCGCACCCAGGACCTGCCCCAGATCTGCCAAGAGGCGGATGTGGTCGTGGTGGCCATGGGCCGGATGGGCGCCGTGGGTGCTGACTGCCTGCGTCCCGGCCAGACCGTGGTGGATGTGGGCATCCATCTGAACGACGAGGGCAAGCTGTGCGGTGACGTGCGCTTTGCCGAGGCGGAGCCTGTCGTGGATGCTATCACCCCCGTGCCGGGTGGTGTGGGCACCGTGACCACCTCGGTGTTGGTGGGCCATGTGGTGCAGGCTGCCGCCAAAAAGGCCGGGCTGTAACAACAATTTTCCGATACAAAAACAGCGCCTGACGGTTTAAAATTTCCGTCAGGCGCTGCTTTTGTTTTTATGATGGTTTATCAGCCGTGCACCACGAGCAGCAGCAGAGCCGATGCCACGCACTGCAGGATGAGCCAGCGGGCCACGACCTGCTCGTCGCTCCAGCCCTTGTTCTTACGCACATGGTCGTGCAGCGGGGTGCGGGTGTTCTTGAGGATGGAGATGTGCAGGAAGCGCTTCAGGCTGATCTTCAGGATGCCCAGGCTGCCGTCCACGATGAACACGATGGCTGCCAGCAGGAAAGCAAAGGGGTGGCCGCACTTCAGCGACAGGATGGCAATGAAGAAGCCCATGGCGCGGCTGCCGGCATCGCCCATCAGCAGGGTGCTGGGCTTTGCGTTGGACCACAGGTAAGCCAGCAGCGCACCCATGAACACCACACCGGCGGTGCTGTAGTCGGCCAGCTCTTCGTGGTAGGCGATCAGGTAGGTACCGATGGTCACCACCGCCAGACTGGCGGACAGGCCGTCCACACCGTCGGTACAGTTGACCACGTTGATGCTGGCCCAGATCAGGATGACGATGAGCAGCAGGTACACCGCATACGGCAGGGTGAAGCTCCACTGCAGGAACTGCACGCCGCAGCCGTTGAAGTTGAGGTAAGTCACACCTGCCACTACGGCGATGACAAAGTCGATGATGCCTTTTTTGTACTCGTTCCAGGCCTTTTCGGCGGCATCGTCAAAGTAGCCGGAGAGCATGGAAGCGATGAGCAGCACGGTGTAGATGACATATTCCACCCGGAACGGCAGGAATGCCAGCGACACCAGCGCGATGCACAGCACGAAGATCAGGCCGGAACCGCGGGCCTTGCCCTTGGACAGGCCGCCATTGACGGCAAATTCACGGCCATGGTCGTGGGGAAGCTTGTTGTGGAACAGCGAATCGGTAAGCGCGGTGAGTGCAAATGCCAGCAGAAACGCTGCGGCATCCACCCCGCGCTGCCCGACGACAGACACCAGAGATTCGATCATATTTCTATTCTCCTCATTTCTTTTGCAATTCATGCCTTGTGCTGTTGAGTGTATCACGCCGCACCCAAAAAATCAATCACCGGGCACAAAAAGGCAGCAGATTGACTTTTATACCATCCGCCTTTATAATAGGTGTCCGGACTCGTTATCCGTTTTTCTGACCCGTAAGGAGGAATCCATGTCCATTACCCTTGAACAACTCTCGGCCAAAATGCGGCAGGGCGAGCAGGTACCGTTGCAGCAGACGGCCCAGATCGTGCTGACCTTGAGCATCCCGTCCATTCTGCAGCAGATCGTGGTCACGGCCATGGAGTACATCGACGCTGCCATGGTGGGCCATATCGGAGCTTCGGCCACCGCATCCATCGGCATCGTCAGCTCCAGCACCTGGCTGCTGCACGGCATGCTGGCCGGGCTGTATATGTCTTTTTCCATTCAGGTGGCACAGTATCTGGGTGCCGACCGGCAGGAGGATGCCCGGGGCGTGCTGCGGCAGTCCATGCTGTTCAACCTGTTCGTCGGTCTGGCAGCAGCCGCTTTCGGCATCGGCATCAGCCGGTATCTGCCCGGCTGGCTGGGGGCCGACCCGGCCCTGCAGGCGGATGCCTCGGCCTATTTTGCCATCTGGGCGGCTGCCCTGCCCTTTACCATGGCCACAGGCACCTACTCCTCCATGCTGCGCTCCACTGGTGACGCCCTGACCCCGGGCCTTATCAGCGTAGCCACCTGCCTGCTGGACATCGTTTTCAATTTCTTTTTGATCAACCCCACCCGTACCATGGTGGTGGCCGGACGCTCCTTTACGGTATGGGGTGCCGGATGGGGGGTGCCGGGAGCTGCTTTGGGCACCGCCCTGGCTACGGCCATTGGCGGCTTGTGCGCCCTGGGCTTTTTGCTGCTGCGAGAGGGCCCTTTGTGCATCCGCAAGCCCGGCTCCTGGAAGATCACCCGGTCCTGCCTGCGGAATCTGTGGCGGGTGGGTGCGCCCCTTTCTGCAGAGCGAGCCGCCCTTTCCTCTGCTCAGGTGCTGCTGATCCGCATCGTGTCCGGGCTGGGCACCACCGCCATTGCGGCCAACAGCCTGGGCGTGAGCGCCGAAAGCCTGTGTTACATGGCAGGCTACGGCGTCCAGGACGCCTCCCTTGCCATGGTAGGCCAGGCCGTGGGCGCCCACCGGCGGGATATGGCCAAACGCATTGCCTGGCTGTGCACCGGTATGGGCATGGCCATCATGGCGCTGACCGGCGTGGGCCTGTATGTGTTTGCTCCGGCCCTGATGGGCATCTTCACCGCCGACGCCGCCGTCATTGCGCTGGGTGCGCAGGTGCTGCGCATCGAAGCCTTTGCCGAGCCGATGTTCGGGGCCAGCATCGTGGCCAGCGGTGCCATGCAGGGTGCCGGTGACAGCACCGGCTGCTTTGTGCTGAACCTTGTGAGCATGTGGGGCATCCGGCTCACGCTGGCCGTGCTGCTGGCTCCCCGCTTCGGGCTTGTGGGCGTGTGGTTTGCCATGTGCGCCGAGCTGTGCACCCGCGGTGCCCTGTTCCTGCTCCGGCTGGCCCGCGGCAAATGGCTGGACAAGGGCGCGCTGGCCTGATAGATTCTTTTCCATTATAAAACAGCTCCCCGGCCGGGACCGCTGCAATTGGGCAGCCCCAGCCGGGGAGTTGCTGTTTGATTGAGAAGAAAAGAAGAAAGAAAAGAGAAAAGCAAAAATCACTTGCGGCCGTGCAGGATGGGAGACAGCGGCTTGTAGATCAGCATGCAGAGCACGGCATCCAGCAGGCCCTTGACCAGCGTGAAGGGCATGTTGAAGATGACCAGGCACTTGATCAGGCTGTTGGCCGAAGGCAGAATGGCCTGGTACATGCCAAGAATGGCTTCCAGCGGCATGTGGTAGAACTCCACATAGGCCGGGTAAGTGATGAAGTAGTTGGACGGCACACTGAACACCGCCATGGCTGCGGCACCGGCAAGGGCACCAAGGATGGCCGTTTTGCGGCTCTTGCGGTGCTTGTAGATGAAGCCCGCCACCGCCGAGAACACCGCGCCCAGCATGAAGTTGCACAGCTCACCCACACAAGCGGTGGAGGTGCCCTTGATGACGATGTGGAGCAGGTTCTTCATGAAGCTGATCACTACGCCGTACACGGGGCCCAGTGCAAAGGCACCCAGCAGGGCCGGCAGGTCGGAAAAGTCCATCTTGACAAAGCTGGGAATGAGCATCGGGATGGGAAACTCGATGAACATCAGGATAAAGGCCACCGCGCTGAGCATGGCGGCAACGGTCAGGTTGTGGGTCGTATTCTTTCGCATAGGTTTTGTCCTCCCCCGGGGTTCGCCCCGTTCAAAAAATTGATTGGAAAGCCCTTTTCGCATGGAACTCGGAACGGGTAAGACAAACAGAAAAGCGCCCTGCTGCAACAAAAAACTGCAACAGGGCGCGTAGACACAAACGTTGTCTGCCGTTTCTTGCATCCGGACTATACCGTTGGTCCCGGAGTTGCACCGGGTCAGCACCCTTGCGGGTGGTCGCGGACTTTACCGCCAGTGGGGAATCGCACCCCGCCCTGAAACGAACTTTCTGGCACAAAGTATAGCGTGACGGACCGGTCTTGTCAAGAGGGCAGCACACGATTTGTGCATCTTTTATCGAAGTCATTCTTTTAGGCAGTGTTCCCTGCACGCCGGGAGCTTTCTCTTCGGATACGAATTGGGCCATTCCATCGCCCGCCCTCTTGCCCTACGGACAACAGGGTCCCACCCCAGCGGACGGTCCTCAGAGAAACTCCCGGCGTACTGCTCGACGCGCTTGCCCGCATCGCGCAAATATGTTATCATAGTCTCATTGTGTAAAAATACCGGAGGTTTTGTATGATTTTCTCGATCCGTGATCTTTCCTTTGAGCTCGGCTCGGTGCTGCTGGAGGGCTGGCCCGCCTTTGCTGCCAGGGCCGTGTGTGCTCTGCTCATTCTGCTGGCGGCATGGCTCGTGCGCCGCTGGCTGACCCACAAGGGCTTCCCCGCCCTGGAGGCACGCAGCTGGCATTTCACCGGCACGCCCATCCTGCTGCGCAGCTTTGCGGTTCCGGTGCAGCGCATGTGCACGGTGGTGGGCATCTATCTGGCCGCTTCCAGCCTGCCGTGGGCCATTCCCGGTGTGCGCAAGCTGTTCCTGATGGCATTCCAGCTGGTCATGACCCTGTTGGTGTGCGAGGGCCTGTATGCAGCTTCTGAGCTGGCCGATCTGGTGCTGGCATCCTGCAGCCCGGAGATCCGCTCCAACAAGACCCTGCTCTCCCTGCTGAACACCACCTACAAGGTACTGGTCATTGCAGTGGGCGTGGCCGCCGGTGCACAGGAGGTGGGCTTCCCCATCGGCAGCATCGTTGCCGGTGCCGGTCTCATTGGCCTGACCATCTCGCTGGCGGCACAGGAAAGCGCCAGCAACCTGTTCAGCGGCATCGTCATCCTGCTGGACAAACCCTTCTCGGTGGGCGACTGGATCACCGTGGGCGATGTGGAGGGCGAAGTGATCGACATCAACTTCCGCTCCACCCGCATCCGCTCGCCGGACAAAACCGTCAATGTGATCACCAACAGCAAGATCTGCTCTGCCACCGTGCAGAACGCCGCCCTGCGTACCATGCGCCCCTACAAATTCACGCTGGGTGTCACCTACAGCACTACTCGCCCGCAGCTGGAAAAGCTGATGCAGGACCTGCAGGCCATGCTGGATGCAAGCCCCCTCACCAACCACGGCACCAACATCGTGCAGCTGGCCAGCTTCGGAGATTCCAGCATCAACATCCTGATCTCGGCCTACCTGCTGACCAACGTCTACGCCGAGTTTCTGCAGATGCAGAACGACCTGAACCTGAACATCATGGACATCATGCAGGCTGACGGCGTGGATTTTGCCTTTCCCTCCACCAGCGTCTACATCGAAAAGAACTGATCGCATCCACGCGCAAAAAGGGCCCGTTTCCGTTTTATCCGGAAGCGGGCTCTTCTGCTTTTCTGTTATTCCTTCACGGCCGTGCAAGAGCTCCCGGTTCCCGTTGCGAGCATTTCAGCTCTGTGCCAGTCAGACTGAATTTTGTTACGGTATGACTTTTTACAGTGCCACGTCCAGCGCCATCATCAGGGCAAACCCCAGCACGATGCTCACCACTCCGGCGGGTTCGTCCTGCTCCACGGCTTCCGGGATCATTTCCTGCGCCGTCACGCACACCATGCAACCTGCCGCCGCACTCATGAGCCAGGGCAGTGCCGCCTGCACCCACCCGGCCAATGCGAATGCCGCCAACGCGCCCAGCGGCTCCACCAGACCGGATGCCGCCCCGGCCCCGAACGCCTGCAGGCGGGTGCGTCCGCTGTGCGCCAGCGGCAGGCTGACGGCGGCCCCTTCCGGGATGTTCTGCAGCCCGATGCCCAGACTCAACGCCAGCGCACCGCTCACGGCATCCGGTTCCCCGCTCAGGGCCAGCGCCGCCGCAAGGCCCACCACCATGCCTTCCGGCAGGTTGTGCAGCGTTACCGCCAGCACCATGCGGCTCTTGCCCCGCTGCAAAAGCTGCCCGGCCATGCTCTCCAGCCGCAGCAGGCCTGCCGCCCCCAGCACCAGCCCTGCCGAGGGCGGCACCCACGCCGCGACGCCCAGCTCCCGGGTGCGCTCAATGGCCGGCAGCAGCAGGCTCCAAACGCTGGCCGCCAGCATGATGCCCGCCGCCATCCCGCTGAGCACCCGCTGGGTGCGCGGTGCCGCCGACCGACGCAGCAGGAACACCCCGGCCGCCCCCAGTGTGGTGCACACCGCCGGGAACAGCAGCACCCCGGCCGCAAAAACGATCTGGTTCAAAACGCATTCCCCCTTTGCCCATTTTATGTTCCGGCAGCGCAAAAGGTGAATGCGCAGCAGAAAAGCCTGCAGGTTTCCCCGCAGGCTCTTCTTCATGCAACAACTACAAAAAGAGGTTTGCGAATGTCAGAACGAGATGTCCTCTTCCCCGTCCTCTGCGGGTTCGGCCCCAAGCGGCACCTTCACTTTGCACACTACGGCATTGGCCAGCACATACTTCACCTTTGCGGTGGCAGTGTTGCCGATCTTGTCGTAAAGGCGGCCGGCGCTGCAGCAGTTGCCCACCACCGTGTGGGTGCTGTTGGCCACATAGCCCACCTTGCCAAGGCCCGGCAGCTCGGCACGGATGGCCTCGGCGACGATTTTGCACAAGTACCTTGAGCAGCCCGGTGTTCCCCTGTTCCCACGCTTTGGTTTCATTCCATAGGCCGGACATATTTTACGGGAAGCAGCACGACAAATCGTCACAGAAATGTCATCTCCACTAAGATTCTTTTCCACGAGCTCCAAAGGTGGAATCTTTACGAAAGCAGTTTACCAAAAAGTGTTCGACTTTTGGCGCAAAATTATAACAAAAGCGTAGATTCTCCCGAAATATTGCAATCTTTGCCTAAAAACCTCTTGATTTTTTTGTAAAAAAGACTAGAATATTGCCTTGCAGACAGGCCCCATACACAAGGCCCTCTGTGGAGATATTTTTTGAGAAACAAGGAGATTATAGATATGAAACTCAAGAATGTTGCTGTTGCTGTTGTTGCTCTGGCTCTGGCTGCCGGTATGACCGCTTGCGGCGGTTCTGCTTCTTCCACCGCTGCTTCTTCTACCTCTGAGGCTGTGTCCTCTTCTGTTGCTGCTTCTTCCGAGGCCGCTTCCAGCGAGGTGGAGACCGAGTCTGCTTCTTCTGAGGCTGCATCCAGCGAGGCTGCTGTTTCCGAAGCTGCATCCAGCGAGGCTGCTTCTACCACTGCCGCCTGAGTCTGAACACTCACACAGGTTGCTTGAAATCTTGCAAAAAGCCTCTGCACTGGTTTTCCGGTGCAGAGGCTTTTTCCTGTTCAGTGGTTTTTATCTGATTCCAGCAAGGCACGGATCTGGGCAAGGTCTGCCGCAAAATGGATTCCTGCCTGCCGCTGGGCCGAGGAAAGTCCCTTGCAGATCATCTCGTTCAGCAAGGCTTTCAGGCTGTCGTAGTAGCCGTTGAGATTGTAGAGGATGCAGGGCGCATCCAGCTGCCGGAGCGACACCATGGACATGACCTCTGCGATCTCTTCCAGCGTCCCGGTGCCGCCGGGAAACGCCACGAATGCATCGCCCAGCTCGATCATCTTCGCCTTGCGCTGGGCCATATTCTCTGTGACGATGAGTTCGGTCAGACCGTTGTGCTGTAGCTCCTGTTCCACAAAGAACCGCGGTTCCACCCCAGTCACCTGCCCGCCGGCGGCTAATACGCTGTCGGCCAGCAGACCCATCAGTCCGCTGCGGGAGCCGCCGTAGACCAGCGCGTTGCCGCTCTGACCGATCCAGCGGCCAAGCTCCTGCACGGCTGTTTTCAGCGCCGGGTCATTGCCCTCGCTGGCTCCCAGATATACTGTGATCTTCATCGGATCGCTCCCTTCCCCGGCGCAGTTTCGGCCGGATGCCCGCTGTTTTTGTTTCAGCATACCACACCCCCGCCCATTGCGCAAGCGGCCGACAGGACAATCCGACAGAAGTCGTCGTCCATCAAAACGGACATTTTCACCCTGCAGCACACTACATTTTCTGACAAAGGCACCGCAAAATCAGGCATTTTGCGGCAGTATCTGGCAGTATCTGACACGATGGTAAAAAGAAAACTCCACGAAGCATCGAATTTTCTTCGATATTTCGTGGAGTTTTTCTGGTGCGAGTAGTGATACAGAACTTTTCAAAAACCATCGTAGTACAATTCGTTTTCAAGGTCATCGGATAGCAACTTGCTTGTATCGCACCCCGATGGGCAGCCGTGTTTGAAATATAGTTGCCTTTTATATACCACACAACCTAAAAATTATCAAGTACGCGCAGCGTTCACTTCTCCCATCACCGGGAGCAAATGGACGCTGCTTTTTTTGTTTGCAACGAAAGGAGGCATCCGTGAAATGGCAGTATTTCGGGTAGAAAAGAACAGCGGCTACACAGTCATGTCAAACCACCACCTGCGGAACAGGAACTTATCCCTGAAAGCCAAAGGCTTACTCTCCCAAATGCTCTCCCTGCCGGAAGATTGGGACTACACCCTGCAAGGACTGGCCCGTATCAACCGGGAAAGCATAGACGCGATACGGCAGGCCATCCGGGAACTGGAACAGGCGGGCTACATCCAGCGTTCCAGAGAACGGGACGAGAAAGGACGGCTGCGCGGTGCAGACTATGTGATCTTCGAGCTGCCGCAGCCCGTTCCTGCATCGGTTTCACCTACATTGGAAAATCCAACGTTGGAGAAGCCCACGCAGGAAAACCCTACGTTGGAAAATCCAATGCAATTAAATAAAGATAAACTAATTACAGAAAAACAAAAGAAAGAGGGATTAAATACCGATTCCATTCCTATCCATTCCCCAAACCCCTTGCCTTTGGACGAGGACGAGACAGCGGCATCGCTGCCGGAACGGACAGGAAGCCGAAAGGAAGCGGCCTATCAAATCTACCGGGACCTGATTTTGGAGAACATCGAGTATGACACCCTCACCCAGAATCCCCGGATAGACCGGGAGCAGCTGGACGAGATCGTGGACATCCTGCTGGAAACGGTCTGCACTTCCCGCAAGTCCATCCGGGTGGCCGGGGACGATTACCCGGCAGAGTTGGTCAAGGCGAAATTCTTGAAGCTGGACAGCCATCACATCGAGTTCGTCATGGACTGCCTGCGGGACAACACCACCAAAGTCCGCAACATCAAGCAATACCTGCGGGCCATGCTGTTCAACGCCCCCAGCACCATCAACAGCTACTATGCGTCCCTTGTGGCGCACGATATGGCGCAGCCCGATTGGGGCCGCCCGCCCAACACCTGACCGAAAGGAGTACCCATCCATGAGAACCCTTTACCTGCGGCGGCTGGTGGTTCCACCCTAGCTGCCGCTCTGAATTTTCTGCAACAAGGAGGGATTCATATTGCAGGAAGAAGTCACCCAGAAAACCATTGCCCTGTCCATGAAAACGGGCAAGCTCACCGCCCAAGCGCTGCAAGCCGCCCTGAAAAAGTATTTGCAGCACCGGGCCAAGGGGCCAAAGCTGCACCACGGTAAGCAAAGCCTGAAACAGCTGAAAGCCCACGGCGCGGCCCTGACCAACATTGAAGTCACGGAAGCGAACATCGGGGCGTTCAAGCCCTGCGCCAAGAAGTACGGCGTGGACTTCGCCTTACGCAAGGACAAGACCACCCAGCCGCCCCACTACATCGTGATCTTCAAGGCCAAGGATGCAGACAATCTGGAACAAGCGTTCCGGGAGTTCACGGCCAAAACGCTCACCAAGGAGCAGCGGCCCTCTATCCGCAAGGTGCTGGCAGTAGCCAAGCAGAAAGCCGCCCAGCAGCCGAAACGTGCGAAGGAAAAAATCAAGCAAAGGGGGCTGGAACGATGAAGCCTGAACTGAAAAGGCTGCTGGTGCTGAATCTGCCATATCTGCTGTTCGTGTACCTGTTCGCCAAATGCGGGCAGGCATACCGTCTGGCGGCGGGTGTGGATGCTTCGGCAAAGCTGCTCCACCTGACGAACGGCATCTCTGCTGCCTTTGCAAACCCGCTGCCCAGCCTGCATCCGTTTGACCTGTGCGTGGGCGTTGCCGGGGCGGTGGCTGTCCGGCTCATCGTGTACAGCAAGGGCAAGAACGCCAAGAAGTACCGAAAGGGCGAGGAATACGGTTCTGCCCGGTGGGGCACCGCCAAAGACATTGCCCCGTACATCGACCCCAAGTTTGAAAACAACATCCTGCTGACCCAGACCGAACGCCTGACTATGACCGGGCGGCCCAAAGACCCAAAGACGGCCCGGAACAAGAATGTACTGGTGATCGGCGGCTCCGGCAGCGGCAAGACCCGCTTCTATGTGAAGCCCAACCTCATGCAATGTTTCCCCACTTCCGACTATCCCACCTCATTCGTGGTCACAGACCCAAAAGGCACACTGGTTCTGGAAACGGGCCAAATGTTCCAGCGGGCAGGCTACCGGGTGAAAATCCTGAACACAATAAACTTTTCCAAGTCCATGAAGTACAGCCCCTTTGTTTACATCCACTCGGAAAAGGACGTGCTGAAGCTGGTAAATACCCTTATCGCTAACACCAAGGGCGAGGGTGAAAAATCAGCAGAAGATTTTTGGGTGAAGTCGGAACGGCTGTTCTACACCGCGCTTATCGGCTACATCTGGTATGAGGCCCCGGCAGAAGAAATGAACTTCACCACCCTGCTGGAAATGATAAATGCCAGTGAAGCCCGCGAGGACGACCCGGAGTTTCAAAGCCCGGTGGACCTCATGTTTGAACGGCTGGAACAGAAAGACCCGGACCACTTCGCCGTCCGGCAGTACAAAAAGTTTTTGCTGTCGGCCGGCAAGACCCGTTCCTCCATCCTGATAAGCTGCGGTGCCCGTTTAGCCCCATTTGACATCCGGGAAGTGCGGGAACTGATGGAGGACGATGAAATGGAGCTGGACACCATCGGGGATGAAAAGACGGTGCTGTTTTTAATTATGAGCGACACAGACACTACTTTCAACTTCATTCTCGCCATGCTCCAAAGCCAGCTTATCAATCTGCTGTGTGACCGTGCGGATGATAAATACGGCGGTCGGCTGCCTGTCCATGTACGGCTGATTCTGGACGAGTTCGCCAACATTGGGCAGATTCCCAACTTCGACAAGCTGATCGCCACCATCCGCAGCCGGGAAATCTCGGCATCCATCATTTTGCAGAGCCAATCGCAGCTGAAAGCCATCTACAAAGATGCCGCCGAAATCATTTCGGACAACTGCGATTCTGTTCTCTTTTTGAGTGGGCGGGGCAAAAATGCCAAAGAGATCTCCGATGCGCTGGGGAAAGAGACCATCGACAGTTTCAACACCAGCGAAAACCGGGGCTCTCAAACCTCCCACGGACTGAACTATCAAAAATTAGGAAAGGCGTTGATGTCAGAGGACGAAATCGCAATCATGGACGGCGGCAGATGTATTTTGCAGCTGCGGGGCGTGAGGCCGTTCT